>Ga0325401_1006873_pt1 | contig 11037 bp, 4 predicted proteins | sample PopdelMetagenome_FD_205666 | JGI IMG/M metagenome (GOLD analysis project Ga0325401, IMG submission 205666) | Populus deltoides microbial communities from Bellville, Georgia, United States - Xylem-PdKOR-R2 | ecosystem: Host-associated > Plants > Phyllosphere > Stem > Wood/Secondary xylem | place...
TTTACTAAGGGAGATTGGTTAGAGGCCCATTAGGTAATGGACAAAGCTGTAAGGCCCATTGTTGGTGACTGCTGGTGACTGGTGAGCATGCCCAATTACTGAATCCGTACGTACTATAAATTAGATGTGTTACTTTGGATTCTATTATTATCAAGAGAATAAGATAAAAATATATTTAATTGAAAAAATAAAAATAAAAAAAATTATTTTTGAAATAATTTTAAAATAAATTTGTATATTTTTAACATAAAATACAAAAAAAGAATATATCTGTAGAGATAATATTTATTATTTTTAATTTCTAAAATTTCCTTGTAAAAACTTTCAATTTCAAAATTATTCAACTAAGACATTTAAAAATAAAAATATTTATTACTAAATTTTTTAAAAACCAACACGGGGGTTGAGCCAAGACAAAACTCAAATCACGGGTCAGGCTGACTCGGGTTGACCCGAGTCAACATAGAAATCAAAATGATTATTATTATATTTTTAAAACCTGATTCAACGATTGATCAGGTGAAAGACTCGGGTCATATGTCGGGAGGGTCAACCCATGTTAACATAAGAATAAAAATAATTGTTATAATAATTTTAAAACTTAATTCGAAGGTCAACATGAGGAAAGACCAAGATCACGGATTAGAGGAACTCGAGTTGACTCAAGTTAAATAAGGATAAAAGTTGTTATTATCATATTTTTAAAACCCGACTCAGGGGTTGACTGGGATAAGGCTCGAGTCATGGGACGGGATGATCAATTCGGGTTAACCTGAGTCAATGTACGGATAAAATTGGTTATTATTTTAGTTTTAAAACTAGATTTGAGAGTAAATTAATGACAATGTTCACTTTATAGGTCAAGAGGGTCAACTTGGTTGATAAAAAAAATATAAAAATAATCTAAGCAATCTTGTTTTAACCGAAAGAAATTTTCAAAAAACAATCAACAGTTTTTGGCCCGTGTTTTATACTATATTAACCCAGGTTTTTGACTAGGTCAGGTTGAGTCAATTCTTTCTCTATTTTTTCTTAAACTTTAACCAATCTAGGCCCTAGGCCGACCCATTTCCAAGTCAACCAATCAAGTCAGTTATGGTTTTATAACCATAATTATTATAGTATTATTAATTTCAACACTCAATATAAATTGATGTAAGAAAAATAATATCTATTTTTTTTAATATGCAAATGTGACAATAATACATATTAAGAGTAAAATAGAGTTTTTCATATTTTATAATGTCTTGTCCATGAAAACCAAACAGGGTAGAGAGATAATCACTTTGTCTTCTATACCATCATCAAACACAATTTTATCTCTATTTTTTTTCTTATCTTGTTTCCTCTGTCTTTTTTGTCTCATAACAATAACCAAAAACACTATTGTAATGACTAAATAGAAAATCTCAAGTTTGTTCATGTTTTCTTAAGAAACTTATACTTTAATCTCTCTAGTTTGCAGAATTATAAGTTAGTTTTTTGACAACTTTTAACTATTAACTCGCTAACATATTGTTACCATTTCAATTTGACGTGGAAAAGCATAAATTAGACTGTAGTATTGAAAATTAAAAAAATAACTAAGTTATAAGCAAATATAAAAAAATATACGGATTGAAAATGAAATATTTTTAATTAAGGAGACTAAAATTTTATTTTTTAAAAATACAAAAACAAATTCGTAATTCTCTCATAACTTGAATATTGATTGCAATCAACTATAATCATATCTTTGATGATTATAAGTCTTTACTTAAAAACCTTTTATTGTCTTAATTAAGAGAGATCTAATTGGTTTTGTTACATAATGGAGGATTAACCCTCACTCTATAACACATTCAATATTCAGTTTCAAGGATGCAATCACACATATATTTTTGTGTAAGGGATGAAATGTATTTTGCTTTTTGCAAACTTAAGATCCCTAGATGCGCTCATGACATGCCTTGTAAGGAAATATTCTATGATGCTTAAGTTATGTTAAAAATTACAATTAGAAGAGATATGTATAAACAGGATTAAAAAAACATGAAAGATACTAATTAAAAAAATAGTTTTTGGGGAGAAAATATACATTTTTATAAATGTATTTTGAAAATGAAAAAAAATATATTTTTAATTTTTTAATGGTCAAAATATAATTTTTCTCTACCTACTCTTTATATTTTCATCCTATAATAATAGTTACCACTAAAAGATCATATTACATTCGACTCATTATCAATGAATCTTTAGGTGTATTTATATCGAACTTTCTTGCTTTTAACCATTTCTTTTGAGATGAAAAGTGTTTTTCACATTTCTTATACTAGTTTTGTACAAGTTTGGATAATCTTAGTCTTTTCATTGGTCCATCCTCCAATCACTTAATATACAGCCTTGTCCTTGACTCTTTAAAAACTAAAAACTACGAGTGGAATTCTTAGCTCTCATACCCATGTTCTCCCTCTGTATCCGTAGTCCAAGCCTTGCACGTACAAAAAAAGTTGTTCTCTAACTTCCTTTAACATCCCCAGACAGAGATATACTTAATGTCTATAATCCCTCTCCTTCAAAATTAATAAATTGTTCTTTTTCAATATTACTTTAAAAATTGATTCATGGAGCACTAACTTAAATGTCATCTCCAAAAATTTGGATCAACAATCACTATTAAACTTTTGATGGATTAACATATTTTATTTTTATTTTGGATTCTCATTTAAAGAAACTAGAAATTGGGTAATAACCTAACATCCTTATTCTCAACAAAGCATTAGGCCCATATACATATGGCTCTAGTGATCTATTAGACCTAACTCTTCAAGGCTTAGCCAAGCGCCGAGCCCAATCATGTATGGGTCTGGTGATCTAGCAAACCTAGCCTACTTGGTCTCAGCCAAGCGCTAAGCCCAAGAATAAATGGGTCTGATGATCTGTCATACCCGACTCACCCAGGCTTAGTCAAGCACTGAGCCTATACATATATGGGTCTGGCAATTTGTCAGACCCAATTCACCTGAGCTCAGTCAAACGTTGAGCACATGCGTATACAGATATTTTCTTTCTGATCAAGTAAGAGATATTTTCCCTCTAGACAAGTCAAAGAGTTTTTTTGTTTTTTACAAGTGAGAGGAGAGGTTGGATTATAAAGACACATTGTGTAAATCTCGAGAAAAATCAAGGATGGATTAAATTAAAGAAAATAAACTAAACTAAAAAGAAGTGGGGGCAAAACGTATACACTTAAAGAAAATAGGGTCTAAATGAAAATAATAAATAAATAAATAAAGATCTGCAGCTATCATAAAGAAAGAAAAGAGGGAGTTTTGTATCTATTTTTTTTACAAATCAAGAGAGAAACACAAAAAATTCCAAGAACTCATCCAATATTAAGGGTTATTCGTAGAATAAACACTGGTGGGCAAGGGATTAACAAGAAAATTTGAACAAGAAGAGAAGAGGGGAGGGCCAACTGTCATTAGAAAGAAAAAGAGGGAGTTGAAAATCAAAACATTGATTCGTACCGGGTAAGGTGTTCTAAACATGGTTTTGTAAGTTATTTCAAAGTCGATTATAAATTGATATCTGGATGTTGAATTATAGTTAGGGTTCTTAGACTTGAATTTAAGGAAAATATATGAGTCGCTAAATTAAATAACTTCAGGTGTTGTGTGTATTAAGGTTGACGAATCTGGACAGTTTCGTCTCTTCACTTTCAAAGGGATTTTGGGTAGGAGGATGAAGGAATTAGGATCAGGTTCCTCATATAAATTGTAGTTTTAGATGTCAACTAACTAAGAAAATTAGTCTTGCTCAATTTGGAGTTATAGAACTCCAGTTATAGGTCATCAACTAAGATTGGGTCACAACAGACCCTATAGGGTAATAGGTCTGGTTCGTTGATAAACAATTGTAACTGCCTTGGAGGCAGATCTGGGTTCTCCTTCCTTCTAGAAAACTTATAGCCTCATGTCTTAGCTTCCAACGAGAGTAATCTCATTTGAAACGGAGTTCTATAACTCTAGATACAATTAAACATCTGAGGAGAAGCTGGATAGTAACAGTTCAAATATCTAGACAATAACAGTTGGACAGTAATAGTCTAAATCTAAAGAAAGGAATGATAATTATAGTTGGACAAATAACGACAATATTAATAGGTGAAATGAAAAAAAAATATAAAATATTAAGAAATGACTGAAAGAAAGATTTATTGATTGTTGATATGGTTACTAGAAAGCATATCTTGGGTGAGGAAAATTTATGAGATAAACCTGTGATTTGCAGGAGGGACCACAGGTGTGGTGCAACAGCAGCAGCAGAGGAGCACGAATAGAGCTTCTATTGCAGGTAGGTGAATCGCACCTGCACTTTCTAAGTTAAATTCCATGATTTAATATATATTACCGATGTGAAATGTGAATTACTGAATGTATGTGTAATTAAGGTGAAAGGTTGTTGTGTGAATTGCCGAGTAGTGAAATCATCGTTGACAAAAGAAATATGAAAAGTGTGATTTGAGGCATGAACTAACATACATTTAGTGTATGTTAAGATCCTGGGTAAGGGGATCGAGCATGTATTGACTAACATACATTTAGTGTATGTTAGGATCCCGGGTAAGGGGATCAAGCAGGTATTGACTAGCATACATTTAGTGTATGTTAGGATCCCGGGTAAGGGGATCAAGCAGGTATTGACTAGCATACATTTAGTGTATGTTAGGATCTCGGGCGAGGGATCACCATGTAATGACTAGCATACATTTAGTGTATGTTAGGATCCCGGATAAGGGGATGACCTTGCATCGACTACTACGGGGTGATGATGATGATACCAGTGAAATTAGTATCGGTAATGTGTTATGCAAAAATAATCATGGTTGATCTTATAAAGTTGGAAATGAAGGTTGATGATGGAAGAGGGAACGATTATTAATAGTTGAATAAGGAAGAGATTCTAATGAAAAACCAGAAGGGAGAAGTGAACAAAAGATGAATGCATGTTATCCTTTTTAAATTGTTAGATATTTATGTTGTTATATTTATGTGATATTCACATTTCAATAATATGCATTTTATTTCAGGATCATCGTATGCACAACAGGAGTAGATCCTAACTTATGTTTCCATTATTGTAATCTAGGTTCTAGGGAGTATACCTTTATATTTTGTAAACATGAAAATGCTTGTATAATTGAATCCATCCACAATAATATTTTGTTATATAATGTGTATCATAAATATTGTGGTTGGTCGGTGTGATAATATTTGTAGAATTGAAAACCGAGTTGATTGGGTCGGGATTGAGTTATGAGACACGAGTTACTAGAAGTGTAAACATGTTACATGTTGATAACTTGGAACCTTTCGGTATAAGGGGGGACCTTGTTGAAATTTCAGTAGATGTTAATACGAAGACCATGAATATATATATATATATATATATATATATATATATATATATATATATATATATATATAATTACTCTGTTTTCGGTTGACATGAGATTGTTGCTTTTATCCTGGTATAGCGGGGATGTTACACATTGAAATTCTTATAAAAGAGGTTTTGAATCTCCCTTCTCCATAGCATATTTATTTTTAGAGTATCCTTTCAAACATCATGATATTTTCTCTGAAAAAAATACTTACTTAAGCATCAAAGAGTCTCTAAGCTCACAAGATGATCTTTTACAGGTATCAAGCACTAACCACCAGCCATTTTGACAAGGGAGAATGAATGGGGTTGCTTGAATTAAGAGATTAACCGATTATCCAATATCTAAACCTTGTTCTTCTAAAACTATTGATAATTTTTCATAGGAAATAAATAAAAAAGCCATTGATAATTCTTCTAAAACTAGTTTATCGATGTCCCCAATCACCATCAATGGCAAGAAATTAAAACACTCCTGGAATGGTATGTATCACAGACCTTTTTACAGATGTTGACACTTTTGTTATATTAAAGCTTCAACGACTCTTTAATAAGAAGGAAATGCTATAAAATAATTTGAATGCCCTAGGTCAATATGGTTTTTATACTTACTTATGGGCTTATTGAGGCGACCAAATTTGGGCTACGCATTTGCATATTTATGAATACAGTTGAAGCCTTGAGATTTTGGAAAGCTTTCAAGTACAAGTGAATGTTGGGTCAAACCGTAAAATATGTGAAATTTGTTTGTCAACTATTTAGAAGACATCTACTAAAAAAACTCTACTCTCTCCTCTTTGGGAGATAAGATTATGACCTCAATAAAAATGTTGTCAAGAAGATTATGCCCCAAAAAGCAATAAAAATATACCATGGTCAATGATTAAGAATGTAAGTTTTTTATATATGAATTAAATTATTCATAGTAATGATGTCTTCTTCTCTTTAAGTGATATCTAGGGCAACCTCACAACCTTTCATGAATGATATGGAATCAATTTTCCTGGTGCGATTGCACAATTTACTTTAGATGTGATCGACTCAGTCTTTCTAGTGTGATTGCATAAATTACCTTAGAAGGGATGAATTTGAAGTTCTTTAATTGCACAACTCTTCAAGGATGAGATTGACACGATTCCTCTCTAGGGTATCAGCCTCACAACCTTTCAACGATGAGATAGATTAAGTCTCCCTAATATGATTACATAATTTACTTTAGAAGAGATCAACTCGGTCTTCCTAATGCGAATGCATAAATTACATTGGAAGGGATGGATCTAAAGCCTCCATAGTACGATTACATAACTCTTCAAGAATGAGATTGGCATGACACCTCTCCAAAGCAACGAATTCACAACCTTTAAAAGATAAGACGGACTTAGTCTACCTAGTGCGATTACGCAATTTACCTTGGAAGGGATCGAGTTAGTTTTGTTAAAACGATTGCATAAATTACCTTAGAAAGGATGGATTGGAAGCCTCCTTAATGCGATTGAATAACTCTTTAAGGATAAGATTGACACGACACCTCTCCAATGTAACAACCTCATCTCCATCAAAGGATGAGCTAAACTACCTCTACAATGATGTTTTGCCAAAGGATAACAACCTCAATCCCCACCTCCTAACCTTCTATCTAACAATTTTTTAACAATCCACTACAGATTCATCCAGGTTGACAGGAATATAAATGAAACCAAGATTTTTTCTTGATTCTAGGTAGGGGGTAGATCCCTTCTAAATCTTGATTAAAGTTAGACAATTTAAAGTTCAAATTTGTTAAATATTTTCTTTTATGCGAGCATTAGACCCCCACAAATTTTCACAATTTCATAAAGGTTTATGGACTTGTATAGAATTTTTAATATGGGTGTTGGACCTATACAAGTTCAAATTTGATAAATGTTTTTATATGTGCAGACGTTCGATCCATATAAAATTTCAAAGTTTTTTTAAAGGTCTTAAACCCTGTGTGGAATGTTTACTATAGGCATGAGATCTATACACACTAGTAAATAGAGAAATAAATAAGAATCAAAATATTAAAAAATGAAAATATCATATAAATAAACCCCTTAAAATAAGGGGTGTGTACATTGATAAAGGAAAAGAGGGAAATAAGCCTTAAATATCTAGCTCAAGCTCCTCTCCATGTTGGGTAGCAACAACCCCAATTGGGAATACATTCGCGATGTCAGGCACCAAGACTAGGTTGAAGGCAACATTAAAATCCACTCACACTCCCCTTGATTGATTGAAGAAATGCAAATTAGATATTGTAAAAAATATCTTGTCTCCAACAATTTCTATCAAAGTCATAGACCCCTCAATTTTTTTTAAAAAAACTCTCTAAGAGAGTTTCTCAAAGCCTTCAATTGAGTCCAAAAACTCTAGGCTTATTTCCTAACAGTAAAAAGCTCAACTTTTAAACCATCTTAGATGGTCTTTGACTCAAGAATCTTCCGTTTTAGGGAATCCATTTGGTTATAGACGATGAGAAAAAATTTGTCATTATAGCCCAACTGAAGAACAATGTCTTGTATTTGTTCCATCAGGGTTGAATAAGCCATTCCAAGGCTCTTCAATTAACCTCTACAATAATTGTTTTCCTTCTTTGAATGCTCGAAGATAGTTTGGTTTGCCCTATTAGTGGAAATAACCTCCCTTATATAATTCCTCTCGACCACCCAACGCCTTCTAGAATGGACGCACATCATAAAGATCTGTCAAGAAATAAATGTTAGGAATAATAGTTATAGAACTAAACAAAAGGTGAATGAGAAGGTTCTTTACATTAAACGAAATTTGACCAGTTACGGTCAAATGATGATTATATAACCTTCTACCAATAATAGCTTCCATAAGCTACCTTTCCTCATTAGTCAAGATGAGGAAATTAAAAGGAGCTCGGGCTACCTAGCTCAGCCAAAGCATCCTCAAACTCAACTCCCTCAGGAACAATCCAAATAAAAGGCCTACCTGTTGCAGCCTCTGTAAGAAAGTTTATAAATTAAGGCAGAAGAAATGCCACCATAGAAACCTTTACAATCGAAGTTGAAAAACCAAGCTCTACTGGGATGGAGACCCGCATCCTTTTAAAGTGGGCGGCAACACTTGTGAACACTTTAGAGGGAATGAAATCTATTTAACCCTTAGTTGGGGGAGTACAACTAACTTCAACTTTATTTTTTTATGGGAGTTCTAACTCCCGCTATTGTTTTCTTAGGAATAGAGACTTTATCAACAATGATGGGGTAATTCTCCATCACTTTGTCAGCCCTACCTTCAACCATAACAAGAGATGAAGACTTCTTTGGTGAACTCTCTTCTGCAAACCTTGCTGAATTTTCTGTATCTCTTTCTGTTGTTAGCCCTGCATATAAGAATAAGAAGTCATTAATCAACTTGGCAATAAAGCGAAAAAATAATATGTAAGGGGTATACTTTGCAAAACAATTAGATAATATCTTTTAGCCATTTTATTGATTTCATGCTATATTAAAGTTGAGGCCAACAAATCATATGTTTTCTCTTTATCCAATCTCAAATGAGGCTTATAGTTTACATTAGGGGGGGAACTCTTCAATAATAAGAATAACTTTAGATTTATTGCATTCCACCTATAGGGTTGATTAACTTGTTGTACCGCAGTATTAGCCATCTTCACCTCTATTTTTTTACATGTGTAAGCTTCCCACATATAGTCCCTTTTATGGTTTATGTGGGTATGTTGGAAAAGGTAAAAAAAAAAAACCAACGTATATCAATGCCACAATGTGCCAACAACCAAATGATAACAAATTTTGAAGACACTGACAGGAAAAGGACTTTAGCGAGGAGAGCTATTTTCCTCTAGTTAGATATGGATACCGAGGTGTCAATTCTTCTAGTTATGTGGCCTAGTCTGATGGACCCTTACCCCCTGTCACTTCTTTTAGCCTCAGGTTGGAACCTAAACTCCTTTTCAAGGGTAGTAACACCTCTTTTTAGAAACAATTTTGATTTTTTTTCGTGTATTTTGGTATAAAGTGGGGAAGGAAAGAAGTTGACAGTGAAGAATACTTTATTAATAAGTTTGTCTCCTAATATTAGAACTAAAATAGTTCAGGATCTTTAACATAATGGTTTTTTAAATATTACAAAAAGTAAAAGAAAAGACAAATGCAAGAACGACTAGGGTTATAAAAGAACATCTTTCTACCCTTACCGTTAGATGAGTGCTTTTTCATACAATCTAAAATCTCTAAAAATCCACTTAATTATTGCATTAAATGCATGCCATCATTTTGCTTCCCAAGAGACACTTCTTTAAAATAGAAATGAGTAATCTAACTACGAGGAATCCCAACAATTCTCTATAGGACAGACAAATCTTACGAAGAAAGTAAAAGGGGCTCTTATTTACTACTAATAACCTTCTTAATATTTATGTAATAAATAAACAAAGACTTGAGGGGCTACTAATAGATTGATATATTTTATTTTTGTTTTGTATTCTCATTTAGAGAAACCAAAAACTAGGTGATAGCCCAATATTTTTAGGTTCAACCAAACGCTGAGTCTCTATACATATGGGTCTAGCGATCTGCTAGATCCAGCTCTCTTAGGCTCAACCAAATGTCTGAGCCTAATCATGTATGAGTCTGACGATCTATCAATGCTCAACACATATATATACGGTTCTGCAATCTACTAGACCCAGCTCTCGCTGAACTTAGGCATGAATGAGTTTGATGATCTACCACACCTAGCTCACATGGGCACAACCAAGTGCTGAGACCAATCATATATGGATCTGGTGATCTGTCATACCCATCTCTCTAAGGCTCAACCAAACGCTGAGCCTAAGCATATAAAGATATTCTCCCTTTAATCAAGCAGAGATATTTTATCCTTTATCAAGTTAGAGAGAATTTTTTTTCTCTTTGACAAAACAAAGGATGAGCTATAAAAGCTCGTTAGAATCCTCAGTAAAAAGGTTATGAATCTCCCTTCTCTAATTTTTACATTGGATCAATTCTCTATAAAATTATTTTTGAAACTCGAGCCGGTCTAAACCAAGGATCACCTAGGACACAGGTCAACCCGTTGGGTCGAGTCATGAGTTTGAAAAGTTATTATGGTTTGACATCTTTTTCTTTTCCAATTATATCATTTGAAATTGTTTGTTTTAAAAATAAACTTTGTTATTTTCTTTAATTTTCTTTTCAATTAGGTTATCCCTATCTCATAATTTAGATGAAAAGTTCATCCGAGTAGCTCGAGTTTTTTTAGAAGTTATTTTTTTATTTTATCCTTCAAAATTTGATTTTTTTTAAAATTAAACTTTGTATTTTTATATATATTTTTATTTTTATTGAATTATCCTTTTCGCATGATATTTTTTGTCGGTTTTGACAACCTTTCCTAATTTTACTGGTGCTTTATTTTTTAATATTTTATTTCTTGATTTTATTCCTTCAAAGTTTGATTTTTAGGGTTTGACCATTATTATTTTTTTAGTTTTTTTTCATTAATTTATTTATTCTTTAAAATATAATAACAGCGTTTTAATATCGTTATTTACACTATAAAAAAGAATTAACCTGGCCGCAGGAAGAAACTGAACGTTGT
>Ga0325401_1006877_pt1 | contig 11035 bp, 4 predicted proteins | sample PopdelMetagenome_FD_205666 | JGI IMG/M metagenome (GOLD analysis project Ga0325401, IMG submission 205666) | Populus deltoides microbial communities from Bellville, Georgia, United States - Xylem-PdKOR-R2 | ecosystem: Host-associated > Plants > Phyllosphere > Stem > Wood/Secondary xylem | place...
CGATGGTGCATCTTTCATTTCCCACCAATCATCAACAAAAGTGAGGTTATTAATTTATTTTACATCAGTAAACATGAGATTTTTTGATTTTGTTGATGCCATTGTCAGATATGGGTTCGATGGGCTGCTCATCTCCCTCCCTCGATGGAATGAAGGTTGAAGGTTCCTTACTGAATTCATCTGTACAACACAGAGCACAACATCATATAAACATGTAGCTCGTCGGGAGCCAAAAAGTGATTTCTCACATTTGCAGGAGCAACATCCCAAAAATTGTATTCAAGGAGCTTGGGGGCGGGGTTGACATGGAGTTGAGTCCTACGTAAAATAGCAGAGCTAGTAAGATTGTCAACATGGCATAAATTGGCCCAGCCAATGCCCAGTACCTGAAGAGCAGAATCCAAGTTACTACTAGGCCTACTCATCATGTACTTTCCTCAATCTAGAAGACAAGACTAATCAAAGCAAAGCAACATGGCCACTGACTTGTTGGGATAGTAAAAGATTCCAATTGTGTGAAACCAATTTTCAGGAACATATGCCCATACCAAGAAAATGACTGTTCGGACAAAGACAATGGAATTCAGTACCGAACTTAGATATTGCTCTTTCTGATAAGGTGGAACAGTTATGTCCCCGAGAAAAAAAGGGCAAACAAGAAAATGATTCCATGTTAAGGTGACCAAACTTCTTTCATCCAGCAAGTAAAATGTTTCGTGGCAATTAAAATGGTGAATTCAGAATATCAAGGCAAGCACAGAATTAAGATAATTTCCAAATGAATGCTAAATTCAAGAAGATGAAAGTTAAAGACACCTGTAGCAACAACGGTAGTAATGGAGCCAACAAAACCATAAACTTCAGAGGATTTGGTGCCATGATCTCCAGACACACCAAATCCAGAAGCAGCTTTGTCATCAGGATCAGGAAAGGATACAGTTGCTTTCCTCCTCTTTGAAAAGCTAAGCACTCTCCTTGGACTCTCACCGAATGCTGATCTTCTGTGCCTTGCATCTTAACAGATGGTGGAGATCTTGTTGGCTGTGATTTGATTGGAATCCAAGATGCATGCATGCATGTTTGGTCTGTTTCCAGCACATCAGATTTGGATGGAGAATATAAGAATAAGAGCAGTGTGGATTTGGCCTAGGTGGTCCTGTCCCCCCACTTGATGTGAAATCAGCACATATTCCATCAAGATTTGTATTCTACGCTATCGCAGGTGAATCCATGTTATTGGCTCAAGCCTCCCTTGTTTTGCATGATTAAACTACTGCCAGATACTTGTAGCTCGATTGGTATTAGTGTTTGTTCTTCTTTTTTTCAAAAAGGGTTCGGATTTTTAAAAAAAATATTAGACGAGGTGATAGATTAATTCTACTGGGTGCTTTGTTAATTCTGGATGGCCAGTTTAAGTGTGAATAACTTGCATAAAATCCTTGAAAACTAGCTTGATTGTTAATAATTAATTAATAAATAAAGCATTGAAAGTTGAATTAACTACCGATTTAGCTGTAAAGTAAAAAATAAAAAATGGTTTGTGACAGGGAGGTGGAGGAATGAGGGAGGCCATGAAAGCTTGAGATTCACTCTAAACAAAAAGAATACTTTACAGTTGGAAAGAAGATGAGGGATCTGGGGAATGGGAATGGACGTTTGGTCGTTCGAGCTCCGCAAAGTGAAATCACCAACCTTACCAAACGCCTCAGAAAGAGGAAACACCGCTCGTTACTCTCCTTCATTTCCATTCCAAAAAACGTGCTATCATAACCATTAGCATTATTCAGGAATTAAACTATAACATTTATTTTTATGTTTGTAACTGTATTTGTGTAAGTTTTAAAAATATATTTAGCTTGAAAAATTATTAAATTATTGGTGTTTTAGTTTTTTTTTTTATGAATTTGATGTATTGATATTATAAATGAAAAAAAATCTAAAAAATTTTGTTTTAAAATATTTTAAAAAATAATAACACCAAAATACCAAACATGCATGAAAACTCTTTTTATATCATAATTATAGTTATAAAACTTGACTTGGTCCATGACTTAACTATAGATAAGAGTCATGAGTTATAAGTTGAGTAGTTAATTCAGGTTAATCTACGTCAAATGAAAAATAACATCGTTTTAATATTTTTAAAAAATAAAATAAAATAATATTATTTTGATTTTTTTATAAAAAAAATAAAGCTATATTTTATTTGGGTCATGGATGGATTGCATATCAACTTGTCTAGTCTAGTCAATCTAGTTTGATCGTGTCAACTTATAATCCAATTTGATATGAAAACTGCTTGCTTGATATTGCGTTTTCAATTGCGTTTGAGTGCGTTTTAAAAATATATTTATCTTTAAAAAATATTAAATTGATATTTTTAATATTTTTTGTAATTTTGATATACTAATATTAAAAACAAAAAAATAATAAAAAATATTTTAATATATTTACGAATAAAAAAATTCTTCAAAAATACTTTGCAACATAATACAAAAAAAAAAACAAACGAAACACTGGAAAACTGTCTAGGTCATGACCAGATAAACACCAACACTATCGAGTTTTATATCAATAATCAAAACTGTTCTTAATATTTTAAAAATCCCCCAAGAATGACTTTAAAAATATTTTAGATATTTTAGACAAAAAAGAACTTTCTATGCAATATATTATTAAATAAATATTTAAATTTTTATCAATCTTCAAATTTCTATGTAATTTCACAATTCCCGAGGGTTATTGTTATACTATCACACCCCTCTCTCCCCTCCTGTATAAATATAAAGAGAGAGCACCCTGCTCCGCCTCAACTGGTTCCTCCCTCTGCGGTACAAAGCTGTTAACATTTCTTTCCATTCTCTCCCTCCCTCCCTCCCTCAAAAAAAGGTAAGCTATGCCTTCGCATCAGATCTCGCCTCTATTTTCCTTTGTCAGATAGATTTGGTTATATATAATAAACGATCCCATTCTCTTTATTTTTGCACCTGCATTTCACACTTAGTACTAATTCACCCTGCAGTTTCTTCCGATCTATCACGTAAAATTTGATAAACAGAGGATAGTAAAGTAGATCCACCTGTCGGTGCGGTGTCTCAGGATCAGATCTATTAAGAATTGAACTGCATCCGCAGAATCATCCTATGCTATATTATTTCTCACATTTTATGGTGTGGTGTTGTCTTTGCAGATTCTGCATTCGAAAAACGCTCATGGGGACTGCCGGTGATTCTGAGAAGAAGCCTACTGTTGTTTTTGTTTTGGGTCAGACCATTTTCTTTTCTTTCATTTCAATTTTTAGTTATAACTCATTGTTTGTCTGTTCTTACTGACATCACTTGTTTTGCAAACCTTAATTAAATAATGTTGTCATGTCTTGACAATATTGTTGATAGAAGAGCATAAAATGTCATATTATTGGTAGTTGGACTGTATCCGTATCTGGGTTATTTGGAGTTGTCTTCGTTTCCTCTTCTGCGTGCTTGAAAGTTTTTTTTCCCTACGTCTGGTTGATTGTTTCTCTTGAGTGACCAGGTGGCCCTGGAAGTGGAAAGGGTACCCAGTGTGCCAATATTGTCGAACACTTTGGTTACACTCATCTTAGTGCTGGAGATCTTCTTCGAGCAGAAATTCAATCTGGTTCTGAAAATGGGTATGGCTTGCACGCATTTTTTGTTTAGCTAACCTTACACTTGTTGTCTCTATCAATTTTAAAATGTCACTATTTTTCCATGATTACCTTAAAAAACTTTACTAGAAATAATTTGGGACCATTGTAACAAGTCTTCAAATGCCATATCTTGACAAACAATGTTTGTTTCTTATTTGATTCCTTATTCAGTTTATTATAATGATGCTGGGGAGTAAATTCTCAAGCTTTTGATCATTCCATCCCTCCTGTTCAATCTTCTCTTAGTGACATGGTGATCTAGGATGACTGTAAATCTGTGTCCCACAAAGGTTTCGTGTTGAGTTAGGGTATGTAGATCAGAAAACTTGTCTGGAAGTTGTGGATTTCAGCTATGAATAGGATATGGACAGTGTGGCAAGAGGAGTTTAGAAGAAGAAGAATAAAATGTTATTAAAGTAAATAGGATGCCCTATCAGGCCACAGTCCTTAAACTAAATTGAATGCTCATAATTCATTATTGAAGTCTTTATGATTTCGCAGAATTGGTTTGGTGCTCCTTTTATAGACACCAAATAGCCTTAACAGTACTAAACTAAATAGGGATTTTTAATCATAGGAAAAAAAACCATAAATAATAGAGAACTATCTAACTAATGCTCTAATTTCCTGAATAAAGTAAGATTCCTAAATAGTTCTAAGGTTCCCAAGCACGGCGACTTCCTAAATAGATTAGATTTATAAGAAAAGCTAAAACATTACAGAATGTAAAAATAAAATAAAAATAGAATGAGTCATGGAACCTCTCTTTCCTTGCTGCATAACAACGATCATGCTAGTTTTCCTCCTCTCATTCTTGGTTTTGCTCTCAGTAATTTGATCATTCTCCACGTTATTTCGATGATGAATATTTGTATTGGAATACCAAATGGGAGTGTTTAGGTTTACCCCTTCTTAAAGCTGGTGGTGTGGGTATTCATTCCTACCAAGCCCGTCTTTCTTTATTGGAATAGGGTGCATTTTGCATCTAATGTGTCGAATGATTGGAAATTTTTCTGCCTGTCCTACCTGTTCCTGCAGTCAGATGTTAAATATGTTGTTTGGATCACCCTTCAAGGGCTTATATTTTCTGCACTTTTTTGTGTGGATATTGAGTCAGGGTTGGCTTATATGTCCCTTCATATATTGTTCTTTTTGGTGATGTGGTGTGGTGTTAGATTTTGGAACCTCTATAATTTCTGCCCTGACCTTATCAGTGAACACTTGGTAATCTTGTTCCTTGTGGTCTACAGAACCATGATTCAGAACATGATTAAGGAGGGCAAGATAGTACCTTCAGAGGTAACAATAAAGCTCCTCCAAAAAGCAATGCAGGATAGTGGAAACGACAAATTTCTGATTGATGGCTTTCCCCGCAATGAGGAAAACCGAGCTGCTTTTGAAGCTGTTGTAAGTTTTTTACACAATTTTCTGTACCAATATTTTCCCCATAGACTGTAGCTAAAGTGGTAAAGGGAGGGATTGCTTTCTGCTTGGTTTGAATAGCATTCTTACCATAATATATTATTATCCAGACCAAAATTGAGCCGGCATTTGTCCTTTTCTTTGATTGTCCTGAAGAGGAGATGGAAAGGCGTATTTTGAGCAGGAACCAGGTTGGAATAATGTGACAACTCTCTCTATGTAATATAAATATTCATGGACATAACATATTTCTAAAGGAGGTCATATTCTTAGTTTTTCTTGTTCCATTTTTTTTCATCTCATGTTCTAATGTTTCTTTATTCGTCATTTCTTCTCTTTTTCTTGGTAATTAAGGGAAGAGAAGATGACAACATTGAGACAATAAGGAAGCGGTTTAAAGTTTTTCTAGAGTCTAGCCTTCCCGTGGTTGAGTATTATGACTCCAAGGGGAAAGTTCAAAAGGTAACATGTTCATGCAATTGTTTCTGTATTGAAATAAATATTGCTTGATTACTATAACCATCAGATTTATTTTCCTTGACCTCTAGGTTGATGCTGCAAAGCCTATTGATGAGGTTTTTGAGGTAGTTAAAGCCATCTTTACCCCAAAAGACGAGAAGGTAAAGCATCATTGCTGTGCTATCTTGTAGGAATTCCATTGTATACAGAAATGTGTAATCTTGAGAAAATTCATTGTTATGTTATGAATAATATCATCAGAAATGTGCGCAGAATCAACCTGTCTTCTTTTGATGCAGAATGAGATGCATGTTATTGTATTGCTTGACAAAATACCATGCATTTTGTGAAGCCTATATTTTGGAAATAACCTAGCATTTGGAAATAAAATGAGAATTCAGCCTATAATGCTTCCTTCAAGAAGCTTTTGCAAAGTAGTAGTTTATTGATTAGATCTATGGTTGCCATCTGATGACCTGCATTTCCTGGATTCTGAATGCAGTCAGGATTATTTTCAAAAGATGTGTGTGTGGTTTGTACAATGCATAGAACTTAGAAGGAGCATTTTCTGTGCAAGTTTGAGTACTGGAAAGACCATCTTAATGCAACAATGCTTACTGTTAGCACCTTTTCAGACCCTCCAGGCATGCTTAAGCGAGACTAATACTGAGTAATGGCCTTTATGTGACCAGATATGATGTGGATGCATGCAATTTAATATCCCGGTATATAAAACAAGAAAGTGCTTGTGTGTGATCCTCTACTTTGCCATAGGATATAGCTAAGAACTTTCATTTCCTAATGCATGTTGCCCACCAATAACAGCAACTTCTCTTGAACATAACAAAAAGGTAGTTCAATGCAAGTGGAGAAGGTTATCAACTCTGGTTTTATGGAGAAGGTATCAAGAATTGAGGACAATTGGAATATGGAGAAAACAATGCTTAGGAATCATATGGAAATTAAAAATTCTGCTCAATAAACTAGATTGCTTGTGCTTAACAGGTAATTGCCGCATGATATGAGGGTTCCAAAAGGGAAATTCATATTGACATGACTGCAATATTTGACTTTTGATAACACTTTTGCTAAGTCTTTAATTTTAATTTTCAATTTAATTTTTGTTTAAAACAAAAAAGGAATTAATTGATGATCATGTTGTGGATTATCATATCTGGAAATAGGCCCCCCCTTATTGATTATACTTGTGCAGGTTGCTGTTTAGGTGTTTCCATTGTACCAGATATATAAAACCTAATATAAAGGTAATATTTTTCTGGTTTAGACCTATACATACTCTTTAACTGCTGATGTTTTAATCTCATGTATGCCTCCTAAAATGATTGAAAATCACCATGCAAATCTAAAGTTGGTCAGTGTTGGGTGAAACATTACTAGATTTGGAGATTTTGGTTGGGAATTGAGATCCTTAAAACATTAATTCTTGATATCCCCAAACGAGCTAAAGTTTTACATCAATGAATAACAAGTCCTATGGTGTTATTGTTGTGTGTGAATTCCACAAAATGAAGCTCGTGAGGATCTTTTTTATCTCAAGTTTCAGGAGGAACACTGGAAGATATTCTTTAGAGTGGTGCCTGAGAAGCATACTTCAGGATATTCCATTGAGTGGTGAATGATGCTGCAAAAAAATATGTGCAATTATTCAGTTCTTCAAGCTGTCTGTGTCTGAATTTGGAACATAGCTTTCTAGGCTTGGAGATCGTGCATTGCATCTTTCATCAACTAGCATCTGTACCATGTTATATATAATTAACAAGATTTATTCTCCTTTTCAGGTGATATTTTCTTATGGTGTAATTGCATTATACGTTATTGGGAAGGCATAGTTTATTCATTAAGCGGACATCATGCTTCTTATCATAGTAGTTTTAGTTTATGTGATGAGAGGTATAAACCTCTTTATTCTTGTTCCTATGACAAGGTTCTAATATGAAATAGTAATAAAGCGCCAATAATGCTTCCTTTTGAGCCTACGATTCTCTCCTTTCTCCCATCTCCTTCACTCTCTATGCTAGTCATGTCTAATTTGCCTAGTGCGGGGAATTGGTTGAGAAGTAACTTTTGTTTATTGTTTTGGTACCCAAGAGATGGAGGAGATTGGTTACAGATGTGAAGATGGAGATAAAAATAAATTTATTCTTGGGATAGTCTTCAACTAATTTCTTATACTTTGAAAATTTACCCGTTGAGAGTAATTAAAAGTTACCTTGATTTTCTAAAGCAAATTTTCCGAATCTAACTTTAACCGAAACATCTGGATGACCTTGAAAAAAAAAGAACAGTGCTTTTTACATCTCTTCCGGTCTCGAAGGGTTAAAGGGCTAATTGTAAATATACAGTTTACTGTATCAAGTTTTGATCTCGAATCACTAAAGTCATCACCCTCTTTAAAGATGAGAATTTCACCCCCAGCTCGATCGAGACTAATCCAAAAGTTTGAGACTTTTTGGGCAAAAAGTTGGATTGAGGTTGGATATGAATATAGCATGTCCAAAACACGGCTTACGGCTTTAATTAAAAAAATAATTTTAATGTTTGAAAAAATTACATGTATATAAATAAATAATTGTAAATTATAACATTAAGGCGCGGATTGGGTTCAAGTTTCGGGTTTTGACTTGGTTTATATATTAAAAATCAATACTTGTTTGGGTTCATATGGTTATTTTTTATTCACGTATATAAAACCCAACCGTGGTATCAAATGACATCCCTAATGTGCCTCCTTGCTAGCTGATTTTATCCCAGATGGATTCATAAAAGAAAAAAAATTGAAATGGCTTCATGCTAACGCTACAGTTTTTATTTCTGATTTAGATGTTTTCTAAAATTGTTTTTAATTTATAAAACATTAAATTTATATATATATATAGTATTTTTATGAATTTAACATTGAAATATATATATATTTGTGTGTGTGTTATAAATATTTTTAATCAAAATATTATTTAAAAAACAATTCACATCATAACCCAAACACTCATGAGATTGCATTTAGAGGTTGTTTGTTACGCGGTAGCTTTAACTTTTAAAGCAAACCACGTAAACATCATGTTTGGTAACATTAAAAAGCAATTTAGTATTTGTATGGGACCTACATGTTTTATGTTGAAACCACCGGTTCACATAAAACATCTGAGAGTTGCTTTTTCGTGTCTATGCTAGGTGAATTAATTCACCTAGGCACTGTTCACTTCAAGAAGTGAATGGTGTCGAGGTAAAATTAATTCACCGGACACTGTTCATGTGAACAGTGTCATGGTTCTAACTACTTGGCACTAGTCATGTGAACAATGCCTCCACCATTCATTGGACCCCTTCTGACCCAGTAAAAAAAAAAATATTTTTTTAAATTGTATTTAACTCGAAAAGCTAATGTTTAATATTATTTAATAACACTATATAAATTAGAAGAATATCGCATGATGATGTAGCATTTGTGCAATTTGATCACAATTCCAATTTTATTTCTGATGATATTTTACTTGATTTTGTTGCACGCTCAAAAAACCGTGGAAACTATAGTTCTTATCAGATGAATTTCATACATGATGAAATTGTAGATACGTTAATAGAATAATAAAAAATATATGATATAAAATATTATTTATTTAATGATGTAATAATTGTAGTTAAATCTATAATATTTAAATTAAAAACTATCAATATATATATATATATTAATTATTTTATAACCTCAATTTAAAAAGTATGTTTAACCAAATACATTAAATTATTTTTTATCCAATCTTAATTTTAATTATAGTTTTAATCAAATATATATAAATATCAAATTAATTTTAATTAAAAATATTTTTTATAAAATATATTTTTTAAATCACAACCACAAAAAGAGATAAAACATTGGAAGCTATACAAGAACAATTAATTATAAGAATTTATTTGAAGTGCTGAAAATATGATAAATGCAGAACAGTTGTGAGCTTTCAGAAATCTGACAAAATCTGCGCTGGGCCGCTATAAGTCATTGGATTTGGTAACCTATCTTGTCAGATCATCGACAGCAAATTCAATCTACATACATAACAGTTCAAGATAGTCAAACGAAGTGGTTAGTTTGACTTCTTAAGTATTGAATAACGAGATCAAAGACTGCTCGTTACTCTTCTATGCTTTAAATACTGAAATTACATATGTAGCTTCACTGTTTACATGAGAGCCTGTCTATGTTTAGTATTATGATTATGTTTTTTTTTAAATGTTATTTTTTAGAAATATATTAAAAATATATATTTTTTATATTTAAAATTTATTCTTAACATTAATAAATCAAAATAATAAACAAAATAATTTCTTTCAAAAACATGGCCACACCATGTTGCCAAACGTGATTTAGTGGAGCTAGCTTTTTCTTTTTCAGTTTATTTCTTTTTTGTTTTAATTTGTTTTTTTAATTTCATCTCATATTTTTTTTTAATAATAGTCTAAGTTGTTTTTGGATTTACTAAGTTGACCGGATCATATCAAGATAACTTCTATATGATGTAATTTTAAACCAGGGTTATGCAAGGAGTCAGGTCAATAAGTTTTTTCTCTCTCAAATTCATCTTTTTTTTTTTTAATTCTGTCCTTGTACTCTTTTTACTGATTGATTGGGTTACATTTGAATTGACAAAATCAACTTAATCATGTTAGAATAACTCCTACATGAATTAATTTTAAATCCAAGGTAGTTAAGAAATTAGAACATGAGATTTTTATACTAATTTTATCATCAAGCTTTTTTTTAATTATTAATTGACCAGATTGCTTTCGAAACAGTCAAATTAACTAAGTTGTATTAAAATAATTTCTACATAGTTTAATTATAAATCCAAAATAAACAACTACCTGGATGTATTTTTGTTATGTTAAAAAATCTTTAATTTGACTCTCAATTTAGCACAAGCCTTTAAACTAGTTAAGTAGTAAATCATGACTTCATTAATACCTCAAACAAGATGTCAGTAGCTAGTTCCAATCAATAGATATTCATTATACCGGGGAAAAAAATGCATGTATCATTATCACCATAAGCTTTGTTTAATCAGTGTCTTAGAATAAAAAGAAATTGTTTGATTGAAAAAATAAAAATATAAAATAAATATGTTTAGTAATAATTTTTGAGTGAATTTATATATTTTTAAATAAAAAAATATAAAAAATATAATTTATTTATCTATCTATCCTCGTATCTTCTATCCCAAAACAATAACCAGATCCTATTATTTTGTTTATTTAAAAAAACAAAAATTTTTATCAAAATTATCTAAAAAAAAACATTTAATTTATATTTTTTTTCTTTGTATTTTAACCAAACACGTTTTTTTTATTTTTATAACTTACAATTCTCAATTGAATATATATATATATATTATAGAAACATCAATATCTGTCGGGGAAATAGAGAGGAGAGAACATCAGGGAATCATCGACTTTAATTTACGTTTGTTCCCTTTT
>Ga0325401_1006878_pt1 | contig 11032 bp, 11 predicted proteins | sample PopdelMetagenome_FD_205666 | JGI IMG/M metagenome (GOLD analysis project Ga0325401, IMG submission 205666) | Populus deltoides microbial communities from Bellville, Georgia, United States - Xylem-PdKOR-R2 | ecosystem: Host-associated > Plants > Phyllosphere > Stem > Wood/Secondary xylem | place...
TAAAGAAGTGTGACTCTTGCATGGAAAATATTGTTTTTCTTAGATACATTAATACAAAAGGTAATGAGATAGACAAGTCTAAGGTTAAGGTTATAAAAGAGTATTTACACCTATGACAATAAGTGAGATAAGAAGTTTTCATAGATTGATTGGTTTATCTAGAAGATTTGTAAAAGATTTAATCAATAATTGCTCCAATAACTAAAATTGTAAAGAAAACAGTAGGTTTTAAATAAGAAACTAAACAAACGAAAGCTTTTAATTTAAAAGAAAAGCTTATTTCAACTCCATTACTTGTTTTGCCTATTTTGCCTAACTTTACAAAAAGTTTTAAGATTGAATGTGATGTTTCAAATATAGGTATTGAAATTGTTTTGATGCATAATAAGATCCTTATAACTTATTTCAGTTGAAAGCTTAATTGTGCAACTCTAAACTACTATCCAACATATGATAAAGAGTTGTATGCATTAGTGAGGACTTTGGAGACTTGACAACATTATATTTGTCCTAAATAGTTTGTGATTCATACCAATCATCAATTTTTTAGACACTTGAAAAATCAAGGTAAAATGAATCGTAGACATGTCAAGTTGGTGGAATTCATTAAGATATTCTCATATGTCATCAAATACAAGCAAGATACGAAAAATATAATTGCAAATGTATTATCGCAAATGCATGTTATTCTTAACACTTTGAATACTAGACTTCTAGGATTTGACTATGTGAAAGAATTATATATCCTGATGATACTGATTTCGATGATATTTATTTCCAATGTGAGCTTACAACAACTAATGGATTTTTATTTAAAGATTAAATATTATTTATGCCTAATTGTTTAATGCATGAATTGCTTGTAAGAGAAACTCATGGTGGCGAATTATTAGAACACTTTGGGATTACTAAGACTTTAGAAATTTTACATGAACACTTTTACTGACTTAACATGAAAAGAGATGCATAAAACATTTGTGATAGGTACATAACATGTACACAAACTAAGTTTAAAGTGATGCCCCATGAGTTATATACACACCTTTAAATGTTCCTAAAGAACTTTGGATTGATATTTCTATAAACAAACAATAATTCACCTTTCCTTATCTTCTTTGAAAGTATCATCATTCTAGAGGATTTATCAACTCGCATGAGCATCAACCACCATATAAAAATAATATTTCTGCCAATTTTTAATGGAAAAAAAGATGAAGAAAAACTCTCTTAAACCTTTTAAAAACAAATAAAATCTTAAAAAGTAAACTATAACCAACAATTCAAAAGGAAAATTCAATTTAAAAGTTTTTAAATATAAAACTTCAAAAATCCATACATCAAACAACATTATAGCCATGTGATGAGGATTTTTCATTTTAATGATAGTTTTGGATGAAGTTGTCACCAAATTTCATCTAACAAAAGTTCTCTATACTCTTTTTTTTTAATATTTGTTTCGTTATTGCAAATCATAAATCATCCAAGTATTTGGTTTCTAATGGTAATCCACATGACCTACTAGTGAGAAATCTTCTAAACACTAGTGAGAAATCTCCTAAACAGTTTTAGAAGAGAAGAATTGCTATGCCTGTAAATTTTAGCTTTTTTCTTTTGTATTTTTTAGGTGTTTTGTGTACTGTGCTATTTACTTCACTGAAAACAAAAAGCATAAAATTCTATTCATAAGAAAACTCGAAAACGTTATAAATAAAAAAATATTAATTTACACCCTGAATAATATCACATATATTATTTCAGGATAATTTTAGAAATTTATTCAATCAAATCCTTACTTTATTTTTTCTAAGTTTAGAATTGTAATCCTATGAACAAATTATATTTCTAGTCCTCAATTTCTAAAAATTATTTACAATCAAGTTACACTAAATTAATCATTCTATTTTAATTTCTGACCAATGATTCTTCTATATGTGACCCATTAAGTTTCGTAATAAATTAGTTCAAATATAAATCATAATTTTAAATAAAATAGAATTGAATAAATTAATTTTATATAATTTCAACAATGTCTAACAACCTATCATGATTCTCTAAATATTAGAAAAGTCATAAGTGGTTTAACTTAACATTTTAGTAATCAGTTTTTCCATATAATTATTATTCATTCATCAACAAACATTTCAATTTAGACGTTAAATTATGTCTGTTTGGTATTGTGGTAGCTTTTGTGGAGCAGTTTGAAAAAAAAATATTTTATAAAAAGTACTTTTGGTTAAGGTTGATTTGGTATTTATGTATGTTTGATTAAAGCTGTGGTTAAAATTGAGGTTGAATAAAAAATAATTTAATGTGTTTGGTTAAGAATACTTTTGAAATTGAGGTTATAAAATAATTTAAATTTATATATATATATATATATATATATATTAATATTGATGGTTTTTAATTTAAATATTGTAGATTTAACTATTGTTATTACATCATGAAATAAATAATACTTTATATAAAATATTTTTTATTATTTCATTAAACTATCTATAATTCCATCATGTCTGAAATACATCCGACAGTTTTCTTGTTTTCTTAAACGTGCAACAACATCAGACAAAATATAATCAGGAACAAAATTAGAATTGTGATCAAATTCTGCAAATACTACGTCATTAAACGATCTTCATCTAATTTATGTAGTGTCATTGAATAATATTAAACACTCTTTTTTTCGAATAAAACACAATTAAAAAATAAAATATATTTTTTTTATTTTACTGGGTCGGACCCGGTTCAATGCATTTTGCGCGTTGGACCGAACCCGGTTCGGCCGGAACAGTGGCTGAACAATGTAGCATGGTTGAACTTCTCAACCACACAAAAAAGCAGCAATTAGCTGCTTTCCTTCGCCCTGCGTTTCACACGCAATTTATTGTGGGACCCATGAATAGTAAGTAGCTTTTTTTTCCTTAACCAAACGTTTACAAGCTGCGGTTTGCTTTAAAAGCAACCGCAGCCGCGTAAACAAACAGGCACTATAACACAAAGTGTGTCTACTTTGTTAAATCATGTTTATTCTCAACAACATAGTCAATGATTATTTGAATAAAATTTGAAACTTTTTTCAAATCTCATTTCACCTTGCACAAGGATTTACAATCAATACTATTTGAGAACATTTGAAGCATCTTTTGTAATTCACATACAGTGATGAATCTTCTCTTGATTACTCAAATACTTTCATATAATTCATATTATACCCAATATCTTTTTATTTGTTACCCTTAATTAGAACGTGTAGCAAGATCAAAACATAACATTTCATATATAAGATAACGTAGTAATCTCAAGTTTAAAGTTCACTTACATAACTATCATGTGAGTCATTCCATAGATATAGGTGATCTCTTCATATGAAATTCTCATAATGATGAGTTTAATGTAAATATCATTTTACAAGTACCTACATATTAGTTCTAAATATCCATTATACCTTTAACTTATAAGAACAAATGTTTCCTTTCATAAAAAAAGATAACATAATATATATTAGTCTCAATAACTCTAATTAATATACAATTATAATAGAACATTAACCAGTAACATTTAGGAACAATATTTTGATGCAATAGAAATCCTATAACTATAACAACTTTATAATTTCATTTACAAAATATTTTTGTTTGAAGAACTTTATCTTTATTTTAGATTTATTAATCAAATATTAAATTCATTAATCAAATATTTAATAAATATTAAAAATAAATAAATAATTATTAATTAATTGACTACAAGATATATACAATCACAATTTTCCCTTTCCATGACCAACTAAATATAGACCCTCGTGGTTGAAGGGGTAAGATAGATGTAAGCCACATGTTATAACAAGTAAAAACATTAATATAGAACCCTGAGAAATGTAGCTCAGCTGGTCAGGTCCTGGGTTTGCTCCTTAGAAGGCACCAGTTCGAGTCCCACAAACCTCAGGGCCACTGGAGGCTTACATGATCGTTAATTTCAGGACCCGTAGGATTAGTCAAAGTACACGCAAGCTGCCCTGAACATCCGTGTTGATATAAAAAAAAAACATTAAGATAGACTTTCTGTGCACAAGCTTTAAAAGGGAAATTAAATCATCAAAATAAGTGCCTTGGCTATGAACTCTCCAGAATGTAAAAACACCTCTTGTATGGTGTGCAAGGAAGATCATGTCGGCCCCAGGTTCTGATTCATAAAAGGTGCTAACCCTCGCTTGTAACTAGATCTTTTTCAAGAACATGTGGCAAAATGGAAATAGCCACATTTATCCTTCTTCGGTTGTATTTAACTCTACCCTGAGCTTTGCTGAAAGACCTTTTGCCATCATCTCTTCATCATACTTTCTAGCCATATCTACCATGCCCTTTTGAATTAGAGCATCAATTAAAGCATTATATGCAAATTCATCTGGACTGCACCCAAGTTTCTCCATTTTCTTCCACACTAAAAAAACTGGTCGAAGAAATCCCCATCTTCCAAACTTTCTCATTAGCATTACATATGTGTCCATCCTTGGGCAAACCCCATTCTCAATCATCTGATCGAAAAGACAAAGAATCTCTTTTGGCTTCTCAAGACACCTAAAGAAACAATGATAAGTGAAGACATCAGGGGCAATATATGACTGGGGCATTTCATCAAGCATTCTATAGGCTTCCTTTATCCTACCATTTTCACACAAAAGCTTTATCACCGTATTACAAGTCACAACATTCGGCTGACAACCCAACTCCCTCATTTCACGATAAACCCTCAAGACGAAATCCACACCCTCTGATAAACCAATGGCATTAATAACCGTATTATATGCCACAACATCCAGCTTTATTCCCTTACTCTTCATCTCTTTATACAATTTCACCGCTTTCCAAGGCTTCCCACTTTTGCACAGTATATCCATGTATATGGAATATGAATGCAAGTCTTTACAGACTTCTTTCCTATCCATCTCCTCCCAGAACTCCCTACACTTACCCCACCAACCCATCTTAAACCACCCGCGTAGAATCATATTATAAATCTTTGTTATATTCCTAACATTGATGCTGTTATTGTTATTTCCGAAACACAGTTCATGTGCTTCTATAACATGTTTGTACTCACAAAGTGCATCAACAAGAATACAATAAGACGTCTCGTCTTTTAAACCGAATTCTTTTAATCTATCCTCATAAACACTTATTGCTTCATTAACAAGATGAGCAGATATATAACGACGAAACAATACACGAAAGGTAGTATGATTAGGCGTTGAAAAAGGGTTATTTCTCATTCTCTGAATCAAGTCCCATGATAAATCGAATTCAAAGAACTTACCCAAGATGTCAATCATGCGATTGTAAGTCTCTGTTGTGTGCTGAAATTGGGATTCAGTTTCCACCCAGTTGAAGAAATCCAGAGCTCGTTTCCAGTCATTGTTGTAACATGACAGGGTTTGAAAAACAGTGCTGGAGTCAAGATTTAGTGGGTCTGATTGTGGGGGATTTGGGTTTCGGGAATGGAAATGAAAAGTGGGGGTATTTGTTGAGTATGGAAGGAGGAGGGTTTTAGCGGGGTTTAGGCGTCTAGTTAGTATCGAAGAGTTCATTGCTGTTCGGGCTTTGGGGATCAGAGAAGAGGAGAGAGGAGATGAGAAGAGGGGGGAGTTGCAATGCTTGTCGTGGCTGGAATAAATAAATAAATAAATTATTAACATTAATAATTAACAAATAACAGTTCATGATATCAAATAACAATAACAATTATGTCGTGGCAGGAATAAATAAATAAATTATTAACATTAATAATTAACAAATAACAAAAAATAACTAAAGACGAAGGGTTGTTTATTGTTTCAATTACCCTCTTTCTATTTATATTTAAACAATTATCTATTTTATTATTAATTTTTTTATAGTTTCATTTTTCTATATTATATTAACAGTTTTTTAAGGTTAATAATTTATTTTAGTTTGAGTGTTATATTATATTCTTAATATAAAAAAATATCTCTATATTAAAGATACTTCATTTTGTAAAATAGAATTTGATTTTTTCAATTAAAAAGATTTGAAACAACATTGACTAAATTTAATATCAAAACAAAAAAAAAATCCCATTTTTCTTTTTTTAGTGCTAATAGGGCGTAAAAAACCACATTTTAGTCACTAGAGTTTTAACTTTATAATTTCGATCTCTTTATTTTAAGAATTTCATGTTTTAGTGGAAAACTTATTTATTTTACATTTTTAGTTTATAGGATTTTAGAGGAGAGTGTCAAAAAATGGAAGAGGAAAGAGAGAGTGGTTGGTCATAGTTGAATTATGTTAAGAGATTGAATTTATGTAAATTGTGATGAATGCTAATGACAACAACTACTCCTTTATATTTATATCTTTAAGGTTGTGTACAATATAAAAATGAAATATACTACACATGATAACTATATATATATATATATAAGGTATTTACGCTTTTCATAATATGTCCCGTCAAGCTGAAGGTGGAGACTCCACCCGAAGCTTGGATCGAAAAGAAGTAAACAAAACTAGAGGAAAAGGCTTGGTAAGAACATCAGCTAGTTGGTCCTTGGAAAAGATGAATCGTATCTAAATTTCTTTCTTAGCAACGCGATCACGAATGATGTGATAATTAATTTCAATATGTTTAGTATGAGCATGAAACACTGAATTGACAGATAAGAAAGTTTCCCCTAAATTATCACATCATAACGTAGTTTATGGATGAAGGTGAAAGTCGTGGTTATAACAATAAAGAGCGAATCTACAAGATTTCAGCAATACCATCAGCTAAGACTTTGTATTCAGCCTCTATAGAAGATCTAGCAATAGTGTGTTGTTTCCTAGATTTCTAAGAAATAAGAGTAGATCCAAGATACACAAGGATTTTCAATTATCAATACTGTCAGCCTAATCAGCATTAGTAAAACCATGAAGAGACATAGAGGAATCCCAAGTAATGTGCAGACCATAGGAGATTGTAACTTGAAGGTAACGTAGGATGCGTTTAATGGCAGTCCAATGATTCTCAGTAGCAGCATGTATAAACTAACACACCTTATTGATTGTATAACAAATATCAGGTCAAGTGAAAGTAAGGTACTGAAGGGCGCCAACAATCTGTCTATAGTGTATTGAGGTAGAGTGAAGAGTATCAGACACAAATCCCAGCTTAGATGAGGGAGGCAACGGAGTATCAACTGGTTTACAAGAAGCCATACTTGCTTGTTGGATAATGTCTAGCGCATACTTTTGTTAAGTGAGTAAGAGACCTACAGAAGTAGCTTTAACTTTTATGCTGAAGAAGAAATGAGCAGAACCTAAGTTCCAAAGCTTAAACTTTGAACTTAGCAAAGTAATTAGTCGTTGAAGCAAAGCCGAGTCACTCCCAGTTAATAGAATATCATCAACATACACAAGCAAATAAAATATTGCACCACCGAAAGCAAGAATAAACAGAGAAGAATCAACCTTAGATGCCTGAAATCCAATGAAAATGAGAAACTCACTTAACCGGTTGTATCACACTTGAGGCACTTGTTTCAAACCATACAAGGATTTATGAAGACGACACATATGAGATGGAAGTGTAGGATCAACAAAGCCAGGTGGTTGTGCCATATACACTTCTTCCTGAAGAATGCCATTCAAGAAAACATTATGGACATCCAACTGATGAATTTTCCAACCATAAGTGACAACAATAGTGATCATAAGTCAAACCGTTGTAGGTTTAACCACCGGACTAAATATCTCCAAATAATCAATCCCTTCTTGTTGAGTGAAACCGCGGGCAACCAACCGTGCTTTATATCGGTCAACTCGACCATTAGCCTGCCGCTTAATCTTATAAATCCACCTATTGCCTACCATATTCATAGATGAATGGAAGGGCACCAGTGACTAAGTGTGATTAGAATGAAGGGTCAGAATTTCCTCTTGCATGGCATTATGCCAAATCAAGTACCGGTTGACATCCTTAAAGGAAAATGGTTCCTGTTAAGGTAGAGAAGCAACCCGGGAGGTAGAGGAAACACTCAAGTTTGTTGTTTTGGATACACGTGGGCGAAGCACCATGGAATGGGTGTGGGCAACAAGAAAGGGAGTGGAAGACTCACTGGCTGAGGCTTGCTGAAGAAAGAATTGAGATAAATTAACACATAAGTTAAGTCCATGAGGGGAAACAGAGGAAGAACCTGGTGATGAAGAGCTCAATATAGGACCAGGCCGAGAGGGGGAACTAGTAAGTGAAACAACAAGGGTGATGTCCACAATCTATTCACTCCTGGTGAGAACAGTAGGGGAGACGACAAGGGAAGTAGCAGGAGAGAATGACGAGTTTAAACATGTACTTGAGGAATGATCATGACAGGTAATGCAGGTAATGATCATGACTGGATAAGATGGTGTGATGGGCTGTAAAGTGGCAGCAGAAGGTTGTATGGGTGGAGTTACAATTTGTTTAGACTTGTCAAAAGGATAAACAATTTCATGAAATTGAATATAACAAGTAAGATAAATATGATTTGACAATAAATCAAGGCATCGATAACCTAAATGAGAGTTGTTATATCCTAGAAAAACACAAGGAGAAGAGCGAAAATCTAACTTATGAGCATTGTATGGATGAATAAATGGAAATCATAATCAGGAACGAAAATCTAGCTTACAAGACACTTAAAAATACAGAGAAAAGCATAATCAGGAGTCGATTTTAAAAGATATTCAAAAGGTGTTTTATGATTAAGAACAAGAGTTGGCATGCAGTTAATCAAATACACGAAGCTTTCAAACACATAACTTCAGTATTTTAGTAGAGCTTTACATTGACCAAGAAGAGTAAGCCCAGTTTCAACAATATGTCAATGACGATGTTCAACCATGTCATTTTGTTAATGAGTATGCGAACATATCAAACGATGATAATACCAATTGTTTTAAAATACGTATTTAGTTTTCGATATTCACCACCTAAATTTGTTTGAACATGCTTAATTTTTAAAGAAAATTGGCGCTTAACGAGCGCCTGAAATTGGTGAAATATAGCAAAACATCAGATTTTGCAACCAAAGGATAAAACCAAATAATTGTTTTATGGGCATCCATAAAATAACAAAATAGCGAAAACCATTAGATGAAAACATAGAGAAGGACCCCAAACATCACTAAGAATCAGGTCAAGGAGAGCTTGAGTTTAATGACCCTTAGTTTTTAACGTCAGACGAGATGATTTTCCCAAAAAGCATGGTGGACACTTAAAATTAAATTGTTTTAATGTATAGGATAGTTGTTTAGTTGACACTAGAAAATACAGAATGTGCGGACTTAGATGTTTAAGCCGACGATGCTAAACATTAGTGGAAGTAGAGAGACATGTAAACGAGAAAACTTGAGGCAATGACGTTGTAGACGACTCGGACAAAACATATAGACCATCTCTACTTCAACTAGAAAGAAGCACTTTCTTTGTCATGAGATCCTTAACATAAAATAGAAAGGGGTGAAATTCAAAAAACATGTTATTCTCAAGACAAAACTTTTGAACAGATAGTAAGGGTTTTTTAATGTCAGGAACATGTAAAATATTGGATAAGGTAAACGTGCATTTGGGAGAATGAATTTTAGAGTGAGCAATATTAGAAATATTAAGGCCCTTATCATCGCCAACATGTAAATGATCATTACCAAGATAAGGTTCTGAGATCGTCATACTCACAAAGTCCAGTGTTACATGATGATTTGCACCTGTATCAGGAAACCAAGTAATAGGAGCAATTATAAGAGCATTATTAAACACTAAATTGGCATTAGCTTGTAGATTATGAGTAGCACATAAATTTTCCATTTTTAATAGAGGAATGAAGGATAGAAATAAAAGAGTGAAGGGCGGTCTAAAGGAGATGACCAGAAAAAAAAAACAGAAGAGTGAAGGAAGATTTTGCTGTAGCTTTGATACCAAGTTGAATTATTTTGAGAGATTGAATTTATGTAAATTGTGATGGATGCTAATGACAACAACCATTCCTTTATATTTATAACTCTAGGGTTGTGTACAATATAAGAGTGAAATATACTATACATGATAAATATTCCTATATAAGGTATTTATATATATATATAGGTCGCTTTCCATAATAGTCATCCATATTTCATCCCCCAAAAGATTGATCTTGGTGTTAATGGGTTTGTCATTGAGAGAAGTGTTAAATGGAGGTAGTGTTTCCCTTTGAACATTATGGCAAAATCAAGAAGGATCCAATTCGGCTTTTCGAAGCAAAGATACATGAAACACATTATGGATTCTAAGAAGATGAGAAAGTAACGCTAACTTGTATGTTATTAGCCTAATTCTTTTTTGTAATTTCAAAGGAATCGATATATTTGAGTGTTAGTGTTTTCTTCTTTTTAAAACAGATAATGTTCTTCTAGAGTGCGACCTTCAAGAATACTTGATCACCCACGTTGAACTCTAGTGGTCTTCTCCGATTATTAGCATAAATTTTTTTTTTCTATTTTGAGCTTCCTTCATTCCTTCTCTAATTTCCTTCACTTTGCCTATAAACATCTAAACCAATTCTGGTCCCAGTAACTTCCTTTCACCCATTTCATCCTAACATAGTGGAGTACGACATTTCCTCCTATATAATGCCATAAATGAAGCCATACCTGTTGTGGCCTGATAGTTGTTATTATATGTAAATCCCATTAATGATAGATGATTTTCCTAGTTTCCCTTAAGTTCCAATGCACTAGATCTCAACAGGTTTTCCAATATCTGAATAGTCTTCTCTAATTGTTTGTCAGTCCAAAGACGAAAAGCTATATTTAGATTCAAATTTGTTCCCAAAAACATTGAATAAATGACCATATTCGAGAAGTAAATTAAGGGTCCTTGATAGAAAAAATAGACATTGCGACTCTATGTAGTCTAACTACTTCATCAATGTACAATCTAGCAAATTTGTCTACCAAACCAGACATCTTCATAAGTAAGAACAAGGTAGACTTAGTTAGCCAATTGACAACCACTTAAATTATCT
>Ga0325401_1006879_pt1 | contig 11032 bp, 6 predicted proteins | sample PopdelMetagenome_FD_205666 | JGI IMG/M metagenome (GOLD analysis project Ga0325401, IMG submission 205666) | Populus deltoides microbial communities from Bellville, Georgia, United States - Xylem-PdKOR-R2 | ecosystem: Host-associated > Plants > Phyllosphere > Stem > Wood/Secondary xylem | place...
GCTCTAGCAATTAAGATAAACAATCATACGAAATATGCATAGGAAAACAAACATACTCATTCATAATACAAACCAAAAATAAATGGAAGAATAAATCTCACAGTTCTTGAAATCTGAAGGTGTTTGCATCCTTGCAACCAAGAAAACGAGCTTAGCCTTGCATATCTATTGAACAACTACTCCTAAAGATGAAAGAATACATGATTTCTGATTTGTAGAAGGGAGAGTTTGTGTTTCTTCTATTATGGCTGCCACCTTTCTTTCTTTGATTCTACTGCACTCCCTCTCCCTCTCTCTTGGCTCCCTTAATATCATGAACTTAGCTGCCTATTTATACACAAATTGTAAGTAAGAAAAATCAAAGTTCAAGTGTGAACATCAAGAGATGGTGGTAGTGTGAAGGCAGCTGGTGGCTGGTGGTTGGCAGCTGGTTTGTGGTTGGTGGTTTGAGGTTGGTGGCTTGAGGTTGGTGGCTGCCTTCCTTGACCTTCTGGATTGATTTACTTGAGGAGCTAAATTGCTGAAATTAAAACTTGGATGTCAGTTTTGATGCTTCGGAATGTAATTTGGACTCGTTTCTTCACGAAACCTGTTTGCTGGCAGAATTCAGTTGTCATCTTTGAAAACTCATATCTCCCTCATATGACATCTGTTTTGGCTGAAATTTGGAGTGTTTGTAGGAATTTGAGTCAGGAGTCCAACACAATTGAGTTTGTATCAATTGGATATCTACAGCTCCAGATATTAAATTTTGAATGGACAAAGGTCAACACTGGCAGAATGCTAGTTTTCACTTTGAAGGATGTGATTTCCATGCTCTTTGTATTTTTATTTTTCTTGACTTAGATTTCCAAAAAGGTATGGATGTTCGATTTCTAATGCCACTGGAATCACTTCATTTCGACTTCTAGAACTCACGCTCTGCATAAAACATCGACTGAGGATCAAATCTGTCAATTACCTCCAATTTACTCCTTTTTGCATCTTTCTTCTAAAGGTGCCTTTAAAACATAAAACAAAGAATATCAAGGCATTTTATACATAAAAAAATAGGCAAAACACTAGTTAAATGTGAGTGAAATTATCGAATAATATGGTTACATCAAATGTCGCTTAATTGTAAATAAATTTTAAATATAGAGGACTAGAATGTAATTGATATAGGAGATTACAATTCTAGACCTATAAACAATCAAGTAAGAACTTAATTTAATAAATTTCTAAAAGTAACCTAAAATAATATATGTGATATTATTTAAGGGACAAATTTATATTTTGTCAGTTATAGGGTTTTCAGCTTTCCATATAAATAGAAAGTCATATCTTTTATTTTTTTGAGTAAAGTGGAGTACATAAACATCTCAAATACAAAAATAAAAGAGTTAACACTCAAATGTATAACAATCTCTCTCTCCTACAAGGGTTTATGATATTTCTCACTTATGGTTCATGTGGAATAATGTTAGAGGCCGGACAATTGGACGGCTCGTGGTTTGCGACAACTCAGCTTTAAGGAAATTATTTAAAACCAAAAAGAATATTTGATATTGAGGTAATCTTCGAATAAAACCTACAACACGTTATATTTATCTAACGAAAAATTTGGAAATGTCTAAAAATTTTAAATTTATCATTTACGCTGCATGTATGTGTTTTGGGAAACCCAACACATTCACCATTTACTTGTTGTCTTTGCATGTCATTGTGTCATACATATTTAAAACAGTTATAGCAAGGAATTGAAAACTATTTGGGAATGTATAGAAGCCAACTAGGGTGCTATATATGTCGGGATTGTCTTACATCAATTTTTTTTCAAGAATCAATAACATTTTCGTATCTCGCTAGGGATTTAACAAACTAAAAATCGACAAGGTTTTTCTTTTAATTTGCAATCAGCTCACAAGAGTTATGCAAACTTGGAACAAAAAAAAAATCTCACTTGAAAAAAACAACTAGCAAGATAGATATCTTTTTGTCACAAAACCAAAATTAATTTGTATCTTCTCATTTGCTTGATCCATTGCTTTATATATCAAACTCATAGCTGGTTTCTCATCTGAATCAACTAATCAAAAAACTTTAATCAAAGGTATGTTGTCTTAATACATATAGTGATATCATGCTAAAACCTATTATCCAAAACATAGTTTTGAATCCGTTTCCCTTCTTCTATTCTTGAAAACCTACATGACCTCTCTATTATTTGGAAGTAAATAGTCATTAGCTGTATTTTATGATCATTCCAACATCCTAGAGTCAAATATGCAGTAGCAAATTAAGCAGCAGCAGGCTTAATCAAATCCCATCCTTTTGTAAAGTGCCTTAAGTTGGAAATAAGTATAGTTCTTGAATAAATATATGAGGTGACTCTCCTCCACTTAGCAATAGTTACTTGATGAACCTCTAGTTTTTTCTCAAAGTCTTTCAATATCAAGTCAATACAAGGTGTAGCACATGGTGTCCAAAACAACTTCTTTATTTTGCCATCAATAATTATCCTACTACCTTATAATTTGCAGCGTTATTGGTCATTACATGCACAACATTTTACTCCCCAATTCTCTTCATAATTTCATCCAACATCTTAAATACCTTATCAGTAATCTTGGACATATTAGAAGTATCCACCCATGACCAAAAATTCTATGAAGTAGGTGGCTTTTTGGCTCCACTCATTAAAACCCCAACTGCACTACGAAGTCATCTACTCACCTCACTAACACACAATCATAGAAACAAATTATGAATCCTGTACAAAGGTTTTTGAGTGCATTGTTTCTCTTCCTTATTTTTCCTTCTTGCTTATCTATTGACATCATAGCTCCAAACCAGTCAATCAAAGATGGAGATGTTCTGGTCTCTAGTGGACAAAGCTATGAACTCGGGTTCTTTAGCTCAGGCATCGATTCTTCTCGTCGTTATGTGGGAATTTGGTACCGTAAGGTTTCAGAACGAACTGTTGTATGGGTGGCAAATAGAGACAATCCTATCAATGGTACCTCCGGAGTCCTAACTATCAACAAACAAGGTAACCTTGTAATTTATGAAAATAACCGAAGTAGTGTTCCTGTTTGGTCTACAAATGTTCCAGCCTCAATATCAATGACAAATTGCACGGCTCAGCTCCAGGATTCAGGAAACTTGGTCTTGGTTCAACAGGATAGCAAAAGGGCCTTGTGGCAGAGTTTTGATCATGGTACAGATACTCTACTTCCTGGTATGAAGCTTGGGCTGGACCTGAAAATCGGTTTGAAACGGTCTCTGTCATCTTGGAAGTCCAAAGATGACCCGGGAACCGGAACCATTGTCATTGGTATTGATCCAAGTGGGTTTCCCCAGTTGTTCCTATACAAGGGTCAAACCCGAAGGTGGCGTGGCGGACCATGGACTGGACTAAGATGGAGCGGAGTGCCCCAAATGGCCACTACCTACATCTTCGGTGTTACTTTCGTTAGCAGTGTTGATGAGGTATCTTATTCCTATAGTACTATCAATAATCCCTCCTTGATTTCAAGAATGGTGGTGAACGAATCAGGAGTAGTGCAGCGGCTGTCGTGGAACGATCGTGATCAACAATGGTTCGAAATTTGGTACGCCCCAAAAGAACCATGTGACACCTATGGCCGATGTGGTCCAAATACTAACTGTGACCCATATAAAACAAATAATTTCATGTGCAAATGTCTACCCGGATTCGAACCCAAGTCACCCGAAGAATGGTACCTGAGAGAAGGGTCAGGAGGTTGTGTCAGGAAACCTAACGTGTCCACGTGTCACGGCGGAGAAGGGTTCGTCAAGCTGGCTCCAGTGAAGGTGCCGGATACATCAATGGCGAGTGCGAACATGAGTTTGAGATTGAAAGAATGTGCGCGAGAGTGCTTGAGGAATTGTTCTTGTACAGCTTATGCTAGTGCTGACGAAAGAGGGCTTGGATGCTTGAGATGGTATGGTGATCTGGTTGATACAAGAACGTTTTCAGATGTGGGGCAAGAGATTTACATCCGTGTGGATAGAGCTGAATTAGGTACATGTCCAATTCTACTACTAACTTGTTTACTTTGCCTTAATTTGTTCACTTGCTATGCCACAAGTTTTGATTCTTGAAGAAATCTCATAGACCTGATAAATCACAAGCAATCAGTTTTCTTAAAATTTATTAGAAGAAATTGACTAATTGTATGAGCAATGTTTTTTTATTTTATTAATCAGCACGTAATTTTATGAATAGAATGTTTGATAAGGGTACGTAGGTCAATAAATGTGTTGACGAAATCCATTGATCATTAATCAGTTAAATTTCATCAACTCAATGAACTCGGAATTGATTGTTTTGGTTAAGTAATCATATTATTATTTTTTTACTTTCCTTCTAAGAATATATATTACAAATTAAACAATATACTAAAACCTTTTTCACAGTAATCCATTGTGAATTTCTTTTCTAATCATTAATTTTTTTTCTTTTCAATTATATCATTTCATGGCCAAATTAACTATCAATTTCTTATAATTTGTTATGGAGAAACACAGTTGAAAGAAGGAGGCCCAAAGTATAAAACAAGAAAAAATTACATGTTTGGATTGAAACTCGAACAAGTGTGTTTTGGTCCCCATACTTTTTTTATCTAAACACAATCCCTTTATTTTCTTATGATTTGGTTTTAGTTGAAAACTTTATTTTTATTATTTTAAAAGTCTCTCATTTTGAGAGATGAAAAAGAAAATTGTTGGAAAACAATGAAAGAGAGAAATTCATTTGTTGACAATATTTCAGCCATTAAAAAAATAATTATTGATTTTAATGAGTTTTATTAGATGAGAAGAGTTTTATTTATGAATATTTTCTTCTTTATCTTACTTAAAAAGTAAATTGGGGTTGAGATATATATTTTTTTTCAATTTAATTTTGTATTTTTAGATGAATTTTCCGTGTTTCTAGTGGATTATTTGGTTTATTGATATCATAGAGATATTTATTAAGTTTTTTTAAGTGAAAATATTGAAAATTATATTTTTGAGTAAAAAAAATACCAACCTAATTTTTTAACTACCTATTTATTGGTTGGAAGCTCACGTGGTTTGTCTTAAAAAAATTACCAACAAAAATACCAACCTAATCTTTGGTTTTATTTAATTATTTTTATGTGTGTCTATTGTTATTATCGTTTGACTAAATAAAAAATCAATTAAAAAAAATGTTATTGAAGCAACAAGATCCATAGTCCATGTTTCGAGATCAAGTATCTTAAATTACATTTATATTTCAAGTTTTCAATTTAATCTTTGATTAAATATTATTTGATTTTTTGCTCGGTTTTCAAATAAAATTATAATATTTTTTCAATATTAGTAGTATTTTATTGTGTAACCCTTGAAAGTATTTTTTTTTCTTAGATAGTATTCAATCGCTTTTAAGTGCATATTTGTTTTTATTAAAATAAAAATTTAATTTTAAAAAATAAAATTATTAAACATAATTAAATTAATGGACTATAATATAAGATCATATATCTTTATCTACTTCCATCTTTTAATTTTCTAGTTTGGTCTTTAGTTTTTTTTAATGATTTGTTTTTTTGTATTTATTAATACAAATAATTCTTAATTTATTTAATTAAATACATGTATAAGCTTTTCAATTTACAATTAAAAATCTTTTACATCAAAAATTTGTTTAAAACGTCTATATATTTGTGTCTTCAAAATCCATGCACTGCATCGGCGACCATGTTCATCATAATTTTGTGACATGGCCATAAAGCATCACTAGTTAAGTATTAAGTATAATTTTAAAATACATGGCCTTTTCACTGTTCATCAAATTACAATTCTTCATCTTATATATCATTATGGACTACAATGGTGTGTTTTTTAAAAAAAATTACTTTGGTCCTTAAAGTATTGTTTTTGCACAATTAAGGTTTTTTTTTTAACTCATATTAGAGTCTAACTGCATGTTTTATTTTTGGGTGAGGGTTGAATTGAAAAATAAATGGCTAAAGTGAAAAAATCAGGTAAAATAGATGGTAGATCTGCAATTGATTTAAAAAGTTTATTTGTGTTCCTTGTCTTTTTAAGTTATTTGTTAATTGGCCCCTATCATTTTTTTAAAAATACATTTTGGTACCAAACCTTATTTCTCTTCTTTTTTTTTGGAGGAGAGAGAGGGTTGCTAGATTCTAGTTTAAAGAGAAAAAGTTGGTGTTGAGAAAGATTTAGACCGCTAAAATGACCGATTTTTGTGTTAAATGATTCCATATAATGATAACGGTTACTATTAGATGTTCTTTTACCTTAAAAACACCTAAAAAACATATGTAAACTCCGAAAGATTTTTTGTTTTAAGTTGATTTTCGTGTTTTGGACCAGTTTTTTGTGTTTTTAAAGGCTATGAATTGGCTTAACAAGGTTCTTGTGGTGTTTTGTAGATGTTTTGGGTCAAAAAAACAAATAACCCTATTTTTCCGGTCACACCAATGACCAGATTCTAGGATTTACATGCGACGTATCTTCTATTTTTTTTTTCCAAAGAAAAAAGGGTAGACAACTGCCGCACGTGTGCGACGTCGCGGCGAAAACATCCACCCTCAAAATCTTATCTTATCTATCTATCTGGCAAATATTAGGGAGACAAGGAATTCTTGTCTTTTATCAGTGAAAAAATAGAATGAGAGTCGCCACCTAGTATTTTGGTCACTAGGAACCCTAACTGGTCTCGGAGATCGAGTACGAGGACTAGTTGCGTAAATGGAAGATAGTAGCACCCCAAATACACCCTACCTAAGGTAAGCTGCATTGTTTTATTATCTGGTAAAATCTAAGGTCTTGTCGTGTTTTCTGATTGTTGGTCCGTCTATAGTTTAAGAAAAGTCCTTCTCGGTGAGGAGATCATTATTTTATCGGGTAATTCTGACGTTAACAAAAGAATTTAATAACCAGAATACGTCTTACGTATAAGGTCGCAACCCCAGATATTAAAAGAAAACAAAATTTTTTTTTTGGAATTTTTGAAATATTGGCCTAGTTCTCGTGACTTTAATAAACTGGTTATTAAAGCCAAAATACATGCTAATACATATTTTTTGAAATTTCCTTTGTTGTATGAAAATACAATATGATTTATTTTTTATTTTCTTTTTTTTATTTTTGAGAGACTTGGTCGTATGCATGAAAACAAAACATTTTTATTTTTATTTTTTGATATCTTGACAAAAATCAGGTATTTTAATACTGGATTTGTATCTTTACAATATAAAAATACAAACCGATATTGATCAAAATACAGTAACAAATTTACGGAAAATCATATATTTTTTGATTTTTTTTGGGGCTGGGCCGATGTTATAGCCCAAAACAAACCTAATTATAATTAGCCGGTTACTGTGAACATGCACAGTAACCGGTTAATTATCTTCCTCGCTGCAGAAACGTGAGCAGCACACGTTCTGCATGCAAGAGACCAACCAGGCAGAAGAGAAGAAGGAGAAGAGTGTTACCTAGAATGGAGGCGCTGTCGTTCACGGTGGTGCATTGGTGTCGCGGCAGCCGGCTGTGGTGGTGGCTGAGAAGCCTGGTGGCGCTACTGTTTTTCTTCTTCTTCCCCGTTGCAGAGACGCCATTGTTTCTCCCCTCTTCGTCCTTTGTTCCCCTCTATAATCTCCTCTATTACTCCTCTGTTTTTTTTTTCCTTTTTTTTAACTCTCTTCTCCCATGTACGCTCTCTCTTTCTCCTCTGTATTCCCTGCCTTTCTCTCCTGTACTCTCTCTGTTTCGTCTTTTCTTTTTCTCTACTTTTTCGTTTCTTATGCTCACCCTCTCCTCTGTTTTCATCTCCCTGTGTTGCCTAGTTTTTCCCCTTCTCTGCCTTGTTTCGTTTCTAACATTTCCACTCTCCTTGTTTTTTTTCTGTTTATCCCGTTCTTTTTTCGGCCCCCTCGGGTTCTTCTCTTTAGTTTCTTAAGCTTTTCCTCCCTCTGTTTTCTCTTCCTTACGTTCCCCTCTCCCTTTGTTTTTTTTCTTTCTTCTCTCATTACTTTCTCTCCTCCCTCTTCCTCTGTCCGTCTCTCCTCTGGCTTTTATAGCCGGAGGATGCATGCTTTACGGTAACGGTCGGCATGCATCACGGCGGCAAGGAACATCAACCGCGAGACGTGCCTCCCCTTGACTGCAGCTCCGCTGTCTCTGCCGCTAACGCTTCCCCTATTTTTATTGTCAGCCGTTTTATTTGAAGAAGACAATGAATAGCTTTGACTGAAACGGCACCGTTTTTCCATTTTAACTAATATTTCCGATTTGGTCCTTGGATGTTTTATGTAATTCTGTAACTAAGCCCCCCAGAAAAATCGTAATTAGATCCCTTGAGTTTAGCGCCTTTTCCGGTTTGGTCCTTAGATTTGGATTGTTTCAATTAAGTCCCTAATTGACCATCAAACTTCAATAATTATGCAATTAAACCCCTGATTTGACCAAATCAACTATTCAAAATTATAATTGGACCCAGAACTTTAATTTCTTCCAATAAAAACCTAAATTAACTTAAAAATCATTTTTTCTTGCAATCAAACCCTCTAAACATTCAATTAAACCTTAGATAAAGTTTAATTGAATTCATAAACATCTGATTTCGAACTTTTTCTCTTCAAATTGAATTTTCCTTGTTAACAAGACTCTCACCAGTCAACGATATACTATCAAATTTTATTTTTTTGCATTTTTGAACCTCCTCAACCAATTTTTGGCTATTTTTCGGCATTCCAGCATCCTTTTCTCGCTCCTATTATGTTTTTGGATTTCTTCCAAATATATATATATATATATATATATATATATATATATATATATATTCATTTTTTTGTGGGAACCCAAAAATGGGTAATAACAACAACTAAGGCTATGTTTGTTTCCTGGAATTTACTTTCCGGGAAACCACTTTCCAAACTTTCCTGTGTTTGTTTGTTATTAGAAAAGTTGGTCAACAAAAAACACTTTCCAGTCAAAGGAAAATTTGGCTTGATTTCCAAGAAAGTGTTTTCCTGAAAAATTTGGACGGAAAACACTTTCCGGAAGTTGTGAAAAATTTAGAAATGTCATATTATTTGCTGATTATATCAAATTTGGTCCTCAAACTTTTGATTGCTATATATATATATATATTTTTTAATATTTATTTTTCAATTTCATCTGTTAAAATTTAATTTTTATATTAACTTTGGTCCTTATTTTTATAATTGTTATTTGCTTTTCCCTTATAATTCTTTTATTAAAAATTTTTATGTATCAAATTTGGTCCTCATTCTTTTGATCATAGTTTTGAAACCCAGCCCGGCTTGGCGGATCGCCCTGGCCGACCCGGGGCTGAAACCGGGCCGGGTTGAAGAAAAAACAGGGGAAGAAAAAACCCGGTGTGACCCGGCGACCCGGTTGACCCGTAAAGACCGGGTTGCAAACCCGTTGGATTTTATTTATTTTTTGTTTTATTACTAAAACGACATCGTTTTGATTTTTTTAAAAAAAAGAACTGACCCGGTCGACCCGGTGACCCGGTCAAAATTCGAAACCCGGGCCTTGGACCGGGCCAGGTCTTAAAACTATGCTTTTGATTGTTACTTATTTTATTTGAAATAATTTATGAAATGTTAATTATTATTATTTTAATTTCTTCATCTTTCATTTTTTTTATTTTTTAGATTTGATCTCTATTATTTTGATTATTATTTATTTTATTTGAGATAATTTATGAAATTATATATTTTTTTAATTTCATTCTCATTCAACTTTTTAATTTGTAGAATTTGTTCCTCATTATTTTAATAAAAGTGAGAAAAATAAAACATTAATAAGTTTTTTTCCAACTCATTTTTCATAACATAACCAAACACTGGAAAGTGTTTTCCAACTTATTTTTCATTACACTACCAAACATCAGAAAATAATTTATTTTCTCGGAATTCACTTTCCAAAAGAAAACTACTTTCCAGCAAACAAACGGGGCCTAAATAAAAAAATTATAGGCTTGCATGCAGACTTTTTCTTGATTAGGCCATATGCTAAGCTTGGCTTACCAGACCTAGCAGAGCCTTGCCTCATATCTTTATTTTTTTTTATATTGATGGGTTTTTTATATGTGTTTTTTCAAATAATTTTTATAATTTTCAACTTTTAATTAATACCCCCTTCTTTATGATTTTTTTTTGTGTGGATTTTTTAGCCTTTCTTTAATAGTGATTATTGTTTTTAATTATATTAAGTGTGTTTAGTTTATATGTATTTGCTATTGTTACATCTTTTTTTCCAATAAAATTCAAATAAAACCAACTTATTTAGCTAGTTGAGATTAAAATGCAATTACAACACTAAAATATTTTACTAGAAAAATAATACAACTTGCAGCGTATCAGAAGCACCAGAAACTAGTGTTGATTAAATCATAAAATGCGTTTAAAACTTGAGATAAAAAATCAATACCCCTGAATTTAAAAAAATATTGATTTTAACCTCTAAACAGTATGAATTTTTTGAATTTGTCCTTTCTAATAGTAATTTTTTAAGAAGATTCGACGGAAAAGCTCTTAAAAACCTCTCAGTTCCTCTCTTTCTCTGCTAGTAAACATGTTTTCCTAAGTTTTTCCTCAATTTCTCAACAAAATCCTAACAAAAAGTGCACATTCAAAAAATTATATTGTTTAGAGCAAAAAGTTTTTTTTTTTAAATAAATTCAATTGTATTTGTTTTTTTTTTGCACTAGAGTTAGGGGGTGATTTATAATTTAGCGATATTTTCTGATTTCCACACTCTTTCCATCTTCCTTGACAAGATTCCTCTTCTCTCTTTATAATATTATTGTTATTACAATACTTCTCTCTTTGCCAGTTGGTATATCGATGGCGTATTGCATAATTTAGTCATATATTTTTATTGCTTTATGTTTATACATTCTTGTCTTGTATAGTAGCGTCCAGTCTCATCTACTCAGACAAACTTAAAAATTAAATTTAGTCTACTTGAGTCTCAAGCTCGTATGATCCTACGA
>Ga0325401_1006882_pt1 | contig 11028 bp, 9 predicted proteins | sample PopdelMetagenome_FD_205666 | JGI IMG/M metagenome (GOLD analysis project Ga0325401, IMG submission 205666) | Populus deltoides microbial communities from Bellville, Georgia, United States - Xylem-PdKOR-R2 | ecosystem: Host-associated > Plants > Phyllosphere > Stem > Wood/Secondary xylem | place...
GAAAATTAATGAGTGTTCCAGGGCCCCAATATTTCAAAGCAGCTAGATCATATGCCCTAGCAGCAGCTTCCTCGTCATCATATGCCCCTGCAAGTGAGTAGAACTTAATGAATCCAATAAATATGAAGAGCACAAGTAGCATATTTCAAGAAAAAGATTGTATAAAGCCAGTAACATACCCAAGTATACTGGAAGAACGAGCCCGGCCGACCATTCCAAGCGCAATAAGGAGACAAAGCCAGTGTCAGTTTGCATAATATACCCATGATTGCATTGTAAAGAAAGAGGAGAGGGAGGGAGGAAGCGAGATAGAGACCTTGCTTTCCCTTCTTATTCTGATTCTGGTTCCAGGTACTCTTATCCCAAAGGTGAGCTTCATATCGACCAGTCCACCTATGCCTATTGACCAAACCAAACAATAGAAATGTGATCAGCCATCAAATCATAATTCTGTGTTGCTATTGACTACCCTTGAAAATCCAAGGTAACCACCCTGTACCCTCAAAATGACCCAAAATCACATTTATTTTATTTAAATAAAAAAAAGCAATCCCTTTCTTTTCCAGGCCCCATTCTACTACATTGATCCACCAGAAGCCTTGCATCAAATATCCTATTAAAATTAGCATTTCCAAATCTCCTGAATTACCTCAACACTTTCTCCCACAACCATTTATTTCCTCTAAACCCTCGTTTACACGTGTTGTCAAACACATAATACACATAACGCAAGCAACTAACTGTCTTCAACTTTGCCCTAACACAATCACACTCAATTATACAAAAAGATAAAAACTTTAAACCGATACCCTAAAAAAGAACCTTGTACATACGTATACAGGCACCTTTACACCCACGGATACGTATATTTATACCTGGTGACGCCACGGTAAATGGAGCTACGTTTACCAGCAGTGCAAGGAGGCATTTTGCTAATACGTTCTTTAGCGGTGCATCCTCTCTCCTTCCTTGGCTTCTTAAGTCCTCTGTACAGTAATAACTGATCGTTTGCTATCACCGCCGCCTCTGAGCTCTCTCCTCCACCACCTCCGCATCCTCCGCTTCCGCCACCACATACTCCGCCGCCGATTTCTGGTTTTAGGACCGGATCAGAAGAAGACGCCATGATTTGATTTAAGAAAAAAACTAACAAATTGAGAATGGAAAAGGAAGCATCTTTTTGACTGTTGGTTTTTCACTGAAGTAAAGAGGGGAGGGAAGATGAAATGACGGAGATGTCCTTGATCGGTTTGGAAATGACGATGGTGTTTCAGGGTTGTTACAGGATGAAATGGGGTATAACGGCTAGGAGGGGGAAAGGGGTAATTCGATAACTTAAAGTGTTTTGAAAGAGTATGGAATATGGATGCTTGCTGGTGGATGTGGAAGCCAACTGCCACTTGTCCGGTTTTGGAGGTGCTTCGTGTCATGTTTGAAAACGACGTCGTAGTTGTAATTATTGCGAAGGTTGAATTATTTTTTTGCCTGCTTTTTAGGTGACGAGCATGTGAACCTCTCAGGCAAAATGGTTTTTCCCCCCTCTCTCGGAGGATGGTGATGTGTTTTATCTTAATTATATTAATTTTTATTAAGAATATTATTTTGAATAAAAAAAAATTGATTTGAGATTTGGTGAGATCGACAACATTAAATCTAAGTTGATGGATACTCGTCTAGTTCGAGTTAATAACCATAATTTTAATAGCAATTGATAGATATATTTTTATATATATTATTATTTTGGTTCAAATCCAAATAAAGAATATAAAAATTATTAGAAAATAATTTTTTCGTAAATATAGAGATTTTAATATAGAAATGCTCATCCAAGACCAAAATAGAGAGGAACTATTAGAAGTAGGAGAAAGAAAATAAGTATTTAAAAAAAAAAAAAAAACAAGAAGCGTAATACATTCCGGAAAAAGAAAGATCAAGGGATACTCATTTTTTTAATAAAAAAAATATTCCTTTTCTTATTACAAAGAAACCAATTTCAGGATTTTATGTCTACAGATATTATAGACAATAGAACAGGACTATTTCACCAGCTGCATTAACCAACGACTGCCTCACAATGCATTACAGAACTAGATCATATGCCAGCCATGGTGCTGGTCGTGTAGTTAACTTGACATCTAGCATTTGCTTCAGTCTTTCCGCCAAAGAGAAACTACACTGAGCAAACAAGTATCCATAGCCTTCGACCTATCATGGCATAAATAGGACATCGTTGAACCAGTAAAGCAGCCCGGATCACCGGTCTGTCCATGGTGGATTGTCTACTCTTGAGTGGCGAGTTTAATCCAAATCGGATCAAAATCCTTTCGTGTTCTTGAGAACATAATAGATTGCATTTGTAAACCAGATTCTCAATGTTGATGGGACTGGACATTACATTGTCACTGAACTCCATATTCTCACAGGTACAATGACGCTAGTAATGACTTTGTATTCCCATCATCTTTTGTTCCTCACATTAGGCCATTTCCATCCCCTGCTACAATTGCATATGACACTCCGGCATCATCCTTGATCACAGACAACCTGCATTCTAATACGACATTTTGAAAGCAAAGGACCTCTCAGGCGTCAATAGACATACTGAGAAAGTGCTCTAGCATTACCCAGCTCAATGAACTTTCATCGGGAGCATCAACTGCAGTGACTAATTTCTTGTTATACATTTCCTACTCCAAAGTTCCATTCCTCATCGTGTGAAAAATGATCATCTTTCGACAGCTTGGATATATTGCTGGAAATGCCATAAACTACTCTTGCAGGGCATGGGTTAATTTTTTCCCCCCATTTAACCAGCGGAGAGTAGGAAGGATCTCACACCTTGCTTGTCGAGACTTCATTCCCAGATTTTCTTCTCAACAATTCTGCAAAACATCAGTGACCAGAATAAGAAACAGCAACCCAATGAAATGGCTAGGTTTAAATATTTTGTTCACTTGTATTAGATAGAAGCATGTGTTCCAAAACATGATTCTCTTGTGTGGGAGACAAGTACTTGCATACCAACTCTTTCCTGTATGATAGAAGAATAAGTGGCTCCACTTTTCTGTGCAAAGGAGAGTATGTCAAAATACATTCCATTTGAAGGCTGAACTCTGGCTTCCTCCATCCATTCCAATACCTGCATTAAGAATTCGAGTTTTTCCGATCAACTAGAATTGCATTTTAACCCAAGAATAGCAGGTCTCCATTTTTTAGGGAAATAAGTGGAGGGGGGGGGGGGGGCAAAGTGGCTAGTCCTGATTCCTGCCACTTGCATGTCCATAATAGAAAAATTGAAGCATAATCTGACAGATTAAGTCTCGTTGATCACTTACACTTCCTTAACTATAATTATGATCATTAAACTTCAAAACATATAACTGACCAAGACTCTGATTATTGAAGCAATGCATGCTTTCCCTCTTATGGGACAATTCTGAAAAGGGAACTTCACTAGGATTTCGAAAAGAACAACCCACTTTTTTGGAGTCATGTAATCACTAACTGTTGTGCCAGTGCTTGAGTTCAAATGAATGCCTCATATAACTTATGGACACATTGATTCAAGACTTTGAAAACAGACACCCTGTGATACCCCAGGTCCCACTTCAGATGAGTGTAAGAAGATCCTAAGGAAACCCCAGGTTGATACCCACCATATCTATCAATAGAAGATTGATGAAATGAACACCATCCATAACATTTATTATTTTTAAAAGTTATGAAATTTTATTTTGTATGAAACAACAGAAATTTGATTACAAGTCACCTCAATATATTTCCTCCAATTTCCAACAGCCAAAAGATTCTTCAACAAGATCGAGTAAGTGTTGTGGTTGATTTCAGCACCTGATCCTATAATCTTGTAAAACAACTGCATTTGTTCATAGATGATGCAGAGCAAGATTAGCTTATAAAACATAACGAATAAAAGTAGACGAATAAAAGTAGCAAGTAAATTAGCTCTCACTACTGATACCCCCCAAGATTTAAGTTATTTATTATATAAGAAGCTTAACAAGAGGTCAAACAAAGGGATAATTAAATTGTTTACGGTTTCAATGCAGTGTTTCTTGGCAAATACAACTATCATAATATAAGATAGACATGTGAAAAATATCTGAGTACCTTCATCATAGATTCAATTTTTCCACTTTTCCCCAGAAGATGCAGAAGCTGATTCAGAAGTCCAATTGAAACAACAGAGAATGAAGGCTCCATCAATTTAATTAACTCAATCGCTGTTCTCCAATCTCGTAATCTACACCCAAATTTTCTGTGCTAGTTACTCGGGGAACATGAGCATAATGATGAATTATCAAGAGAGCAGGAAATCAATCATGTCCAGACAAACATGCTTATCAAGGCAATTTGCAAGATAGAGTGGATACTTACAGGCTACAGGCAGATACCATCTCAAAGAAAATAGCATCGCTTAAGGGGATTTCTTTCTCTCTCATAAACTCTGCAAGAATGAGAACCTTCGATGGATCACCTCCCTTATTGAAAGCTCTCATCAGAGCCGAACATGCAATAGTGTCTGGTTGGATATAATACTCTTCCATTTCTTGAAGAAGAGCACAGGCCTTTTTCCAGTGTTCTGTACTTGGACAGAAACAAAAGAGAGGTATTTAGCTAGGCAGATGATTTATTTCACGCCATTCACTAATCATGTCAGTCTCGTACAAACTGACCTGCTGCATTATAAGCATGTAGCATCATGGTATAGGTAACAACATCAGGACAACAGCCAGCCATCTTCATCTTGTTGAATATAGATTCTGCTTCTGTGATTTTACCCTAACATATATCAAAACACAAAAGAAATGAGATCCCCTTCCATTTCCTGTAGATTAGTTAGAAGGCATATTTTGCCAGAGCACTTGCCTGCTTGCTGTAGGCACAGATCACAGAAGAGTAAGCTTCCTTGGTCATAGGAATCTTCAAGTCCATCATTTCAGAAAGAAACTCAAGTGCCTCACAATATTTTGACATTTTGCAGCAACCACTTATTAAGACTGTGAAAGTAACTGCGTCTGGAATCACTTTACTTTTTCTCATGGATCTGTACATAGAAGTAGCCTTTTCAAACTCTCCCACATTCATATAGCTTCCAATAGCTGAATTATATGCAATTGTGTTCAATTTAATGTGTCGCCTTTCAGCTGCCTGAAGCACAACATCAATATTCACCTTCCTAGAACAGCGGCCACAAGCTGCCAAAAGAGTGCATATTGAGACAGCATTTGGATAGATTCCATCTTGTTCCATTTCACGTAAAACTTCCACAGCTTCAGCAAGCAAACCATTAGATCCATAGGCATCAATCATTGCATTGTAGCTGACAAGATTTGGCTTCAACTTGTCTCTCTTCATCATCTCAAATACTTCTCTTGCCTTTTTAGGTTGTTGTGATCTTCCATAAGAGTTTAGCAAAGATGTATATGATACAACATCTGGACGAAGTCCACTATTTTTAATTGCATTGAAAACTGATAATGCCTCTTTATTCATCCCATGAGAAGCATATGCTCCCATGAGAGTATTATAGGAAACAATGTTAGGCTTGAGACCTTCTGCAACCATGGTACTAAACACGGCCCTACAGTTTTCTATCTGCCCAATTACAGAGTGCAAGTAGATGATGCTTGTAAATGTTACAACGTCAGGGTGGCACTCTGCTCTCTTCTCCCTCATGGACTTGAAAATACCAATGGCTTTTTCATATTGACCAAGCTTTGTTAAGCAATATATCATGATGTTAAGTGTTGTTGTGTCAGGACGGATATTTGTACCTTTCATTAGTTCAAAATAAGATAGAGCTTTTGCATACTGGGCACCAGTCTTATATGCAGATAAAATAATATTGTGAGTCACCAGATCAGGTCCAACTCCATTTTCAGTCATTTTCTTACAGAGCTTCAGAGCTTCTCTCCAGTTTCCACTAGATCCACAAGCATTGATCAAGTTATTATATGTCGACCGACTGGGAGGAATCTGCAGATGTACAATTAAGGACTCAGAAATCTCTTATGATCTCAGATGACTCAAGTGTATAAGAAAGTAATAACAAGTCATTTACCCAATTCCTTTTCGGGTTTGTACGTGGAAAAAAATCAATACTTAGTTAAGGTTTCAGCAAAGTGGGTCCTAGAAGGGAGAATCTAAAGATAATCCTATTTTTTACATGAAATGACCTTCCCTAGAGACTTGAAGTTGCAAGAACAAGACTTTAACCACTGCGCTGAGCAACGGTCTCAGATTTAAAAACTATTCTAACACATATAGATAAATTTAAGAAATATAGGGAAGGCAGCAGTATTTTCTATGGAAATTATTCAGGGGAGCTTATTATATTCATCCAAACTATCAGTGGAATCAAATGCCTATTCTAAACCTTCATGCACACCAGTTGAAAAATACATGGGTGTTATATAAGTCATAAATCAAGCTATCATCAATAAGTTTCAATCAAAGACCCCACCACTCCTTGAATATCTAACTTAGAAAAGGAACGAGTTAAAAAAGAGTGAAGAAAACAAAATTTTTCAAGTCATTTTTTATGGCTGTAGTGATGGATCCCTAAAGACCAATGCATGAAGCAATATTGCAAAACTTTCTACACAACTCCAATTCAAGGAAGCTCACATCAAGCCAGACCTACTAAGATAAATTATAGAAGAAGAAAACAGATACACACAGCTTTCTGCAGCATGTCTTCCATTATATTCATAGCCCAACGCCATTGACCTGATCTACCATGCGCATTGATAAGAGCATTGCAAGTCTCAGCATCTGGTTTGCACCTGGCAGGAAAAAAGAATAATTTGGAACCATATAGTGACCAAGGTAGAAAGCTTCAGATATTTCCATAGGAACAGAAACTAGAAAGTAACTGGCCAAGCATCACAAGAGAAACAGAAGGGATGTCCAGTTCCTTTGAATACCACCTAAAGCAACTAAATGCCCCCGAAACATGAACCCATAAAGGTGCCAAGAAACAAAATTTATTCCACAACAACTACTGTGACAGGAATTGCTTATTGGCAACTATAATATTCCATTTTGTCCTAAAAACAATCAAATCCCTGTTAAAAACACTGCAAATCAATAAAGCATTACCTCCATTTTTGCATCTCGAAAAACAACCCACGAGCTTGATCAGTCCAATTATGCCTAGCATGCAGCCTAATCATCATATTATAAATATCTGTACGAGCACAGTAGTTCCTCTGATTCTTCATCCACCGAAAAACCAAAATGCTGTGTTCAATTGAACCCTTCTGCGTTATCTCCTACATCATTTCCAAAAAAAAAAACAATAAGACCCTTTTCTTCCATCACCTCTCAAAAAAACACTCTCAAATAATAACAGTAACGTATCGATCATTGGATGAACCTACTATGGGTCCAAGTTACAGCGGGCCACTTTCACAAATCATTGTAAGTCCCACATGTGGGGTCCGGTTTATGAGAGTGGGTCCCACGAATGTAGACAAGCATTGCGGGGAAAATGGTTTGTTTACCTTGATAAGAAGAGGGAAATTCTTACGAGCAAACCGGCCAACCCACCGGTTCAAGAGACCTTCAACATCATCAGACTTGTGATCGAGTTCAAGAACTTTCTGGACAACCTGAGAAACAGACCAGTCCTTCTGGAACCTGTCTCCTTGGACTCGTATACGATAGCGTTGAGGAATCTGGTCTTTCCTGATTCCACTCACTTGAGTGGACACATGGTGTATGCCCTTGTCGTAGTCCACGAACCCAGATTTTTTCTCCACGAATGCTGCGTCGTTTTTGGAATTCTTGCATAGTATTTTGGGTTTGAAGGCTGATGGTGTTGGGTTGTGGAGGAGCGGGAGGTGGTGATGGTGTATGGTTGCCATTTCTGGTTGAGATAGAGAAACAGCTTTGGTCCGTGGATAGATAAACCCTTTCAAAATGGGTTTACAGTTATTTTAGTTCCAACTTCTAATTACCTTTTTGGCCCTCGTAAAAACAATTATCTGAGAATAATCATTTATTACTTTATTTTTATTATTATAAACGTTATCTCATCAAAGCTATCACACTTAGCTACAACAATAACTTAGTTTAAAATATGTATTAAAAATTATTTTTTAAAGTATTTTTTATTGAAAATATATTAAAATAACATTATTTAAATATTTTTAATATCAACTTATTAAAATAATCTAAAAATATATATATATAAAATCATTGAGTACTAACTTTTCCATTTATAAAACATCATCACTGTTATTGTCAGATTTCCACTGGTAAAAAAATATTAAACAAGTCATGGAAAGTACCCAGTTTGAAAGTGAACAAAATGGTGTTTAACACGTTATTAGCAAAAGAGAATATGATATACATCAAAATTTGTAAATAGGCACTCCATCCAGATGGCTGTCACTGTGATGACTAGTGTATAACAAATACAAAATGAAACCAAAGGGCAAAAGCGTTGGGTGTTTTCCAACAGTACCTGCTCTTTTCTATGCCTTTAAAGGAAATAAGTTACAAAAGCTCCTTATCGGCAGAATTCAAGGATCCGACCCATCTTGCTTGTATATTGGACGCACAGTAGCTATATAAGTTTTACGTCCATGGTTCAGCTAAAAAGACCGAACCTTGGACAATGATATGGCTTGCCAATAGCCAGCTCTCGATAAATGACTATCGCTAGCTAAGTAGCAGCCCAAGGAGAAACTTCGACAACTGTCAATATCTATTCGGGGCAACAAGCATGGGTGGTTCTGACTCCATGGGCATCACCAGAGGCTGATTTTCTGTTGCCTCACAAGTTTCACTAGTTTGTGTAAAATGGAATCGGGTGCCGCTCAGTTGTTGAGTTTTTGTTTCTTCCATGCTTTCTGGGGTTTGTGTAATTTGGAAGCAGAACTAGGTCCACGAAATGATGCTTTGCCTTTCTTGTTCGTGTTCCTATGCTCCATCTTTCTTTTCCCATCACCAGTTTGCTCTTTGTTAAAATTCCTCTTCTTCCAACCATCCTCTGACCGAACCTTGATTGATTTTTCATGCTCAAAGTGCCTAGCTCTTTTAGCCCCTTCACGTCCGCTACCATCACCAGTTGATATACCAGGCTTGCTTGAGGTGGGAGGGTTCTCATTGTGCTTCTTCTCCCTCTTTCTCTTCCCAGGATGCACTGAACCAGTTCTCTCAGGTACAGAACCCGATTCCTTGTTCTTTGGCTTCTCCACCCTGATGCAGCAGCACAGTCAACAGGGATTTGAATGTGAGAAGCAACTAGGGAGACATGGCTCTTGCAGACAGCAATCAAGCAAAGACATATAACAGATATTAAACCAAAAGGAACAGGAGATTTATCAAACCTCTTAGGTGATATATCTGCAGGCGTTTTTTCTGTATCATTTGTGCCAGCTTCCTTGGAAGTTGACTTATGATGGCGATTCTGCAAAGGATGGATATTGGAAAGAAGCAATATGCTTTATTTAAAATTAAACAAAAATTTCAGCAGCATGAAGCACATTGGATTAGCTATTCTAGATAGTTAAAACCATGCTATAATACGGGAGATGATGACCTTTATTGATTACTTTTTCATTAAATGAATGAATAGTTTGGAAACACCAGAACAAAATTTGAGACCATATAAAGGACAAAAAGGGCTCTAGCCGGGAAAATGGTCCCCACGTAAATGTTAATAAGGAAGGTTAAATGATTGATGCATTTCGCAACAGATATTAATGGTCTAAATCACTGATTATCATTTACATACTGAAACAGCAGTTGGTGACTCAAAGAGAGCCAAAAGTCTTGCTCTGTCCCTGCCACTAGTCTGAATGCTCATGAGACAATTTACATAATTATAGCAACTTTCAATCTGGCCAGCACAAGCTGACATGTAGGGTCTGAATCTGAGCTAATCAAAATGTTTCAAGAAATTAAAATAAAACCAAATTGAGAAGGCAACGTTTTTAGAAAAGAAAAACAACCTGCAAAACAGTCTTGAAAAAACTCTTATGTTTCTCTGGGATATCTAACTCAACTGCAGAAGAACCACACTTCCGTATCATAATCTCCAGTATGACAGTAACCTGTGGAAACTCATATATCATATATGTAAGAGGACCTTTCAGAACAGACAATCAATAAACAGAGTCACGTAAACACGTAATTATTTGGAATGTGCAAAGAAGACCAATAAGAGCATAATGCCAGAGTTACATGCCTTCGATCTGAAATGGTTTCTAGAGACAGATGACCAGGGAAGAACTCCAATGATGATGTCAGATAGGAAATTCTGCAGGTCTTTTGCTTGCAAGCAAGATACTAATACTTTTGTGAAGCCCAAAACAGCCTGTTTAATATTTACTAATTATTTCGACACTGTTGAAATCTAAATAAATTAATAACAATCTGGATAGAGAGCTGGCAAATACTTACTTTTATGACTTCCAGAGCTTTGTTTTGCAGCAATGATAAGAGAGAGGGAACAAGATCGGGCACTTTAAGACAGATTTCTGTATCATTATATACTAGTACAGACAGTGCAGATACTGCTCCACTTGTTATGTAGGGAGACGAACCAGAGAGATAGCCTGTTATCTGAGCAGTTTATGACTTCATCAGAGAGCAGCTATGACACTTGTTAAGTTATTAATGGCAACATGAAAATGGTCAAATTCAAGATTTTTTATCATTGGACCACAACCAAAAGACCACTGAAAAACTAGCATATCAGCAACAACTCAATGTACAATCTAAAATTTCTAAATAAGGTACTCCCTGCCTGCAAAGTAATTCGTCCATCTACCCTTTATTGGATCCCCAAAATATTTGTCTAATTTGAAGCCCACATACAGAACCTAAGGAAGTTGTACACCACAAATCTAGAAGGCAAACAAGTTATCTAAACACCCAAAACTATCATTTTTAATTGCAGTGGTAATGATGGTATCACATTGATCACCTGAATTCATTGATAATATCCACTTAAAAGGTTGACTTTCTAACATAGACAAACAACTGGAGGCAGAG
>Ga0325401_1006885_pt1 | contig 11028 bp, 10 predicted proteins | sample PopdelMetagenome_FD_205666 | JGI IMG/M metagenome (GOLD analysis project Ga0325401, IMG submission 205666) | Populus deltoides microbial communities from Bellville, Georgia, United States - Xylem-PdKOR-R2 | ecosystem: Host-associated > Plants > Phyllosphere > Stem > Wood/Secondary xylem | place...
TCGAGCGAACACCGGCCGGTGCCCCCGGCGGGACTCGAACCCGCAACTGATCGCTTTTAAGGCGACTTCCTCTGCCGGTTGGGACACAGGGGCCGGGGCGTGACGCCCGGGCTCAGCGTGGCACACGCAGGGCGGCGGCCCGCCCCAGGACCGCGTCGAGCATGGGCTCGGTGAGGCGGCCGGTGAAGGTGTTCTGCTGGCTGGGGTGGTAGCAGCCGAGCAGGGTGACGTCGTGGCCCTCGGGACCGGTCATCACGGCCTCGGCGCTGTGGCCGAACTTCGGCCGCGGGCGCGGCACGGTCCAGCCGATGGCGTCGAAAGCGCGCAGGGTGGCGGCCCAGCCGATGCCGCCGAGGGCGACGACCGCCTCGACGTGGGGCACGACGAGTGCCAGCTCGGCCTCGATCCACGGGGCGCAGGTGGCGATCTCGTCGGTGGTCGGCTTGTTCTGCGGCGGGGCGCAGCGCACCGCGGCGACCATGCGGGTGTCGATGAGCGTCTGGCCGTCGTCGGCGCGGACGCTCGTGGCCTGGCTGGCCAGGCCGACGCGGTGCAGCGAGGCGAAGAGCCAGTCACCGGAGCGGTCGCCGGTGAACACCCGGCCGGTGCGGTTGCCGCCGTGGGCGGCAGGAGCCAGCCCGACGATCAGCACCTGCGGTCGGGGGTCGCCCCAGCCGCGGATCGGTCGGCCCCAGTAGGTCTCGCCGGCGTACGCCGCCCGCTTGGTCACCGCGACGTTCTCGCGCCAGCGCACGAGCCGCGGGCAGGCGCGGCACACCGACACCTCGGCGTCGAGCGCGGTCAGGTCGTCGGCGCGCAGCGCGGACCGGGCCAGCCGCCGCACCTGCGCCGGGGTGCGGGCGACCGGCGTCTCCGGCGTGGCCAGGTCACCGGGCCAGCCGGTGCCGGGCGGGACGGGCGAGTCGATCGGCGGGGTCAGCGGCGAGGTCAGCGGCGGGCGCGGATCTTGCGCACGACGAGCACGACCACGAAGACCGCAGCAACGGCACCGCCGACGATGGCGGCCTGACGCGCGGTCTGCTTGGCGCGGTCCTCGACCTTGGTCTGCAGCTCGGTGACGGTGGCGGCGAGCTCCTCGCGCTGGCGCGCGATGTCGGCCTCGAGCTCCTCGGGTGTCTGGCTCACGCGGTGTGCCCCTTCACGGCCTCGACGTCCTGCTTGACCCCGGCGACGGCGCGCTCGGGTGCGGCCGGGGTGGCCGCGGAGACCTGCTTCTTGCCCATGAGCGCCGCGACGCCGGCGGCGGCGAGCACCACGACCGACACGATGAGCGCTGCGAGCCACAGCGGCAGCACCAGGTCGAGCGCGATGGCAGCGGTGATGAGCAGGCCGCCCACGCCGTAGAGCGCGAGCAGTCCCGCGCCACCGAAGAGCCCGACGCCGACACCGGCGTGCTTGCCCTTCTGTGCCAGCTCGGCCTGGGCGAGGCGCATCTCGGAGCGGATCAGCTCGGGGATCTGCTCCGAGAGCCGGTGCACCACGGCACCGATGGGCTCGTCGGGATGTGCGGTCGACATGCCTGGCCGGTGCCCCCACGGGGACCCGCCAAACAGCCGCCGCTCAGACGAGCGACCAGGCGATCCCGTCGAGGATGTCGCCCTCCGAGGCGACCAGCGTCTCGACGCCCGTGCGGGCCAGCACCCGCGCCAGGATGAGCGCGCCGGCGCCGATGACGTCGGCCCGGCCCTCGTCGAGCCAGCCGAGCTCGAGGCGCTCGGCGACGCTCATGGCGACCAGCCGCTCGACGTACGCCGTGACCTCGGCGGCCGGCAGCCGCGCCTGGTCGACGCGCGCGCGGTCGTAGCGGTCGAGCCCGAGCACGCCGGCCGCGATCGAGAGCACGGTGCCGGCCACGCCGACGACGGTGCCGGCGACCGCAGGGTCGACGGGCTGCGCGTCGAGGTGGGCGTCGATGTCGGCGACGCAGGCGGCGACCTCGGTCTCCGTCGGCGGGTCGGAGTGGAGGTGGCGTTCGTGGAGTCGCACCGAGCCGATGTCCATCGAGTGGGCGCGCTCGGCGGTGACCAGCTCGGTCGACCCGCCGCCGATGTCGAGCACCAGGACGGGCTCGGGGGCGTCGCCGGTGAGGTTGCGCACCGCACCGTCGAAGGTCAGCGCCGCCTCCTGGTCGCCCGTGAGCACGTCGGGCGCGACACCGAGCCGGGCGACGACACCCTCGACGAACGCCTCGCCGTTGCTCGCGTCGCGCACCGCCGAGGTGGCGCACATCCGGACCCTCGTGACGTCGTAGGACGAGATGAGGGAGGCGTAGTCGTTGAGCGCGGTGAAGGTCCGTGCCAGCGCCTCGTCGGCGAGGCGGCCGGTGGCGTCGACGCCCTGGCCGAGGCGGACCACGCGGGACTCGCGGTGGGCGACGCCGGGCAGGTCGCCGATCAGCAGGCGGATGGTGTTGGTGCCGCAGTCGATCGCGGCGACCGGCTCACCCACCGGAGCCACCGTCGCTGGTTGAGGAAGTCGCGCTGGCGACTGTCTCGAAACCACCCGACCCGAGAGTGGTTTCGAGACGGCCGTAGCCGGCCTCCTCAACCACCGGGGGCGACTCCTCAACCACCGGTGGGGTCTCCCGGGTGCACGCACGGGCCGGACGCCCACCACTCCCCCAGCTCGTCGAGCACCTCGTCGCCGAGCGGGTTGACCCCGCGGCCCTGGGCGAGCGACTGGCCGGCGAGCACGTGCAGGCACTTGACCCGGTCGGGCATCCCGCCGGCGGAGATGCCGTCGATCTCGGGCACGTCGCCGAGCTCGGCCCGCGCGGCGAGGTAGCGCTCGTGGGCCGCGCGGTAGGCCTCGGCCAGCTCGGGCTCCTCGCCGAGCCGCTCCTGCATCTCGCGCATCCGGCCCTCGCCCTCGAGGGTCCCGATCCGCGACGCCGCGCGGGGGCAGGTGAGGTAGAAGGTCGTGGGGAACGGCGTGCCGTCGGGCAGGCGCGGCTCGGTCGCCACCACGTCGGGCAGGCCGCACCCGCACCGGTGGGCGACGCCGTGCACGCCGCGCGCGGGCCGGCCGAGCTGCGCCTCGAGCGCAGCCAGGTCGTCGGGGGAGGTCATCGGGCATCTCCGGTGGTCTCGACGACGCTCGCTGGCGCTCGCTGCTCGACCAGCGGAACGGACGCACCCGACGGCGCCGGACGTCGTCGGGACCGCGGGGTCGGACAGATCACGGGGCCTCGGGCTCCTCGCCGCGGCTGGCCTCGCCACCCGTGCCCTTGCCGGTGCCGTCGATCTCGGTGGCCGGGGGCTTGCCGATGCGCGGCGGGTCGCCGGCGGTCTCCATGGTGTCCCAGGCGCCGTCCCACCAGGCCTGCGGCGTCGAGCGCAGCACGGTGGTCGGGTCGGGCAGCTCGGCGACCGGCTCGAGCGGCAGCCCGTCGGCCCCGAGCACGATGTAGGTCTTCTCCCCCGGCATGACGTAGCCCAGGCGCTCGCGCGCCTGCTGCTCGACGTACGCCGGGTCGTCCCAGCGCCGCTTCTCGTCCTCGAGAGCGTCGATGGCGACGTTGCGCTCGGCGATGGAGGACTTGAGGTCGTTGATGTGCGAGCGCTGCTGGAGGTAGGCACGCAGCGACGAGGCGTAGGACAGCATCAGCACCGCGAGCACCAGCACCAGCACCGCCGCGCGCATCGTCAGGCGCGAGCGGGGGCGGGTGGCGGCGGCCGACCCCCCGGGCCGGACCGGGCCGGTGGTGGAGGTCGCCGCGGCGCGCGGCACCCGCGGGGCGCCGGGCCGGCGACCCGGTCCGGTGCGCCCGCGGGGTCCGCGGCTGCGGTCTCGTGCCATCAGGAGACAGTGAACCTCGGGAACGCGCCCGCGCCGGCGTACCGCGCCGCGTCGGCCAGCTCGTCTTCGATCCGGAGCAGCTGGTTGTACTTCGCGACGCGGTCGGAGCGGGCCGGGGCACCGGTCTTGATCTGGCCGCAGTTGGTCGCGACGGCGAGGTCGGCGATCGTGGTGTCCTCGGTCTCGCCCGAGCGGTGGCTCATCATGTTGCGGAAGCCGGCGCGGTGCGCGAGGTCGACGGCGTCGAGGGTCTCGGTCAGCGAGCCGATCTGGTTGACCTTCACGAGCATCGCGTTGGCGGTGCCGGTGTCGATGCCGCGCTGCAGCCGCTCGACGTTGGTGACGAACAGGTCGTCGCCGACGATCTGGACCCGCGAGCCGAGCTGGTCGGTCATCGCCTTCCAGCCGTCCCAGTCCTCCTCGTTGAGCGGGTCCTCGATCGAGACGATGGGGTACGCCGCCACGAGGTCGGCGTAGTAGGCCACCATCTCCTCGCTCGACTTCGGGGTGCCCTCGAAGGTGTAGGTGCCGTCGGAGAAGAACTCGCTCGCGGCGACGTCCATGGCCAGCGCGATGTCGGTGCCGAGCGACTGGCCCGACGCCTCGACGGCCTCGGCGATCAGGTCGAGCGCGGCGCGGTTGGAGTCGAGGCTCGGCGCGAAGCCGCCCTCGTCGCCCAGACCGGTCGAGAGGCCCTTCTTCTTCAGCACCGACTTGAGCGCGTGGTAGACCTCCGCGCCCGAGCGCAGCGCCTCGGCGAAGGTCGGCGCGCCGATCGGCGCGATCATGAACTCCTGCACGTCGACGTTGGAGTCGGCGTGGGCGCCGCCGTTGAGGATGTTCATCATCGGCACGGGCAGCAGGTGGGCGTTGGGGCCGCCGACGTAGCGGTAGAGCGGCAGACCGGCGGAGTCCGCGGCGGCGCGGGCGACCGCGAGCGAGACGCCGAGGATCGCGTTGGCTCCGACGTTGGCCTTGTTGGGTGTGCCGTCGGCGTCGAGCATCACCTGGTCGATCAGGCGCTGGTCGTCGGCGTCGATGCCCTCGACGGCCGGACCGAGGGTCTGAATCACCCCGTCGACGGCCTTCTGCACGCCCTTGCCGAGGTAGCGGTCGCCGCCGTCGCGCAGCTCGACCGCCTCGAAGGCGCCGGTCGACGCACCGCTGGGGACGGCGGCACGCGCGAACGTGCCGTCGTCGAGAAGGACCTCGACCTCGACGGTGGGATTGCCGCGCGAGTCGAGGATCTCGCGGGCGCCGACAGCTTCGATGGATGCCACGATCGCTCAGCCTAGTGGTCCGGGAGGTCCAGGCGCGGGACGCCCTTTCGTGCGTCCGGAGTTCGCCCGCCCGTCGCCTGGGAGCCACCGCGCGGACGCCGAGCGCCGTGAGCCTCCGCGCCATGCGCACCCACCGACGCGCGGCCGGACTCGCGGCCGCCGCCCTCACCGCCACCGCCCTCGTCGCGGCCGGCCCCACCGCGACGTCCACCGCAGCCCCGACGGCCTCGTCGACCACGGCCCGGGCCGCCGCCTCCGGCTGGTTCGACCGCGTCGCGACGTACCCGGTCTTCCAGAACCTCCCGACCGGCGTCGCCTCCACCTCCGAGACGGTCGCCGAGATCTCGGCCGTCACCGCCGACGGCGGGACGATGATCTACACCGACGCCGCCGGGAAGCGGATCGGCTTCCTCGACGTCAGCGACCCGGCCGCACCACGCGGCACCGGCAGCCTCGACCTCACCGAGCTCGGCGACGCCGACGACGAGCCGACCTCGGTCGCCGTGGTCGGCGACCACGTGCTCGTCGTGGTCGACACCTCGGCCAGCTTCACCAACCCCTCGGGTCGCCTCGACGTCATCCGGATCTCCGACCGGACCCGGGTGCGGTCCATCCAGCTCGGTGGCCAGCCCGACTCGATCGCGGTCAGCAAGGACCTGAAGTACGCCGCGATCGCGATGGAGAACCAGCGCGACGAGGACTTCACCCCCTCCGGCGGCGCGGAGGGCGACCTGCCGCAGGCCCCGGCCGGCTTCGTGCAGGTCGTGGAGATGCCGTCGCCGAGCACGCCCGCCGGGTGGACGGTCGCGCCGGTCGCGCTGCCCGCCTCCGCGCTCACCGGCCTGACCGCTCCCGGCGACGCCGAGCCGGAGTACGTCGACATCAACGACGCCAACGTGCTCGCGCTGACGCTGCAGGAGAACAACGGCGTCGTCTTCATCGACCTCGCCACCAAGGCGGTCCTGCGCTCGTGGAGCGCCGGGGCCGTGACGCTCACCGGCGTCGACACCACCAGCGACAAGGTCTTCAACCCCACCGCGACCATCACGGGCGTCCCGCGCGAGCCCGACGCGATCCAGTGGGTCGGCCCCGACCTGGTCGCCACCGCCAACGAGGGCGACTGGAAGGGCGGCAGCCGCGGCTGGACCGTCTTCGACGCGACCACCGGCGCGGTGGTCTGGGACGCCGGCACGAGCTTCGAGCGGATCGCCGTCGCCCACGGGCTGTTCAGCGACTCGCGGGCGAGCAAGAAGGGCACCGAGCCCGAGGGCCTCGCCTTCGAGACCTTCGACGGGACGCCGTACGCCTTCGTCGGCTCCGAGCGGAGCAACTTCGTCGCGGTCTACGACATGAGCGACCCGACCGCGCCGGCGTTCCGCCAGGTGCTGCCCACGACCAACGGCCCGGAGGGGCTACTGCCGGTGCCCTCGCGCAACCTGCTGCTGACCTCCTCGGAGACCGACGACGCCTCGGTCGGCGTGCGCGCGAGCGTCGGGGTGTTCCGCCTCGGCTCGACGAAGCCGGCGTTCCCCTCGATCGCCTCGCTGCCGGCGGACGGCTCGGCCCAGCCGATCGGCTGGACGGCGCTCGGCGCGCTCTCGGCCGCGCCCGGCGACCCGACCCACGTCTGGTCGGCCAGCGACTCCGCCGCCAGCCCGGGCCGCCTCTACTCCGTCGACGTGACCAAGCAGCCGGCCGTCATCGACCGGGTCGTCGAGACGACCGAGAACGGCGCACCCGTCGCGCTCGACGTCGAGGCCGTCTCGGCCCGCGCCGACGGCGGCTTCTGGCTCGGCTCCGAGGGCACCACCGGCGCGACCAACGCGCTGGTCAGGGTCTCGGCCACCGGGGTCGTGCAGCAGCGCGTCTCGCTGCCCACCGCGGTCTCCGACCGGATCAAGAAGTGGGGCATCGAGGGTGTCGCCGCCACCGGCACCGGCTCCGCCGAGCAGGTCTACGTCGCCCTGCAGCGGCCGCTGTGGGTCGACCCGAGCGTCGCCGACACCGCCGTGCAGCCCGTCGAGGGCAACGTCGCCCGGATCGGGCGCTACGACGTCGCGACCGGCGCGTGGACGTGGTTCCTCTACCCCCTCGAGACCACCTCGACGGCCGGTGACTGGATCGGCCTCTCCGAGATCACGATGGTCGACAGCGACACCGTCGCCGTCATCGAGCGCGACAAGCTCAACGGCCCCGCCGCAGCGGTCAAGCGCATCTACACCGTGGACCTGCCCAGCACCGCGACCGGCTCGGTCACCCCGGTGACCAAGCGCCTCGCCGTCGACGTGCTGCCGACCCTGCGGGGCCTCAAGGGCTGGACCCAGGAGAAGCTCGAGGGCTTCACCATCGGCGCCGACCGTCAGGTCTACGCCGTGACCGACAACGACGGGCTCAAGGACGCCACCGGCGAGACGCAGTTCCTGCGCCTCGGCAAGGCGACCGACGTGTTCACCTCGGCTCTCGCCTCGTCGACCTCCCTGCGGCTGAGCACCGGCTCGATGCTCCTCGGCGGCACCGCGACCGCGACCGTGACCGTCACGCCGACCTCGTCGGCCGCGTCGGCCGCGTCGGCCGGCACCGTGACGCTGCTCGACGGCGGCACTCCCGTGGCCACGGCCAAGCCGTCGAGCACCGGCGTCGCGACCTTCACCTTCACCCCGGGGCTCGGCTCGCACAGCTACACCGCGACGTGGAGCGGCACCGACCTGCGTCGCCCCAGCACCTCGTCGGCGAGCACGCTCGTCGTCGGCAAGGTCGTCACCACCACGACGCTGCGCGCCGACGTCGGGCGCAAGAAGGTGCGGCTGCACGCCGCCGTCACCGGGGCCACGAGCGGCACCGTCACCTTCACCTCGCGCGGCAAGGTGCTCGGCACCGCCACCGTCCGCAGCGGCGTCGCCACGCTCGTGCTCAAGGCCAAGCCCGGCCGCCGGACCTACGTCGCGACGTACGCCGCCGCCGGCTCGGTGCTCGGCTCGGAGTCGACGCCGGTGACCGTGAAGGTCAAGAAGGCGAAGGAGCGCCGCTAGCCCGGCGTACGGCGGTCCGGAGCGCCTGCTCCGGGTCGACCCCGCTCGCCACGGCCTCGGCGACCAGGCTCAGCAGCCGGTCGCCGAGGCCGTCGGCGTCTCCGGACCCCTGCGCCGGTGCGGGCATCCCGCGCTCGACGGCCTTGGCGGCGTACAGCAGGGCGGGGAGGGTCTCGGGCAGGCCGTCGGTCGGAGAGCGGCGGGGTGCGTCGGCCTGCTTGATGGCCTGCCAGGCGGCGTCGACCTCGGCGGCCGTCGCGGGCGTCTCGGCGTCGCCGAAGACGTGGGGGTTGCGGCGGTGCATCTTGTCGACGATGCCGCGGGCGACGTCGTCGAGGGTGAAGGTGCCCGCCTCCTCGGCGACGGCCGCGTGGAAGTAGACCTGCAGCAGCAGGTCGCCCAACTCCTCGCGCAGGTGGTCGGGGTCGCCGCCGGCCGCGAGGTCGTCGATCGCCTCGAGGGTCTCGTGCGTCTCCTCGAGCAGGTAGCGCGACAACGAGGCGTGGGTCTGCTCCCGCTTCCACGGGCACTCCGCCCGCAGGCGGCGCATGACCTCGCGGAACTCCAGGAGCGGCTCGTCGCCCGGCTGCCCGGCTGGCTGAACGCTCGACGGCCCGGTCGACGGCCCGGTCAGGTCAGCCCTCGGTCCCGCCGCACACCATGTGCTGGGGCAGCGAGGCGGCGTAGGACTCCGACGGCTGCTCGAGCAGGCCGTCCTTGGCCGCCGTGCTCACCGCGACGGAGGTGTCGGTGTCGACCTGGCCGGGGGTGCCGTACTCGAAGCCGTACTTGGGGTTGACCTCGACGTCGTTGCTCCCGAACCAGTCGTCGAGCACGGCCTGACCCGCGGCCGCCGCTCCGTCGGAGGAGCCGTCGGCGTCGTCGCCCTCGTCGTCGCCGGCCTCGATCGCACCGATCTGGGTCAGCACGTCCTGGTAGTAGGCCTGCCCGCCCTCGATCTCCAGCACGGCGTCGCGCTGCGACCGGCTCAGCGAGGCCACCTGGGGCTCGAGCTGCGACAGGGCCTGGCGGTAGGACTCGCCCGCCTGCACGTCGTACCTCTCGGCCAGCTGCTCGGCCGCGGCCTTGATGACCAGCGTCGTCGTGAACTCGTGGGCGAGGTAGCGCAGCGGCACCGTCTGCGTGCCGCCCTGCTCGGCGGAGACCGCCTCGATGGCGCTGCAGTAGCCGTCGGTCACCTGCTCGACCTGGCGCTCGGTGATCTTGACGTCACCGACCTCCGCCGCCACCCCGGGGTTGAACTGGGTGCCGGCGACGCCGCAGCCGCTGAGCAGCGTGACACCGGTGAGAGCGAGGACCGGGAGCAGACGGGCGTGACGCACGGCACCATTGAACACCGACCGCGCCCCGGCGCGCCTCCCCGGGTGAGCAGGACGTCGACCCGGGCGGTCGAGGAGGTCGCGCTGCCCTGCCCCGGTGGTCGAGGGAGTCGCGCGGGCGACTGTCTCGCAACCACGCCTCTGGCGACGTGGTTTCGAGACAGGACTTCGTCCTTCCTCAACCACCGGTCATGGCGGTGTCAGCGAGCGGTGTCGGCGTACTGCGCGTAGGGCCAGGTGCGCACGAGCTGCAGGGCGCGCTGGAGGTCGAAGGGGTCGGCCTGCATGAACAGCCAGGGCCGGCCGATCCACATGAACGCGTCGCAGTGGAGCGCGGCGGCGCGGCGCGCCTCGGCCGACAGACCCCACGCCGGGTCGGCGACGCGGGTGGTGGGCGGGATGCCGAGGGTGACGCAGGTCGAGTCGTCGACCGAGCGGCACAGGTCGGCGTTGTCGAAGTGACCCTTGCCGGAGTAGTCGGCGCCGCGGAACGGGCGGCCGTTGGAGGAGGTGTTGACGACGAAGTGCTTGTCGGTGATGCCGCGGGCGGCGAGGGCCTCGACGACGCGGGCACCGAACTGCACCTCGAGCTCGGTGGAGTTGTAGTGGGTGTTGTTGAGCGAGAAGCCGCGGACGTACTCCACCCCTGCGGGCACCAGGATGCGCAGCGCCTCCTGAGGGTCGCCCTGGAGCCAGTCCTCGGCGCCCGCGTCGATGTAGACCGCGGCGTTGGGCAGCGCGCCGAGCACCTGGGCGGAGTAGCGGATCAGGCTGCTGTAGATCCCGGACCCGCCCGGCGCGCACAGGGCGAACGGACCGTCGGCCTGCAGCGTGATCGCGACCGGCGAGTCGCCGATCCCGCGGGCCAGTGCGTCGGTCCACGCCTTGTAGCCCGCCTGCTGCGCCGGACCCGGCAGCGAGCCGCACGCGGCGTGCTCCCACGGGTCCATCCGGAACGTCGCCAGCTGCACCAGCTTGTCGGGGTCGCCGTCCTGGGCGTTGGCGATGTAGTCGCGGATCTTGCCCTCGATCTCGCCGTCGGGGATCCACGCGCCGAACCACTTCGACCGCGGCTGCAGGACGATCTCGCTCAGCAGCGACCGGGTCTCGCCCGACGACGCGTCGTACGGCGCCCACGCCTGGTCGCCGTCGCCGTAGTAGTTGCCCCACGGGCGACCGGCGAGCGGGTTGGCCTGCCGCGCGGCCCGCAGCTCGGCGAGCGTCTGGCGACGCGCCTCCCGCTTGGCGCGGCGCGCCTCGACCCGGGCGGCGCGCCTCGCCTCGACGCGGGCCTGCGCCTTGGCCGCGCGACGGGCGGCCCGCTGCTCGGCCTCTGAGAGCGTCGGCTCGGCCGCCGGGGTCGGCTCCGGTCTCGGCGTCGCGGACGTGGCAGCCGCGGCGGACGGCGCCGGCGTGCCGAACGCCTCCGGCGACGAGGACGTGGTCGCGGAGTCCGAGCACGCGGCGCCCAGGGCGGCCACGAGCGCGAGGGCGGCGGCGGTCGCGCGGAGTCGGGTCATCGCCGACCATGATCCGCGCGGGACGGCGTTCGGCGAAACC
>Ga0325401_1006886_pt1 | contig 11027 bp, 9 predicted proteins | sample PopdelMetagenome_FD_205666 | JGI IMG/M metagenome (GOLD analysis project Ga0325401, IMG submission 205666) | Populus deltoides microbial communities from Bellville, Georgia, United States - Xylem-PdKOR-R2 | ecosystem: Host-associated > Plants > Phyllosphere > Stem > Wood/Secondary xylem | place...
CCTTATTCAGACTAATCGTTCAACGAGGAGACACAAGTATGTGTCTCTACACCGAGCAACGAAGCCATAAAGCTAGCACTCGCGCTCAACCATTCCGCCGTACTTTGCGGCCGGTTTCCCCACGAACAATTCTCACCATGCCTACCGGCACTTTGCTGCTCATCGATGATGAGCCTAGCCTGCGTGAACTCCTCAGTCAAGTATTAGAGCTTGAAGGCTACACCGTATTGCAAGCCGCCACTGCCTACCGCGGCCTAGAGCTGTTGCAGGAACATGCTGAGGAAGTGCTCGTTCTCCTCTCCGACGTCAAGCTCCCCGACGGCAACGGCCTAGCTCTGCTGCCGCGCTACCAGGAAAAAGCGCCGCTGGCCGAAGTCATTCTGATGACTGCCTACGGCACCATCCCCGATGTGGTGCAGGCCATGAAGCAAGGCGCCTTCGACTACCTGACCAAAGGCGACTCCGACCGCCAGCTAGTCGCCGTGGTGAGTCGCGCCGTCGATAAAGCGCAGCTCAAGCGCCGCGTCGCCGAGCTGGAAAAACGCGTGGCCCTTCCCTACACCTTCGACGCCATGATTGGGCACTCGGCGGCGCTCAACCAAGCCAAAGGCCTAGCCCAACGCGTGGCGCAAACTGATAGCACCGTGCTGCTCGAAGGCCCAACGGGCAGCGGCAAGGAGCTATTCGCCCAGGCCATTCACGAGGCTAGCCCGCGCCGTACGAAGCCGTTTGTGGCCGTCAATTGCAGCGCCTTTCCGAAGGATCTGCTGGAATCGGAGCTATTTGGCTATAAGAAAGGCGCCTTCACCGGTGCCCTCACCGACAAGAAAGGGCTGCTGGAAGAAGCCAACACCGGCACGCTGTTTCTGGATGAAATTGGGGAACTGCCGCTGGAGCTCCAGGCCAAGCTGCTGCGGGTGCTGGAAACCCAGCAGTTTACCAAAATCGGCGCGACAAAACCTAGCTCCGCCGACGTGCGCATTGTGGCCGCCACCAACCGCAACTTGCGCCAAGAAGCCGATGCCGGCCACTTCCGCCCCGATTTGTACTACCGTTTGGCCGTATTCACGGTGGCCGTGCCGCCCCTGAATGCCCGCCGCGAAGATATTGAGCCGCTGGCGAACCACTTTCTGCGCCTCTATGCCGCCAAGCTCCGCAAGCGCCTGCGCGGCATGGACGCCGATTTCTTACGTCACCTCACCCACTACAACTGGCGCGGCAACGTGCGCGAGCTCAAAAACGTGATAGAACGCGCCGTTATTCTAGCCGACGACGACGTGCTAACGCCCGAATCCCTGCCCGCCGAGTTCGACCAGCCCCAATCCTCTTCCGAGGCGCCTAGCATGGTCGACGACGAGCGCACGCTACGCAGCGCAGAAAAAAGTCACATCCGCCGCATTCTGCTCGAAACGCACGGCAACAAAACCGAAACGGCTCGCATCCTAGGTATCGCCCTGACGACCCTTTACCGCAAGCTGCAAGAGTACGAACTCTGATTACCTGACTGTCAGAACCTAGGCTGGCAAATCGCCATTGAACTCGCGGTGTGCCTCCCACAAGTCGAAAGCGGCAACTGGCAAGTGGGCACGCATAAACTCGCGCATCGAGTAGCCGCGCCACTCCAAACAGTGGCGCTGAAACGCACGACGGGTGCAGGCAATGGCAAACCCACCCGCCGCCATCTGCTCCCGCTCGGTTATCGGTAATGCCTGTAGCCAATCCCGAAAGTCGGTTTCTGTGCAGCTAATCTGTTGGAGCTGTTGATAGTAGGCGCGTGCGGCGTGCGTTATTTCGGCAAGTAAATCAGGCATGAAGGAATGGTAATAAGATGATAAGACGATGCGCTTGAGGCTCATCGCGCCTCTGCCTGCCACCGTACTATTTGCGATGTAGTAGCAGGCTAGCTACCAGCCCACGATTTCGGTGCCAGCGGACCAGAAATGGATTTCCGCACCGCAGGCGTCACATGCGTTGCACCCCCGCCTTCCATTTTGCTAGGCCTCCAGCAGCGGTCCTGCATGCGGCGGTCTGCCCATGCTTTTCTGTGTTCAAGTATTAGTGCCTTGCGGGAGTTGCTCCCAACCCTAGCAGCATTGCCAGCAACAGGCGGAGCAATTAAAATTTCATTCACACCTATGCAAAAGCATAGAGCACTAGTAGCAAAATGCTAGGGGCCGTTGGCCTTTTAGGCGACTCTACTACTGCACCTAGCGAGCGTTTATACTTTATTCACAAGCAATTACCAATCATTCCAGCCAATTACCCGACGCCTGGCACCTGCCTTGTCAACTTCTGGCATATGCAATTGCTTGCCTGAAAGCAATTGCGCAGTCAGTCTGTTTCACAATCCTTTTTTGCTGGCTATGATTGCTTCCTCTCAACTTTCGGCGCTGCTGGTGCAGCACATTCCGGCCCTCGAACATGAGCTGCCGAGCTGCGACCAGCCCGCCGCTTCTCTCCCCGACCTACTGGCGGCTTTCGCCACCTACACGCGCCACGTGGCCCTCACCGGGCGTCTGCCGCAGCTACCCGCCTGTCTAATGCTGGCCAATCAGCTGCTGCAACTCAATGACCCGGCCCTAACGGCGGCCATCCTACACGGCTACCTGCCCGCGCTGCACCTAGCCGAACTCCCACAAGATCCGCAACTACTGGAGCAGCTCATGCCCCGCCCGTTGTCGCAGGCGTGCGCCCGACGTTAGGTTTTTGCTTCACCATACCGCTGCTTCTATGAAATACACCCTCGGTTTTTTGCTGCTACTCTGGCTAGCTATTGAACTGGTTATCTGATCAGTTCCGCTCGTTCCTTTCCTTCCGTGTTACGAATGCTTACAGTTATGCTTACCCCCAACGAAACCATCCAACTGCTCATTTCCAATTTCCCTGATTTAGCGCTGAAGCTTCAGCCCGTTCCGCGTTGCGGCGGCTTTTACCGCCCGCTGGGTCAGTTTGCACTCTACACCCACCAGGCAATCTTGGCGAATCAGCTCACCCGTTTGCGCCAGTGCTTTGCCGTGGCGGAGGAACTGTTGCGCCGGGGCAATGCGTACCTAGCCGCGGCCATGGAAACCATTTACCTCCCCGACTTGCACCTTGATGACACGCCCGAGGGTGTAACCCTAGCCCGCCAACTCATGCCCTCCCGCCTCTTCCAAGCCTATGAACACCAACGTGCCGACATTCTAGCCTAGCCCTGTTCCACTTCCATTCACCGCAAAAGGCGGCTTCTCAACGTGAGAAGCCGCCTTTTGCTTTTCAGCCCTTTATGCTGCACATGGCTTCCTACGCTAGTGCTACCACATGCTGACCTAGGTGACGCACGGCCCTAGCATTCTGGTAAAGCGGCCCTAGCGAAACGCTAGTACCCCCCGTTTTTCCAGTCGGCACAAAATCAATTTCTGGCTATTTAACTCACTCATAATCAACAATAAGCATAATATCCGAGCAGAACGATGCCGGTTGGGCTGACTTTCGCAAGCTACCTGGCATATCCAATCATTCACTACAACACCTTGCCCGATGGCACCCGCTCTCATGATTCCGTTGCTCACCGCTGCTGGCCTCGCTGGCTTCTGGCTCTTCTATAAATCCGTGGAATACTTCGACCACATCTAACGCCCGTTGCGCCATGATGATTGCCCTTTTTCTGTTGTCGCTGGCCGTGTTTGGCTACCTGACCTACGTGCTGCTGAAGCCTGAGCGCTTCTAGTCGCCTTCTGAGTTTTTCCTTCTACTTCTCTCGTGTTATGAATCAAGATTTGCTAGGTGTCCTCGTCATGTTTGGCCTCGCGCTGGGGTTGGCGCTGCCGCTCGGACGCTTTTTGGCGAACGTATTCCGCGGCGAAAAAAACGTGCTGGACTTCCTCGCTCCCATTGAGCGCGGCATCTTCCGCCTCGCCGGCATCGATGCCAACCGCGAAATGACCTGGCAGCAGCACCTGGTGGCGCTGCTCACCATCAACCTTGTGTGGTTTGTGCTGGCCATGGCCGTGCTCAGCACCCAAGGCGTGCTGCCCCTGAACCCCGACCACAACCCCAGCATGTCGCCGGACCTAGCCTTCAACACGGCTATTTCCTTCCTGGTGAACTGCAACTTGCAGCACTACTCCGGCGAGTCGGGCCTGTCGTATCTGTCGCAGGTTGTGGTGATTACCTTCTTGCAGTTTGTGTCGGCCGCCACCGGTATTGCCGCCGCAGTGGTCATCTTCAACGCCCTGCAAGCCCGCACCACCGACAAGCTCGGCAACTTCTACAACTACTTCTTGAAGAGCCTGACGCGCTTGCTGTTGCCCTTGTCGCTGGTCATTGCGCTCATCCTCGCGTTCAACGGTACGCCCATGACGCTGGCCGGCAAGCAAGAGCTAGTCACGCTGCAAGGCGACTCGGTGGCCGTGAGCCGCGGACCGGTGGCTGCCATGGTGGCCATCAAGGAGCTAGGTACCAACGGCGGTGGTTTCTACGGCGCCAACTCGGCGCACCCGCTCGAAAACCCTAACTACCTCACCAACGTGGTCGAGAACGTGTCGCTGATGCTGATTCCGCTGGCCATGATCTTCGCGCTGGGCTTCTACCTCAAGCGTAAGCGCCTGGCCTGGATGATCTTCGGGGTGATGACCGTGGGCTTCGTGGCCCTGCTCGCCCCCACGATTTACTACGAAATGCACGGCAACCCTGCCATCACGCAACTGGGCGTCGACCAAAGCCTGGGGGCGCTGGAGGGTAAGGAAATGCGGTTTGGCGCGGCGGCTTCGGCCTACTGGTCCATCACCAACACCATCATTTCCTGCGGCTCCGTCAACTCCATGCACGACTCGTTCATGCCGCTTTCGGGCCTGTGCCAAATGCTAGGCATGATGACCAACGCCTTCTACGGCGGCTGCGGCGTGGGTTTGCTCAACTTCTTCGCCTACTTGATTATCGCCGTGTTCATCGCCGGCCTGATGGTAGGTCGCACGCCAGAATTCCTAGGCAAAAAGATTGAAGCCCGCGAGATGAAGATTGCCGTTATCGTGACGCTGCTGCACCCACTGCTTATCCTGGCCGGCACCGCCATGACGGCCCACCTCCACGCCGGCAACCCCACCGAATACGCGGGCTGGCTCGCTAATCCCGGCTTCCACGGCTTCTCCGAAATGCTCTACGAGTTCACCTCCGCCTCCGCCAACAACGGCTCCGGCTTCGAGGGCCTCGGCGACAACACGCCGTGGTGGAACATCAGTACGGGCGTGGTGCTGCTGCTCTCGCGCTTCCTGCCCATCATCGGCCCGGTTGCCATTGCCGGCCTGCTGGCCCGCAAGAAAGTTGTGCCCGAATCGGCCGGCACGCTCCCCGCCGACACGGCCACCTTCGGCGTGATGGTACTGGCGGTTATCGTCATCATCGCCGCCCTAGCCTTCTTCCCGGCCCTAGCCCTAGGTCCTATCGCTGAGCATTTTTCGCTCTACTAAATCTCCTCGCCTGTCATGCTGAGCTTGCCGAAGCATCTCTACCGCATTGGTAATCAGAATGCTTTTGCAACGAAGCGATAGAGATGCTTCGGCAAGCTCAGCATGACTGCTCCTTATAGACTTACTTGTATGTCTCCCAAATCTCAATCCCTATTTCAGCCCCAGCTTGTGAAGGAAGCGCTTAAGCAATCCTTCGTGAAGCTCGATCCGCGGCTGATGTACCGCAACCCGGTGATGTTCACCGTGGAGCTCGGCACGGTGGTCATGCTCTTCGTGACCCTAGGTCTGCTGGTGAACCCTGACCCGGCGCAGGGCTCGTTTGCCTATAACTTCGTGGTCTTCCTGGTTCTGCTGCTCACTTTGCTGTTTGCCAATTTCGCCGAGGCCATTGCCGAGGCCCGCGGCAAAGCCCAAGCCGAGTCGCTGCGCAAAACCCGGGAGGAAACACCCGCCCGCGTTATTGAAAAAGACGGCTCTATTCGCAGCATCAGTTCTTCACAACTTCAAAAAGGCCAAGAGTTTATTGTAGAAGCCGGCGAAATCATCCCCACCGACGGCGAAATCGTGGAAGGGCTAGCCACCATTGACGAATCGGCCATCACGGGCGAATCGGCGCCGGTAATTCGCGAAGCTGGCGGGGATAAATCGTCGGTGACGGGCGGCACGAAAGTGCTTTCCGACCGCATCCGCGTGGTGGTGACCACCCAGCCCGGCGAGTCGTTCCTCGATAAGATGATTGCCCTCGTGGAAGGCGCCGCCCGGCAGAAAACGCCGAATGAAATTGCCCTTACCATCTTGCTGGCAGGCTTCACGCTGGTGTTCGTGATTGTGTGCGTCACGCTGCAACCCTTCGCGGTGTACTCCAAGACGCCGATTGCTATTGCCTCGTTTATTGCCCTGTTTGTGTGTTTGATTCCGACTACCATCGGCGGCTTGCTTTCGGCCATCGGCATTGCGGGCATGGACCGGGCGCTGCGGGCCAACGTCATTACCAAGTCGGGCAAAGCCGTGGAAACGGCCGGCGACATCGACGTGCTGCTGCTCGACAAAACCGGCACCATCACCATCGGCAACCGCAAAGCCACCCACTTCTGGCCCGCTCCCGGCGTCGATGAACGCACGCTCATCGAGCTAGCCACCACCGCCTCACTCACCGACGAAACGCCTGAGGGGAAGAGCATCGTGGAGCTAGCCCGCGAGCAAAACATAGATCCGCAACAGCTACAAGCTAGGTTACAAGGCGCTGAGCTAATCAAGTTTACCGCCGAAACCCGCTCCTCTGGCGTGACGCTGGCCAACGGTACACGCATCCGCAAAGGTGCCTCCGACGCCATTCGCCAGCTCGCTAACAAGGCCAATCAGCCTTTCCCACAAGAAGTTACCCAGCGCGCCGAAGCCGTGGCTTCAAACGGTGGCACGCCGCTGGTTGTCAGCGAGAATGACCGCGTGATGGGCGTAGTGGAGCTGCAAGACATCATCAAGCCCGGCATTCAGGAACGCTTCGAGCGCCTGCGCAAAATGGGCATCAAAACGGTGATGGTGACCGGCGACAACCCGCTGACGGCCAAGTTCATTGCCGAGAAATCGGGTGTCGACGACTTCATTGCCGAAGCCAAGCCCGAGGACAAAATGACCTACATTCGCACCGAGCAGCAAAGCGGCAAGCTGGTGGCCATGATGGGCGACGGCACCAACGACGCCCCCGCCCTCGCCCAAGCCGACGTAGGGGTGGCTATGAACTCGGGCACCCAAGCCGCCAAAGAAGCCGGCAACATGGTCGACCTCGACAACGACCCCACCAAGCTCATCGAAGTAGTGGAAATCGGCAAGCAGCTGCTCATGACCCGCGGCACGCTCACCACGTTCAGCATCGCCAACGACGTAGCCAAGTATTTCGCCATCGTGCCGGCCTTGTTCATGGTCGCCATCCCGAGCCTAGGTGCTTTAAATATCATGCGCTTAGAGTCGCCCCAGTCGGCCATCCTGAGCGCGGTTATCTTCAACGCCATCATCATCCCGGCGCTGGTACCGCTAGCCCTGCGCGGAGTGGCCTACAAGCCCATCGGCGCCTCCGCCCTACTCCGCCGCAACCTGCTCGTGTATGGCCTAGGTGGCGTAATCGTGCCCTTCATCGGCATCAAGCTGATTGACTTGCTGGTAGGCGTGTTTATGTAATTGATTGAACGACAGCTCCCCTCCTCAGATGAGGAGGGGACGCGGTGCCGAAGGCGCCGCTGGGGTGGTTGACTGTCGTTGCTGATGTTGTTTACAGAGCACGACTAAGTTAGAACGATCTATATGCCAGTCGTTCAACGAGGAACCACCCCGCCCTTCGGGCACCCCTCCTTGAAAAAAGGAGGGAAACTAGCTCTAACCTTAGCTATTAGCTTCTCTAAAAATGAAAAATCAACTGCTTCCAGCCATTCGCCTCACCTTAGTGCTACTGGTAGTGTGCTGCCTTATTTACCCGGCTCTCGTGTGGGCCGGCGCGCAACTAGTACCAGGTCAAGGCCTAGGTGTCACGGTAAGCAAAAACGGCCGCGTGGTCGGCTACGACAATGTCGGGCAGAAATTCGACCGGCCTGAGTACTTCAACTCGCGTCCTTCGGCAGTGGATTACAACGCAGCTGGTTCGGCCGGCTTCAACAAGGGCCCTTCTAACCCAGAGTACCTAGCTACCGTGAAGGCCCGCCTCGATACCTTTCTGCTGCAAAACCCCGGCGTAACGAAAGCCCAAGTGCCCGCCGAGCTGATTACCGCTTCCGGCTCCGGGCTCGATCCGCACTTGTCGGCGCAGGGCGCTTACGTACAAGTGGCCCGCATTGCTAAAGCCCGCAACCTCGACTCTAACACCATTAAGAGCTTAATTAACAACAACCTAGAAAAAGGTGTCATCAATCCTGACCGGGTCAACGTACTGCGCCTCAACCTAGCCCTCGATAACCTAGCTTCGGCTAGCCGCTAACCTCTCCATGAAAAACTCTTTGCTGCTTGCCCTTGGCTTTACGCTGCCCACTTTGTCTGCCGTAGCCCAGGAGCAGCCCGCCGCCGCTGATTCTATCAAAGCCCCCAGTGCTAGTCCCCTCACCTTTTACGGCTTCGTCGATGGCTACTATGGCTATGATTTCAAGCACGCCAACACCAACGACCGCCCCGGCTTCCTCTACTCCCACGACCGCCAAAACGAGTTTACCATCAACAACGGCATCGTGGGGGTACGCTACCAGGATGAGAAGGTGCGCGGAGCTTTCGCCCTCCATGCGGGTACGTACGTAACGGCCAACTACGCCGCTGAAGATCAGGTTTTCAAGCACATCTACGAGGGTTACGCCGGTTTTCGGCCGTTCCAAAAAGCGTGGCTCGACCTAGGTATTTTCACTTCGCACATCGGCTTTGAGTCGGCTATCAGTAAGGACAACTGGACGCTGACCCGCTCGCTTATGGCCGAAAACTCGCCCTACTACGAAGCCGGCGCCCGCTTCACCTACGAAGTCGACCCGAAGCTGACCTTAACCGCGCTGGCGCTGAACGGCTGGCAGAACATCCGTGAGAACAACCAAGGCAAAGCCCTCGGCACCCAGATTCAGTGGAAACCCACCGATAAGCTGCTCATCAACTCCAGCACTTTCTACGGCAACGAGCAGCCCACCGACTCGGTGAAGCGCCGCCGCTACTTCCACGATTTCTACGTGAGCTACACGGCCACCGAGCGCCTGAGCCTAGCCCTGGTGTTCGACGTAGGCAAGCAGGAAAAAGCCCAGGATGGCACCAAAGCCGACACCTGGCACACCGGGGCCGCCTTCGTGCGCTACAAGCTAGCCGATAAGTGGACCGCCGCCGCCCGCGTCGAGTACTACAACGCTGATCATGGGGTGATTATCAACTCCATCATGCCCGCCGCCACCGACGCTGATGTGAAGCTCAAAGGCGGTTCGCTCAACCTCGATTACGCCCCCACCAGTAACGTCGTCTTCCGCGTGGAAGGCCGCTTGCTGGATGCGAAAAGCAACATCTTCCAGCAGAAAGATGGCCGCACCTCCGATAACTACGGCAACCTGACGTCGAGCATTGCGCTGTCCTTCTGAGGCTTTATGCCGACCTGGTCGCGCTGCTCCGGCGCGGCCAGGTCTTTACTGCTAGCTGATACCTAGCTAATTGAACGCTGTTTTCCGCTTTCCCACCATGGCACGTACCCTCAAATCGAAGCTCACGCTGGGCCTGGGCTTTCTGTTCGTCATTATTCTGCTGCTGAGTGGCGTCGGTGGCTATTTCTTGTACCGGCTGTCGCGCAGCACCGAGGCTACGTTGCAGGACAACTACCGCTCGGTGGCGTACTCCCGCTTCATGGCCGACGCACTGGCCGACATGCGCCAGGCGCGCACTGCACCTAGCTTGCAAGTTTCGGCGCCGTCCTACGCCCAGGCCCGCCAAACGTTTGAACGCTACCTAGCTGCCGAGCAGCGCAACATCACCGAACCGGGCGAGCAAGAGCTAGTTGACTCTCTGACGACCTCTTTTCGGCAGTACGCCAGCACAACCGCCGAACAAGCTCCGCTGTACGCGCAGGTACGAACCCAAGTGAGTCGCGTGGTGACGCTCAACCTGCAAGCCATTGAGCACCAAGCTACCAGCACCCGCCAGATTGCGAACCGCACCATCGGCACGCTGGGGCTTCTAGCGGCAGTGGGCATCTTGGCCACGTTCTCGTTTATCGTCAGCTTTCCCGATTACCTCACCCGCCCCGTGGAGGAGCTGACGGCCGGCATTCGGCGCGTAGCCGCAGGGCACTACGACCAACGCCTACCGGTGCGCGCCAACGATGAGTTTTCCCCAGTAGTAGTGGCCTTCAACGACCTAGCCCACCGCCTCGAAAACTACGAAACCGCCGACGGCACTCCGCGCCTCGACGCAACCGGTCCGCTGGAACGGGTGACAACTCACCGCCGGCCCGGTACCGCACCCGAGTCTGCCCCCGAACAACGCCAGCTAGTAGAACAATTGCGGCAGCAAGCCCGTCAGCTTCAGCGCACTGCCGACGCGTTGCTTAAGGAGTAAAATCTATTGTACCGCTTCGTCGATTGTAGAGACGCATACTTGCATCTCGTCGTTGCTGATGTTGTTTACCTGAGTTGTCCTAGGCCAAATCGTTCAACGGCGAGACGCAAGTATGCGTCTCTACATCATTCCAACTTTACCAACGAAACGGCCCTAACAAGTACTCCCCAATCACCATTTCACCTTTCCCCTATGCCTTCGCCCGAAGATGAACTGCGCGACCAATCCGCTGAGCGCTTTTTGCGCTTGGTGCAGCAGAAGCGGCGGGGGCGGTTGAAGGTGTACCTAGGGCTGGCGGCTGGGGTGGGCAAAACCTACCGCATGCTGCTCGAAGCCCACGACTTGCACCAACATGGCGTGGATGTGGTGTTGGGCTACGTGGAAACGCACAACCGCCCTGGCACCGTGGCGCAGCTACGCGACTTGCCCCAAATGCCGCGCAAAACGCTGTATTACAAGGGGCGTGCGTTGGAGGAGCTAGACCTAGATGCCTTGTTGCAACGCCGGCCGCAGGTGGTAATAGTC
>Ga0325401_1006889_pt1 | contig 11026 bp, 8 predicted proteins | sample PopdelMetagenome_FD_205666 | JGI IMG/M metagenome (GOLD analysis project Ga0325401, IMG submission 205666) | Populus deltoides microbial communities from Bellville, Georgia, United States - Xylem-PdKOR-R2 | ecosystem: Host-associated > Plants > Phyllosphere > Stem > Wood/Secondary xylem | place...
AAATTAATAAACTGGATCAAAATTATATAAAATCGTGATTTTTCACTTGATTTTATGAGTTTGTAGAGGCATAAATAAATCCAAATCAACTCCGTTCTCAGCCTTGGCCTTCTTGCCGAAAGTGAAATGAAGAAGGAAAAAACAAAAGAAGACACTTAAATTTCTATTTCTATTTCTATTTCTATTTCCAATTGCAAGTTCATTCTCATCAAACCCACTTCTTGCCAGGTTAGCTCTCTTCGCCTACCCCGTAAAAAACAAAAAAAAGTTTGTGTTTCTTGTGGTAATTCTTTGAATTTGGAGAATATGGCCGATCAAAATCACTGTTGTCTGTGTTGATTCTTGAACCTCTTTTTTTAAAAAAAAATTATAATAATGTCACGATTTGGGATTAGCCTTGTCGTTTATTTTTAAATATATGAATGGTGTTCTTTCTCAGGAGATAAGCAGAGATGGTTTTCTGGGTTTTTGGCTATGGTTCTCTAGTATGGAACCCAGGTTTTGAATATGATGAGAAAGTGATTGGATTTATCAAATGATCACAGGCGTGGTTTTCTTTTTGATCTTGGCATGTTTGTGTATTAATTTGAAGTTATTTTTATCAATTACAGTAATAATCTTGGTTTTTTATAGTCTTTAACTGTCAGCTGTTGTTAACAAATCTCATGTTCTGTACGCCAGCTTGCACTGATCACAGTGGTGGTGGTGGTGGTGGTGGTCAGCCAAGAATGCTCATCTTTTTAGGTTAAATCTTTGTACTGCTGCTCTATCCTACTCTCAATAGGCTTTTGTTTTTCCTTGTTTTGTTTCTTATTCCTCCCTTTTCAATTCTTGTAGCGGGGAGCTGCCTCCTGTGTACGGGGAGGTCCTGAAACGGAAAGATCTACGGAGGTATATCTTGTTATTGTATTTCTAGCTTAAAATTGCTTTAGATTTAGCTGAACGGGCTATTTATTAATTTGACGGGAGAAATGAAGCATAGTTATCGTATGAATCTGGGATTGATCCGGTCAACAAGTAAGATTTTATATTACATGATTTCACCCGAGTCAATTTAAAAAAATTAAAATATATATATATTTAAAATTTTAATAATTTATATAAAAAATTAAAAAATAATTCATGTGAATATAAACTATACATATTATAAATAATAAAATTTAAAAGATTATTTTAAAAAATTTTGTTTTCCACGTTAAAAAAATATTATGTTATTCTTTTAAGTTGAAATATTTAAACCAAAAAGATTTTTTTATTGTTCATTAAAAAAACATAATTTTTTTTCTTGTAAATATAGAATATATATGCTAAAGGGTTTCAAATTTCACATTTAAAAATAAAACATTCTTCTAGTATTTATATAATGAATCTTAAAAATAAGTTAGTAACCAACTAAAAAATATATATATAAAAAGGGTTTCTAACTAGTAGAAAAAACACATTTAAAAAAAACAAATCAAGTTTCAACCAAGTTTTGTGGAGTCTTCAGGTCACGAGTCAACTGGGTTTTTATTTATTCTGGTTTTTTGCCTTACCCGGACTCATCCAGCTACAGGGTCAACTTGCTGGGTCGGTCCGAGTTTAATAACTATGAATTGAAGGGGATATGATCTAAGATGGAGTGGCAATACTAAATTCATAAGCTTAATTACATAAACTAGCCACATTCATTAAGTGTTGTAGGTGGGAAAGAAATATTTGCCCCTGCTTTTTTTGAAAGAAGCAGCTGAATTGTCATTTCCTACATGTAGCTAGTGATATGCATTGGTTTCTTTTTGTAGTATTTGGAGAGGCTAGAATGCGATAAAAAGACCCGACCCGTGTAGATTTGTAAATGGTAAGGTAATGGTTTGTTTTTATTTGAATTTGCCGGATCATTTCTAGGCTTGTCTCTATGCTCTTTGTCCTCTTATTTATGATCCATTTCTGCTTTTTCCTCAATATGGGGGAATCCTCGCAGCCCCTTCTTTATTCTGTAAATATATATTTAGTTAAAATATTTACTTATAATTTTATTTTTTTATGTTGTGTAAAAAAATATATTTTCGAAAACTTGTTGTGCCATCTATTTTTTTAAATATATCCGGCCTATAATTTTTGTAATTACATTAATATCACTAATTACCCACGGCCAAAACAAAACCCTATTTCAACCAAGCTTTTTTATTGGTTTTTATTTTTATTTTAGAGCATCCCTCTTGCTTTTATTTTTTATATCTCCTCTTCCTGTGAAACTTTAGCTTTACTCTAAAATTGAATAAAAAAAATATATATGCAACTTAAGCATTACAATTGAAATTAAAGGTATCATGATGTTTATAGATTTAGTCTTTAGCTATTTATTTGAATTTGACTTGTGTTCCCTCAAAAATTAAATAAATATTTTTTTCAACAAAGCGTATGTACAGGTTTTTTATTAGAAATGTATTAAGATAATAGTTTTTATTTTTAAAAATTTATTAATAATATCATCCCAAGAAAATAATTTAAAAATATAATTTTTTTTAAAAAAAAAAACACGAACACATGAATAAACGCATGGGGACTATAATTGATGCTCCTAAATCGATCAAAAGAAAGTTGGCAACTAACCCAAATGGTCCAGACTCCATATAATATAAATTCAAAACTGGCATATCTCGTTATTCCTTTTCTTCCCCTCCTCTCCAGGCCAGGGTTTTCCTTTCGCTTCCTTTTCTTCTCCTTTTATCATCAGGGTTTTAGCTTGAAAGAAGAACAGAAAATGGAGTCCATTGCTAAACAACCCCTTAATCTCTCTCTCAATCCCCACCGTCCATCATTTCCAAACCCCATCGTTTCCCTCTCCTTCAAAACCCCACCTCCCTCATCATCACCCTTCAAACTCTCCACCTCAATTAGAGCCTCATCCTGCTCCCGCATCACCCCATTCAATCAATCCCTCACCACCATCATCAAAACGACTTCCATCACTCTCACCGCCGCCGCCTTATTATTCTTCACGCGCTTCAACTCCAAACCCGCAATCGCCTCCCCGGTCGCCGCGTCGTCATCCACTGCAGACCCCACAAAAGAATCATCCAAAGAAAATGCTTCGTTTGAAGAACAAGAAAGAGCTCTTCAAGATCATCTGGGTCAAAACCCCAGTGATGTCGAAGCTTTACGGTCTCTCATGGAGGTGAGGATCAAATCAAAAAAACTTCAAGAGGCAATTGAAGTTGTTGACCGATTAATCGAGCTGGAACCAAATGAAGATGAATGGCCATTGTTGAAATCGCAAATTTACACTTACGGTGGAGATTTTGAGTCTGCTAAAGATGGGTTTGAAGCAGTTTTGCAAAAAGACCCACTTCGGGTCGAGGCTTATCATGGCCTTGTAATGGCGAATTCGGAATCCGGTGGTTCGTTGGAAGTTGTGTTGAAAAGAATTGAGAGTGCAATGAATAAATGTAAGAAAGAAAAGAAGAACTCGGATTTGAGGGATTTTAAGTTATTGATTGCGCAAGTTAGAGTAATGGAGGAGAAGTATTTTGATGCGTTGAAGGTTTATGAGGAGTTGGTGAAAGAGGAACCGAGGGATTTTAGGCCGTATTTGTGTCAAGGGATGATTTATACTTTATTGAGGAAGAAAGATGAAGCAGAAAAGAAGTTTGAGCAGTTTAAAAAGCTTGTTCCGAAGAATCATCCTTATAGGGAGTATTTGGTTGAAAATATGTTTGCTACTAACTTCTTTTCGGAGAAGGTAGAGAGATAGAGGAGTTGAGGGGTGTGGCTGAATGCATTGAGGTTAAGGGTAATAACAAGGTTGTAGCTTTTTTTCTTTTTTCTTGTGTTGTTATTTTGATTTTCGTTTTCGTTTTGATAAACGCCTTGGATAGAAGTTAGTTAGTTAGTGTTTTAATTTCCATGCTGGTTAGAGGAAGTGTTGGTGAATGACTATCAGTCTCTCTATTTTTCTAGTTAGAAATGAAAATGGTAATGGATGTGCTAGTTATTTGGGGGAGAATTTTATTTATTTATTTGTTATGGCATTGCATATATTTATGGCTCTGGTAAAGCTGCATCTACTTAGAGCTCAAATGATTATTGCATGGAGATAAAAGTCTTTAGCTATATCTTATAAGCAAGTTTCTTGGGGGGAATGAGAGATTCTGAATTTGTGGCTTTGTAGAAATGACCATTGTTCAGTTGAAATTTTATCTTCTGACTTGTTGAGTCTTGGTATTGACCGTTGATGTTGTTGTATGTCCTGCTAAGGCTATGAATTTGCAAAATCATTTAGTTCTCTTCTACTTGGTTGGGAAGGAGGGTAAAATACTCTATGTTGTGTGCATTTTGAGCTTCATTAGCTTCATTAGCAAGACAAAGGTGCCTATTCACCCCTGTACTGGGTGACCCGATTAGGCTTGTTCATGGATGCTAGTTTTTATTTTATCTGAACCCGGGTGCTTCCAACACTCAGAACAATAGCCATCTTAATCATCAGAAACCAGCTTCGCATTTCACTTTGGTTGGTTTTATGCATGATCATGAAGTGCTAAATTCATCCATGTGACCTTTTATTCCTAGTTATCCCTTAGCCAAATCTGAAAGAAAAAAACTTCATAATTATGACAGGACATTCGCTTCTAAACTTGCCAAGTAGAAGAAAGTGAATGCAAATGCTATTCCTCATGATAAAGATTCTAGAATACAACCATGTTGGCCTTGTGGCTTTTCTTTTTCTCCGCCCCAGTAAATCCTAGTCATGCTATTGTCAACGAATATTAAGTTACTCTTTGGTGAGAATGTGTAGTGGATTCCAACACCTTTTCTGCTCTTTCTGGATGAGTACTTTGGGTGGGCTAGTGTCTGTTAGCTCCACATAACAATTATTAATCGCTGATTCAGAAGTCTGTTAGCCCTTGTGATATTTTGGAAATGGGCATCAAAAGTGCTATTTAAGAGATGTGAATATCTCGCATTAGAGGCTATATTTTGCTTGCAGGCTATTTATTGTCTTTAAATTATTCTTCACAAAGATGTGCGCTATTTTAGTTTCACTCTGTAACTTGTTAATTAGGACTGAAAAAGCCATTTCTTGAATACAAAAGTTGGCTGCAGGAGGAATTTATAGATGGCGTTGTGCCATGTGCATCTTCTTTGATTGTTGAAAATGCATATAAGGCTTATACTAAGGTGTTGAAGAGATGCACCATCTCTGCAAATGCTTTGCATGACGAGGCCGAGTGAGTTCGACTTTGTACCACATAGGAGGCAAATGCTGGAGTCTGCATTATGGTGTCTTTACTGTAATTTGGCAAATTTGGGGTGATCAGGCTTGGCCATGACGGTTCATATTGTGTTTTCTACCATATATTTTCTCATTGAAATTTCAGATTATTAAGGTATCATTTAGCGAGAATATTTTAGCTGGTTAAAATCAAGCTAAAATGTCATGTTAATCCAATGATTGTAGAGAATATGTGACCGTAAAGAATTCAGGTTTGGAGCCTGTGATTCGGTTCCAGTTCCATGTGCTACTGCCTTTTTGGACGGTTGAATTGGTAGTCTTTAAGCCTGTGCTGTTAATGGCTAGTTGTTGAAGATGAAATCTTCATGCAGTGTAAGATTATGATTTAATATCCATTAATTTTGCATGTCTATTTAATTCATACCAAATGATTCACAAGTAACTCAAATTTTCTGTAGCAGTGCGTTGTCATGTTAGATGCTATTCCTTACGTGCATAAAATTCTGTACAAAACAAGAGGAATTTACTTCTCGTTGCCCTTTCCTGTGCAGAGAGGCTGTGGAATATGAAGTGAAGTGAAGTTTTGATTTTCTCACGTGATTTATCTCCCGGTCCATATAGGGAATATTTGATCAATAACATGCTTGCAACTAGGTTCTTTTCGTAGAAAGTAGAGGCAAGAAATTCAGTCCTGAAGTTTAGAGTCATCGTTGAATGAATTGAGGCTAAGGGTCGCAACAATGTTGTAATTCTTTTTGTCTTCTATTTTGGGTTTTCGTGGTTTGGTTTCGGTAAATCCCTTGGATAGAAGTTCTAATGATCTTGTGAGTGTCATGGTAGTCAGAGGGAGTTTCAAGGGGTGGCCGTGTCTCTGAGTTCTTCTAGTTCCATGTGGGAACGGTACTGGATATGTCTACATGACATTGGACCTGCCAACAAGAAGAAAATGAAAACATTGTATATCACTCAGCAAATGTAGGATATGCTTTATTGAAAATCCTCACTGCCTAGTATTGACCCTAAATATTGAGCAGTCATCTACATGGTTTAAGAATTGTTTGTCTCGGCTGCAGTGGGATTGAGGATTGTTAGGCACTCGATCAACTTGCTATTAACTCGGGATGTTGAATGAAACTGGAAAATGTGATTCATTTTGACCAACTCTCAATTATCTTGCATTATGTATGTTAGAATTTTGTGCATCGCTTTATTTTCAGCATGTTTCTTCGTTTTTCTGGTGGATTTTTGGCCAAGTCCCAAAGCTTTTCTGTAGCATCATATTTTTTGCTAGTAAGTGCTTACCGGGTGACATTTCGAAGTATCTGTTTTTGACATGAGAGCATGTTTCGGGAAATTTCTTATCACGTAACGCCGCCCGGGAATCATAGCGGTGCTATTAAGATTGAACTCCACCGTGCTGAGAGTGAATTCCAATTTCCTTCACTTTCTGCATTCTTTCTGGATGAGGATTTGGGTGAGCTAGTGTTTGTTAGCTTAGCATAGCAATTGTTACTTGTTATTCCCAAAACTCTCAGTCTTCGTAGTCTTGGCCAACGGTTGCTGCAAGTGTTTTTTAGGAGACGCCATAAATATGTTGCATTTGAGAAACTCATCTATCATAAATTGTTAGCGTTTCGTCGCTTGGAAGCATTACATTTTAGCCCCGTTTGCAACACTTTAGAAATAAATTGTGGAATTTAAAAAAATAATATTTAATTATTTTATATTTTAGATCCTTTACTGATATTAAAAATAATTTTTTAGATGCCATTTCTACGGTATGAAGTTAGCACTAGTATGGACTTTTAGATGTCATTGTGGCAATGTTCATCTCCTTGGATTGTTGAACTTGCAGCTGGAGGCCATATGGGGTTGTCAAAAGCATCTCTGCAGATGCCTGTAAAAAGTCTTGGACTCGGCCTCGGTCTATCTACAGGCTGAGATTTTCTGGACACCCGATGATAAATCTTGATATTGAGGTTTTGTTTTACAGTTCTTTGACTTGGTGAAGAGCCCAGCACTAGAGCTCGCAGTACAGTCTCTTTTGTTCTTGTGCAAAGCTTAGATGATCAAGCTTGTCCGGACTAATCTTCCTTGTGTTTCCATCTAGTGCTCCCACTAGACACTATTAAATGTAATTTCTCAGTGTAACTGCAAGTTGTTGCAGGCGTTATTTAGTTCGCACATATTGTAGCTGGATAAACAGCAGCTTATCCAATTTGATTTTGTTGAGAGCATTGGCTGAGTCGGTCAGTTCCCTTTTCAGATGAGGACAGATAAGGCATTGCAATATACTGTCACTTTTTACCGTCCATATAATCTTGTTAGATTCACATGTTTTCATCAATCAATCTGGGAACCAAGACACTGTTAATCATGGAATCTCAGATTGTCCACTCCATTTGTCTAAGGTGATGGTGAATCTGTTGTCTCTGGGTCACCCACGATGCAATGTCTTGCGTGAGCTAGAAGCAGCCCTAGTTTATTATGTGCTTGGAGCCCAAGACGTGAGCAGTCTTTCTTTGCGGTTTGAACACTTGATGGAGACTTTGCTACGTGGGCCTACAAAATAGTGTGTAAGAACACCAAGTGAATTTACCTCCCCATCTTTTGCTCCAGATTGCTCATCACTGAGATGGTGCAGATGCATGTCCATGAGTTACAAAACAAAGCAAGCCCGCACCACTTCCCAGAGGCACTGTATAGCAGGTCAAATCACTGCAGAAACATTTAGAATCCCAGTTCCACTTGGGCGCCTCCATGCATAGCCACAAGGGTCGCTATTGTTCATAATCATGGTGAGGACTGAAGAGGATGATGCCACTGTTTACTCTTCTCGTCCTATTCAAGTTGAGGCACCCATCACCGCGGCGTTTGTTTTACCATCTATAATAGCTGTGCACGCATGTCTCCTTGAAGGATACCATAACCCGGGATACTTGGTCTTTTTTATAGAAAAAAAACCCCATTTGATTCTTTTCTTTAGTTCTCGTGATGGGAGAAAGGTTCGGTGCGAGTCACTCCCGCTCTTAACGGAGATTCTCTTACCCATGTATTGTCTTGGATAGGGTCCTAGTTAGTTTTAGATGGCTACACTGTAATCTCTGAACAGGTCTTGTAGGTCTTCTTGAATCCATCTCAGTGCTGTTAGAAACGCGCCGGAGACATCAGTAACCAAACACAGCTCTAAAGATGACAACGCTTAGCTCATCCTCTCAAATTTGAATCTACAAATTTTTTAAGAGCACAATATTCTATTATTTGTTATGACAAGCACAGGGATTTTTATTTTCGTAGTTTCTCTTACTTTTCTCGTCTTACACTAAATAATATATATTTTAAAGTAAAAATTTTGTCTTAATTGGCCTAGACGCAGAGTCCTGACTCCTGAGCGCCTGCAGCTCTAGACTGGGTCTATCTCGTTCATTCACCCCCCTCACTATAGATATGCAAGGGCTGTTGAATTTAACACCCTGTTTCAGTCATTTTTATAGATTAAGGAACTGTTAACGTTGCTTGTTACCGAGCCCCACAAAAGTATTTTTTAAAAAAATTAATTTTTTTAAATTATTAATATTAAAAATAAATTTAATATATTTTCAAATAAAATATATTTTAAAAAATAACTACTGATCTCATATGTTCATTGTTATCGATTTTCATATTTAATACTACTGCTTTGACTTGTGGATGCTTGTTTGCATCGTAGATTATATACAAACATACAATCTTACCTAAGATGTTGACGAATTTCTGTAACTTAGGCATTTAATTTTGTGGGTTCAATCTCCGAGAGGGAAATTAAAACAAGCTTGTGTATAGTTAAACCCAGGAACAGGATCATCTTAACTCTGTCTGCTCCGGAAATAAAATAATTTAAAGAGTGTTTGAAGGTATTGAGTTATATTTTTAAAAAAAAATTAATAATTTTTATTTTTAAATTGTTTTGATACGGTAGTATTAACAATAAATTTTAAAAAATATTATTTTAATATATTTTTAAATAAATAATAATAATAAATAATGTCGGTAAAAACTCATATGCAAAGGTTGTAAATTGTAACCAGGATGAAAACCGATATCCCTGCAGCAGGTGTCGTCTTAATCAAGATTTGTGTTTCTAAAGATGGCAGATAATTACGGACATTCAAAAGCTATGATTGTTGATTTGGACCTTCAACAGAATTTCTTTTCTTTAGCATGGCTTTTTTGATTTCCCTTTCTTCTTTTTGACTCTCTCTCTTTCCTTGCACAGATGTAATTGCCCATTGATTTGATGAAGAGACTCTATCACAAGTCCATGCTCGGTGCCTTGGCTGTCTCTTGTTTGAGAAACTTCTAATCTAGGAGAAATGTCCAGTCCCTTTTCCCTTGTCGAGGAGTTCCAAATCTTTCATAATTTAGCCACTTCAGATTTGCAACTCTTTTTTGTTTTTGGTTAGCAGCTGCTAAACCTCTAATATAAAGAGGGGGGGAAATAAGGATGAAAAGACTCGAAGAATTTGATCATTAAAAGTAAGGTATTGTATCAGAAAAAATCATCGAAAACGTTGATATTCTATTTTTTTTGTCGATTAAAGTTGTAACTCATGAGGTTGAAAGGATGAACAATGAATGCAAAAACGTCAAAACAAATGATCGGTGATAAATGTATAGATGAGCAGGGATGGATACTCCCGAGCTTTAATGGACCGGTGGTGGTGGGGCTCTTAAGCTTCAACTTTCGCATGCTTCTATGAGTAAACCTTTGGATTCCATCGAAAAAGCATCGGGAAGAACTATACAGGAATGGAAGATGAGCTACCTAGCTAGCTTTAACCTACTTTTATCTTAGGGATTGGAGACAGCAATGATGTGCCTGTTATGATGTCTCTTGCTTCGGTCTCTTGTACACTGAAATAAAGGTTCCCAGACAAATCATGCGTTGTAGGGGAATGGTTGGTGTTTCACATCATATGGTTGGATCATGGACGAAGTTGCCTGCGGATGTTCAGGCATAGGCATATGGTAAATGGTCACCTTCTCGGCTTCTCCTGTACTGGAAATACTGTTTTAGATGCCCCCTTTTGACTTCTATTTTACATTAGGTAGAAGATATTATGCTGCAGAACCATGAATACTGGGGTGGCTTGAGAGCATGATAATAATTGTTGTTTTTTTAGAAATATATTAAAATGATATTTTTTAGAAATTATATCAAAAAAATCCAAAACTTTTCTTGGAATTTTCATGAAATGATGTTCGGAAGGCAACCTTAACGCTGTGAAAACTCCTTCTGGGAACAAGACGGTGGAGGGGAGCCGTTGTCTGCTACATATGGGGTGAGCTTAAGCAAATTAATTATGGAGAAAGAACATGCCTAGCAAAATAAATCCCTTAATTATGATATTCTATAGCTTGCTTCTTTTACAAACATCCACAAAATCACGTATGAAGCAGGGTTTTGATTGCAGGTATGAGGAGGTTTCAACTGGATCTGTTGCATGAGAGATTGCTTGCTTATTCAAAGTTGTAATTAACTTCATTCAATGCTCCTGGACCTCGTGTCTGCTTGAACCATGCACTGAGATTAAGCCCTGGCAGTAATTTATAATTCTTAATTGTCCTCGGCTTGTTCACGCCGATGCCTTGACGTAATGGAATCTGCTCGAAGGTCAATGCCGCCGCTTATATATGAAGAGCTTCGAGTAGCCTGGTTGGTACTATAATTAGTTTAGAAATCCTTGGTTATGTGACCAAGAGGCCGGAGCTCTAACCATTGTTAATTAGGTGGTGGAGTTTTGCACTGTAGTACGACTGTAATTTAAAATTTAA
>Ga0325401_1006891_pt1 | contig 11024 bp, 2 predicted proteins | sample PopdelMetagenome_FD_205666 | JGI IMG/M metagenome (GOLD analysis project Ga0325401, IMG submission 205666) | Populus deltoides microbial communities from Bellville, Georgia, United States - Xylem-PdKOR-R2 | ecosystem: Host-associated > Plants > Phyllosphere > Stem > Wood/Secondary xylem | place...
TGTGAATACAAAATTTAAAGTACAAATAGCCTACTTACAACACTATTGATTAAAAAAAAAAGAATTATCTTTAGCCCCAGTTCATTTTTACTGATAAAGCGATTGTTCTTAAACAAAAAAGTTTTTTTATATGTCATTGCAATGCAACTATCTCATTATTAAATCAATGAAATGGAAAGAAGAATAAAAAAAAGAATATGGAGAGATAAGTAGAAAGTACTTTTGCCCCTTCATTATATTTTCAATGTTTTTATGATAAAATACAAGTGTGTATTTATGCAAAATAAAATAAAAAAGTTGTTAAGCTAGTAGCTCAACTAGCAAAAGTCAAGTGGTAAGGAGTCAATTAAAAGGAGAGGTCATTTCTAGTTCGAATCCTAATCCTACTACTTATATTTCTCAACTCATATATAAGTGTGGGATCGATTAGAGACCTTAAGTTAAAAGGGCTCTTCTTCATGGTTTGGCTCTTGGGAGTGGTCGCCCACCCATGAGTCATGTCTAAGAGTGTGTATATGATATGAAAAAACAGAAACAATAAAAATATGTTTTAAAACACATGAGTCATGTTTAGGAGTGTGTCTATGATATATAAAAAAAAATAAAAACAAACACAAAAAAAGGATGTTTTAAACTAGAACATGAAAGAAAAGTGTAAAAGTATGTCTTTTATGTGGTTATAAAATCTCATAGGTCTTCTCAAGGTTGTTAAAATCACGAGTTGAATCTTAAAATCTTATGATTTTACGAGTCAACATGTATATAACATGTTAAATCAGGTTAAAACTCGAAATCGGTCAAACTCGGTCAAACTCGGTTAAAATCGGACTGATTTTACGAGTTTGACCGATTTCAAGTTTTAACCCGCAAAAGTTAAAAAATTTACTATCTTCCTGTCCAAGTCCCCTAACACTCCACTACATAGTCCCCATTGTCCAATCTCCCCTTTTCCCGTTCCCCAAATCTCAAAATTTCAATCTTAGCAGACTAACACCAGCATTAAAGGATCTTGGGTATGGGAAACCTTATACTGTATTTTAGACCAGGAAGGCATGATCGGAGGATCGAAACCATGGAAAGACAGAGGTAGATGGTGAGGAATCAAATGAGTAAAATAAGAGATATGAATACTTATATAAAGAGAAATAGTGTATTTTAGACTAACCATTTGTTAACTACAAAGTGAGACGACAAAGATTCAGAGAGAATTTAAAATACATGTCTTGCTTGGTGGGATATTTGGACATTATTTCTAAGACTTGTTACTAACATAAAAAAGGTGGAAGGTGAGGTGGCATGAGATTAAATTGATGTCATTTTATATGTTTTTGTTCTCGTTGTCACAGGTTCACTGTATTGGTCTCTGTTAATTTTTTTTTGAAGTTGATGATGATATACTTTAGAATGTTGTATCATCTCACTAGTTGCCTGCAGTGTGTTTCAAGACATATCCTCTAGAACATATTCTGAAACTCTATCAATAAAACATAGTTGTTCAATCTTATTTTTTTTTTATTTTTAAGTTATTCAAACCATGTATGAATTTTTATTTGAATTATGTATTTTAAGGTGTTTGGACATTTATATTGTTTATTTCACTTTTATTTTAATTATGTTATATTATTATTTACTACTTGACTGAAATTGTCAATATATAATTAGTTAAAATATTTTTCATGTAATTTTACAATTTTACGATCCAAGTTTATATTGTATATTTCGTGTCGTGTCAAAAAAGCGTTTTTGACAACCTTGGGTCTTCTCATTTGTATTAGGCTTTAATACACCCTTGCAAGTTGATTATAGGAAAGAGCACACAACTAACTTGGATAGAAAAAAAGAGAGTAAGATTACACAACTTAATGGTTTAATAAGAACATATACTATCTAATCATTAAAAGTAATAAAACTGAACTTGTAATTCCTTTTTCATAGCCATATCATGAAAAAAATAAAAATCAAATTCAACATGTTTTTATGCTTGAATGAAAATCAGATTAGCTATAAGATAAGTTGCTCCAAGATTATCACAGCACAAGATAGAATGAGAAAATAATAGATAACCAAGTTCATTAAACAAGTTAGATTCAATGGCTTCTAATAAATTATAAATGTGTATTCTAACCCTTGTGTAAATAAAAAAAATACATAATATAAAAAGTATATCTCAAAAATTAGAATAGAAAAAAAGATACAAAACTTGAAAAAAAAAGTTCTTGTTTTTGTTAGGAAGTTTCCTAAGTTGAAACTGAACTCTAATATTCAAAATCATATGCTAATTTAATTAAATGCTTCCATTATTTAATGTTCTTATTTGAAAATGAATGATTAGAAAGAATTTCATAATCTGTCATTTCTTCAATTAAAAAAGGATTTTAAAAAGAATTTCATAATCTATCATTTCTTCGATTAAAAAAGGATTTTAAAGACCATGTTAAGGTATTTAGATTCTTTTCAATTGATTGGGAATATTCAAAACTCAAGCATTACTACCTTGTTTATTACAAATGAAGTATGCTAGGTAGTGAAATAATTTTACCCTATCTCTTAATTTTTTAAATTGAAATATTAGAATTATTGTTAAAGAGTTCTCTTAAAAGCTATTTGTTTATTTACGAGGAAATCCTTAAAATTTGTTTTAAAAAAAAGGCTAAATGGTTCCATTAAGCCAATTCAAAAATTTCTGTTTTACTTGTTTTCTTGTAAAGTTGACAAGTAATTTCTCATTTTGAAATTCTTTCCACTTTCCAAAGTCTCACCCATTCATAAAAACTAGGGGTGAGTAAAAAAATCAAAAAACCGATTAAACCGAGCCAAACTGAAAAAACCAAGTCAAACCAAAAAACCAGACCAAACCAGTTTGAACTGGTTTTTTCCTAAAAAAGCACACCGAAACCAGTCGGTTTGAACTGGTTTCGGTTTTTTTTAATTCGGTTTGGTTACTTTTTTTTTATAAAAACCGAACCAAACAAAAAATGATCACCCTTAATATAAACTAAAGCATGTGAGGAAAGCATTGTAGCTTTCATCTCAAAACAATGTAGATTGCGATAGTGTCTACCTCCATTGGTTTTTTGTTTTTGCTTAAACACATGATTTACAATGTGGATTGCGATAGTGTCTCCCTTCATTGGTTTTTTGTTTTTGCTTAAACACATGATTTTATTTTCCTTTTCCTTTTGTATTTTTTGTTATAATTATTTTTTCAAAATTATTTTTGTCAAATATTTTTCTTTTTCTTTTTTTTGTCTTTCTATGAGGTTAGTGTGGTTTGCGGATTTTTGAAGGCAACTCAAGTTACCCTTGTTGCACTAGTTTATGGGTTTGGTAGGGTTTCTTTTTTTTTTTTAATTGAACTTGGCTTCTTCATACTCTATTTTTTTCTCATATAGTTAAAAACATAATTTTCAAGAAAAATCATGTTATTAAATTTTATAAAGTAAGTGGAGAAAGCATTGTAGCTTTTCTCATAAAACATTGTGGATTGCTACAATGTCTCCCCCATTGGTTTTGTTTTTTTTTTTTTGCTTGAAAACACGGTTATTTTTTCCTTTTCCTTTTCCTTTTGTTATAATTTTTTTTAAAATTATTTTTGTCAAATCTTTTTCCTTTTCTTTTGTCTTTCTATATGATTAGAGTGGTTTGTGTGTATGTCAAACTAACTCAGGTTGCCCCAGTTGTCCTAGTTTATGGGTTTGGTGGAGTTACTTTTTTCTTTTTATCCTTTTTTAATTGGAATTGGATTTTTTATAGTCTATTTTTTTCATATATAGTTTAAAAAATGGTTTTAGAGAAAAATCATTTATTAAACTTTATAAAGTAATAAAAATTAAAGGATGTGGGGAAAACACTATTCACCAAAAACCCATTGCACTGTAGATTACAATAATAATCCATAATTTTCTATTTTATTTTTTTTGAATTTTTTTAATGATTTTTTTCAAATATATTTTTTGTTGATTTCATCTTTTAAAATTGAGATTGTTGAGAATTTAGCTTCGTAACCCGAGTTGCCCTGGTTTACGAGTTTGGTGGAATTCCTTTTTTTTAATTGAACTTGACTTTTTTATCGTCTATTTTTTCTTATATAGTTAAAAAAAATAGTTTTAAAGAAAAGTTATGTTATTAAACTTTATAAAGTCTATAGACCTGTTTACATGTTTGGTTGGTTGACCTAGTTCACGGATCTAACAAGTTTAACTTTTTTTAATTAGTTTTTTTTTTATTTAATCCTTAGATACTGGGTTAATTGATAATTCAATTTTATAATTGGTTTTGTTTCGCATTTTATGAGGTTATCGCGATCTAAAAAAATATCTCGGTATTGGGTTAGTGTTTGATTTTGCAATGGTCTATTTTTGTTATCATATAGCTAAATAAAAATTAGTTTTGAAAAATAAATAAATTATAATCCCAATGGAATTCATAACTCAGTTCATAGGTTTGACGTATTAACTCGGCTTACCCGATTCACAAGTTTGACGAGTTTACCCACTGATAGAATATACTTTTTTTTTCTTTTAATTGTTTTTAATTTAGTTTTTCAATTTCATCTTTTAATATTAGATTGGTTGGGAAATAGACTGCATTATAGATTTTTGTTTGCTTTCTATAAGGATAATTATCTCAAATAAGTGTCAATTTTTAAGTTGGTGCTCAATTTTATGAATATATATTTTTATCATATAAAAAAAGTTATTAAACCCAATAGATTCTATGCCTCGGGTCGTGAGGGGACCGAAATCGATCCAATTTATCATTGTTTTAATATTTAAAAATAAATTAGCTTGAAGTTTTTTTAAAAAAGCTAAGTCATGTTTTTATTGATCATCAATGTTATATTTGGAATTATGAAATTGATCGATTTAAGTCGAGTTAGCTCCCACACAGTTTAATTGAAAACTTGAATTAGGTAAAAAGTAAAGTCAGGAGATTTCAAAATTAACCCACTTGACTATGTTTAATAATATAGTTAAAAAAAATTATGTGCTCTTAATATATTTTTTACATTTTAAAAAAATTTAATTCAACTTGCAGCATAGCTCAAACCAATATACTAGTATATACTCTACAAATATAGATGTGTATAAAGAACAAAAAGAATAAAAATAGAAGGCCTTCTAATAAAATAAAAATTAATAATAATAATAATAATAATTAATAATAATAATAATAATAATAATAATAAGATATAAAATTGATGGAGGGATGAAAAATTGAAAATCTGAACTCTGGATTTGAAATTAAAAACCGAGTGCTTGACTGGTTTTCAAGAATGAAGTATTCTAACTCAATTTATTGAATTAAATGTAATATTTTAACATTCCTTTGAGTGGGGGGAGTCAGTCCAACCCCCTTTCTTGATTGAATTTTATATTACTTTGATCTTTTTATACTTTATTGTTTGATAGTGTTCTGTCATCTAAACCTAAAAAAGACGAACAATTATTCTATTCTTCCTCTTGAATCTTTTTGACTGTTGAAATGATTGTCCCACTTTATTGCCTTTCAATTTTCTTTCACAAATTATTCAATTTTTCCTACCATTTGGCCCACATGATGTCTTTTATATGGAGAAAAGCCGTAAATTTAACACATGGTGAATGGCCAATTGTCATCCATGCATGTAATAGGTTCCATATTTATATATCCTCAAGGACCCACCAAGTTCTGAATCCGATGAATCCAGGCGTATAGTCATCATCTTGAGCACATACATTAGGAACTAAATTATTGATAAATAATTATAGATTAATACATGTATAGAGATAAATAATAGTTGGGCTTCTTTTAAATAATAATGGACTTCTTTTCGTAGCTATAATTATAGATAAATATTATTTCAACCAAAGTACATGTTTTTTTTTAAAAAAAAAAAACCAACTCTTTTGGATTTTCTTAACATATAGGTTTTTGATTTTTAATAAATATGTATTAATTTTTTTTTTCTTCTTTGATACGACACATCATTCAATTAATAGTCTTAATAGGATTTTGTTTTTCTTTTCTGCAAAAATGTATATTTTCAACCAAAATATGTGTTTTTTTTTTTAAAAAACCCTTTTAGGTTTTTATTAATAAAAAAATGTTTATTTTTTAATAAATAGAAATTAGTATTATTTATACTTTTTTAACAAGAAACACCATTTCATTAATGGTTTTAATTTATTAAATAAAGTCTTTTACGTCCTATTTGAATATGAACATAAATATGAATAATCATTGTAAGTAAAATAAATATAACGGGAATTTAATAAAATTTAATTCATTATTTTATTTAAAATATTTATATATAATATTAAGTATTTCTTACAAAAGTATATTTCAAAACCGGTCCGCCTGCACGAGTACTTTACTTTCCTTTAATAAAAGAATGACCGTTACAACTTGTGCTGTAAGTTAGAACACTGTTCGCCTGAGGAAAAGCAAGCTACTGTTGAGAGGGAGGAAAATCAATACTTTTTAAGCTTTTTCATAAAGCACATTGACAAGGGAAGATGTTTCAATGGGAGTTTGGTAAAATAGTATGTGCTTTTACAAAATATTTTTTAATTAAAAATATATGAACATAAAATTTATTTTTTTATTTTTAATATGATCACATTCAAATTTTAAATTAAAAAATACTTAAAATAACATCAATGTAATTTTTTTCAAGTAAAAACCAATTTTTTTTAAAAAAAAACTTTGAAAGCAAGTTAAACTAAAAAAACCAACACTCCTCTTCCCATAAAACTTTTTATGGTCTGTTCGGGATTGTGGTAGCAGTTGCGGTTCAAAGTATTTTTTATTTAGAACTATTTTAAAATGATATTTTTTTATTTTTTAAAAATTATTTTTAAGATTCGCACATTAAAACAATTTAAAAACATAAAAAATATATATTTTGTAGCAAAATAATTTTAAATTTTGAGGAAAATATGGTTTCAACCATAGCGATCAAAGATCTTTATTAAAAAGAAAATTATTAATTCTAAAGCAAAAAGGCAATTTCGTTCTATAAAAAAATGGCATAAGAGAAATTAAAGGATAAAATGGGCATGGATAGTAAGATGAAACTTAACTTGGTGAGTTGTGATATTTGTACGAAGGCAATGATGAGCATAGCTTGTTTGAATGTTGAAGAGATCATTGCAGGTCTTCTGGGAGACAGCAAAATCATTTGTTTCCTCAATAATTCATGCCAGCCCCTTCGCCTCTGCTCCTCTTTTATTTTCTCTTCTGTTACTAATTATCATCGATCAACCCATTCTCCTCTACACACGCACGGGAAAAATGGCACAGAATAATTTACGTACATGTAATGGATATTTTGTACATCTCGTCGCATATACCCACCATGTACAAAATAATTTGCGAGCATTTCCAAGTTCTCACGTCAATAAAGGAAGGGAGACTAATTGAGTTTATACGGAGTATTGTAATTAATACTATTATAATAACTCTAGTTATAAAAATAATGTCAGCTTGACTAGTTGATCCTCCCGATCTATGATTTGAACCTTGGTCGGGTTGATTTTCTAATCGAGTTTTAAAATTATAATAATAATCATTTGTATCTATATATTGACTCGAGTCGACCCGTGTTAACCTCTTGGCCTTTGACCTGGGCCTTGCCCCGATTGACCCCTGAGTTGGGTTTTAAAACTATGATAATAACAATTTTTATCTTTACGTTAACTCGGATCAACTCGGGTTAACTCTCTTGATCTGTGATCCTGGCATTGCCCCGAATTGACACTTGAATCAAGTTATAAAACTATAATAATAACCACTTTTATTTAATGTTGACCCGGGTCAACCCAAGTTGACCCTCCTAACACGTGACTCGGGTCTTATCTCGAGTCAACTCTCGAGTCGGATTTTAAAGCTATGATAATAACCATTTTTATCCTTACGTTGATTTGGGTCAATAATCAACCCCACTTGTGACCTGGGCCTCGCCCCAGACCGATCCCCGAATCGAGTTTTAAAATTATGATAATAATTATTTTTCTTCTTATACTGACTTGGGTCAACCCGACTCGTGACTCATCATGCTTTACCCCAAATCAGCCATCGAGTTGGGTTTTAAAACTATGATAATAACCATTTTTATCTTTACATGTCTTAGTTGAATAATTTTAGAATTAAAAGTTTTTTTATAGGGATATTTTAGGGATAAAAAATAAAAAATATTGTCTTTAGAGGCATGTTCCATTTGTATCTCCCATTTTGAAAATATAAAATCTCACTCTAAAATTTTTCTAGAGACATTTATTTTTATGTTTCTATCTATATATTTTCAACCAAATATATTGTTATCTCGACTGTCTCTGTTTTTCCTGTTATAAAATAATAACCAAACACTTCCTAGATATACATTTTGTAACAAACTAGGACAACTATTTTTTGTAATCATGTCAAGTTTTTCATTCAAAAACTTTTTCCTTAACAATAAAAATATTATTGAACTACCTAATACCAAAATTAAATCTTTTATTAAAATATCTTTAAAATTAATTTTTTTTTATATAGACATAGGTTATTTAAAGAAAGGAATCAATCCTCCCTAATTGGGTGACCAACTCTCTGGATATCTTGTAAAATCTTTTTATATCAATAAATTAAGAGTAGAAATATTTTACTTAAATCAAGAATTTTCCTTAGAATTTATTGTGACTTAACCAATTTAGGCAAATGAAAAGTTTTTTTTAAAGAGTTTTTCTAACATATGTTGGATGCATATTAATATGAACAAAAACATTTCTACTGCTAAGACAACAAGAGCTCCTTCAATCCAACATATGGAATCGCTACTCTAACCGTTAAATCTTTATATTTTAAAAATCTGGCTAGAGGACTCTAATTTTGATAGTTTTATGATTTTCCTTGTTATTTTCGGATTTCATGCATTGTTTCAGATTCTATGGTTGTTTCTTTGTTATTTTTTTTTGTTTTTGTTTCCTAGTAAATGTAGGGTTTTTAGTATATTTAAAGATTTATAAACCTTATGAAAAGACAGACTTCATTATTATTATTTTAGAGAGAATAAACTTGTGAATTTAGGGTTCATATTTGTAGCTCTTTTCGCTCATCAGAAATTTTGTGTTCTTTATTTGTTGTTGTTTTTAGCTTCCGTCTACATTAGTCGAGCAGTTTAACTGACCATTATGATCAATTGATCGGTTAGTTCTAAATTTAATTAATATCACGGTTATGAATCACGACATCAATTAAAATTTGCATGACATTTAATTAAATATCACTATTCAGAATCACGACATCCAAAATGTGTTATTTCACCAAAATATTTTATTGTTATATTAATTTATATTTTTTTATTTTGTATGTTAATTGCCCAATTTATCCTTATGATAATTTAATTCAAGCTTAATAGACGTCCACAATACACTTTGAATGGGTAAGATTGTTTTTGAATAGTTATATTAATTGATAAACATTGTATAAAGTATGTATATAATCAAATTCAATTCAAAATCTAACCCAAAATTAATTCAAGATACACACAAGTAAAAAATTTATATTTTTTTTAATTTAATATAATGTATACATATCATAATATTGATATTTATATAATTACTATTTTATTTTATATAAAATAATAAATATTACACGAATAATAGATAGTTATATGGATATTCCTAAACCTAATATATTAGATATAAATATCTTTTTTTTTCTTGATAAATAATATGCAAGATAAGATTGTAGTAAAAATTCAACCTGGTAGTATTTATTGACATCCCTACTCATAAATTGACAGTCAAATCAACTACATAGAAATAACTGTACTAGACTTTCAAATGTTGATTAATTATCCTTGTATTTTTTTTGGCTTAACAAATCAATCTTCTTATTGTTAGAGAATAATATAAATCTTATATTGAGACCTCACCTAACAACTTAAGCTTTTGAGTTGAATTACTTTTTTGACATGGTATCATAGTTTTAATGACCAAGCGGTCACAAGTTTGAATTTCACCATTCATATTTATTTGATAAAAATTAAATACAAAATAGTGTGAGTTTGTGCAAATTTCAAGTTTAAAGGACTTTCAATTGAGAGAACATATTAGAAAATAATATAAATCATATCTTGAAACACCACCTAACAGTTTAAGTTTTTAAATTAAATTGATTCTTTGATGCTTATTAAAACACATTATAGTAGATATCAAAACTCCACATTATATACATTACCATTATAAAATGAAGATATATATATATATATATTTTTTTTTTATGTCTGGGATTCCTCCAACATAGTGTAAAGATACTGAAAAATATACGGTTGTCAATCAAATAATTAAAATTATTGAATATCATATCTCTTTCATTTTTATCCATTCTTTCTCAATAAAAGAATTTATTTTCTTTTTAGTATAATCTAAACTAAAGAATAAAGATTATAAATTATATATGTTCATAAGTTTAATATTAAAATCTAAGTATTTGCATGATTCATATGAAGATTCTCTTACAAGTTCAAGCTTCTTCTTCTTCGTGAAATATGTCATGAATATCTAAAAGTTTTTTGCTTTATGCATGCAAATAGTTTGTGTTTTAGCATTTAATTTGATTGATAGGTTGTCATTATTTTTAATTTACATTAAAATATAATTTATTTATATTTTTAAATTATTTTAATACGTTAATATCAAAAATAATTTTTTTTAAATAAAAAATATTTTAATATATTTCACACTCTTAAATATATCCGGACGAAACACAAATCACGCGCTTAGCTTTCAGCTTTTCTGTTGCAACAACCCTCTCCTTTGGCTTTTCTTTAATTACATCACAACGTAAGGAAATAAAGACATCCTTTTTTTTCCTTTTCTTTTTATTATCATTATTATTATTCTATTCAAGTGAAGTTACAACTGTACACTGTCCTTTTTCCTTTTCTTTTTCTTTTTCTTTATTTATTTGTTTGTTTGTTTTAGCTTTTTGTAGTATCTGACTGAGCTCGTGCATGGTTTTTGTTTGTTTCTGAACACCGTTTTGGGTTTTTGTCGTTT
>Ga0325401_1006893_pt1 | contig 11023 bp, 5 predicted proteins | sample PopdelMetagenome_FD_205666 | JGI IMG/M metagenome (GOLD analysis project Ga0325401, IMG submission 205666) | Populus deltoides microbial communities from Bellville, Georgia, United States - Xylem-PdKOR-R2 | ecosystem: Host-associated > Plants > Phyllosphere > Stem > Wood/Secondary xylem | place...
GAACATAAGAATTCTTTAATCAAATCTATTACTTAGAAATCAATTCAATTCTACAAAGAATTGATTCCAAACAGCCTTATAAAGTACCTATTACATCAGCTCGAATCAATATTTAACTAATTTAGAAAAATCAAAGTTGAATTAAATGTAAACAATCTTACTCAGCCAGATTTAAGCGCAGTATACAGACACAAAAAAAAAAAGAGAACATAATTCAACTAATAGTGAAGCAGAGTGGCCCTTTGAAGAATTTGAATTGTACCTGAGAAAACAAAAGAAAGCAAAAAAAAAAAAAATCAAACTTGGAAATCACCTTAAGTTAACGATAAAAAAAAAAAAACTTCATTATATGTTATTTATGTTTCCTTCTTTTCAAACAGGCAAAAATAAAAAAGAAGACGGAACTCCTCGTTGCTTAAAAACTCTGTAGCTCTACATAATTTGGCTCTAAAAAGAGTGTGAGTGTGTGTGTCACAATACTAGTACCGTTAAAAAGCAAATTTTTAATCGAAATAAACATAGCTAAATTTGGATAGAAGAAACTGAGAGCACAAAAGAGAGAGCATTAGGGAAAGGAAGAGAGAAGCTTCACGGGGTTGAGCGAAGAAACCAGACAGCACAAGTTTAAACGCAAATACAAGCACTTCATTACCTTACTCAATTAAAATGCTATCCAAACTGAGTGTTTTCAGTTTTTTTTTTTTAGAATCAATAAAAGAATTTGGAGAGACAGAGAGAATTTTAAAATCCAGAGGCTGTTAGAGAGAGAGTGTGATCAGTAAGAAAGAGAAGGCAAACTTAATGCTTCCCAACTGCCATGGAAACGACCTGTCATGTGCCGTATTGTCACCGGCTTTACTTGTTTTACCTGCTATATCCTGTACTTTCTTTTTTTATTTTTATTTTATGGTAATTTACATTTAGCTGCCTACATCTTTGCTAATGTTTCATTTCGGTTCCTATAATTTATGATTTTTTATATCAATCTAATTTGACACTTTAGCTTCTCATACATGGTTAACATAATTTATGATTTTTTATATCAATCTAATGTTAACATGGTTGTTTTTTAAACCATGAATAATTTATTTAGTTATTTTTTTTATAATGATATCGAGAATTTCACATGCTTATTTATAATAATATCTTGCCATGTATTTGTTAAAACATCTTACTCTTAATTACGGTGTTCTTGATATTTGAGAAAACATTATAAATAAAGTTGTGAAGAAATTATATATTTTACGTTGTATGTATATTTTTGAAGATTATAATTAACTTTTTTCAAAATTATTGGACTAAAACATAAAGTTTTTTTTTTCTTTTTGGGAGGGCGACGCTATACATCCCATCCAAATACATAGGTATTTTGATTCAAAAAATTCATTTTATCCTTCTACTTTCTCTTTCCAACCTTCACGGTCCCTGTAGTTTGTAAAAAAATAATTTTAATTTAAAAATTCATTTTACTTATTTTTTTATCCTTAGGTTTGAAAGAGAAGTGAGAAAGTTCATCTATTTTTGTTATTATATGTTTAGCCAAAAAATAAATTTTAAAAATAAAATTATTAAATTCAATAAAGTTCATGATTCTGAGTCACAAGTTTGACAGATTAAGCCACAAAACCTGGGTCGATCCAATATGTTGTTTTTTCTTTTTTTCATTCAATTTTTTAATTCAAATTTCATATTTTAATTATTTTTTCAAAAAAAGAATTTTATAATTTTGTTATCATATATTTAGATTAAAAAAAATTAAAAAAAAATTATTTAACTTAATGGAGTCCATGACTTAGATCACGAGCTCGACAAGTTAAGACATGAAATGAATGTTGATTCAATATATTATTATCTTAATATTAAAAAAAAAATATTTTGAATCATATTTCATTATATGTTTTGGTTTGCTTTATATAAGATTAATTGATTTTGATTTACTTTTTAAAAGCTTGTCGTGGTTTTAAGACCGGATCGTGAATATGACAGGTTAATTAGAGTTGGTCTGGATAGATTCCATATGTCATCGTGTCATATTTTTCTTAATCCCCATTCTTATATTATTTTTTGGTCATCTAATTTTTTTTTTTTTGCATTAACAAAAAATAGCCCGACTTGCAGCATAGCGCAAGGTAGTAGCCTAGTTTATTAATTAACAAAAATACTAAAGCATATGGTTAAATCATTGTAGTCACACCCACAAAATACTATTCACTAGAATAATATTTTGTGTTTTTTTAATCTATTTTTTCAATTTTACCCTTCAACAACCCAATTTTTTTATTTAGTTTTTTTTTTTAATTTCAACCTTTAATGTTTAGTTGTTTTAAGAATTGTGCTTTGTGATTTTTTTTTAATTCATCTTTTTGTTTGGTTATATATTGCTCATGTGATTTTTTTTCTCGATTTCAACATTATATCTGTTGGAAATGGGGTTTCATATATACATTTTTTAATTTGTTCTCTATGAATTTATCTTGGTTTCATGACCTTAATCAATAGTTTAACGTATTAATCCAGGTTGATTGGATTCAATTATCTTAGGCCTCATTTTCTATTTGACTTGTTTTTCGATTTTATTCCTCAATATTTGGTTGGATGAAAATTAAACTTCATATATTTTTTTTTCTATAGGGTTATCCTGATCTCACTACCTGAGTCACGAGTTTATCAGATTTATTCGGGTTGACTCTGTTCATTTTTTGGGTCTTTTTTAAACTTTTTTTAATTAAGCTTCATAGTTTTTTTTATTTGTTTTCTATGAGATTATCTCGATGTCATGACTTGGATCACAAATTTGGCAGGTTAAACCTGGATTGACTCATGTAGATTTTTTATCCTTTTTAATTTAATATTTTTTATGTTTTATCCTTTAACATTAAGTTGATTAGGAATTGGCCTTCATAATTTATTTTGATTTTCTTTCTATAATATTATCATGGTCTCACGACTTGGATCGCAGATTTGGCAGGTTAACCCAGACTGACTCAAGTAGATTTTTTTATCCTTTTTTAATATAATATTTTTTTTAGGTTTTATCCTTTAACATTAAGTTGATTAGGAATTGACTTTCATAATTTATTTTGATTTTCTTTCATAGGGTTATCATGATCTCATAACCTGGATCGCAGATTTGACAAGTTAATTCGGGTCGATTCAATATGTCATTATCTCAATATTTGAGAAAAAAATATCATTCAATAGATCACCATATCAGTACTTAAAAAATATATCATTCAATATTTTGAGTTCATGATTAAAAAAAAATGTTTGAAATCACGTTAACAATTAACATTGACACCTTCCAAAGATAAGTTAAAATCATATTTGAATGGTTTGCAACTTGATCCAACAAGAACATGTCTTGGAGAACTAAAGTTATACGCAATAATCACTCACATCCTGCGCTTATAAAGAGACGTGAACGAGTAATATAAAATAAAAATGAAGTTGATCAATCATTCAAAAAGTTTACAATTTCAATCAAGAATTTAATATTTGAATCACTCAACCAAAAAAGTAGCAAGAATGCCAGATTTTTTATTTAAAAAAGTCTAAAAGTCTAACCTCAAAAAGTCTTTACAAAAAAGTATTTATATTAGAAATAATAACTAAAAGATAATTAAAACAATAGCTCAATTAACTAAAGTCATTTTCGTAATATATTGGCAAAATTAAAACTCAACTTTAAATGTTTGGTTCTCTCTTGTTTTAATGAATTAGAAAGCATGTCATATACCACTAGAAAGCTACGTATGTCTATTTCTCAATACAACTAGAATCACATTAAAATTTCTTACGTAGATCCAATTATGATTAAAATAATAGTAAAAGATCAATATTGACATATTTAAATCTTTTTATTTTTCTATCTTTTTGTAATATCTGAATTCTCACCAACAAGTCCTTTTTGAACATGAATTAAATTAATAAAGGCTTATTATTTATTATTTGATATCTTTTTAAAGTTTATCTTAGCTTATATATTTTAAAAAAATTCATTGAAAATCTCTTTGAATTTCTTAGCTCTAAACCTTGTCACTAAATTAACTGAATCTCTAAGGAATCTTTTTATATTCCTTGTATTGAATCAATAACACTTAGATTTTTTTTTTAATGTTAAGTGAAGCTATAAGGTCAAACAATATTTTTTTTTTCTTTACTGTAACTACAAATCGAAGTGGGAATTGAATACCAAACTAGCATTGAATGTTAGATTTTATTTCCGACAACAATACTTCAACGGCTAGGATTAATCTGATCATACCATCTACAACAAAATCAGAACAGAGGCATTTTTGTCTTGCACAAAATCTTATGTAATTAAAAGCCAAGCCAAGTTAGAGCTCCGTTCAACTTGCATTTCATAAAAATTTAATTTTTTTACTTTAAATTTTTTTTATTTATGAATTTTTTTAAATTTCTGATATTAAAAATAAATTATTTTAATATATTTCTAAATTAAAAATAATTTGAAAAGGAACCTCCGTAAAGTTTAAAATGAGTTGCTGGTGGGTTGTGATTGGTAACTTAAAGAGAGAAGAAAATGAGAAAGTACAGGTGTCAAAGACCAACGGATCTTGTCCATGCAAGTAAAAGTTGTCTTAAAATATATCAAAGACAAACACAAATAGAGACAAATTGGGGAATTAAACACCACAGTAAAAGGATGTGATGAAATAGAATATTTTTATCTGTTACAGTTCAAAACCTTTACATATATTAAATATCAGAAAGAAACTAAAATGTTGCTTTTAAAAAAAAAATTTTAATGGTATTATTCTGTAAAATTCTTTTAATTACTATGCCAATTTAGTAATGAAGTTTTTTTATTTATTTAATATATATAAGAATTGTTTTTAAAAAAAAGGAGTAAGTTTGAAATTTGATTTCAAGTCCGCCCTTGCAGCTGGAGCGCACTCTCCTTCCTATTCAAAGCGTGGGCCCCCCTCCCCTCCACACGCCCTCTTATTTTTTATATCCTACTTTTTTTCGTCCATTTATTTTTTTCTCCTCCTATTTATTTATTTAGTATCTTTCACACCCATAACACGTGATTTTTCTTGGTTTTGTCATGGCTATTTTGATTACTACTCTTGAAATAGGAATCAAAGGTCATTTCCTGATAAATAGTATTCGCCACGTAATTTTATCAGTTAGAAAAATTCTATTACTGGTCACTCCGTTCAATCTCATCTGTTCATCAAATATAATTTCGAATACATTTTTGTTGAAAATAAACAATGTATTTCCATATTTAGAATTTAGACTCCGTTCCTTTTAAAGTGAATTTTATGAAAAGTTTTTTTTTTTTTAAAAAAAATGGATTCCTTTCTAATATTTTTTTGCTGCATGAACTTTTTTAAAATTTTTTTAAGATGCTTTTGTTTCTATTTGAAGGGAATATTTTTCTTAATTTATTTTTTTATTTAGTATTATTTGAGTTTTCTGTTTTTTTATATAAAATATTGCAATAGTTTTTTTGGCAAGTGAAGATGTAAATGAATAAAAATTAAATTATTGAAAACCCATAAAACTCTAACAAAAGAGTTAAGGGTTAAAATAAAAAATTAAAAGAATAAGGATCGACTTCGAAAAAATAATATATGATAAATTATAATTTAATAACTGAATTTAAATCATAAAAAACTTTTGTAAAAGGATCAAAGACGAAATTAAGCCATTCAAAACATAAGGATTGGAATTGAAAAGAAAAGAAAAGAGGACATACATGTACTTACTCCTGGAGAGAGAGAGAGAAAAAAGAAAAAAAAAAACACCGACCAGAGATAAACAGTTCATCAATTGTCGTCATGCGCTACACCAAAAGAAAGGGGACGTGGTGGCGCTTTTAAGGACACAATGGATGACTAGATTTGAACAACCGGTGACATCACAAACATCACCAAAAGAGCACAGACACCACCAACGCGTTGACACATAACCATATGCGCCGTAACCTTTTCAAATAAAAAAATCATTGCAAAATTACCAAAACACCCCTCATTAACCTGAAAATAACAAATAAATTAATGTGAAAATACCAATTGTAAGGGTACATTTTTCATGTAGCTCAGGAAATGAAAACCTCAAAATGCTCTTGGTCGACAACTCAATTATTTTCTAATCTTCAGGGTAAAGAAATATTTTTACCATTTAAAAGTTTAAAAATATAAAAAAAACCCTTAATCAACAACTCTGATTTTTATTGATCTTAGGGGTATAATAATTTTTTTTTATTGTATAATTAAAATTAAAAAGAATAACATACCGCCTTTCAATCTTTTAATTATCAATGGGCATATATAAGACTAAAATATCCCAAGGTTTCTATTTTTTTCAATCAAATGGCATAATGATAATGTCAACCTCCACCCTCGTGATTGTATCTTGACATACAGTGGACACGGTTTCCCCCCATGATTTAGAGTTTTCTGTAATTATTGTTAGTCATTATCACAATAATATATATAGCTAGTTGCTGTAGTGGTTAGCAGGTCAATTATAATGACTCGCCTAGACTCCTGGTGTTCTACAATAAAGAAAAGTCAACAAACCTTATTAATCAACAAAGGAAAAAAAAAAAGAAGAAATACATGCAATGTTGGATTGCAGATGGTGTATCTAAAATTTCAACCTGCTGCACAGTTCTCTCTCCTGGGACAGGATGTTTGTGTCACGCAATGCTATAGGTTTGGTTTAAAAGTGGAGGATAAAAAAGGATGGCACTCTGTGCTAAGGAAAGTAGGCATATGGTGGCAGAACTGTGTTCCGGGCTAAAAAGTTCTCTTTGCTCCTCTCCTAAAATTCATGAAAGAATCAAGAAATCAAAGCACAGGCATGTCACACCAAACTCGAACATACGCACGTAAAGCAGAGAAGAAATTCTGTGAGAGCATAAAAAGCTTTTGCTTCTGGTCTGAAGTGTTTATGACCATAGAGAAGTACAGTTACCCTACTCATCATTACACTGAGAATTCCAATACTACCAATCAGTGTCTCGTCCATTGATGGGGCAGGTTTCCATACAGCTAGGCTGCATTTAATTGGAAATGGGCCAAGATTGATACCAGATTCATTGACATTAATGCATATCATCTATGGGGGGTCATTCCCTATCCAAACTTCCATCAAGTTTATAGAGCATGAAAGGCATTTGTTGGGTCTAGCTGTATGGAATTTGTTGGGTCTACCGTATGGGGATTATCCACGTCCAACAGTCATTATTACAAGAAATCAAAAGAAAATGATAAATGGTTCATATCCTACAACCGTTTTTTTAACAACATTTCAGTATGTTCACGCGTCACTTATGGAAAACAAGTTACCATTAAATGTAAACAGCACATGAAGTTGCAAGCAAACCAGGAAAGATGGAGCAGGGATGGGTGACTGACATGATGAGTTGATGCTTCCATGAGAATCAAAATCAAGCTTCAATAACCATGGGCAAAAGGGGTTAATACTGGCTACCAAACAACTTGCCCTATCTGTGGTGGCCGCGGTCAGCTGACAAAGAGCGATCCCTGCGCCTCTTATATGAATCATAATAACCATCTCCCCGCCTACTATATGGAGAACGTGATCTTCCCCTTCGATCCCTTGAATAAGGGTCTCTATCTCTGTCATCCCATCGGCGAGGTGAGTAGCTGCGGGACCGTCTGTGGCCATGACCATGACCTGCATGTTTTTGAACCCAATAGTTATACAAGAATAATAATAGGAAGAAACAGTTGATCACAATAAAGTAGAAACAATTGCAATGTCTTTGGTCTTTGATGAAAAATTACAAGATCTTGCCAAGGGTAAAAAATAAAAGCACTCAAATAAATAAAAAAGTTCATTTTCTAGATATTTGAACTAGTGAGCTTGCATGCCTCTAAAAATAGGAGTGGGACTTGGATTAACCATGTGAATTTCTGAAAGAAAATGACATAGCTTTCTTAAATCTAAGAATGTCAATCTGCTGGAATGATGATCATAGGGACTGAAAGATAAGAAGCAATTCCAAGTTTGGCACATGTTCAATCTGTTTTGAACCTACCAAAGAAAATGCTGAGTGAAATGCAACACCCATGAGTATAAATTAAAGGAGACCAAATAGCCTCAGCTTTCCAGGTCAGGCACAATCATACAGTGAAATGCATATGTAGGACTGGAATGGTAAGAAAAATAAGCTGCATAACCCTTATACAAATGTCATGCTAGATTAGAAGGTAAGAAAAACAGAAGTCAAGGTATCAACAAGAACCCAAGATTCAAAGAAAGCTATTCAATTCTGACCCAAGTATTCTCTAGTAAACATCACATTGACCCGACATTCGCATATGATATTCCATGTTCAGTTGATAAAAGAATTGCCACACATGCATAACACTGATACATACCTCGCTTATCTCTCAGTCCCTGATACCTGCCAGGTGTTGGTGTCCTACCACGCTTTCTTTTTGCCTGCATTAAAAGCAGAACCAAACAGAATTGTATCAAGGAAGACTGGCGAATGAAGAGAAGAGGTTGATTAACTGAAATGAGCTACAATGCCTCCCATGTACTGCCCTTTGAAACTCATTTGTGTTAAAGGTGACTAGGAATTTTCATCTGGAACAGCCATAATAATCCTTGAAAACAATGTCTGGACCACTGCAAGTATTTTATTTTTTAGAGTGTTGCCTTGCTACTCTCGCCATCATGGCTCATGTTGACTAGCACTTAGGACATGGAGTCATTATTCATCATTATTTGTTTAGTAAACATGACAGCAGCTTTCACTAGAATATACATGACTAGAGGAAACTAATACACTGGGAGTAGTATACTTGCCCAGCACAGGCTATTTCAACATAGGAAAATCAAAAATAAGCAACCAACCAGGTCAGGTATTTTTATTAGTGATGTATAGGAATATAGGGCATACAACCCTCCGCAAAATAGTCGGATTTGAATCGATGAGATTGAAATGTTGATGCAGAACTCATGTCGTGGTTCGTGAAGGAATAGGTTCAACTGTTAAGACCTTAGACTGTGAAGTCGATGAAGTTACATATACCAGACCTGCTGGCAAAACTTATCAGGTAACATTTTCGGAAGAAATAACTTAAAAAAAAAAAATGACAGGTAAACAATTCAGTCCCTACATGTTTCCCTTCAAAATCCATTGATGGGAACAGTACCTTTTCCACAGTAATCACTCGTCCTTCAAGCACCGAACGATTCAAATACTTGACGCAACGGTTAGCATCCTCAACGGTTTCCATCGTAACAAAAGCAAATCCACGAGATTCTCTAGTTCGAGGATCTGTCACCAGATGGCACTCCAAAACCTGAAACCATAACTTAAAATAATGTTTTTTTTTGGTATAAAATTTCTTGGATAACGCACTTCAACATAATATGGTTTCTTATTGTAAATGAGAACTAGTGGTAGATCCTAAGCTGTTTCTCCTTCAAACTGGAAACTTGCTACATGGAAAGAGGAGCCAAAATAAATAAACTCTAGAAATTGAACAGGATGAAGCAAACGGTGGAATATCAGATAATGAATGGCATGCATGACCACCACATCATGATACAGTATCACATCAGCATCTTCAAAATCCATAACCAAAGAATTTAAAATTTCCTTTCCAAATCCAGAAATGTAACTCCTCCCTAAAAAGTTTTCGACTATGCAACACATGCATCAATGCCAGCCTGTACAACTGCAGTCATGTTTCAGAATTCCGCAAACAAGATTACTTGATTATAGCATGTCACGATAACTCAATCAGGACACACACAATAAAAGATTTTGCCACAACTATACCTTCCCTTCACCGCTAAAATACTTCTCAAGATCACTGCTCGTGACCCTGGTTGATAATCCAGTTACGTATAAGTTGTTTCCAGGGTTAGATGCATCACCAGAATCATTGCTCCTGAAGTACCAAAATCAACCACAACTCAAAATCTCACAAAAACACACTCACATGCAGACACACACACACACAACAAGGAAGAAGAAGAAGAGGAAGAAAAAGAAGAAGTCGACCAATTACCTGGAGCGACTTCTGCGGGACCGTGACAAGGATCTTGACCGCCTGCCTCTACCAGGTGAACCCGAATGGCGTGGTGAAACAGACCTAAGGTAAACAACTCAATTCTAACATAATACTAATACTCACAACAATAACAATAATAGTAGTAGTAGTAGTAAATTATTGAGAGAGAGAGAGACTCACCTTCCTTCTCTTGAGTAAGCCATCTACAAATATTACCAAATAGAAAAGGAAAACACAAATATAAGAAACCATTCATTAATTTACACACACAAAAAGGCATGTTAATTATATGATACAGAGTTAGCTAGTGCGAGGAAGTAAAAAACCATATTTGTTAAGTTCAACATAAGAATAGAAACAGAGATCCATCAACGTTACATACAGGAGGAAATTAACTTGAAATTCGAAAGGGAAACCCTAGATCTCGAGTTTGATTACCTGAGTTATTGGCTGAGTCAACTCGTATGAACTTACACACAGGTTTTATGGGTCCTCTCTCTCTCTCTCTCTCTCTCTCTCTCTCTCTCTCCGTGCTAAAACACGAGGAGCAACAGCTTCTCTATGCGCTCTCAACTCAACCCACTATTACGGTGATTAAGCTATAATAATATTTTAAAAAAATTATTTTTTTAATCAATATTTTTTATATTTTAAAATAATATATTAATATTAAAAAATAAAATATATTATTTTGATATAAATTTTACACTCCCAAACAGTCACTGAACTGCGAAAGTTAGAACGTGATTTACACGTGCAAGAAGCCCTTTCTTTTTAAGAAGTGACTCCCTTTTCTTTGGATTTGGGTACAGATTCTCTTTTTTTTTAAGCACCTCGGATTGGTACTCGAATCCCGCTGTGGTGTGGTTTATGAATGACAGGACTTATCATTAATTCGGTTTCGCACTCAATGTTACAAGTGCGATGAGATGCCGTGTGATCATTGCGTTTCTTTTCTTTTCTTTCTTAAAACTAAAGTGTGCCCGCAA
>Ga0325401_1006894_pt1 | contig 11022 bp, 2 predicted proteins | sample PopdelMetagenome_FD_205666 | JGI IMG/M metagenome (GOLD analysis project Ga0325401, IMG submission 205666) | Populus deltoides microbial communities from Bellville, Georgia, United States - Xylem-PdKOR-R2 | ecosystem: Host-associated > Plants > Phyllosphere > Stem > Wood/Secondary xylem | place...
TTTCTAAGACAAGCTAATTTTTAATGTAAGAGAAGAAGGTGCAGGTATTATGAATGTGTTTTCGAGTATCATGATTTTTTTATTGAAAAGTGATAATATGTTAATTAAATTTAATTATATATATATATAATGAAGAATTGTTAACACTAATTAAAATACTAAAAGCATAAAGTTAATCTTCCCAGTGAAAAAAAAATAGATGCACATGTAAATATTTAACTCCAAATATCCTTTATATCCTTTATATTTTTTTTTATCTTAGTGGTTAATTCTGGTTGCTAAGAACATACAATTTTCATTTGCATAGATGCATCATGCAATTACAATTTATTTATATAAAATAAAAACTAAATTACAATAATAACTTTAAAGCAATGTGAAATTAAAAACAAATCAAAAAATTAATTAATATTTTTTTAAAAAAAAGTGAACTAAATATTTTAAAAAATAATAGAGAGGGTGTTAATTAAAATTTAAATAAAAAAACAAAAAAAAGATCAAGCATTGCTGGGCCTAACAGATCAGACCCACACACCTAGCATATTAATTTTCTTTTTCTATAACTCGAGTTGCAGATTTGATTGGTTAAGCCAAATTGATATTGGGTCAATCTAATATATTATCATCTTAATATTTGAGAGAAAAAAAAAGTTATCTTGATTTTTTTTAAGTCAAACCATATTTTTACAGATCGTTTACGGTGGTTTTAGTCCTATCAAGTTAATTGAATCATATCAGAGCAACTTCAGCATGATTTAAATTAAAACTCAAGCTAATTAAAGAGTCGAGTCAGTAGGTCTTAAGGTTGACATGCTGGGTCAAGTTTAATGACATTGTTAACTTTTTATTTAACTTGAGCCTTTTTTGTTAGGTTTTCTTTTTTAGGTTAAATTTTTTTTATCTTGATTTCATATCACATGTGATGGGTTAGTCGAGTTAACCTAGGTTAACTTGAATTTTTTTCCCTTGATTTTTTATGATTTTTTTTTAATTTTATTATTTTGCATTAAATTATTTACCCTTGAGCTTTGTTATTTTTTTTACTTTTCTTGTTGTTTGATTATTGCAAAAGCGGGTTGGTAAAGTTAATCCGAATTGATTTAAGGTTTTTTTAACTTTTTTTAATTGAACGTTGGTGTTTTTACTAGATTATGCTTTTAAATTTTTTTTTTATTCTCGTCTTATATTGTGGGCTGTTGGTTCATCAAGTTTTCATAAGCGACTCCAATTTTCTTCTTCAACATTATATTTTTTAAAATTTTTATTTTTATCTTTAATATTAGATTATTAAACCTTGAATTTTTCATTTTCCTTTCATTTTTCTTTTGCGAGTTTTTTCGGTCTCGTATCTTAAACAGAAACAGAAGCAGTAAGAGAGAGAATGAGAAGTGCATCGTTTTTGGGTATTGGAGTCAGAGCAAAAGGAGGGTCCCATGAACACAGGGTGCGATCCGGCCGTGACAAAGCCGTATGGTATGGCCCTCTTCCGTATACGGTCTCTCACTGTCTTCTTGTGTTTACTAATATCGATAAAGAGCTTAATTAATTACAGCTAACCCTTTTGTTTTTTTATTATTCTGAAATTGTAATCTAATCTATCCATAACCCTGTACTAAAAAGCTAGAGATGCAGACTGTACGTGTCAATTGCTATTGTAAGGCCCACTTTCTAGGTGGCAACGCGTGAGTCACTCTCCACCGCCACCAGAGGAGAGGCCCCCGCCTCCCTGCCATGGCTGCCTGGGGGGGTTTTTGTGTTTGCTGTCATTTCCTAGCTAACACCCGGCAACTTCTGGGACATGTTCGGCGGTGGTTCTTTTATTTGTCCGGGGTTGGATTGATTAACCAATACAAGCACGCAATTAATTTCCATCACATTCGAATTCAGAATAATAATAAATAAAATAAAAATGTACATTTAATTTCGTGTTGAATGATGTATGAGTTTACCAGAACTTGAAGGTATGGAGACAGAACCTATCTATTCAAAACCTAACCACAAGCTTGATTAAAGACTTCATATATATTCCTTGTTCAAATTTCTACTTGATAACGTTTTGAGTTGGAATTGTGAACCTAAGTAGGTGCTTTAGATTTTCAATCGATATTGATGCCTTAATTTAGGATTGTCCAAGTTCCTTGTTCCTTCAAATAAAAAAAATCATTAAAAAAAATATAAACTTTAAATATCATTTTATTATTACAATCATTATTATTATTTTGCTTTTTTTTAATTATCTTTATCATATCATAACCATCATCATTATTAAATCATCACCATCATCATTATTTAGCTACCACCATAAAATATTTCCTTACCACCACCACCGTATTCTTCCATCATATTCTTTGTATCACTATTTTGTTAAGTTTCCTAAAACATATACACACAACGGAAAACAATAAATTTAAAATTTTTCAGTAGTTCTAAGAATCTTATTAGATAGATTTAGAGTTGTTTAGGGTTTATACAAAGATTACCTGAAGATCATATATTATTTTCAACTTTGAGTATTTGCTTCAACGCTGGGTAATCGCAAATCACAAATCTTCTAAATGTTCAGCTTCTAACAGTAATTCACATGAACCACTAGTGAGAAATTTCTTAAACTCTTTTAGAAGAGAAAGATTGTTATAACTTAGAATGTTAACTCTTTTCTTTTATGTTGTAAGTGTTTATATATTGTTCTCTACCTACATTCTCTTCGAAAATAACAAGCATAACATTCTATTTATAAAAAAAATCTAAAAACCCAATAAATGATAAAATATCAATTTTTCCCTTAAATAATATTACATATATTATTTTAGGTTGATTTTAGAATTTTTTTTCAATCAAGTCCTTACTTGATTGTTTCTACGTCTAAAATTGCAACTCCTTGTATTAATTACATTCTAGTAATCAATTTCTAAAATCTATTTACTATCAAGTCACACTTGATTAATCATCTTATTTTAATTTCTAATCAATAGTTTTTATATGTGTGATCTATTAGATTCCCTAATAAATTGACCAAAATATAAATCATAATCCTAAATAAATTAAAAATTTTCATTTATTATGAATTTAACAATTAATTGACTTATAATTTCAGATCAAGTACAATGTCTAACAACCTATTATGATCCTCCAAATATTAAGAAAGTCGTAAGTGGTTTGACTTAACCTATTAATGACTAGTTTGTAAGTGTAATTATTATTCTTTCATCAAGAATGTTTTGATTTAGACATTATAGCATGAAGTATGTATGTTTTGTCAAATCATGTTAGTTCTCAACATTATAATAATTGATTCTTTTAATAAGATTTTGAAACTCTTTTCAAAACTTTTTTTCACATTGGCTAAGAACTTACAATCAATACTACTTGAGAACATATGTAATATTTTTTCTAATTCACCTAAGGTGATGAATCCTCTTTTTATTACTTAAATATCTCCATATAGTTTATGTTGTGCATAATATCTGTCATTTGTTACCCTTAATTAGAACAACGTAAGGTCAGGATCAAAGTATAACACTTCTTATATAAGATAACTTAGTAGTCTTGAATCTAAAGATCAGTTACACAACTATCACATGAGCCTTTTCATAGACATAGGTAATCTCTTCATATGAAATTCTCTTACCGGTCAGTTCACTGTACATGACATTTAACAAGCACCTATATATTAGTTCCAAGTATCCCTTATATTTCATTTTATAAGAGCAACTACTTCATTTCACAAAGGAATGAACATAATATGTAACAATCTGAACAACGCTAATTAATATACAGTCTCAATAAAACATTGACCAGGAACATTTAGTAATAGAAATCTCATAATTAGATGGGGAGACTTCAGAGATGATAGAGAAAATAAATGAAAAATGGTGAAGGAGAGTATGTGGTTGGTTGGCCATATTTCAAAAACAAAAAAGCTCGATCTTTGTGTCAATGGATCTATTGGATGAGAAGAGTTTTATTAAAGTATTTTTAAACTTTTCTCTTACCAGAAAAAAAAAGATAGCAGTTGAAAGATGAATTTTTTTCCTGATTTGATTTTGAATTTTCAAACTAATTTAGAGGTCTTTTGAGTTGACCCATTGGTTTATTAACATTATAATTATGTGTATTTGGTGTTTTGAATTGAAAATAGGTTGAAAAATAAATTTTTAGATCTAAAACGCCCCTACCTCATTTAAAAAAAGAAAATGAACAACATGTCATCTGCTTCCTTTCCTAAAGAAAAAAATAGAAAAGGTAAAGTATATGGGCCTCGTCTTGCAAGCTCAAGTGAATAGCCTTTTCTTTAAATGGGCTAGGCACGTGGACCAACTAGACCCAAGTATTTGGCCTATGTTAATTTGGCCTGTTATGGATTTTCTTGGTTTTTTATATATTTTATAATTAAATTTTATTAAGATAAATAACTTTAAAAAAATTAAAAATAATATATTATAGTATTTTTCATATTAAATTATCCAACACATTTTTTTCAATTGTGATTTGACTTTGTTTTTTTCTAAAATTATTTTTCACTTTTCTACACAATTTGTTTTTTTTCTTTTATTATTAGATGATTATATAAACAACAAAATCCAAATATTTTAGTATATTATTCTTATATTTTTTAATACGTCCATGAAATAATAATTAAACCATTAAATTTATTATTAAATGTTGCTTTTATATTCTAATATTTTTTTGCTTTAAAAAAATAAACATTTCATAAATTTCCAAAATACAAAAAAACATTCGTTTACAGGATAAAAATGGTATAGTTAAAAAGATGTATTTTTATTGTTATTTTGATTCTTTAAAGTCAATTGGATATTCATATTCTAATCATCTTTGGCTTTTATTAAATAAAGTACATTGCAAAAAAACATATTGAGAAAAATAAATTAATAAAAAAAGGAAGGATTATACAAGCAATTTTTTTTTGTCTCAATAGAATTTAAATTATTAATTTTATTATAAAACATTATTGATATATAATGAAATAAAAAAATATGAATAGCTCTCAGCGTCATAAAATTAGATATCTGAATTTATATTTATCTCTTAACTTTCCGATTTAGTTTTTAATTTGTGTCAACATTTCTTTCTAATATTTATTTGTGTACATAATTATCAATTTATTTGATTAAACACATACCTTATTTATTTTTTGTCACAATAAAAAGGTTTTTTTTCAAACTAGAAAACATGTTAACAACACTCATATTTTCTTTTTTCACATGAAAAAATTAACTTTTAACCCTATCAGCGGGTTGCTGGTAAAGTTGGTTAGTAATAGCAACATACACCAGGATGGTTTGAACTAAAAGCCTATGATATTTAATTTTTTTTTTGCTATTAAATATCATAAATCGTTATAAAGGGTTTAACTGCATTCCAAATTTCCAATCAATCATCAAATATTAATAATTAATTTTGAATATAATATTTTTTTAAGTGTTGCTAAACTGTTGTCTATGAATCGGATATAACTTGTTTTTTATTTTTTAATTGTATATTTTTGGAGACATGCAAAAGCAATTCTTAGCCAAACTTTAATGTACATAATATATCTCCAAATCTCTACTAATAATCATGGTAGGTGGATACGTAAAGCTTAATTAAATAATGATTACTTATATAGTTTAAGTGGAAGATGGTATAATATTGCTTCAAGCATTGTATAAACAATAGACCTAAATGTTGGTGATACTTGGCTTTCCATAAGAATCCAAAAAGTTTCATATTTAATGCATGTAGCGGTAATTTTTTTTTAAATAATCGTGGATATTTGAGCTAACTTAGTTGCACTTCAATTAATTCTTAAGATTTTAAAATTAACGTCCAGTTTATGTGTATTTCAAACTAGTAATCTCTGAAAGATAAATTTAAAATCTGGTTAATTAAATTATACATCTCAGGCTTTAAAATTTGTTTTTCAGTATCATGGTAATGTGTTATAAGCAAGGATGAACTTGGAATTTGAATTAAAATTATATTTTATCTTATTAAATTAGCTAAACACTGGATTTTGGGGGAGGTGCCTCGATCGTAATTAATAAAAGAGGCTCAAACTCCGGACCTTATCTTTCCTGAGGAGACGAATCTAGAGGGTGAGGTGGAACGGTCTCCTCACATTAACTTTGAAGAATATTTCAAGATTTTTGATATTTCGATATGTAATTATCCCTGCAAAATGCAAAAGTTAATTACACTTGTCAGAGATAAATTTCAAGCAAACCTTGAGGCACAGAAGTCGATAAATTTGTCACAGAAAGATTAGGAATCACATATAAAAAGGCGATGGTCGAAAAGGCTATTCCACTTGAGTGATGAAGAAAAGACGGCATGACAGGGAAGATTGTCACGTAGCTCAGGTACAAACACTACTTGAACATGGCTGATGCAGGGCATTACGTATAAGCTTTTCTATCAGAATTCACTCTCTAATTATTTTATGGGAAGAGAGAATTTGTAGGTCCTTTTCAATTTTCATGGTGGCCTTGTACGTACAGCCTATCTTGCTGTTGTCCCTACACATGGCGTATCAGGATTACTTGACATTATAGGTATTTTTTTTAAATGGTATTCTAATTTTGAGGATAGTTTGAAACAAATGCCCTTTGTATTCAATATTGATAAATATACACCATAATTATCAGTGAAATTGAGAAAGACGACGTTCATAACCTGAATATAGTACAATACCTACATAATTTATTAAGTGGACAGAAACTCATGGAGAAGAAAGAGATAGCTCTTTTCCAGCATCAGAGATAAACCATATATAGCAGTGATGGTTGACAAAATAACTGCTCGACGACATTTAATTTATCTTTTAGGTTAGTCATCTTATATTTAAGATGGGTCATCTCAGTATTAAACCAGGTTATCTGCGCTTTAATTTATTCTCCTACGATTGCTTGGACGACTAGAAATTACAAGTTCAAACCTGATTGCAAGGAACTAACAGTTAATACACTACAACCTGTCTGTATATCCTTAGTTATAGTGTTTGAGATACCGTAAACCCGAATTCTATTGAGTCCACTAGATAATCCAACCTCCAACAACAAACCTGGATCAAGTTCTGGATGGGTCAAAAAATCATCCCTGTATCTATCCAGTAATCGAATGACAAAAAAACAGTCAACAAATTTGAAAAAATAGTAACTTATGAAATTTTTTTGTTGAGATCCAACTTAACATGAACTTTTGAGCTTGACTATCTATGAACTGTTGAACCCGTTTCTGATAGTCCTTATTTTGCATGTGAGTTTCAACAAAAAACTCCATCGGTTTTGGATCGCGTCCAAGGATCGTAGCTTGCTAAAGGAATCTACTGTTAGTTAAAATTTTTCATATAATACAACCATTTTCATATAATAGAAGCATACCAATTGTTTTGCATGCGAAACAAACAGAATGGATTCATCGGTGTATATGGTAATTGAACCATGAATCTCGTTGTTCCGGTTTTTTGCACCAAACTACAACCATCACACGAAATGCTCAGATAACATGTACTGGAAATAAGCGTCCTAGATAGCCTTCGAGATGTGTCGAGGTCTGAAATCTCTCCATATGGTCATGTCCTCCCAGCTTGGAAGACCTCTTTATTTTGTATATTTCTTTGATTTTTTGCACCTCATACCAGAAAGCATGCAATTTGGTACATAGAAATAAATTGTTTATTAAGATAATAAAATTTAAACATTTAAAAAAATATCACATTTTGAATTCAATCTTACCTAATGGAACTGCAATTCTCACATACCCTTTCGATAATAGCGTTGTCAGCCTCCTCATAGTGAATTTTTTCCTTGCAAGTCAATTTTATAAAATAATTTGTTTATTAAAATTTTAAAACTAACTATTTATTTATATACTAAACTTGAACTTTCCGAACCTAGCATCAATCATTAGCTTTCATTTAGGATTTTTAGAAACCTGACTCCACTTAAACAAAGGCATTTTCATTGATGATTTCATCATTGGTGTTATCGTGCAATTAGCCTTTATATTTGTAAACTTGAAATTCTATTCGTTCATTGAAATTAATTAATAAAAAAATATTCATTATTGTAAATTTTTTAATCATGCATGAAAGGAAAATAAACTTACATGTTGTGGTCGGGCTTCCATTAAGCAATGTACTTTTCAGTATATACATCCTACTTAGAAATGATACCCCTTCTATGAGGCGACATCGCACTCGATGAGTTTGCGTTGACACAATAACATAATAATAAAATCACAACAATAAAAATTCCATAAGTGTTAACAATAGTTCATTATGAAGAAACAACCGTAAATATTACATTAAAGTCAATCTCATTGTACTTTGATGTTTTACAATTTAATCAGAATTGTCTTCTTCTTCTTCTTCTTCTTCAATTTCATCATCGTTATGTCCATCGTAATCTTCTTCATTGAATTGATGTTCGTCGATATCATCATCTTTATTGACTTTTGTATATCCACTAGTTCTCAATGTATCATTTAACTCCTTAACATCAACATTAACAAAAATATTTTCAGTTATATGAAAATTTGAATTCTCTTTTAAGTCGGTAAACGAAGCAACTTGATATGCATCAACTAACATCAACAAAAATATTTTCAGTTATTCTACTCACTATGATATTGCAATTCAATTAACTCTTCTAACTTCCTATAATAATCAACTTCAAACTTATTACAAACTAATCCATTAAAATAAACTTCACTATTATATATGTCTTTCTACCTTGACCATGCTCTTAAGTATGAAAAATATATTCATTGATGAATTATAACATTTGACATTTCTTTCAAGACCTAAACATAGTAAATTCAAACAATCAATGACATTTCTTTCCAATTGATAAACTTGATACAAGATTACAACCATTAATAGTTAAAGAGAAATATGTAATGAAATTAACTATTACGTGACAAATCATTCATCTTGTAATTGAAAAATTTGAGATTCGGTCAGATATGAATTTTGAGATAGTAAAAATTAACGATGTTGACTATGAAAAATTCTTAAATCTATTAGTTTATGTATAATAAAAAAATTATTTTAAAATAAAAAATATTAATATTGTACTTACTGAATAAAAGGTTTTAATTCATCACAGTTAAATAATACATAATTATATGCATTTTGAATTCGATTTTTAACAAATGTCTTTCCCTCACTGTATGTTTTGGTAAAGGTTGTCAAACATGAGAAAATATTGACAAATTCTCACTTGAAGGCATTTCCTCACCATCATCATCTCTTGGAATGCAATTGATTCTTGTTCTTAAGTAAAACTCAAAATAGTATGAGATAAATGTTGAGATCTCTTCAACAATATAAGCTTCACATATCTATGCTTTTAACATATACCTTGTTTTTAACTTTTTTTTCTTAAAGCTGAATAACTATCTGCTTAAAATTAAATAAATGTTTTAAATTTAAAAAAATAAGACAATAGAAATTTAAATAGGATGCATGCGTAATCCTTAACCTCTTAAATAGATACATCCATCTATATTGGACAAGGCCTCCAATTTTTGCCTCAAATGGTAAATCTATGGGTAGATCCTCCATCGAATCAAAGAATGATGAAGGGAATATCATCTCAAGTTTGTAAATTCCTTGGACGATATTCATTTCAAGCTTCTTCATGTGTTAGGTATGCAACTTGTTAGAGCATATATCTCTAAAAACATGAATGATCTTCGTGAGTGCATCCCATATCTATTTTGGCAATAAATCCCCAAAAAACAAGTGGAATGAATGTTTGAATAAACACATGGTAGTTATGACTCTTTATTCTATACAATTTGTCATCCTCTAAATGGTGTCCAATTTAAATATGTTTGAAGCATATCCATCAAGAAAACACAGAATCTTAAGTCTTTGATAAACAAGTAATTGTGCATAAGTCTAAGACAAAGATGGCTTTGAGCTTTGCGACCCGTGCCCGATCATAAACTAACTCCATATTTTTACAGTGACAAAAAAAACGTATATCCATTCTAGCTTTCATGTTGTCCTTTGCCTTCATTTTAACGTTCATCATCGTGTTAAAAATGTTTTTAAATGCATTTTTTTTTATATGCATGACATTCAAATTATGATGGAACATACTAGTCTTCTAATAAGAAATGTCCCAAAAAAATACTTTACTTTACCTAATTGTGGGTCACACAAAAAACCAGGAAATTGTTGTTTACTTAATTGAAAACCAAACACAATGCCTTCATACTGTAAGACCACATCATACAATTCTTCACGCGACGGTACTAACGGTGCAACATCACTTTTAACTTTACCTACAAAAAAGCCTTTTTGTACTTATTATTGGTTAGTAAGAACCTCCAGTGGTAATAAAAAAAATATATGTTTTACCATCATTTGTTAAGGTAAAGGCATTGTTATTTTTCATACAGTATGGACATGCTAATTTCCATACATGCTCCAATAAGAAACCACTCTATATGCAGGAAAATCATTAATAATTCACATTAAAGCTGCTTTCATCTAATTTTTTTCTTCAAGACATCATACATTAAAGTCTCGGATGATCATAATTGATTGAACTCATCAATCAACAGTGAAAGATACACACACACACACACACACACACACACACACCTAGACTATTAGGACCGGATATAACTGTAGATAATAATATGAACTTTGATCTTATACACATCCCCAGTGGCAAATTATAAATCATGAGTATCACCGACTAATAAGAATATGGTAAAAAAATTGACCTAAATGGATTGAATCCGTTTTTACATAACCCAACATGCACCCTATTAAATTGATTCCAAGCTTGAACATCGGAAGGGTGCATCATGACTCCAATCACACATCATGTGAATGATGTTATGTCATGTGCTCAATAATCTTTGAAGACATGAATAACTTTTACAATCTAGGAATGATTGGGAAGTATCTCAATTTTTTTCTATGATACAAAAGTCCTACTTCTTCCAGTTCTAGGTTTATACCAAGCATGCCTATAAGTTATGTACTCGGTTAAATTTGCATTT
>Ga0325401_1006897_pt1 | contig 11019 bp, 13 predicted proteins | sample PopdelMetagenome_FD_205666 | JGI IMG/M metagenome (GOLD analysis project Ga0325401, IMG submission 205666) | Populus deltoides microbial communities from Bellville, Georgia, United States - Xylem-PdKOR-R2 | ecosystem: Host-associated > Plants > Phyllosphere > Stem > Wood/Secondary xylem | place...
GTCAATGTTTGTGCAGTAAGAAATTGAGGGGATGAGAGTGTAGGTCTCTTTCGTTGCTCTTCTTCTTCCTCTAAGTAGCAATTGTGAACTCCTCTGACACAGAGACAGGGTGCCTCTCATTTTCTTTAAAGTTTCAGAAGCTATTGTGTTTGGACTCTAAAGCTTTAAAAACCTCAATAAAAATCTGATTATATATATATAATTATATATAATCAAAAAATATTTTAAAAAATAATCTTGATTATTATCCTCAACTTCCCAATAAAATTTAGTTGTAAATGATCTCGGTTAAATCTATTGAGTGTTCATTTTATATTTTAAAAAAATGTTTTTTTAAAATTAATTTTTTAGTATTTTTTAATTTTTTTTATATATTAATGTCAAAATTATTTTTTTAAATATATTTTTAATATAAAAATTACTTTGAAAAACATACTTACCATACATCATATAATTTAAGGTTTTATTTGAATTCTCAAACTCTTAGTATATTGGTGTTGTCATGAGAGTATGCATCAGTTTTTGATCCACGGAACCAACAAATGAACTAAATTAAAGGTAAAAAAAATAAAAAATAAGTGTGAATATTTTCAAAAAACTTAGGAAACATATTAAAAACCAATGCACATGACATATACTGGATGATCCAAGCTCATTAAACACTCACTGGTCGAAACTAACATGAACTCATTGTGTAAAATAATTTTTGTAAAATTTAAAATAAAAAGAATAAAGACTAACAAAGAAAGTAGGGTGGATGTTTCCATAGAAATCACTAAACAATAGACATTAAAGGAGGCCTTGTCATGAAATAACATCAGCTACGACTTGCGTGAAATAACAATCCCTCTGTATTTGATTTTTTTTTAAAATCCTAATTTTCATAGAATTAAAGATAAAAGGAATAAAAATAAGAGTGAACATTTCCAAGGAACTCAAGGAACATATTCAAGACCAGTGCACACTACATCCGCTAGATGATCCAGGCTCATGAAATGCCTGCGTAAGCTTATTGTGTAAAATAATTTTTCTAACATTGAGGATAGAAAAGAATAAAAACTAAGAGAAAGTAGGTTGTATGTTTGCAAAAAAAAAAAATCACAAAACAATAAACACAAAAGTAGACTACCATGAACGAATTGTGTAGATGCACTAAACACACTAACATCGACTACGACTTGCGTGTAATAGAAATCCCCTTGTGTTCAAGTTTTTTTTATTATTATTAAATCCTAATTTTCATATAATTGAAGATAAAACGAATAAAAATAAGAGTGGACATTTCCAAGGAACTCAGGGAACATATTCAAGACTAGCGCGCACGACATCCACCGAATGATCCAAGCTCATGAAATACCCACATGAGCTCATTGTGTAAAATAATTTTTCTAACATTGAGGATAGAAAAAAAATAAAAACTAACAGAGAAAGTCAGGTTTACTTTTCCAAATAAATTACTAAATAATAAACACTAAAGGAGGCCCTGCCATGAACTTATTATCTAGATACACTAAACACACTAACTTTGGCTACGACTTGCATGTAATAACAATCCCTCGATGTTTGATTTTTTTTATTAAATCCTAACTTTCATATAATTAAAGATAAAAAGAATAAAAATAAGTGTGGACATCTCCAAGGAACTCATGTAACATTTTCAAGACCAATGCGCCCGCCTTCCGCTGGATGATCCAGGCTCTTATTGAACGCTCGCTTGAGCTCATTGTGTTAAATACTTTTTCTAACATTGAGGATAAAAAAGAATAAAAACTAACAGAGAAAGTCGGGTGTACGTTTCCAAAGAAATCACTAAACAATAAACATTAAAGTAGGCTATGCCAAGAATTCATTGTGGAGATGCACTAAACACAATAATAGCAGATACGACTTGCGTGTAATAGCGATCCAGCTTTGTTCAATTTTTTTTAATTAAATCCTAATTTTTATATAATTGAAGTTAACAAGAATAAAAATAAGCGTGAACATTTCTAAGGAACTCAGAGAATAATACAACCATATTATTTGATAGTTTCACCTATATTTAATTAGTGTTTTGCCTTTGTTATATATATAAAATGCCTTGATATTCTTTGTTTTATGTTTTGAATGCACGATGAAAGATGCAAAAAAGAGTAAATTGGAGGTAATTGGTAGATTTGACCTTCAGTTGATGTTTTTGTGCTGAATGTGAGCTCTAGAGGTCGAAATAAAGTGATTCTAATGACATTAAAAAGCTAGCATCCATACCTTTTTGGAAATCTAAGGCAAGAAAATAAAATAATGAAGAGCATGGAAATCGCAGCCTTAAAAGTCAAATCTCACAATCTACCAGTGTTGACCTTTGGTCATTCTAACTTGAATATCTTGAGCTACAGAAATTCATTTGATGCAAACTCAATTTTGTTGGATTTCTGACTCAAAGACCTATCCACGTACCAAATGTTTAGCCAAAAATGATCTTATATGAGGGAAATGTGATTTTTCTAAGATGACAAATGAATTCTGTCAGCAAGTTATGTCCCAAAACATCCAAACCAACATCCAAGTTTTTATTTTAGTAATTTAGCTCCTCTAAGTCAAAGCTCGAAGATTTCATGTAAACTAATTATTGAAGTGCTTAAATATAAACTATCTACTTAAGAGGATTATTTTGTAAAATAGAGACTAGGGTTTTCTAGGATATAAAAAGAATGAGAGAAGAGAAGGAGAGCAGCCAACCAAATGAGAAAAAAATGCCCCTTCTCCTCCACAAACCTGAAATCATGTTTTCTTCTTTCTTTTTGATTAGTTGTTCAACAAATATGCAAAGTTAAACTCTTTTTCTTGGTTGCAAGGATATAGAAACCTTTGGATTTCAAGAACTGTAAGATTTATTCCACCTTTTCTTTTCAGTTTATATTATAAATGAATATGTTTGTTCTCCTATGCTTATTTCCTATGATTGATTATTTTAATTCCTAGAGCGGACTCTAAGTTATTATTATGAACAATTTATTGCTAAGTTTGCTTTCAAAACCGGAGTTGTAGTATATAAACTTGTGAAGCAACTAAGATTAATAATTATGGCGGATCCAGATTAGTAATTTTAGGGAGAGCATTCAATTGATCAAAGCAAACATGGACTGTGAACAATTATATTTTCTAGATTAATCAACTCATCTAGTTCTTAAGGCTGCCATTAAATTAAATTACTAGTGCGGACACTGTGGTTGTTTGACGGTTATGATTAGTTATATAAAGGAATATGTTAACTAATCAACATAAGAAAAGATAGATATTCAAAGTATAAATTGACGTTTCGTTTCTATGACCAGTTCTGATTTTCTGTAGGTGGATGTTTACTTGCGACTAAGGTTTGTTCTCTTGATAATTTTTTGATTTTATTTCTATTTTCTTTTGCTTTAGCGTAGATAACGTCCACCCCCCCAAATTGCATATCATGTAGCATAAAAATCTGATTTAAACCGTCCTCGTGGGATTGACCCTTTGTTTGCTCTATACTATCTTGTGTGTTGTATTTTAAACTAGAATAATTAATTTGTGTGATCATGACATCGCAACAAATTTTGGCGTCGTTGTTGGGGAGATGATTTTAGTTGTTTCTTGTGCTATGATTTTTATTTGTTGTGATTGTTATTTCTTTTGTTGAGAAAAAAAAGAGATTTTTTCTTGCGGCAGTACTGTACAGTATGGTACAGTTACTGTTCAAAACCAATTTTTTAGTGGAATTAGGTATCAGCCTTTTGTTTTCTAAAGGAAAACAACATTCTGAACAGGACTGGTGCTTTTAGCCACTAGCCCCACCCTATCGAGGCTAAATTCCACTGTTTTCTAGGGTTTTTAGGCACTTTTAGTTTTCTAGCGTAGGATTTTTGTTCAATTTAGATTGTTTTCAATCTCTTATGTGGCTGGTTTCTTTTGAGTTTCCTTGACGATTTATGCCTATAACCCGTTCTACTAATCAGAGTCAAGTGCAGGTAGATCTTGAAATAGAAAACACTTTACATAGGTTATGAAAGGAAGCTCGCGTCAACACTATGGTTATTGCACGACAACAGACACTTAAGGAGCTTTCTACTCCTAATATGAAAAATCAATCATTATGCATAAACATCGACAACAATGTCAACTTCGAACTCAAGTCCGGTTTTATACATTTGCTACCAACATTCAATAGACTTGTAGGATAGGAGAAGATCCTCATACTCATTTCAAGGAGTTCCATATGGTTTGTGTTGGTATGAAACCAAATGGAATTGATGAAGAACAGGTTAAGTTGAAAGCTTTCCCTTTCTCTCTAAAAGGGACATCAAAGGCATGACTTTTCTCTATTCTCCCAGGTTCCATTGGAAGTTGGAATGGCATGAAGAAGATTTTTCTTGAGAAGTATTTCCCAGCCTCTCGAGTTGCCAACATAAGGAAAGAAATATGTGGGATTTGACAGTCTCATAGGGAGACACTCTCTGAGTATTGGGAAAGATTTGAGCAACTATGCATTCAATGCCCTCATCATTAGATATCCGATTAACTGCTCATTCAATATTTCTATGAAAGACCGATGCCTACTGACCGCAGTATCATTGATGCGACAAGTAGAGGAGCATTGGTAGATAAGACACCTGAGGTAGCACGCCAATTAATTTCAAATATGGCAACCAACTCGAAACAATTTGGCACATGTGGAGACTTCTCAGGCAAACGAGTAAATGAGGTAAGTATTTCTAACCTTGAGAATAAAGTTAATGATCTGACTTCTCTTGTGCGTTCTTTGGCTTGTGGAAATATACAGTAGGTGAAAGTTTGTAGCATATGCTCCTTACAAGGACATGCTTCGGATATGTGCCCAACAATGCAAAAAGATTACATTGAACAAGCTAATACAGTTGATGGAGCATTCAATGGACAACCCCAGTATAAGTATGATCCCTTTTCCAGCATGTATAATCCCAGATGGAGAGATCATCCCAACTTAAGCTATGGGAACCCGCCTCAACAAGGTAATCAAGGCCGACAGTTCCATCCCCATGGATTTCAGTCCCAACATAATTATCAAGCGAGACATCAGCCCCCTCCATTCATAAACTCCAATGTTATGGGGTCGTCATCCAGTGATGATCTTCGTTAGATGATGAAAACTTTGGCTTCTAATACAATGACATTGCAACAAAATGTCATGTCTTTTCAATAGGAAACAAGGTCAAGTATTCATAACTTAGAGAAGCAAATGGGGCAAATAGCTTCTAGTATAGAGAAATTGAAAACACAAATGAATGGAAAATTACCCTCCCAAGCATTGAATCCAAAAGAGAATGTTAGTGCGATCATGTTGCGAAGTGGGAAAGAACTTGAAGAGCAAAGGTCGAAACAAATTGAGATGGAGGAAGAAAAAGAGATAGAAATCGAATTAAATATAAAGAAGAAACATCCTCCTCCTTCACAAATTGAAACCACGACCAACATTCCAAAGGTAAGTCCTCACTCAATGAATTCTAGTTTTAAAACAATTCCACCCTTTCCTGTGAGTTCTTCTAAGTCTAAGAAAGAGGATAAAAACAAAACATTTTTTGAGGTTTTCAAGAAAGTAGAACTCAACATTCCTTATTGATGCTATCAAGCAAATTCCCAAGTATGCCAAATTCTTGAAGGAATTGTGTACCACTAACAGAGCCTACAAGCTAAAAGGCCACGAAATGGTAAGTATGGGTGAAGTTGTATCTGTTGTTGTTCAAAAGAATATGTCTTTGAAGCAAAAAAAACCCAGGTGTGTTTACTATCCCATGTATTATTGGTAATGCTAGTTTTAAAAGCGCCTTATTTGATTTAGGTGAATCTATTAATGTTATGCCTAAGCATATTTATGATTTTTTTAGTCTTGAGTCTTTGAATAAAACTAGTATTGTAATACAACTTGCAGATCGTAGTTTTGTTTATTCACTTGGTGTGATAGAAGATGTCCTAGTCAAGATTGATAGTTTGGTTATTCCATGTGACTTTTATATTCTTGATATGGAACATGATTCTTGTGATTCATCAAACAACACTCATATATTGTTTGGGAGACCATTCTTGAAAACTACCAATACAAAAATTGATTGTGGTAAGGATACTTTGTCCATGGAAGTAGGAGATGAAAAGATTAAATTTAATTTTTATGATGCAATGAAATATCCTTATAACAATGTTTATTTTATCACATACTATGACCAAGTTGATAAGTGTGTGCAACAAGTTTTTGATTTTGATTGCGAGGATGGATTAAGCGTGACTTTGAGCTATGGCTATGATTTTACTGAGATAGAAGAGATGGAAAGGCACATATATGTTCCCTAAAATATGCACGAATCAGCATTGACTTTGAGCTATGGCTATGATTGTGGTAAGAATACTTTGTCCATGGAAGTAGGAGATGAAAAGATTGAATTTAATTTTTATGATGCAATGAAATATCCTTATAGCAATGTTTATTCTATCACATGCTATGACCAAGTTGATAAATGTGTGTAACAAGTTTTTGATTTTGATTACGAGGATGGATTAAGCGTGACTTTGAGCTATGACTATGATTTTACTGAGATTTAAGAGATGGAAAGACACATATATGTTCCCTAAAATATGCACGAATCAGCATTGGCTTTGCAAGCTTTGCAAATTGTTCCCATGATAATGTTTTTGTTGATTTAATACTTTCACATAAAAAGCTTTTGCCATATATTTTACAAGCCCTCGAGTTAGAATTGAAATCTTTGTCCGATAATTTGAAGTATGTATTCATTGGCGACAATAATACACTTCCCATTATCATAGCAAAAGGTTTGAAAAATGCCCAAGAGGAAAAACTTGTGAAGTTGTTGTGCGATCACAAAACAATCATTGGATGGACTTTAGCCGACATCAAGAGCATTAGTCCCTCGATGTGTATACATAACATACTATTGGAGGACAATGCGAAACCAATGAGGGAAATGCAAAGGAGGTTGAATCCGTTTATGATGGAGGTAGTGAAAGCTGAGATTTTGAAATTATTAGATGCGAGAATCATTTACTCCATCACGGATAGTAAATGGGTGACGCCAATCCATGTGGTGCCCAAAAAGACCGGAATCACGTTGGTAAAGAACAAAAATGATGAACTCATTCCTACTCGCATCTCGAGAAGATGAAGAATGTGTGTTGATTATAGAAAGTTTAATCTTTCTGCATGTAAAGATCATTTCCCATTATCATTCATGGACCAAATGCTTAAACACCTGACATGTAAGTCTTTTTATTACTTTCTTGATGGATATAGTGGATATAATTAGATTGTTATTAATCCTAAAGATAAAGAAAAAACTATATTTACATGTCCATTTGGTACATAAGCATATAGAAAAAATGCCTTTTGGTCTTTGTAATGCACCTGCAATTTTTTAAAGATGCATGATGAGTATTTTTTCTAATTATGTTGAAAGAATAATTGAGGTTTTCATTGATGATTTCACGGTGTATGGTGATTCTTTTGATAAGTGTTTAGAAAATTTATCTTTGGTCTTGAAAAGATGCATTGAAACTAACCTTGTCTTGAACTATGAAAAGTGTTATTTTATAGTAGAACAAGGAATAGTTCTTGGGCATCTTGTGTCTTTGCGTGGATTAGAGGTTGATAAAGCTAAAATAGATGTCATTTCATCATTGCTTTACCCTTCATGCATGAGGGAAGTTCGCTCTTTTCTAGGCCATGCAGGTTTCTATCGACGCTTTATCAAAGATTTCTTGAAGATTACGACATCCTTGTGTAAATTATTGTCTTGAAAATATGCATTGAAACTAACCTTGTCTTGAACTATGAAAAGTGTTATTTTATGGTAGAACAAGGAATAGTTATTGGGTATATTGTGTCTTCGCGTGGATTAGAGGTTGATAAAGTTAAAATAGATGTCTCGTTTCATCATTGCCTTACCCTTCATGCGTGAGGGAAGTTTGCTCTTTTCTAGGTCATGCAGGTTTCTATCGATGCTTTATCAAAAATTTCTTGAAGATTATGGCATCTTTGTGCAAATTATTAACAAAAAAAAATGGATTTTGTATTTGATCAAGCATGTAAAAATGCTCATGATGAGCTTAAGAGGCGTGCCACATCTGCCCTTATCATCCAACCACCAAATTAGGATGAACCTTTTGAAATAATGTGCGATGCGAGTGATTTTGTGATAAGGGTTATGTTAGGGCAAAGAACTGGGAAGAATTTGCTTGTGATCGCATATGGGTCCCGCATGTTGGACAGAGTGCAATGCAATTACCATACAACTGAAAATGAACCTTTTCCTGTGGTGTTTGCTCTTGAAAAATTTAGGTCATATTTACTTCGTACAAAAGTTGTTGTATATACTGACCATGCAACTTTAAGGTATATTTTGAAGAAAAAGGAGTCCAAACCAAGATTAATTAGGTGGATCTTGCTTTTACAAGAATTTGATCTTGATATCAAAGACAAAAAAGGTGTCGAAAACCATGTGGCTGATCACTTGAGCCGACTGAGGACCGAGGATATACCCACCGAAACAATAACAAAGACATTTCCCGACAAGCAGCTGTATGTGTTACATTTCCTCTACAAGACCATGGTATGCTGATTTGGTGAACTATTTAGTCACCAAAGAATTCCTTTCAGATTTGTCTACATCCCAAAAAGACAAGTTACGAGTTGATGCTAAATATTATTTTTAGGACACTTTTTATCTGTAGAAATTTTATGTGGATCAAGTATTTAGGAGATGTGTACCACAAGATGAATTTCATTCCATTCTTAATTTTTGTCATTCTTATTTTTGTGGTGGGCATTTTGGAGCAAAAAGAACGGCCCACAAGGTACTTAAAAGTGGTTTATTGGCCTTCTATTTTTAAAGATGCATATCACTTTTGCAAATCATGTGAAAAATGCCAAAGAACAGGTAATATCACTCATAAGAATTAAATGTTTTTAACGAATATTCTTGTAAGTGAAATTTTTTATGTTCGAGGTATTGATTTTATGGGTCCCTTTCCTTCTTCTTTGGTAATCTTTATATCCTTCTTGCTGTTGATTATGTGTTCAAATGGATTAAGGCAAAAGCTGCACGAACTAACGATGCTAAGTTTGTTTTAGATTTTGTTAGGACTCACATATTAGACAGGTTTGGAATCCCTAAAGGTATCATTAGTGATCATGACACTCATTTTTGCAATCATTCAATGGAAGCATTACTCCGCAAATACCATGTGACTCATCAGACTTCCACAACCTACCATCCTCAAACGAATGGTGAAACTGAAATTTCAAATCGAGAAATTATGTTCATTTAAGAGAAAACAATGCAACCTAACCGATGAAATTGGAGTCTATGACTTGGTGATGCACTTTGGGCTTATCGGACTGCATACAAATCACCTATAGGAATGTCACCTTATAGGATGATTTATGAAAAAGCATGCCATCTACCTGTGGAGGTTGAACATAAAGCTTTTTGGGCCATTAAACAATGTAACATGGATTATGATGCTGCTGGGATTGCGAGAAAGTTGCAATTGCAAGAGTTGGAAGATATACAAAATGATGCTTATGAGAATGCAATGATATACAAAGAAAAGACTAAGAGTCTTCATGATCAAATGATACGAGAAAAGAGTTTCATGTTGGAGACAAAGTCCTCTTTTATCATTCGCGTTTGAAACTATTTCCCTGGAAAGTTGCGCTCTCATTGGATTGGACCCTTTGTTGTTTCTAATGTTTTTCTTATAGTGCAGTTGAAATTATGAGTTTAGAAACAAAAAAAAAAATGCTTAAAGTCAATAGGCATCGCTTGAAACCTTTTTATGAAGGTTGGACGACAGAACTCACCACTTCTGTGGAGTGAGCTGAACCAATCTATGAAGAATGAGCATGCCACACGTTGAGCCAATAAAATAAATAAAAAAGCACTTTCTAGGAGGCAACAGAGCACAAAAAGAAAAAAAAGAATCAGATTTGCTTTCTTTTTCCCTTATCTTATATTTTTAACATTTTACTTTATTTTTGTCCTTCTCTTATATTCTTTTTCTTTTATTTCAACATTGAGGACAATGTTGTGTTTAAAGTGTGGGGGTATTGAGAGAATTTTGGTTTTCTTTATTGCGTAAAAAAACAAAAAAAAATCTATGTTTGATCTTTTTGAACTCCCATTGGTTTATGAGAATATGAGTATTATGTATGAGAATTAGTTGAGATAGATGAAGATATAAATTGAATGAATGATTGTGCATGCAAGTTTTAACGTTTAATTGGTTTAAGGATTGACTTTGAAAATATGTCATGTTGACTTTATAGTGTTATACCAATGTAAACTTTTGAGCCTTTAACATTATATTCTTTGATTGTGCATTCTTTTAATGATATGTATCTTTAGAACTTGCTTTGTATCTTATTGATATTACATTCACATTACATATGTGCATGAAGATGATAAAAGATATTAGGAATTTTAACCATAGAGCCAAAAAGCTAACCTAAAGTATATTATCATTAGTGAGCCCATTTTGACCTTGTTTATCTTTTATTTGCTTAACCCATGTGTAAGCCTTAACTTTTTATATGCTTTCCTTTTCCCCTGGCTAAGGATTAATAGAGCATATACTTGTTGATATCTCATGGATTATGGTTGGAAATTATGTGAAAAGAAAAAAAAAGTGATGCTTGATGAAAAGATGGGCAAAGTTGCTAAAGGTGAAAGAAAAAGAAAAAGAAAAGAAAAAAATAGAAAAAAAGTGGTCCTTTTAGTTCTTAAAATTTTATGTTAATAGAGCTTAAAATCAAATGAAGTTAAGTATTGGTGCGTAAAGATGGAAAATCTATATGCTTTGATGGGATATCTTGTTTGAAAAATCAATTTTTTTAGAACGCTTTACTTCCTTTGGTTTTAGCCTTTTGTTTTCCTTTCTTTTACCTCACCTTAACCTTAGCCCCATTACAACTGAAAAGTAAGACCTTTTGATTCATGCATTGCTTGTAACATTTTAATAATGGAG
>Ga0325401_1006898_pt1 | contig 11019 bp, 10 predicted proteins | sample PopdelMetagenome_FD_205666 | JGI IMG/M metagenome (GOLD analysis project Ga0325401, IMG submission 205666) | Populus deltoides microbial communities from Bellville, Georgia, United States - Xylem-PdKOR-R2 | ecosystem: Host-associated > Plants > Phyllosphere > Stem > Wood/Secondary xylem | place...
CGATCTTCGTTCAGATCAAGTGCGAGATGGGGACGGCCTACCGCGTGGCGCGGGAGATGGCGGACGGCATCCCCGAGCTGTCGGAGATGCACTCGACGAGCGGGCAGTACGACCTGCTCGGCAAGTTCTACCTCGAGCCCGACCAGGATGTCGGGCTGTTCGTGGTGGAGCGCGTGCAGGGCGTGCCGGGGGTGCGGGACACCTACACGATCGGCACCTTCAACGCCTTCTCCGGCGCGCGGGGCTGACCGACGGGACCCCCTCCCCCGCCCGGCGCCGCGGCCGGAGGGCGGGCGCCACGAAAACACCCCCTTGTCGCCGTGCGCCGCCCCGGGGCCGCCGCGAGGGCGCCACGCTTGGCGGCGATGACGGGACCCATCGGAGGTCCCATCGGATGAAGGTTCGTTTCCTGCCCGCCCTCGCCCTCGGCGCCGCGCTGGCGACCGCCGGGTGCCAGAACCCGGACGGCTCGACCGACTGGGGGAGCACCCTCGCGCTCGGGGCCGGGCTCGGCCTCGCCGCGGGGGTCGTCGCGGCCTCGGCGAGCGATGGCGGACGCCATCGTGGCCCGTCGCGCGTTCACACCCGTGGTGGGTACGACGGGCGCGGCTACGGCCGCCCCTACGCCCAGGGATACGGGAGGGGTTGGCGATGAAGGCACGGCTGGCGGTTCTCGCGGTGGCCGGGCTCGCGCTCGGCGGCTGCTACTACGCGCCCTACTACGACCCCTACGCGGGCGGGTACTACGCCGCGCCCAACGTCGTCGGATCGGCGGTGGTCGGGGCCGGGGTGGGCGCGCTGGCGGGCGCGGCGATCGCCTCCGGCGGCGGGTATTACGGGCCGCGCTACTACGGCGGCTACGGCGGGGGCTACTACCGGCCCTATCACGGGCACGGCTACGGCTACCGGCGCTGGTAGGGGGGCGCCGGTAGAGGGGCGCCGGCAGGCGGCTAGAGCGCCCCTTCCTTCGCGCGGCCCCACTCGGCCAGGACGGCGTCGGGGGGGAGCCGCCCCTCGAACCACAGGCTGGCGGCGGCGCGGGACATGGCCGCGCCGTCGTGGCCGATGTGGGGGACCGTCACGCGGGTCCAGTTGAAGGGGACGCCGCGGCGGACGGCCTCGGCGCGTCCGGCCTCGACGTAGTGCAGCGCGCGGGCGAAGCGATGCGGGCCCTGGGCGACGGCCTCGGGCTGGGAGGGAAGGCTCGGACCGCTCGTCGCTGTGTCCTCCTCCCCGGACAGGATCGTCATCGGGACGGCGAGGAGGCGGGCGACGTCGGCGTCGGTCGCGCCGATGCCGCCCAGGCCCGCGGGGAAGGGACGCGACAGGTCGGGCAGGGTGAACCAGCCGGGATTGCCGACGGTCGCCGCCTCGAAGACGTCGGAGGGCTCCGTCGAGAGGAGGCGGTGCAGGAACTGGCCGCCGGCGGAGTGGCCGAAGACGAAGGCCTTCGGGCGGGTGGACAGGCCCGCGTCGCGGAGGGCGGCCAGCACCCGGGCGGGGATGCGGTAGCCGCGCCACTCCGCGGGGCGGAGGGTTCCGTCGCCGTCGAGGACGGAGCCGTTGTTGTAGGTCTCGGCGGCGGGGAAGAGGTGGTTCGGGAAGGTCGGCGCGACGATGAGGAGGGTGTGGCGCTCGGCGGCCTCGATCCAGAAGTCGCGGTACTCGTCGCCGTTGCGGCCCATGCCGTGCATGACGATCACCACCCGCTCCTCCGGCCGCCAGGCGGCGGGGCGGTAGGCGTGGAGGGTGACGGGGCGCGACGGGTCGCCGGCGGGGTCGGCGAAGAGGATGGAGGCGCGGCCGGGGGCGGCGAGGGCCGCGGCGAGCCGCGGCGCGAAGGGCTGGTCCGGGTCGGGCATGACGGGCTCCGGGATCGGGCGGGCGCGGCGCGGGGCCGCCAGGACGGAAGTGGGGGCGGGAGTGGGCGCGAGGAGCGGGGCGGCGGGGACGGCGCGGTGGCCCGGGGGCCGGCCGCCGGTCATTCCGGGACCACCTCCGTGGCGAGCGTGACCTGGTCGACGCGGCCGGGGTAGCGGAGGGCGCGGCGGCTGGCCCAGACCGCGCTCTCGAAGTGGATCGGGGCCACGGGCATCGCGTCCAGCGCGACGCGGCCGGCCTCGCGGAGCCGTCCGGCGCGGGCGTCCGGGTCCATCAGGGTCGAGGCGTCCCGGAGGATCGCGTCGAAGGCCGGGTCGGACCAGCCGCCGTAGTTGCTGGATCCCATGCGGCGCGCGGCGTCGGGCGTCGCGAGCCAGAGCTGGAAGAAAAGGAGCGTCTCCGCCGCGTCCGCGGACCAGCCGCCCATGGCCACGGAGAACTCCCGCCGGGCGCGGCGGGGAAAGAAGGTGGTGCTGGGCATGGCGTCCACCTCCACGCGCAGGCCGATCCGCTGCCAGTAGCCGGCGATGGCCTGGGCGAGGCGCGCGTCGTTGACGTAGCGGTTGTTGCTGGCGTGGAAGGTCAGGGCGAAGCCCTGCGGGAAGCCGGCCTCGGCCAGCAGCGCGCGGGCGCGGGCGGGGTCGTAGGGAAGGACGGGCAGGCCGGGGATGGTGCCGGCCATGCCGTCCGGCAGGAACTGGGCGGCGGGGAGCGAGACCTCGTCCATCACGCGGGTGCGGAGGGCCTCGCGGTCGATGGCGAGGGACAGGGCCTGCCGTACGCGGGGATCGCGCAGCGGGTTGGGGCCGGTGCCGCCCGCGACGAAGGGGCTCGGGCTGCGGGCGGTGTCGAACTGGAGGAAGACGAGGCGGGTGGTGGGGGAGGCGGTGACGCGCACCGCGCCGTTGCCGCGCAGGCGGGCGAGGTCGGCGGTGTTCGGGGCCTCGATCAGGTCGGTGTCGCCGGCGAGCAGGCCGGCGAGGCGCGGGCCGGCGGCGGTGACGGGGGTGATCCGGACGGTCGCCCAGTGCGGCCTGCTTCCCCAGTGGTTGTCGTAGCGGGCGAGCTGCACCGGGCCGCCGCGCTGGTAGGAGACGAGGCGGTAGGGGCCGGTGCCGATCGCGGCCGTGCCGTCGTTGAAGGCCTGGACCGTGGGCCAGGCACCCTCCACGCCGCAGGTGGGGCCGGCCTGGAAGTCGAGCGTGCCGGCGGGGACGAGCCGGCGGGGGATGATGGAGAGGTTGCCCACGTCGCTCGGCAGGAGGGGCGCGGGGTCGCGGGTGACGATGCGGACCGTCATCGCGTCCGGCGTCTCCACCCGGGCGAAGGCGCGGACGTAGCGGGAGAAGGACTGCGTGACCTCGGTGTCGTTGTTGATCGTGCGGCAGAAGCTCGCGACCACGTCCTCGGCGGTGAAGGGGCTGCCGTCGTGGAAGGTGACGCCGGGGCGGAGGTGGAAGAGCCAGCTCGTGTCGCTCTCCCGCTCCCACCGCGTCGCGAGGCCGGGGACGACGGAGAGGTCGGGGGCCGTGTCCGTCAGCGCCTCGAAGATGTGGGCGCGGAGGGTGTTGTTGGGCGTGAAGCCGTAGTTGTGCGGGTCCACCGCCGTGCTCTCGCCGGCCGCGGAGATGCGGAGGGTCTGGGCGGCGGCGGGAAGCGCGATCGCGAGGGCGAGCCCGGCGGCGGCGAGGGCGCGGATCATCAGTCGAAGCCCAGGAAGCCGGGGCGGGAGGCGATGGGGGGCGCCTTCGTCAGCGCGGCGATGTCGGCCTGCGGGCGCGACAGGTCGGGGTCGCCGGCGACGGCGGCCTCGATGGCGGCGGCGGCGCGGAGGACGAGGGCGTCGCCGCCGCGGGGGCCGACGATCTGCAGGCCGAAGGGCATCCCTTTGGCATCGCGGCCCATGGGGATGGAGATGGCGGGGTGGCCCGTCAGCGTCACGATGTAGGCGAGCGAGAGCCAGTGGAAGTAGGTGCGGGTCGCCTGCCCGTCGATCTCGCGCGGGAAGAGCTCCGTCCAGTCGCGCGGGGAGACCGTGATGGCCGGGGCGAGGATGAGGTCCGTGCCGGCGGCGAAGAAGCCCTGCCAGCGGCGGTACATCGCGGTCTGGGAGGCGCCGGCGCGGGCGACGTCGAGGGCGGAGTAGCCGAGCCCTTCCGCCACGTTGGCGCGCACGTTGGGGCCGACCATGTCGGGCGTGTTCCGCACCTTCTCCTCGTGGGCGACGAGGAAGTTGACGGCGCGGAGGATCTCGAAGGCCTCGTCGGCGCCGGTGCAGTCGGGGGTGGCCCCATCGACGCCGGCGAAGAGGGGTTCGAGCTTCGCGACGCGGGCGCGGAAGGCGTCGCGCACGACCCGCTCCACGAGGGCGACGCCGAAGTCCTCCGTGGCGGCGACGCGCAGGGAGGAGAGGTCGAGCGGGGCGAGCGGGGTGTAGAGCTCCGGGCGGGCGCGCACGGCCTCGCCGGGGAGGGTGTAGGCGAGCGGGTCGATCCCGTCGTCGCCGGCCATGGCGGCGAGGAGGAGGGCGGCGTCCGGCGCGTTGTTCGCCATCGGGCCGAGGACGGAGAGGTTCTGCCAGCCCAGCCCCTTGCGCTCGGTGGTCACGAGGCCGGGGCTGGGGCGGAAGCCGACGATGCCGTTGAAGGCGGCCGGGTTGCGAAGGCTGCCGCCGGTGTCGGAGCCGGAGCAGATGGCGAACATCCCGGCCGCGAGCGCCGCGCCGGAGCCGCCGGAGGAGCCGGCCGCCGACCTGGTGGGATCGTGCGGGTTGCCGGTGGCGCCGTAGACCGCGTTGCGGGTGTTGGCGCCGGCGCCGAACTCCGGCGTGTTGGTCTTGGCGGTGATGATCGCCCCGGCGGCGCGGATGCGGGCGACGGAGGAGAGGTCGGCCTTCGGCACGTTGTCCCTGAACAGCGGGCTGCCGAAGGTGGTGACGAGGCCTTCGGTCTCCTCCAGGTCCTTGATGCCGATCGGCAGGCCGTGGAGGAGGCCGAGCCGGTCGCCGCGCATCACCGCCGCCTCCGCCGCGCGGGCGGCGGCCGGGGCGCGGTCGTCGATGGCGACGACGGCGTTGATGGCGGGGTTCACCGCCTCGATGCGCTTCAGCGTGGAGTCGAGGAGCTCCACGGGGGAGAGCTTCCTGGCGCCGATCAGGCGGCGCGCCTCGAGGGCGGTCAGGTCGCAGGGCTCGGTCATGGTCAGTAGCCCATCGCGCAGCCGTCCTTGCGCGGGTCGGAGCCTCCCATCAGCACGCCGCGGTCGCGGTCGATGAGGATGGCCTGGCCGCCGCCGTGGGGCTTCTTGATCAGCTTCGGCTGGTGGCCGAGGGCGGTCAGGGCGTCGCGGAGCTCGGCGGGCAGGCCGGTCTCGATCTCCGTGGTGCGGTGGTTGGCGCCGACGCTGGGGAAGACGCGGGTGAGGTCGAGCGCCTCCTGGACGTCGAGGCCGAACTGGAAGTGGTTCGCCAGGAACCAGCTCTGCCCCATCGGCTGGAAGTGGCCGCCCATGACGCCGTAGGACATCACCGCGCGGCCGTCCTTCATCACCATGCCGGGGATGATGGTGTGCATCGGGCGCTTGCGCGGGGCGATGCAGTTCGGGTGGCCCTCCTGCAGGCGGAAGCCGAAGCCGCGATTCTGCAGCATGACGCCGGACTTCTCGGCGAGGATGCCGGAGCCGAAGCCCTCGAAGAGGGAGTTGATGAAGGAGCAGGCGTTGCCGTCCTTGTCGACGACGGTGAGGTAGACCGTATCCCGGTGCTTCTGCCAGTCCACGTCGCCCGCCGGGGGCAGGTCGGTCATGGCGCGGTCGTCGCCGATCCTGCCGCGCAGGGTGTCGAGGTAGGCGTCCGACAGCAGCCTGTCGAGCGGCACCTCGGCCTGGGCGGGGTCGGCGAGGAAGGCGTCGCGGTCGCGGTAGACGAGACGGGCGGCCTCCAGCGCGCGGTGGACTCGGGCGGTCGTCAGCGGGCCGCCGGGGTCGGGGAAGCCCTCCAGGATGCCGAGCAGCATGAGGACGAGGAGGCCGGAGCCGTTGGGCGGGCACTGGAAGACCTCCATGCCCCGCCAGGCGCGGGAGATGGGGTCGACGAACTCGGCGGAGGTCATGCCCTCCGCGAAGTCCTCCTCGGTGTGGGTGCCGCCGGCGGCGCGGAGGGTGGCGACCATGTCGGCGGCGATCGGGCCGGTGTAGAAGGCGCGGGCGCCGTCCTTGCCGATGGCGCGAAGGGTCTTGCCGAGCTCGGGCTGGGTGAAGCGGTCGCCGAAGGCGTAGGCGCGGCCGTCCTTGAGGAAGCGGCGGGAGGAGGCCGGGTCCTTCGAGAGCTTGCCGACGCTGTCCTCCCAGTCCGCCGAGACGCGGGAGGAGACGGCGAAACCCTCCTCGGCGTAGCGGATGGCGGGCGCGAGGATCTGATCCAGGCCGAGCCTGCCGTGGGTCCGGTTCAGCAGCTCCCAGGCGGAGACGGCGCCGGGGACGGTGACGGAGTGGGCGTCGGTGTTGACCATGGCGGTCAGGCCCGCGGCCCGCAGCGCCTCCGGCGTCGCGCCGGCCGGGGCCTTGCCGGAGCCGTTGATGGCGATCACCCCGCCCGAGGCCGGGGCGTAGAGGCAGAAGCAGTCGCCGCCGATGCCGGTGGATTGCGGCTCGACCACGCAGAGGGTGGCGCAGGCGGCGATCGCGGCGTCGAGGGCGTTGCCGCCGGCGCGCAGCGTGTCGAGGGCGGCCAGCGTCGCCACCGGCATGGAGGTGGCCGCCATGGCGTTGAGGGCCATGGCCGGGCTGCGCCCGGGAAGGTGAAGGTCGCGCATCAGGTCGTACAGAGCCCCCCGTCGATGAGCAGGCTCGCCCCCGTGATGCCGGCGGCGGCCGGGGAGGCGAGGAAGACGATCGCGCCCATCACGTCCTCGACGCTCAGGATTCGCCCGAGCGGGATACGCCGGGATTCACGGGCGCGGAAGGCCGGGTCCGACAGAATCCCCTCCGTCAGGGGGGTCTCCACGAAGCCGGGGCAGACGGCGTTCACGCGGATGCCGTGGCGGGCGAGCTCGAAGGCCCAGGCCTTGGTGAAGCCCTCCAGCGCGTGCTTCGTGCCGGTGTAGACGCTGCGGCCGCCGCCGGCGACGTGGCCGTTGACGGAGGAGACGTTGACGATCGCGCCCCCCTGCCCGGCCGCGATCATGCCGCGCGCCACCTCCTGCGCCACGGTGAAGGCGCCGCGGGTGTTGAGGTCGATCAGGGCGTCGAAGGACTCGTCCCGGACCTCGGTGAAGGGCTCGCGGATGTTCGTGCCGGCGTTGTTGACCAGCACGGTGAAGGGGCCGTGCGCGCGGATCGCGTCGCGGGCGGCGTCCCGGTCGGTCACGTCCAGCGCCACGGCGCGGGCGGACAGGCCGCGGGCGGTCAGGGCGGCGGCGGTCTCCTCCAGCGCGGGCAGGGTGCGGGCGGCCAGCACCACCTCGGCGCCGGCCTCGGCCAGGGCGACGGCGGCGGCGCGGCCGATGCCGCCGGAGGCGCCGGTGACGAGGGCGCGGCCGCCGTCGAGGCGGAAGGCGGGGGTGACGGGAAGGCCGCTCATCGCGCGCGGGCCCCGCCGGGCGGCCGTCGGCCGCGTTCCTGTCCTGTCATCGTCTCTCCCCGGGCCGCCCCGATGCCCCGCGGCGGTCCGCGGGGGCGCGGCGCCCACGCTACCGCCCCCGGGCGGGCGCGGCCAACGCCCGCCATCTTCCTCGCGGGCGCGCCCTCCGCTATGCGGCCCGTCATGGACGACGCCTCGCCCGCCGATACGCCCGCCCCCGGGCCCGCCACACCGGCGGAATTCGACCGGATCGACGTGCGCGCCGGCACCGTCGTGCGGGCGGAGCCCTTCCCCGAGGCGCGCAGGCCCGCGATCAAGCTCTGGGTCGACTTCGGGGAGGGGATCGGCGTGCGCCGCTCCTCGGCCCAGGTCACGGTGCACTACGCGCCGGAGACGCTCCTCGGCCGGCAGGTGATGGGGGTGGTGAACCTCGCCCCGCGCCGGATCGCGGGCTTCGTGAGCGAGGTGCTCGTGCTCGGCGCGCCGGACGAGGCGGGCGCGGTGGTGCTGCTGGCGCCGGATCGCGCCGTGCCGAACGGCGCGCGGATGTTTTGATGCCGAACGGCGCGCGGATGTTCTGAGAGGATGCGATGGCCCCCCGCTACTACACGGTCACCTGGGACCAGCTTCACCGGGACGCGAAGGCACTCGCCTGGCGGCTGCATGGCAAGGGCCCGGAGGCGGGCGGCTTCCGCGGGATCGTAGCGATCACGCGGGGCGGGCTGATCCCGGCCGCGATCGTGGCGCGGGAGCTCGACTGCCGGCTGATCGAGAGCGTGTCGGTCATCACCTACGACGAGGAGGCGATCGGCAAGCCGCGCGTCGCCAAGTCGCCCGACGCGGCGGGGGACGGGACGGGCTGGCTCGTGCTCGACGACCTGGTGGACACGGGCACCACGGCGAAGGTGGTGCGCGGGATGCTGCCGCGCGCGCATTTCGCGACGATCTACGCCAAGCCCGCCGGGCGCGCTTTGGTGGACAGCTTCATCACCGAGGTGAGCCAGGACACCTGGATCCTGTTCCCCTGGGACACCGAGCCGCAGTTCGTGGCGCCGATCGCGAAGACGGCGGCGGGCAACGGGGGCGGCTAGGGCGTCGCGCTGGCGCAGCGACGCGGCGCCGGGCATGGTGCGCCCACCCGCCCGCCGGGGATCCGGCGGGGGGAGGAGCCACGCCGTGTACGCCGAGCCGAGACCGATCGCCGCCATCCTGGACAGCCCCATCTTCGGGCTGCTGATGCGGGTCCTGATGACCTGGCCGTTCTGGGCGAGCGCGCTGGCCAAGGTCGTCGACTTCGCGGGCGCGCGGGCGGAGATGGCGACGTTCGGCCTGGAGCCGACGGCCGGCTTCGCGGTGGCGACGATCGCGACCCAGCTCCTCGGCTCGGCGCTGGTGATCCAAGGGCGGTTCGCCTGGCTCGGGGCGGGGGCGCTGGCGGTGTTCACGCTACTGACGATCCCGATCGCGCACGCCTTCTGGTCCGCGGCGCCGCCGATGAACGTGATCGACTTCCACTTCGCGGTGGAGCACCTCGGCGTCTGCGGCGGCCTCGCGCTGGCGGCGATCCAGGCGCGCTCGGCGCGGCGGCGGTCGGGGGCGGCGCGGCGGGATGCGGCGCGGGGCGAGGCCGTGGCGGCCTGACCGCCGTCAGGCGGTGAGGCGGCGCAGGCCGGCGGCCACCTTCGCGGCGTCGCCGAGGGCCGCGGCGTTGAGGGCGCGGGAGACGGTCGGCGCGGCCTCCCCGCCCGAGACGCGCAGGATCTCGGCGTCGAGCCAGTCGAAGAGGCGCTCCTGCACCTCCCCGGCGAGGCGGGCGCCGTGGGAGGTGCCGCGGGCGGTTTGCTCGGCGACGAGGACGCGGCCGGTGCGGCGCACGCTCGCCTCCACGGCGGCCCAGTCGAGGCCGAGCGGGTCGAGGGTGCGGAGGTCGATCACCTCGGCGTCGATGCCGGTCTCCGAGGCGGCCTCCTCCGACGCGCGGACCATGGCGCCGTAGGTGAGGACGGTGCAGGCCGTGCCGGGGCGGGCCGTGCGGGCGCGGCCGAGCGGGACGAGGTAGTCCAGGTCCAAGGGCACCGGGCCGGCGGTCTGGAACAGGTCCTGGTGCTCGATCACCAGCACCGGGTCGTCGCAGCGCACCGCGGCGTTCATCAGCCCGACGTAGTCGTGCGGGGTGGAGGGCGAGACGATGCGCCAGCCGGGGTAGAGCGCGAAGAGGGCGGACGGGTCCATCGAGTGCTGCGAGCCGTAGCCGGCGCCGGGGTTCACGCGCGCCCGCACGACGAGGGGGATGCGGACGCCGCCGCCGAACATGTGGGCGAACTTGCCGATGCCGTTGAACATCTGGTCGGCCGCGACGACGGTGAAGTCGCCGAACATGATGTCGACCACCGGGCGCAGGCCGCAGAGCGCGGCGCCGAGGGCCATGCCGGTGAAGCCGTTCTCGCAGATCGGGGTGGCGAAGACGCGCTCGGGGAAGCGCTCCGCCACGCCCTTCGTCGAGCCGGAGACGCCGCCGCGGAGGCGGTGCACGTCCTCCCCGATGAGGACGATCCGCGGGTCGCGCTCCATGTTGCGGAGGAGGACGGCGGCGACGGCGTCGATGTAGCGCATCTCGCGCGCCGCCCCGGCGGGGATGGCGGCGGCCTCGGCGAAGGCTTCACCGCGCAGCTCGGAGAGGTCGCCGCGGATGCCGTGGTCCACCTCGACGGGGTCGGGCAGCAGGCCGGGGCGGATGCGGGGGGCGTTGGCGCCGGGCGACGCCTCCGTCAGCGCGGCGGCGGCGTCGGCCACCAGGGCGGCGGCGCGGGCGTCGAGCGCGGCCAGCCCCGCGTCGTCGAGCACGCCCATCGCCTTCAGCCGCGCGGGCATGGTCGCCAGCGGGTCGCGGGCGCGCCACTCCGCCTCCTCCTCCCGCGTGCGGTAGCCGAGCTGGCTGCCGAGGAGGGGGCCGGACTGATGCAGGAAGCGGTAGAGGACCGCCTCGACGAAGACCGGGCCGCCGCGGGTGCGGATGGTCTCGGCGGCCCAGCGCATGGCGGCGCGGACGGCGACCACGTCCATGCCGTCGCACTCGACGGAGGGCACGCCGAGCATGGCGCCCCGGCCGGTCAGGCGGGTCTCCCGCGTCTGCTCCCGCAGGTGGGTGGAGACGGCGTAGAGGTTGTTCTCGAGGAAGAAGATCACGGGCAGGTCGTAGAGGGCGGCGAGGTTGATCGCCTCCATCGTCTGGCCGGCCATGAGCGTGCCGTCGCCGAAGAAGGCGACGGAGATGCCGTCGCGTCCGAGCACCTTGTCGGCGAGGCCGTAGCCGACGGCGTGCGGCACGTTGCCGCCGATGATGGCGGAGGAGCCGACGATGCCGGACGGCGCGTGACGCATGTGCATCGAGCCGCCGCGGCCGCCGCAGAAGCCGGTGCGGAGGCCCATGATCTCGGCCATGGCGCCCCGGACCAGGGCGCCGGCCTCCGCCGCGGGCGGGTCGCGGCGGGGGTCGTAGCCGGCGGGCGTCGCGTGGTTGAGGAGCCTGGCGAGGATCTGGTGGTGGGCGCGGTGGGTGC
>Ga0325401_1006899_pt1 | contig 11019 bp, 9 predicted proteins | sample PopdelMetagenome_FD_205666 | JGI IMG/M metagenome (GOLD analysis project Ga0325401, IMG submission 205666) | Populus deltoides microbial communities from Bellville, Georgia, United States - Xylem-PdKOR-R2 | ecosystem: Host-associated > Plants > Phyllosphere > Stem > Wood/Secondary xylem | place...
GAGAGAATCCTATGCTCTATTTTTTTTTCTTTCTATTTTTCAAGGAGCAAGAAAAGGGGCATTTAGAAGAGTTTCCATTGCAAAGTTTCGTATTGGCTTCGGGATTCATTTTTGTATTTCTGTCGTTCTAAAGTATCAAAATCTGCTGTCCAGTCTAGAAACCATACTGAATAAGAAGAATTCGACGAATTTTATTTTGTTCATTTTGATATTTCAACTATTTTGATTTGACAACTCCAGCATTCATTTCATTTGAAACTCATCACCCATTTGAATGATGTTTTAAGGACCCATGTTGTAAAATCGTATGGTAGATTGCTGAAGATTGAAAAGAACAGTAGAATTACAACATAAATGCTATCGAAATCGGTGGTATTAACCCGGGAGGTTGGTCGAGTGGTTAAGCATTGGTGTGGGTTTGAGGTTTAACCTTATGGGTGGGTGGAATAGCCTGGTTTTTACTGGGTCTATGGGTCGCCTCGATAGGTAATGTCACAAGAGGCCACAAAAAATAACCGTCAATGATATCTCTGAAGATGTGATCCGAGAGGCTGCTAAAAAAACAAAAGGGTTCTCTGGACGTGAGATAACCAAACCCATGGACAGTGTCCAAGCTGCTGTCTATGGACGCCCTGATTGTGTTTTGGATTCACAGCTATTTAGTGAGATTGTAGATTACAAGGTTGCAGAGCATAAACAAGTAAGCAACGGTTAAAGCTGGCAGCAGAAGGTGGTCTCCCAGTTTAGCTGGGGAATACGAGCTTCAGAATTTACTTCCCTGATCTCCCCAGATATTCAATGGGAATTTTGTTCCTCTGTATTTGTGAATACTTGAGATGTTATTTGTATCATTTTCCTTGGTCGATATAGAAGATTTATTTCAAGAAATTCATAATAATACTAGCTTTTGAGATTTTTGGCAAAAAGAAAAAGAAGTCTGAAGTGGGGCAATTAGTCAGTCCACTTCATCCTAAATTCACCTCACCTTGATAATGGAAACTCTTCTAAATGCCCCTTTTCTTGCTCCTTGAAAAATAGAAAGAAAAAAAAATAGAGCATAGGATTCTCTCCCAAAATCTGCTTCTTCAGACCCAACGATTCGTACCATCTCAAAATCAGTACTGAATAAGAAGAATTCTACGAATTCTATTTTGTTCATTTTGATATTTCAACTATTTTGATTTGACAACTCCAGCATTCATTTCATTTGAAATTAACTCATCAACCATTTGAATGATGTTTTAAGGACCCATGTTGTAAAATATTATGGTAGATTGCTGAAGATTGAAAAGAACAGTAGAATTACAACATAAATGCTATCGAAATCGGTGGTATTAACCCGGGAGGTTGGTCGAGTGGTTAAGCATTGGTGTGGGTTTGAGGTTTAACCTTATGGGTGGGTGGACTAGCCTGGTTTTTACCGGGTCTGTGGGTCGCCTCGATAGGTAAAGTCACAATAGAAGCCGACGTAAGGTTACATCCAATCGATGCTTTTTTAACTCAAAAACAACCGATGTCCCAACTCTCTGTTGACTGTTTCTAACATGGCAACATGTCCATGGCGAGTTTGGTGCACCGATGTTCTGGTCAGCAAGGAGCAGGGACCCCTCTACTTTTTTCAAGGAGCAAGACTCGTACGTAGTAAAATCAGTCACCCACACCTGTTGTCCATACTACTACAAAAATTGCTTGAAAAGAGGGCCAGAAACCAGGTGGCATAAAACGCGGCCAACAGTAGCCTTTCTTAAACAACACATGGCATCATACCAGAAAGAGTCTTCCCCTGCTCAGGACACGTACTCTCCTTGCTGCCACGTTTTGATACCTCCAGTTTTCCCTGGGGCATGGCTATCTTCTTTAATTTGCGTCTATTGGTCTTCCATATATAGTTCACATATTAGAACGATCAACAACATAGTTGTAAGATCTTGAAGTTTTTGCTTGAATTCCAACTTGGGCTCTGTTTGTTTGTGACATACGAAGTTGAAAAACACTCGTGTTTAATTTGGAAGGAAAAAAAGAGAGATCATGGAAAAGAGAGTTGTGGTGACCATGATCATGGTGATGGTGTTATGGGTGGAGGGGTGTTGGTGTTGGAGTGCCGGTAGCGCTACTGAGGACTTGATGGAGAGCACGAAGAAGAGAGTGAGTTTTGCAGCGGAGGATGCAAGGGCCAAGGCTGAAGAGATGAAACATGGTGCGGCAGAAACCATGCAAGATGCTGAGGAGAAAGGAAAGTCCTGGACCGGTTGGGCTTATGAAAAGTTCACTGAGTAATCAATCTAATCTTCCCTTCTCTTGCCTTCATTTCTCCCTATTCCATATCTTAATTTGTTTCTATCTACGAGTAGGATAATACAAGTAGGATATTGCTTCTGTGATATTTCTTTATGAAAATGTTTGAACGTACAAAGGTTGATTGCTTGTATGCCAATAATTCCCAGTAAGACATGCAATTGGCAATGGAATAAGAAGGCCTTTATACAATGGACTTATGGTAGTGTGCCAATACAATCCTTTTGAAATCTTGAAAGGCGATTTGTTGCATTATGTTGAAGATTAGATGACTACATTCTTTTCTTACATTTTATTTTTATTTCTTACTAACACAGACTCATAACACATCAGTGTCAAATTATATATTTTGATCTTAAAGTTTATGAGTTTATGGCTTGGTCCTAAAACAATAAAAAAGAATACCATCTACTCATTAATTACCCTTCAGGACGGTTCAATCGTGATTTTGAAAATTTTTAAAGTATTTTAAATTTTAAATTATGTTTTTTAATTATATTTTAGATTATTTTGATGTTAAAAATAAATTTAAAAAAATAAAAAAATATCGGTAAAAACAAAAAACAAGGAGAGGATCTGAAGAGAGTGTTACTGTATCATGGTATTTATTTTTATTCACTAAATATAGTAATACCTTTTGTCATAACTTGTGTTTTTCAGTGATTTCTTTATTGGCAAATCTATCTTCATTTTAAAGCCATGAACAGTGATCTTTTCCAAATTAAGTGGCTTATGTGTATGATCCTTTCTGAATAGTTATAGGCATGAGCAAATTAATGTAAAGATCTTTTGCATGTAAGCAATTCAATTAACAAAACATTAGTGACTCAGTTTCGTAGTTTCACCATCTATGCATATCCCAATTGTAAGCATAAGAGGCATAATATAAAAAGAACAAAGGTTCACTATAAAGATTTGAAGTTGTTAATTTTCTTGCCAATTCTTGGCGTGTTTTTTCTATAATTATGGCTTAATTTCTGCTCCTTTTTAATTCCTATTATGCCTTTTTTTATTCTTTTTTATAATTATGCCTGGCAGCTAAAATTTAGTGGAAGATTAAAAGGCCATGGCTTATTTTGAATGTTATAGAACATTATTTCCTTAATGTGTCTATTTTTCACCCTAATGCTCTAATGGTGTTAGTAGTGGAATTGTATTGGATCAAGAAAATGCTAGAGATGGGGCTCAAAATCTGATGGATAGAGCTGGAGATGCTGCCTCAAAGACCACAGTTACTATGAATTCTGTTGCATCCGGTAATTTTTTTTTGTCCTTGCTCTCTATGCCAATATTCCAAACTTGAGTAGTCTTCAAACAAGAATTTTGTTTTCCCTTCTTCGTTTCATTTCTGTTTATCAGAAACTGCAAGGTATGCCTCTCAAAAGGCTGGTGAGGCAGCAGAGATGGCCCATGAGAAGGCGGGTGACATAAAGGACTTTGCCTCAGAGAAAGCCGGCAGAGCCAAGCAAATGACTTCCAATATTAAAGCTAGTGATGCCAAGGAAAGATTGTCTGGAGCAATGGAATACGGAAAAGATAATCTTGAGGATGCCTATGATGAAGTTAAAGAGAAATGGAGCATTGCTAAAGACAAGGTTTTAGATGGAGCAAATAACATGGAAGACACGGTGGGTGAAGCATTACGAAATGCGAAAGATAAAGCGGCAAATGCCTATGGAGATGCTAGCCAGAATATGAACACAGTCACAGATGAGGCTTATGATGCTGAAGAAAGAATGGGGGAAGCAGTGAATTACGGAAGAAATAGAGCATCTGATGCCTATAACAAGGCTTCGAATATTGCCTCGGATTGGGCGAATGATTCCAAAGAGGCTGTATCAGGAGCAATGGAGCACGGAAGAGATCGAGCTGTGGATGCTTATGATGAAGCCAAGAAGTATACAAAAGAGGATTCAAATATGGCTTCAGAAAAGGCAGGTGATGCAAAGGATGCAATTTCAGAAGCAATGTGGTATGGGAAAGAGAAAGCATCTGATGCCTATGATGTAGCTAAAGAGGAGATTTACAGGATTTCAAATATAGCCTCGGACAAGGCTAACAAAGCCAAGGAAGCTTCGGCAGGAGCAATGGGGTCTGGAAGAGGCGGTGAGATAGATGCTTTTGATGAAGCTAAAAGTCATATCGGGGAGGCGTATGTGTCAGCCAAGGACACTGTGACCGATCAAGCCAAGGCCAATTATGAAGCTGCCAAGGAGAAGCTGTCAAAGGCCACTGGTGATCTTGGAGATAAGATGAGAAGGGAGTCTGCTGATCTATGAGTGGAACGCCACCAATGAAGCACAGTATCTTCTTCTGTGAGTCATTGTCATTACTCTTTAATTAGTGTTTTGTTTTTTCTTTGTTTTCTAAAAACATGTTTTCCTGAACATCTATTAGAGATTGTACCCAATAAATTTAATAGTGTAATGCTTGTTTTCTTTTCTTATCAATTAATTAGGCCTCTTTACTTCCTAGCATTCTAAATAAGATCACAGCTTGTTTTCTCATTTTCTTCTCACCCTAGATAATGATGCTTAAATCTACATTATGTTGAATTTTCAAGTCGCAGTAGAATTTAGGCTGAATAGAGCAGTACAATACCACTTTCCGTTTATGCATACACGTTAAGGTTCAGGATAAATACAGTCAGGATTATGCATGGAGCCCTTTAATATTGTCCTTGGTAATTATACAGTAATGTCCTTTATCCCTTACATTTACTTAATTCGGTTTGTAAATGATCCAATTCCGTGTGCAAATACATTGACTGATGCCAATGCACCATATTTTTAAGGTTTTTATGAACGAGAAACTGAATGGATACTCCAGATCATCGAAATGTTTTTGTGAACCTTAGCTGAGAACTGTTTAATTACCAGGTGGGATTTTATTAACAATGAGAGGAGAGGGGATACCAGTTTTAGCGAGTGCGCACTGGGGGATTCTTGAACAAGAAAGAAGAGAACCTGTAGATTTGTGTTTAAGATGTAGAAAGCGAACACTGCATTTTCGTTTATTGATCATCATGTGGATTTCTCTCACGGGCATGCACACAGTACCCAACACCAGACTAGCTACACATCCTTGAGAAAAAAACAAAAAAAGAACTGTTTTGGCAGAAGGGTGTGATTGTTCCTTGATTTACATTGAACCCTAACAATCCACTGCAAATACATAAATTAATTCCAACTCCATTGTACTGTTACTCAAGAGTGATCATTTTCTAGATTCCATTGATAAGGATGTCGTCTTCAATTAATCATGAATGCTGCTGTATGCACTGTTCGACGAGTCTCAATCCATATTAACACACGAAATTCAAAACCAAGACATGTATCAAGCAAAAATAAACGCGGCTTGTGAAAAATGGTAAATGAGGGGGAAAAAATAAAAATAAAAAGCCTTAGGATTAGAATGGCCAACCAGCTACTTCATCCTTGTGCCCTAAAATTACATCCGCTGGTTCCGGCTCTAAAAAGTACCTTAACGTTTAATTTTCTGGCAAGGTTCAATGAATCTAATTTTGATGGGCCATATGGAATAGTAGTAAAACATTACTTGCATACAATTCTAAGCACACGCAAGAAAATAAAAAATAAAGAAAGGCAAAGCGAAAGAGGAGACATACATGGAAGTATGAAGCATGCCCTCCATGTTCATGATCATGCCCAAAAGATGTTTCATCTTTCTTTTCCCCCCTGTAGCTAGTGATGGCAAAGATACAACTTGAAATATTTATTCTGTACTTCGAAAATGACATGCATTGGCTGCCAAATCTTTTTCAAGGTATTGGTGATCACTGATCCGATTGTATAAAGAAGAGCTCAAGTTCATGTTAATAAACAACATTACTTGGAACTTGAGAAAAAAAATAGCAGTGAGTGCTACTCTATCTTCTCCTCTCTATTTGGTTATTCACACTAATCTAATTACTGGCTAGCTACATCTACCTTCATCTCCAGATAACTACAACAGTATTAATTTATAAGGGTTTGATTTCTCTTACGTTTGCTTCTTCTTCATGGATTGTTTATTGTTGTGCATCCAAACTTTGAAAACTTTTCTCTTTACACCCACTTGGGAGCAAAACTGCTGCACCTCTTGCTCATCTTGTTTTTGTATCCTCCACCCCAACTTCTCAGCAAATTCCATCATCTTGTCCTTCTGTTCTTCGCTGAACCTTGTCCTAAACCTCTTTTTCGATATCAATGGCTGCGCCGACGACTGCCCTTGCAAATCTGATTGATACATATTAAGATCTTCACTTGATGATTCCGCTGCAGCCCCGCCGCCGCCAAAGCTCATCATCATCGGCGCAATTGGAGTGGTGTAAGTACTCAATGTGCCATGATGGTATCTCTGATGCGGATGAAGAGAAGATGATTGTGGTGGAGCATGTGAAGTGACAAGTTGTTGAGGAAGCGGTAGTATGTTTCTTCTGCCATTGCTGTTTTTGTAGCAAGTGCTATTGGCTACACATTGTGGCGCTCCGTCAATCTCTCTTCTGTGAAAACTCCTGTGACATTCACAAGCTGCACATTTGAAGGTTTCTGGGGTACCCTCCTCACCGCCAGGCATGAATTCTCCACATCCGTCCAAAACGTGTCCTCCCATGCTCGCCGCATGATTCTTCAAACATTCTCGATATCTTATTGATGCCGATGATGCTGATGTTGGTGGTGGTGATCTCGAAATTGATCTACTTGGAGTTGGTGCTGTGTTGGTTGCACTTGTAGTTGCCACGGGGGTAGTAGCTTGTGTTGGATCTGGAGTTAGGTCAAGATCTCTTGTGGGTTTGCAAGCTTGGTGTTGCGGATTCAATTGCTGCTGCTGCTGCTGCTGCTGATAAAGAGATTGGTGCTCGAGGTCAAGGGTATGAGGCAATACTGTATCAGTGTGACGATGATCTCTTCTTGTAGGAGCAGAAGGGATTCTAGAGGAGGAATCTCTATTATTTGGTGGATTGAAGGATCTTGGCATCACTGTTTCCTTCTCTTGGCCTCTTAGTTCCATGTAACTTAATTGCTATCTAAACCCTGGACTCAAATCTTGATCTCAAGCTGCCTTAACACATATCTTCTTGAAGCACTGCATCTAATTAGCTTCCAGCCGATCGATCTCAAAATCACCATGGATCTTCCTGTGATAATTTCCAACCCTAATTCAGCTAGCCCATCCAATCCAAAGAAACAAAAATGATGGAAGACCCAATCACTAGGTAGCAACTGAATAAGATTATTACTCTCTGCTCTCTTATTCTGATTTTGACGTTAATGGGTGCAAAACTCACCAACCCATTTCACTAATTTCAACTCCTATTCCTAAAGACGTAAGCAAGTGAGGTAGCAGTGGATATACTTATGATTAGATGACTTAAGAAGAGATTAATATAAGAAAAACCCTACCAGAAAACAAAGTAAAGGGATTTTGAAACTCAAACAGAAGGGGGAAAAAAGGGGCTGTCTAGTCTAGTAGAGTAGTAAATAAATTGGGCCCCTATAAAATCACACAATAACCAAGACTTACCTTGATAAATTAAGAAGTATAAACTTGAAGTAAGAAAGCTGTAATTGCACCACTAGAAGTGAACTTCATTCATAAGAGGGAGTGATAGATGTAGAGAGAACAAAAGAGCTTAATATTTTAATTTTATGTGAGAAGAGAGTGTGTAAAGAGAACAAAGATGCCTTGGAGAGTTGTGTTTCCTAGCACCCCTTCCAATCCCATGAAATCTGTCAATCCAAGGAACAGGTCAGGTTGGTTTTGGGTTTTGTACTAAAAACAAAAACAGTTATTACAATTAGAGACTGAAAACACTCGAGAGAGAGAGAGATAGAGAGAGGGAGGGAGGGATTCTTACAGTCTTGCTAGACAACCGACAAGGTCATGTTAGTTAACTCTCCCATAGCCTGCATACTGGTCCAGTTCCTAATTATTGCCTCTCCCCACTCTTTGGTTTTGTTTCTTGTTTATCTTCTCTTCTTTTCTCTCTTTGCAGCACCATCATACATGTGTGTGTGTATATATATATATATTATCTGCAGAACCCTAAACCACCTCCAATCAATATTTGTTAATTTGTGTAAAACATCAAGGAAGAGAGAAGAAAATGGTGCGGTCTTGACTTGACATCTGCTTTGGCTTGCCTGGAATCTTCCTGCAAGACTAGGAAAAGAAAAGCGGTTTCAGGTTTTGTGGGTGGCTAATTTAGCAAAATCTGATTAGAGAATATCTTAAAGAAAGGATTAGCCTAAGATAATCAGTGAGCAAGAAAATGAGAGATAGAGAGAGGGAGAATAAACCATAGTCCAAAGAACTATCCCCATTTTCTTCTTTTTTTGTTTAAGAGAATTATAGTGCGTGTACATGTGTATGTGAGAATGCTGGTCCACAACCCACAGCTACTTGTCCTTTAAGATGTGTCAGACGCTTTCTTTAGTTTTTTGTTTGTTCTGCGCCTGATATATCTGCAATCTCTGCAACTCCACTCTCTCTTCCTTTTCCTGACCAATGACTTTGGTCTTTCCCTCATCCAATCTTATTTCACATTTGCAATAGATGCTCTCTGCTTCCTGCTCTCTCTCTCTCTCTCTCTCACACACACACGCACTCACTACGGACACCATTTTGTGCTGTTGGTTGCTTTGTGGTCTTCTGTCACCTGAGCCAGTAATCCAAGTAATGAAGAGCCTCAGCACTTCAGTATTGGCTAGCTAGGTTACTGTATCATTTAACTCTTTCTTCTTTTCCCCTTTAGGTATTAATTCTGTTCTCTTCTGGTGTATCATCTATGATTTGCTATCAATAGCTAGGTTGCAGTTTCCCTATCACTCTCCAAGTTCTTTTTTTTTCCTCTCTTCAAAACTGAAGCCTGCATTTATGGTCAATATTTTCTACCAAAAGTGGGCTGGACCCTTGATGCAATAATTTCCACAGCCTTAACATGTTACCTCTCAAATGTTAGGCCTCACGTTTAACTGATACTGTAAGCTAAGCATGTACCAAAAGTCACTTAAACCCTCCCATCTTGAATTGTTGCATCCGGACTTTCTTGATAGGGTTGCAGCTTCTCATAATGGATTTTGATATGTTTATGCACCGACGGAGGGGAATAAAAGATAAAAGACAAGCTAATCAGAGAAATCAATCCTTAATTATATTGAAATTAGGGAGAGCATGGAAGTATTAGTCACATTGGAGACTTTAAAGTAATGGAAAATAGGGGCTTCTAAAGGTTTAATCTAATCGTCGAGTGAAATTAGATGCAATTTCTCTGCTCTCTCTCTCTCTCTCTCTTGACACCATGGTTGTCTTGTAACTTTCGTTTGCCAAATTAGGAAACTGAACTTTCATAAATGTCATAATATATATATATATATATATATATATATATATATATATCTGTAAATTATAATTAATGGCCAATGGCCACATGAGCTTCTTAATCTTACTAAATTAGTATGTCTATACATAAATTATCCTGGTGAGCAGCTTATCTTGTGAGTGTTTGGAGGAACAATTTCCGAGTAATTAATGATTAAATTAAAGGAGAGAGGATCAAAGAGCGATTAAACTAATTGAACACCTTGTCTTCTCTGATTAAAGAATGCACTCACGAGTCCTTGGCCAAGTTTTGAGCGTGGCGACAAATGGCTCTTACGATTTCTTTAGCTGATCACCACACCATCTCTGTCGCATAATTTATTAAAGTGCAATGTGAAGTCATTGCAGACTTAGAAATTTTGTGCACTGGCAAACCAAGAACATGGTGCTTAAGCTATCGCCTCTGAAACTTATGGACTTGTGTTTCGTAAAGGTAAAGATGAACTAAATTCTGCAATTGAAAGGGGAAGGCGTTACACTTCTAGTGTCTTTTTGCCGAGTTTAGTGTGGTTTTGGCGAAACTTCCATTAAAAGGCATCAAATGCTTTTGCTGTAGTCATATCCACGAATGCACGGTGGATTACTTACAGTTTAGTTATTATTCTTGAGATGAGTAAGAATACAACTTGATTTCTCAACTTTTTTTTTATTTGTTTATATTTGACCAATGTGATTTTAAATATTTATATTTAAGCCCTAAATTTTATTTTTAGAAAAAAACTACTTTGAGCATTTTATAGTTTTTTTTTCTATTTGTAACTAAATTTTTAAATATTACACTTTGCAATCTAGATCAAAGCAGATTTTAAAAATAAAGGAAATGGCAATAATTCCCCCATATATATTGAAGCAAGGAAGATAACCATTCTCATACACCAATTTTGAGTCACCCAGTATTTTCATTCAGGAAAATCTAAAAAAAGCAAAAAAACAATTCAAAAAAATATGTTTTCGATGCATTTCAGTTATTCGTACATCCAATGTGTAATTTTTAATTATTCTTCTCTTACTAATGTCTTTAAAAAAAATCAAAGAAATATGTTTTTCGATGTATTTGCATCAATTTTGTATTTCTTAATTACTTTTCTTATCGAATTAACGTTGTTTCTTGAAAACAAATCAAAATGCAAAATAAAAAATAAAAAAAGTAAATAATTAAAATAGAAAGCAAAATGGATAAGAGACTAAAATGTAAAACAATAAAAATAAGAGAGCAAAATAAAACTGAGTTACTTGATGACCAAGTAACTAAAAAGAAGATGACATAATTTGTGGCCTATAAATAGTAGAGGAATCTTGCAAGAGAATGGGGAAGCCATCATTGGAAAAAAAAAAAAAAAA
>Ga0325401_1006903_pt1 | contig 11016 bp, 9 predicted proteins | sample PopdelMetagenome_FD_205666 | JGI IMG/M metagenome (GOLD analysis project Ga0325401, IMG submission 205666) | Populus deltoides microbial communities from Bellville, Georgia, United States - Xylem-PdKOR-R2 | ecosystem: Host-associated > Plants > Phyllosphere > Stem > Wood/Secondary xylem | place...
CCGATGACGGCGTCTTCAGTCCGTCGATGTGGGCACCGGCCCGCTTGACCACATACAGATCCGCGACGTTCGCGGTGTCAAGAGCCGACCGACATACGTTACACGAGCCGAGCGGATGCCACCAGCGCCGACTCCGGACTCGGATCAGAGCGCGGTGTCGCCGATAAGGCTCACGCGGATACCGAGAGTGTCGAGCATTGCGGCTTTGGCGAGCAGCGCGCGATCCGCGGTCTCGGCGTCCGGCGCGTACACGACCTGCACGTGGTTGGCCTTGTGCCGGGCCATGAACTGGTCACGCGTCACTCCCGAGAGCACGACGTGCGCGATCGGCCACTCCGGGTTCGTCGCGTGCTTGCGGCGATGCGTCTCGTCCGGGGGCAGTTCGACCGCACGGGCGCGGAAGATGTCCGCCTGCAACACCCCGTCCTCGATGTACACCCGACTCACCACGAGTTCGCCGGGTTTCGACACCCCGTTGATCGTCGCTCCGCCGGCCGGGAAGAAGACATGTCCCTGACGCCAGCCCTCCGCCGCCTGCCATCCGCCGAGATGCGAGGCCGGGACGGATCCCGAGATCTCGTACACCCAGACGAACTCGCCGTCGTACTGCTCGCCCCAACGGATGTCGTGCAGGGTGTTGTCCGGAAGCAGGCCCATCGCCGTCCATACCCGGTCGGTGACCAGTGCGTCGACGGCAACGCCCTCGTCCGCCTCGTTGAAGTGGGGCACGGCACGACCGGCGTAGAGCTGCCGCTCGCCGTCGCGGGAGAGCACGGGAGGGCGTTCGGTGGTGTTCAGCATGCCCTCGGCGAGGTCCGACGCCGGTACCAGGTCCTTCAACCCCTGCTGATACTGGATCCCGACCGCATCGAGGCCGAAGTCGTCGGCGATGCGCAGCGCCGCGATGTACATCTTGAGTTGCCATTGGACCTGCTCACGGGTGAGCTCGGTCGCCCCGTCCTCGCCGTAGCGGAAGGTCATCCCGCGCTCCGTCAACCAGCTGTAGGCCGCATCGGCCTCGCTCTCGCGCACCTCCAGCATCTCCGCGTACAAGGCGGACTGCGAGAGCCGCTCCTTGTAGATCCCGATCGGGTTGAGCAGCTCGTCGTCGAACACGGCGTTGTACATACCCATGCATCCCTCGTCGAAGACGCCGATGATGGCCTTGTCTGCGAGGATCTGCCGTCCCAGGGCTCGGCCCAGCTCGACCTCCGGGTCGTGCGGCAGGACGGGGAGCTCGCGAACGTGCGTGACGTCGTGAACGATCGAACCGGTCTCGATCCACTCCTGCAGGCCCGACCGGAACCACTCGTCGGTGAAGTCGGTCGACCAGAGCGTCGAGTACGCGGTGCCCATCTTGGTCAGCCCGGCGTTGAGCCCCAGTAGCCCGACGAGGCCGGGCCATTCTCCGGAGAAGTTGGCGACGGTGAGAATGGGCCCGCGATGCGTCCGCAATCCGGCGAGCACGTGGTGCGAGTACTGCCACACCGCCTCCGCGACGACCAGTGGCGCGTCCACCGGGATGCGGGTGAAGACGTCGAGTCCCATCCGCTGGCTCGAGATGAATCCGTGACCCGTGCGCGGATCGACCTCGTTCGCCCGGACGACGTGCCGCCCGAGCGCCTCGAACTCGCGGGCGAGGGCGGCCTCCATCGCGGCCTGAGTCGGCCAGCCGGCGGTGTTCGCGGACTCGCGTAGATCGCCGCTCGCGATCAGGTACACGCTGTCGGGCCGAGCGAGGGGACGCTCCGAGGTCTCGGGGAAGATGTAGGTGCTCATCAGCGGGGGTCCTGCGTCGAAGACGTGATCGATGCATCCGTGCCGCCCGAGGCGAGCCAGGTGACCATCGCGTGCCACAGCTGGCCGAAGCCGGTCCAGTCGGTGAACTCCTGCGGCGCCCAGTGCTCGCCGATGTCGCTCGCGTACGCGATGGCGCGGCCGTTCCCGTACCGGCCGGCGACGACGAAGGGGTCGCTTTCGAAGGCGGCCACAACTGTCGCGTCCTCGCGGGGAACGAATCTCTGGTACCCGAGGAGCGACGGCCACGGGCCGCCGGGTAGGCCGGGGATGATGGTCCCTTCTTCGGTGAGGCGGGGGACCACCCCCTGCGGCGTCTCGATCCTGTCGTCCCCGAGCTCGAGCTCCACAGGCAGCATCTCGGCGACTCCCGTGTTGCGATAGTTCGCCTTCGCTTCGATGCCCTGGAAACTCAAGTAGCCGCCGACCATGGCGAACCCGCCGCCCTGCTCGACCCAGTCGCGGACGAGATCGAGACGGTTCGGCGTCCGTCTCCCCCCGCTGAAGGTCGAGGGATGGAGGAGGAGCGTGTTCGACCCGATGTCGGAGAAGAGGATGACGTCGTGGGCCTCGAGACCCTCGAGCGTGCCGGGGAACTCGGTCGCCGCTACGTGCGACGGCATGTAGGTCACGTCATGACCGGCCGAGTCGAGCGCAGCCAGCAGCGCGCCCCCGCCCTCCGAATACTCCGTCGTGGTGAAGCTGTCGAACCCCTTGGTGTGCGTCGAGGTCACGGACCACGACTCGCCGACGACGAGCACTCGTGTCATTTCTTCTCCTTGGCTTCGATGCGGTCGTCCACGCCGGCGAGGTCCCGGATCGCAAGGGCCATGACGGCCGTCGCATCGCGGAGGTCCTTCTCCAGCACGTGTTCGTCCGCCTGATGTGCGACCCCCATGTGACCGGGGCCGAAGTTGATCGTGGGGCTGCCGGCGTCGATCATCAGCCCCATGTCGGTGTGGGACATGCATCCCTGCAGGACGCTGCCGAGACCGACCGTCCGCGCCGCTCGGAGGGTGCTCTGCACCACGGGCTCGTCCTCGTCGGTCTCGCCACAGTCCGCGTCGACGAGCCAGGTCACGGTGGGCGGGTGCGCGTCGAACCAGTCGTCGCCCTCGAGGAACCCCCCGAAAAGCTCCTCGAGCTCCGCCTTCACGGCGCTGCCGAGCCCGTTCCCGTCCTTCTGGCCGGGGAGGTACTGCGCGTTGAAGGTGATCGTGCAGGACGCGGCGTAGGTGGTGGGGAACTCGCCCGCGTCGATCTGCGCCACGTAGATCTGGCAGGGGATCGGGAGGTGCTTGTGATTCTTCACCGGATCGGTCCGCCAGCGCCCGTTGGTCTCCGCGATCGCGTTGAGCAGAAGCCTGCCGTACTCCGCGGCGTCCACCGCGCCGCCCTGCTGCCAGGGAAGACGCTCGAGCTCGATGTGCCCGGCGCGCCCGTGGAGCTCTACCCGGCCCCACAGGATGCCGCGGCACAGGGGTGCGATGTTCAGGTCGGTGGCCTCCGGCACGATCGTGCCCCCTCGGGCCACCCATCCCCGATCCACGAGCGCGAGGGTGCCCATGCCGCCCGCCTCCTCGTCGGCGACCGACGCGAGGATCACATCGCCCCGGAGCCGCACGCCCGCGCTCTGCAGGGCCCGGACGGCACCGAGAGCCGCGGCCATGCCGCCCTTCATGTCCACGGCGCCGCGGCCGTAGATCCGGCCGTCGCGCCGGGCGCCGCCGAAGGGGTCCTCCGTCCAGCGCGACCCGACGCTGACCACGTCGCAGTGGCCCTGCACCATCATGGCGGACGCCTCCGGGTCGCTGCCGGGGATGCGCGCGACGACGTTCGGCCGGCCCGTGAAGTCGCGGCCCGGGTAGTAGCCCGGTCCGTCCGCTCGGTGCGCGAGGGCGTCGGCGTCCGGCTCCCAGCGGTCGATCTCGGAGGCGCCGAGCTCGCGGAAGACGCGCTCGAACACGTCCTGCACGAGCGCCTCGCCGGAGACGGAGTCGTCGTCGCCGAACCAGGGGTTCACGCTCGGCGCCCGGAGGAGCTCCTGCAGCAGCTCGATCGTCCCCTCGGCGTCGGCGTCCACCGCCTGGAGAATCAGGTCGGTCTCGTCGTCGGTCATGATGTCCTTCCCGCTGTCGGATGGTGTGGTCGTCGCGCGGTGGTCACGAGACGGTCTCCTTCGCCCGGGCTCTCGATCGCACGAGCATCGACACGATCAGGACCGCGCCGAGGAGTCCGATCTGCACGGTGGACCCGACGCCGGCGAGAACCATCCCCGAGTTCAGGATTGCCACGAGCACGAGGGCCAGGAAGGTGCCGGACACCCGTCCCACTCCGCCCGTGATGGCCGTGCCCCCGAGCACCGCGATGGTGATGGCCTGGAGCTCCAACCCGGTGCCCGCGGTCGACTTGGCGTTGAGCAACCAGGACGCCGACACCACGGCCCCCAGACCGGCCAGCGCGCCGGAAACGGCGTAGAGCCGCAGCCGGACGGCGCGCACGTCGACGCCGGAGAGCCGGGCGGCGAGGGCGCTCGACCCGAGCTGGTACACCTCACGCCCGAAGCGCGCGCGGCTCATCAGCAGGGCGACCAGCAGGTAGGCAGGCACGAGTATCACGAGCACCTGGAAGGGGATGCCGACGACGGAGGTCTGCCCGATCACGGAGAACCCGTCGCGGTCGAAGCCGTTGATGTCGACACCGCCGGAGAGCACCAGCGCGGCGGACGCGTAGAGGTACAGGGTGCCGAGCGTCACGATCAGCGGCGGCAGGTTCAGCAGCGTGATCAGAACGCCGTTGATCGCCCCGAGGACTGCGCCGGCCGCGATCGCGACGAGCGCGGCCACCCACGGCGTGAGCCCCGCGTTCACGGCCACGAGCCCGAACAGCACGCTGGTGAGCGACATGGTCGACCCGATCGAGAGGTCGATACCGCCTCCCCCGCTGAGGATCACGAGGGTCTGACCGAGCGCGAGCAGCCCGACGACGGCGCTGTACTGCAGCATCGAGAGCAGGTTCTCGATCCGGAGGAAGTAGGGCGAGATGAGGCTCATCACGACGAAGGCGACGACGATGAGCACGAGCAGCGCGACGCGCCGGTCGGTGATCAGACGGTTCAGGACGAGCCGGTTCAAGAGAGACCTCGCGATCGACGCGCCTCGACGAGGACGACCAGTCCGTCGATCGACACGGCCAGGAGGATCACCAGCCCGACCATGAGGCCGTTCCAGAGGGGCGGCACGCCGGCGAGGACGACGCCGTTCTGCAGCACCGTGATGAACAGCAGTCCGCCGAGCGTGCGGATGAGCGAACCCTCCCCGCCCAGGATCGAGGTACCGCCGACGACCACCGCCGCGATCGCGAGCAGGGTGAGCTCGTTGCCGCTCGAGGCCTGCACGACGCCCACCCGACCGATGTAGGTGCACGCGGCCACACCCACCAGCCCGCCGAGCACGGCGTAGCAGATCAGGCGGACCCGCGTGACGTCGATGCCGGCGAGGACCGCCGCGTCCCGGTTCGATCCGACGGCGAAGACCGAGCGCCCGAAGCGCGTGGCGCTGAGCACGAACTGCAGGACGGCGTACACCGCCAGCACGATGAGCACGAGCACGGGAAGCCCCAGCAGCCTCGCCTGACCGGACAGGGCCGGGAGGACGGGAGGGGAGAAGAGGTCCCGGCTGCCCCAGAGCAGGAAGAGCACCGTCTGCAGGATCGCGCTCGTCCCGAGCGTCGCGACGATGGAAGGGATCGACAGTCGCGCGACGAGGGCCCCGTTGATCAGGCCGATCGCGACGCCACCGCCGATCGCGACCGCGAGGACCAGCGCGGGCGGCACGGCCCCGCCGAGCAGGGTCCCGACGATCCAGGCGAGCACGCCGACGGCGAAGCCCGTGGACACGTCGATGCCGCCGAGGATCACCACGAGGGTCAGCCCGGCGGCGATGAGCGCGAGATCGGAGGCGTTCGTGACGACGTTCAGGAGGTTCTGCGCGGTGAGGAATTGCGGCGAGAGCGCGGTGAACACCACGAACTCGACGACCAGTAGGAGGGGCAGCAAGTAGCGCCGCACTGCGACCAGCACGCGGGCGAGCGTGGCGCGGTGCTCGGCCACCGGCGCCGCGTGCTCGGCGACGGTGCTCACGCGTCCACTCCGACGGCGGCGCGGAGCACGCTCTCCTCGGTGATGGACGAGCCGGTGAGGGTGCGCGTCACACGGCCCTCGTGCAGCACGTGAACGACCTCGCTGAGCTCGAGCAGCTCGGTCAGCTCGCTGGAGATGAGCAGGACGGCGAGCCCGCGCTCGGCCAGGGCCCGGATGTCGCGATGGATCTCCTGCTTCGTGGCCACGTCGATCCCGCGGGTGGGCTCGTCGAGCATCAGCAGGTGCGGCTCCGTTGCAATGAGGCGGGCGAGCAGGACCTTCTGCTGATTGCCCCCGGAGAGCGCGGGAAGGAGGGTGCCGGATCCACCCGACTTGATGGAGAGACGACCCGCCCAGGTGGACACGAGCGTCCGCTCCGCCCGTGCGGACAGGAGGCCTCGGCGGCTCACCCGGCGGAGAGCGGCGGCGACGAGGTTCTGGCCCACCGTCATGAACGGGAAGACGCCCTGCGACTTGCGGTCCTCGGGCAGATACGCGATGCCCCGCTCGAGCGAGTCGCGCGCGGAGCGCGGGGTGAAGGTCGCGCCGCGATAAGTGATGGACCCGGCCGCGAGCGGCATCTCGCCGAAGATCGTGAGCGCCACCTCCGAGCGCCCGGCGCCGACGAGTCCGTACAGGCCCACGATCCGCCCTGCCTCGATCTCGAAGGAGACGCCTTCGAACGAGCCTGGGGACCCGATGCCGCGGACGGTCAGCACAGGAGGAGAATCGTCGCGTCCGGTCCGCTCAGGCGGCAGTGTGGCCGTGCTCGACGCGGCGCCCCCGGCGCCGCCCGCTGAGCCCATCATCCGAAGCAGTCGCTCGCGGTCCGGCCGGTCGATCTCCCCGGCGTTCCTGCCGTCCTTGAGTACGACGAACCGCTCGGCCACGTGCTCGAGCTCGTCGAATCGGTGCGTGATGTAGCAGATCGCGGTGCCTGCGGCGGAGAGGCCGTCGACCAGCTCGAACAGCCGGCCCGACTCTGCAGCGGTGAGGATCGAGGTCGGCTCATCGAGGATGAGCACGCGCGCCTCGTCTGAGACGGCGCGCGCGATCAGCACCTGCTGCTGGTCGGCGAGGGACAGCTGACCCATCCGCCGGTCCAGCAGGCCGGCAGGAAGACCGAGTCGATCGAGCAGATCGGCGGACTCGGCTCGCATGGCGCGCCGACGCAGGACCCCGAGCCCTCGGTACACGAGCTGACGGCCCATCACGAGGTTCTCGAGCACGGTCAGGTGCCCGAAGCCGGCGGGCTCCTGGTACACGGTGCTCACCCCGGCGCGGATCGCGTCGACCGGGGTGCGGGGCGCGTAGTCCTCGCCGGAGAGCGTCATGGATCCCGAATCGGGACGGTGCACGCCCGCGAACACCTTCATCAGCGTCGACTTGCCGGCGCCGTTCTCCCCCATCACCGCCACCCGCTCGCCATGGCGGATCTCAAAGTCCACGTCACTCAGCGCGCGGGTCCCGGCGAAGGACTTCGACACACCGCGCACGCTGAGCAGCGGTGGCGGCTTCTCGACCGTCGTGTTCATCGCGCCCGACTCCTTCTCGCCGATCGACTCAGAAGTCGTAGTCGGCGTAGTCGTCCTTGGTGAACACCTGCGGGTCGCCGAGGAGCAGGGTCGAGGTGGCCTCGTCGTAGGACACCGGCTCGTCGAAGCCCGGAACGTCGTTCTCCGCCTCAACGGAGGTCTCGGTGGCGAGCTGGTAGAGCGCCCACACGGTGAGGTAGCCGAGCTTGGTCACGTCCCAGAGCACCGTCGAGGTCATCGCGCCCGACTCGAGGAAGGGGCCCGCGGTGGCGGGCGACCCGAAGCCGGTGACGGCGATATCGCCGATCCGGCCCGCATTGGTGACCGCCTGACCCACGCCCGGCACGGCGTTCGAGGGCACCGCGATGATGCCCTTGAGGTCGGGGAAGGCGGTCATCAGGTTCTGGGCCTCGGAGAGCGCCGCGGCGGAGTCCAGGGCGTGCCGCACGCCGCCGACGAGCTCCATGTCCGGGTACTCGGCCTCCTGCTGCGCCATGGCGGCGTCGATCCAGTTGTTGAAGGTGGCCGTGTCCGCGGAGCCCGAGACGATCGCATACTGGCCCTCCCCGCCCATGCCGTCCGCGAGGGCGTCCATGACCGTTGCGCCCAGCGCCTCGTCGGTGGCCTGGGACACGAACATCTGGCGCTCGCTGTCCGGCGCGTCGGCGTCGGAGGTCGCGACCGCGATGCCCGCCTCGCGGGCGCTGCTGATCGAGTTGTTGATCGACGTGGGGTCGAGCGGCGACAGCGCAATGGCGTCGTACCCCTGTGACACGAGGTTGTCGAGCACGCGCACCTGCTCCCCCGAGTCGACCTTCGACGGCCCGGTCTGGGTGTAGGAGACGCCGAGGTCCGCGGCCGCACTGTCGGCACCCGCCTTGAACCCCGCGAAGTACGGGATCCCCTCGAGCTGCGTGACCATCGCGAAGCGGAGGTCATCGTCGGACGGCGCCGCGCCGGGCTCGGAGCCAGTGCCCGGCGTCTCCGAGCACGCGGTCAGGACGAGAGCCGCCGCTACGAGTGCAGCCCAGGCTGTCGAGTGTTTTTTCATCCTTGCCTCCGACCGTCCGTGCTCGCCGAGTGCAAGAGCACTCCGAGCCTCCATGAAATCGATTGCACTGATTATGGAAGCGCGGAGAGCTATGGCGCAAGAAGTTGGTGTAACAGCCGTGTAAAATCCGTGCTGACAGTCACGTCGTGCGGTGGTATCGGTTTCAGGTCGTAGGAAGATGATGCATGACCACATCCAGCGAGTCGCCGCGGTTCACCGTCCTGACCAGCGCCGGCCCGCACGTCTTCAGCCCGGATGACGGTCACGTGCTGCCGCACGAGCACGTGATCATCGACATGCGCGTGTACTGGGAGGGCGACGGTCCCTGGGACGCTCTTGATCCTCCCCAACGGGCCCTCACCCCGATGACGACGGACGCTCACCGTCGGCGCCCCCAGGGCACCAGCCGTGAGAACCTCGTCCTCGTCGACTGGTACGTCGCAGCCTCCGAGCTCGCAGCGGCGGCGGAGCAGGGCTGTCAGCTGGTCGTCGACCTCACCACCGACGGCCTCGACCCGCAGCCGTCGCTCGCGCTGAAGGCGTTCGAGCTCGCAGGCCTACCGGTCGTCCTTCCGGTCGGACGCTACCTCGGGCACTCTCTCGACGAACACGAACGCCGGCGCGACGCGGGCGAACTGGCCGACGCCTGGCTGCGCCGGATCGAGGAGCGCCCGCACGGCCACGCGATCGGGATGATCGGTGAGATCGGCACCTCCGCTGAGATCAGCCAGGTGGAGGAGACCTCGTTGCGCGCGGCGGCCCGCGCCCAACGGTCGTCGGGTCTGCCGGTGAACATCCACGTCGATCCCTTCGGACGCCAGGGGCACCTCGTGCTCGATGTGCTCGAGGAGGAGGGTGCGGACCTGGAGAAGGTCGCGCTCAGCCACTGCGACGGCGACATCGACGTCGAGCACCTCGCCTCCCTTGCGGCGCGCGGCGCCTACGTGGAGTTCGACCTCTTCGGCACCGGTCCGGACTGGGTGATCCTCGGACGCGGTTTCAACGACGACGCCGAGCGTCTCGACGCCCTCGTTCGCCTGGTCGAACTCGGGCATGAGCACCGCATCCTTCTGTCCCACGACATCTGCATGAAGAACTCGCTGGTCCGTCACGGCGGTTGGGGGTACGGACACATCGGGGCGCGGATCCTGCCCGCCCTCGACGAGCTCCTCGGCGAAGACCTGCGCATCGCACTCTCCGCCGTCAATCCGCTCCGACACCTCTCGATCGACGCCTGATGGGCGCCACCATTCACGAGGTCGCTCGACGCGCGGGCGTCTCGGCGGCCACCGTGAGCCGCGTGTACAACCGCGGAAGTGTCTCCGCCGAGAAGGAGCGGCTCGTGCTGAGGGCGGCCGCCGACCTCAGCTTCGTACCCAACCGCACCGCCCGGTCGCTGCGCCGCCGCAGCTCCGAGCTGATCGCGCTCATCATCCCGGACATCGAGAACCAGTACTTCACGTCGCTGGCCCGAGGCGTGGAGGACGCCGCCCTCGCGCGCGGGTACTCCACCGTGTTCTGCAACACCGACGACGACGTGGACAAGGAGGCACGGTACCTGTCGGTGGTCGTGTCCGAGAACATGGCAGGGGTCATCATCGCCACGGCGTCCAGCAGCAGCGACCTCTCCTCCCTGATCGCCAGTGGTCGGCACATCGTCGCCGTCGACCGCCTCACCAACGAGGACGTCGACCGGGTGACCACCGACGACCTCGCCGCCGGCCGTCGCGCCACCGAGGAACTCATCCGCCACGGCTTTCGTCGGATCGCCTGTATCACCGGGCAGGACACCATCCCCACCTCGCACGAGCGCGCACGCGGCTGGCGCTCGGCTCTCGCCGATGCGGGGCTTCCGGCACCCGACTCCGCCCTACGGTTCTCGGATTTCCGAGTGGAGGGCGGACGACAGGCAATGCAGGACCTCTTGTCCTTCAGCGAGCCGCCGGACGCGGTAGTGGTCACCAACAATCTCATGGGAGTCGGAGTGCTGCAGGCGTTGCACGCCGACAAGGCCGCGAGCGACGTCCGGATCGGCGTGATCGGAGAGCTCCCGTACGTGACCTCCGACGCATTGGCCGCTACCGTGCGTCTTCCCGTCCGTGAGATGGGCGAGACTGCGCTCAAGATCCTCATGGAGCGGATCGACGGCGATACTTCTCCCGCGAAGACGATCGTGCTGCAGAACGAACTAGTGCCCTCGCAGCCACCGCGGACCGACGAGCACCGCTAGCGGCTCAGGAGGGTGCCCTCAAGGAAGGCCCTCGCCGCTCCGGCTACCCTGTCCCCGACATGAGAGCCCGCGTCACCCGAACCGCGAGCGTCGTCGCGCTCGCCACCGCAGTCGTGGCAGCGCTCGCGCTCGGCGGCTGCGCGCCCACGGGCGACGCCGGCGAATCGGTGACCCCGACGGCCACGGCGCGCTTCCCGGAACCGCTGCAGTACCCGGACATCCCCGTGATCGAGAACCTCGACTACGGGTCGCGGGGCGACGG
>Ga0325401_1006909_pt1 | contig 11012 bp, 9 predicted proteins | sample PopdelMetagenome_FD_205666 | JGI IMG/M metagenome (GOLD analysis project Ga0325401, IMG submission 205666) | Populus deltoides microbial communities from Bellville, Georgia, United States - Xylem-PdKOR-R2 | ecosystem: Host-associated > Plants > Phyllosphere > Stem > Wood/Secondary xylem | place...
GCCGCAGCCTCACCGACGCCTACGTACTTTACCCCTACCAAAGCACTTCGGCTTTCTTCGAGATTACGAAGGTGCAGTTCTAAGCTCAACCAGCACGCTAGAATTACTGCGCTAGTGACCTAGCTTCAGCTTCTTTATCAAAAAGGCCCGCTTGGCATATGCTGAGCGGGCCGTTTTTTTGGGTTGACGCTATTGGATGATCGGGAATACTTAGCCTTCAAATGCCGTCAGTTGTTCTTTGGGTGGCATTTACGAGCAAGTAAACAAGCTAGTTATGCTGTCTGCTAAAGTATTCTGCAATCGATACCGGCAACGATTGCATAAATATTTACCGCTGCTTGCATTCTACTTCACGTAGCACTACTCATATTCAGTCCCAACTAAGCGCAATTCCAAACCCACCAATCCAAGACTTTATGAATCTACCTTTTACGCTTCCTCACAAGCGAGATGTTGGTTACCACTGGCTGCTCTTGCTATTGTTCATTGGTTGTGGCTTTAGTTCGCCACTGTATGCCTACGACTTGATAGTAGCCAAGGACGGCACGGGCAACTACACGACTGTGCAGGCTGCCATCAACGCCGTACCGACTGGGCGCACTGCGGCTTACACCATCTTTATTAAGAATGGGATTTACCAGGAGAAAATTACGGTGCCGGCTAACAAGCCGTTTGTGCAACTCGTGGGCGAAAGTGTGGCCAATACCATTCTGACTTGGAACGACAACGCCAACACGCCCAACGGCAGCGGAGGCACCCTAGGTACGGGCGGCTCGGGCAGCATTACGGTAAATGCCACCGACTTTTCCGCCTTGAACATCACCTTTGTCAATTCCTTTGGCGATGGTTCGCAGGCAGTGGCTGTTAGCTTGTATGCCGATCGGGCCGCGTTTAAGAACTGCCGCTTCCAGGGTAACCAAGACACGCTGCTCAACTACGGCAACGGCCGGCAATACTTCAAGGACTGCTACATCGACGGCAACGTGGACTTCATTTTTGGTAATGCTATTGCGCTGTTTGATAACTGCGTGATTTATGCCAAGACCCGCACCACAGCCGGTAGCTCCTTCATCACGGCGGCCAACACGCCGCCCGGCCAAACCTACGGCTACGTGTTTCGCAATGCGAAAATTCCGACGAACGCCGGCGGCACACAGTATTACCTAGGTCGGCCCTGGCAAAACTCGACAGGCTTCACCACACTCGCCGAAAACAAGGTGGTGTTTTTGAAAACTACGATTGGCGCTAACCAGATTTTGCCCGCTGGCTGGGTAACCTGGGATGCCGGCACCGACGTGACAAAAATCACCTACGCCGAATATAAGACCCGCTACTTCGGGGGTAAGCTATTACCCGTGAACCAACGCGTTTCGTGGTCGAAGCAACTGACCGATGCCGATACAGCTCGGTACGCTAAAGCTAACCTGTTCGGCACTTGGGACCCATGCACCGTGGTGCCGGGTTTCTGCACCACAATCAACACGCCTGACATTGCCGTGTCGAACTTCCGGGCAACCCGCGGCGCCATGCAAGCCACCTTCGACTGGAACATCAGTTGGGCGGCGAGCCAAATCAAGTATGAACTTTTCCGCTCGTCGGACAACACAACCTTCAGCAAGATTTACGAAACCACCGCCACAAGCGACTCAACCTACAACTTCCAAGCAACTGACGCGCTGCCCGCAGCCGGCAACGTGTACTACTATTACTTGCGCGCTTCTAAGTCGGGCCTACCCGCGCATACTACCCCCACCATCCAGGTGTCGAGCGTTCCGACTATTAACATCACCGGCGGCACCAATACCTTCGCACAGTACAGCAATGGCCCCTCTGCGCCCCAAACCTACCTCCTAGGTGGTGTGAACCTCTTGGGGCCCGTGACAATTACACCGCCGGCCGCCTACGAAGTATCCGCCAACGGTGGCACAAACTGGTACGGGGCGGCTACGCCTTTGGTACTCACGCCTACCAACAACACGCTGGCGAATACGACCATCAGCGTGCGGCTCAATGCTACGGCAGCGGGTACTTACAGTGGCAACATTGCGCATACCAGCCCTGGTGCTACCACGACGAACGTGGCCGTGAACGGTACGAAGGTAAATACGCCGCAGCCCATATCAGTGCCGCTGCAATGGTGGCCCCTCAAAGCCAACAATCAGGACAGCACCGCGGTGCGCTCCGCCGACTTACTTCCCAGCATCCCTACACTACGCAACCTCTACCTCTCAAATTCCACGACAGTAGCCACTATTAAGGCGTACTCCAAAACTTACGGCCAAGCCCTTGGGGCTACGGCCAACGGGGACGGCAGCTGGGTACCGTCGCCGGGTGGCACGCCCAACCGCGTGTACTACGAGCAGCTTACCATCACGGCGGCGCCTAATGCTAGGTCTATGCGCCTCGATTCTTTGCTCTTTACCACGGGCTTCTACAACACGGCCAACGGGCGACTCGCTATCCAGGTCTCGCGCAGCGGCTTCGTGTCCGACTCTACCGAGCTAACAGATGGCCGTGGCCCAATGGGAAGCTTGAACGCGACTACCGGCACCGGCACGTTCGCTAGTCCGCTCATTTTGGCGAACCAAACTAATGGTATCACCACCGTTTACCGCTTTCCGCTGGCTGGCACCACGGGCCTTACCCTCAACGCCGGGCAAAAATTGACCGTGCGCTTTTATTTCGCAGCGGGCTCCAGCAGCGCGGGCCGATATGCCTTCTTGCGCGATGTGCAGTTGAAAGGCCAAGCCAACATCGTGACAAGCGCCAATAAACCGCTGGCCGGCACTTCCTTCCAAGTGTACCCCAACCCTACCGCCGATGGTAACCTGACCGTGGAGCTAGGTGGCTACTCGCACGATGTGCGTTTAACTCTCTGCAACGCCTTGGGCCAGCAGCTTCTTTCCACGACTGTCAGAGCAGGCCAAAAGACCCACGCTTTGCACCTGGGCAAGCTAGCTTCGGGCGTATACATCCTGCGGACGCAAAGCAAAGGCGGCACCGATGTGCGCCGGATTGTGCGGGAATAGCGTTCATAATTAACAGTGTAATGGCAAAGGGGCGCTGGTGAGTTATCAGCGCCCCTTTGCCATTCTTGTTGCTCCTACTGAGTGAAATACTTCAAGGCACTGGCGAATGGAAGTAGGTACTACTTTGCCTTGTTGAAAGTCTTGCACCAGCTCTTCATTTTAGAAATTATTCCCACTTAATCAAGGCCATAAAACACGCCCGTAAATACCATTACAAGATAATAGCGCCGCCGAGCTTCAGCAGGAAGTTTGTAGAGATTCCTAGCTTTAGGGCATGGCTTCCGTCTTTCAGACTTATCTACAGCTGGGGTTTTTCCACATTTTTAACCTTCAGGCCTACGACCATCTGGTATTCCTGCTGGCCTTATGTGCGCCCTATGTGCTAGCCGATTGGCGTCGGGTAGTAGCCCTTGTCACGAGCTTCACGGTAGGTCACAGTCTTACCCTAGCTCTGGCTACCCTCGGGTTCGTGCAGTACAATGTGAAGGTGATTGAAACTCTCATTCCCATTACCATCTTACTAACATGCCTGCTCAACCTACGCCAGGCCGGCCGCGACGACTCGCGCCGCCTCGACCGCAACTTGTCGCGCCCTAAGTCTATTATTCTGGCGCTGCCAAACCTGTTGGCGGCCGTGTTCGGACTCATTCACGGGCTAGGTTTTTCGAGTTATCTGCGTGAGCTGTTAGGACGCCAAAGTCAGCCGGTGCTAGAGTTGCTTGCTTTCAACCTAGGCGTCGAGCTAGGTCAGCTCCTGATCGTGGCGCTCATCCTGCTCATTGGCTTTGTGGTGTTACAAATACTGCGCGTAGCACGTCGAGATTGGCTTTTGGTGGTGAGCGGCGCCGCAGCCGGTATTGCAGTGGTGCTTTTGCTAGGCGCCTAGAGCCAGCGGCAGGTAGTGCCGAGCTTGGTCATGCAACCTGCTATTGATAGCACCTGTCTGTACGCAGGTTATGGAGCCGCACTTTGTATATTTGTGTTCCTACTGTTCCGAAACCCCTCTTTACTATGCTGAAATACATACTATTAGCTGTCGGCGCTGTGGGGCTAGCCACCACACCGTTGCGGGCGCAAAGCACCAACTCTGGCACCGATAAGTTTGCCCAGCTTGGTACCGAGCTACCTACGCCCAACGAGTACCGCACTGCCAGCGGCGCTCCTGGCCACGCTTACTGGCAGCAGCGCGCCGACTACAACATTCGGGTGAAGCTCGACGACGAGAAACAGGCCATTACTGGCTCGGAGGACATTACCTACACCAACCTCTCGCCCGACGTGCTGACTTACTTATGGGTGCAGCTCGATCAGAACATCCTGGATAAAAACTCCATCACCACTGCCACGCAAATTGCGCAGGTGCAGGAGAAGATGTCGTTTCAGGCCATGGACTACCTGATGAAGTCGGACTTCGACGGTGGGTTCAAGATTGAATCGGTGAAGATGAAGGGCGGTAAAGACCTGCCCTACACCATCAACCACACCATGATGCGCATCGACCTGCCCACGCCCTTACGGCCCAAGCAGTCAGTGACGTTCAGCGTAGCGTGGCACTACAACATCAACGACCAGCTCAAAATCAGCGAGCGGTCGGGCTACGAGTATTTCCCCGAGGACAAGAACTACCTCTACGAAATTGCGCAGTTCTACCCCCGCATGGCGGTGTACTCCGATAACCAGGGCTGGCAGCAAAAGCAGTTCCTAGGTCAGGGCGAGTTCACGCTGCCTTTCGGCGACTACCGCGTGAGCATCACCGCTCCCGCCGACCACGTGGTAGGTGCTACTGGCGTGCTGGTAAACCCTGACCAAGTACTATCAGCCGCGCAGCGCAAGCGCCTCCAGCAAGCCAAAACGGCCACGAAGCCCGTGCTGATTGTGGAGCAACCCGAAGCTGTGAGAGCTGAAGGAAGCCGCGCCAAAGGCACTAAGACCTGGACCTTTGCCGCCGAAAATGTGCGCGACTTTGCGTGGTGCAGCTCGCGCAAATTCATCTGGGATGCCCTCGGCGTCAAGCAGAACGGCAAAGACGTGATGTGCATGAGCTACTATCCCAAAGAGGGCAACCCACTGTGGGGCCAGTACTCGACGCAGGTTGTGGCGCACACCATCAAGACCTACTCCAAGTTCACGATTCCGTACGAGTACCCAGTTGCTATTTCGGTGCACGGTCCGGTAGGCGGCATGGAGTACCCCATGATCTGCTTCAACGGCGGCCGCCCCGAGAAAGACGGTACCTACACGGCAGAGCGGAAGTACGGAATGATTTCGGTGATTATTCACGAAGTCGGCCACAACTTCTTCCCCATGATCATCAACTCCGATGAGCGCCAGTGGACTTGGATGGACGAAGGCCTGAACAGCTTTGTGCAGTTCCTGACCGAGCAAGAGTGGCAGCGCGATTATCCTTCGCGCCGCGGCGAGCCGAAAAACATCGTGCCCTACATGAGCATGGATAAGAACCTGCAAAACCCGATCATGACCAACTCGGAATCGGTATTGCAGCTAGGTAACAACGCCTACGGCAAGCCAGCTACCGCGCTGAATGTGCTGCGCGAAACGGTGATGGGTCGTCAGCTATTCGACTACGCCTTCAAGGAATACGCGCGCCGCTGGGCCTACAAGCACCCTGAGCCCGCCGACTTCTTCCGCACCATGGAAGATGCGTCAGGCGTGGACCTCGACTGGTTCTGGCGCGGCTGGTTCTACGGCACCGACCACACCGACCTGAGCATTGAGGGCGTAAAGTGGTACACGGTCGACTCGAAGAACCCTGAGATTGAGAATGCCCGCAAGCGGGAAATGATCAATGCGGCGCCCAAAACCATCACGCAGCAGCGCAACCTCACCGACCTGCAAAAAACGCTTGTGGATGAGAAGCCCGAACTCAAAGACTTCTACAACAACTACGACCCCACGGCCACGACCGACGCCGACCGCGCCCGTTACCAGAAATACATCCAGGGTTTGAGCCCCGAGCAGCAGAAGCGCCTCAACAACGGCTTGCAGTTCTACGAAGTGAACCTGCGTAACCTAGGTGGCTTGGTAATGCCCGTCATTGTGCAGATGACCTACGAAGACGGTAAGCAGGAACTCGTAAACATTCCGGCCGAAATTTGGCGTAAAAACAACGAGGTAGTAACTAAGGTCTTCGTGACCGATAAGCCGGTTGTAGCCTTCGCCCTCGACCCCTACCTGCAAACCGCTGATACCGACGTAAGCAACAACAGCTTCCCTCGCAAGCTAGCTCCGTCGCGCTTCGAGCTGTTTCAGCAGCAGCAGCAAGCCGTACCGAACCCTATGCAAATGCAATCTAGCGCTGCAACCCCGGAGAAGAAGGCAAACGGCACGGGTAGCACCAGCGGCGGCACGAATTAATTTCCGAAAAACATTCTTAAAGGTTAATATTGAAAACCCGGCAGTCATTCGGCTGCCGGGTTTCTCTTTATTGCTATGCAACCAAATTCCATTGGTTAGAATCTACTAAGCGCCCTATCTACTCTTCCTTCCATGAAAAAGCTGGCTCTATACTGCCTTAATGTTCTATTCTTAACTCATCTTACCGGTTGCGAAGATGCTGCTGTTGCTCCGCGGTGCGTGAATGGCATCGTGCTAGGTACTACTTGCGACGGCGCCTATCTCATTCAGCTTGATACCGCGGCGCCCCTCGGTAAAAGCATCGTTTTCCAGGGCGATGGAGGGCCTGTATTGCCCGGCGCCTCCAAAATACAAGGTGCTACTTATGCGAATGTGGTAGAAACCTTTACGGCGCTACCCAGCGACATCAGCCGCGGCCAGCAGTTGTTTTTCGACGCTCGTCTCGCTTCGGAGGAAGAAGTAGTGCACAACTACTGCATGGCCAATCGGCTGTGGTACGACGCCCCGCAAGTGGTACTGACGAATATATCGAAGCAGGCTTGCTCGGCGCCAGTACAGGAGTAACTGCGTTTCCTTCGTAGCTTGGTTGCAAACTAAACTACTCATTCCATGGGAATTCTTGATAGCCTTCTCGGCAACGCTTCCGAAAGCGACGCTCAATCGTTGCAGCAGGAACTGACCCGCGTGCTAGGTGCCAGCGAACAGGTGCAGAAAGCCTACGCCATCTTCCGCGATAAGCTGATCTTCACCAATAAGCGCCTTATTCTACTAGACAAACAAGGCGTGACGGGTAAGAAAGTCGAATACCTAAGCATCCCCTACCGCAGCATCGAGCGGTTTTCGATGGAATCTACCGGCCACTTCGATCTAGAATCGGAGCTAAAGATCTGGATTCGTGGGCAGGTCGAACCCCTAGGTTTTACTTTTCGCAACGACAGCAGCATCTACGACGTGTACCGCGCCCTAGGCGAATACGCACTTTAAGTAGTGATTGAGCGAATTAGTAACTTAGTGAATCACTCGCTAAGTCACTAATTCGCTCAATCACCATCTCACCGCTAGCCCACTTCTACTGGCGTCTGGATAGCAGGTGGGGTAGGAATGTAGTCGGGGGTGGCGTTTTGGCGTTCGGCGGCTTTCTTGCCTTTGTCGTCCTTCACGTCGAGGCGGTTGAAAGGACGAATAATGAGGCGAAGCGCCTGATCGGAGCTGAAGTAGCCAATGGCCCAATCGGCGAAGGCTACCACTTTGTTGCGGAAGCCTACAAGTGTCATTAGGTGGACGAAAAGCCAGGTAAACCACCCAAGGATGCCGTTGAAGTGCACGTCTCTAGGCAGATCGACTACGGCTTTGTTGCGGCTCACAATGGCCATAACGCCCTTGTTGAAGTACTTGAAATCGAGCGGCGCCTGCCCTTGCAGGATGCGCTTAAAGTTCTTTCCGAGGTGTGTGCCCTGCTGCTGCGCCACCGGAGCTAGCATGGGCAAGCCCTCGGGCATGTCGGGCGTTACCATATTGGCCACGTCGCCAATGGCGTAGATGTTCTGGAAGCCCTGGACCTGGTTCCAACCATTCACGTTGATGCGCTTGTTGCGCGTCACAACTTCAGGCGGCAAGCCAGCTACCTCAGCCCCATTCACGCCGGCAGCCCAAATCAAGTTTTCGGTCGGGATATATTCGGTATCAGAGTAATAGACGCGGCAATTTTCGTAGCGCTTCACGCGCGTATTCAGGCGCACTTTCACCCCTAGGTTCTCCAGATACCGCTGCGCATCGTCCTGCGACTTCTTCGACATCGGCTTTAGTACAGCCCCACCTGATTCGACCAGGAAGATCTGCATCTGACTGAGGTCGAGTTCGGGATAGTCTTTTGGCAGCACATGACGCTTCATCTCGGCCAGCGAACCACTTATTTCTACGCCTGTAGCCCCACCACCGACTACCACAATGTTCATCAGCGCTTTATACTCTTCGGGGTTAGTGGTGAGAAGCGCCTTTTCGAAGTTCTGGAATATGTAGCTGCGCAGGTTCAGAGCATTCGGGATGCTCTTAATCTGCATGCTGTTCTTTTCAATTGTCTCGTTACCAAAGAAGTTGGTGAGCGAGCCAGTAGCAACGACTAAATGGTCGTAGTGAATTTCGCCGACGGAGGTCATCACCACGTTGCGCGTGGGCTCCACCCGCTGCACGTCGGCCATGCGGTAAAAGAAATTCTTTTGCCCCGCGAAGATTTTACGAATCGGGTAGGCAATGCTATCGGCCTCCAACGCACCCGTGGCCACCTGATACAGCAGCGGCTGAAACTTATGGTAATTGTTGCGGTCAACCATCACGACCTGCACTGGAGCATCACGCAACTCTTTTGCTAAACGCAAACCGCCAAAACCGCAGCCGATAATAACAATGCGCGGGTGAGCGGAAACCGGAATATTGGCATCCATACTACTTAGGAATAAAATACAGCGCTAGTGCATTCATAGCCTTACCCCAAAATTGGTGGTGTGGTTATCTAAATCGTTGCACGAGCTAGCTTTTCCTAAGAACAAACAACCCCTCGGTTTGGGTTAATTTTCAGTGAAGTAGTTCATCTAACCTGAAAAAACAGCGCCTAGTGGAAGCTAGGCGCCGCGTTAGATTAGTTAATCGTCATTGTCTTTCTTCTTGAAGTCTCCGTTCTTGACTTGATTGATTAATTGTAGCCAACTGAACGGGTTCAACAAGGGATTGGAGGTGTAGGGCGACGGGGCGGTACCCATGCGCCGGTTGTAATCGTTCTGCTGCAGCTGCATGGTTTGGCGGTAGTTACCCATGCTCGTCACCGGCGCATTGTTGAAGATGCGCTGCATAATCTCGGGGTTGAGGTTTTCGGCCGCACGCGAGCCGCGCTCTTTGGGCAGGCGCAAGGCGAGGAAAGCTTGCTTGAATTCCTTTTCGGTAGTGTAGGGAAAAATGCGAACCTCGGGCAGGATCGTAGCGTCTTCCCTAAGTTGCACAATGACGGAGTAGCTCTGGCGAGAGTAGTCGGCCGGGATAATTACCCACTGATTGCGGTACCCAAGGGAACGAATCACGATACTATCACCGGCTAGCACGGGCAGCGAAAAGTAGCCATACTCATTGGTTGCGGTGCCGCGCCCGGCCTTCGGGACGAAGATGGAAGCGCCAGGCACGCCGAGCAAACTATCACCCGTGGCGACGATACCTGTAAACTGCACGACGTTCCGCTGACCTTGCGCCTTGGCTGGTGCGGCCGAACCGAGCAGCAACACGGTAAGGGCGAAGATCAACCCCGCCGTAAGCAATCGAAATCGAACAAAACCAAACATACTGGGTAGGATAGACTACAATAATACGGCTCTTTCGGGGGGTACCCGAGGCTTTGCCGTAAATTTGTTCACGCTCGCACGGTCCTTCCGCCTGCGTTTCGCTAAAAGATGCGCCTGAAACACTTTACCGTTGCATTCGGCCAACAAGTATTTAAAGCGTTTGGTGATGAGTCGCGGGTACGCATCCTGCATCTGCTGTGGCGCAATCAGGAAATGTGCATTTCCGACCTGGAACAAGTACTCGACTTCACCCAAACGAAAACGTCGCGCCAACTCTTATACTTGAAGAATGCCGGCCTCGTTAGCTTCCGCCGCCTTGATAACTGGATCTTCTATTTCCTGAAGGAAGAAACGACGGATCTGGTTCAACAACTTCTTGCCTTTATGGAACGCGACCCGCAGCTCATGCACGATCAGCGGATCTATCAGACGCTGTGGTCGAACCGGGAGTTGGCCGCGTATAAACTACAGAACCGCCGCTGGACCGGCACCACACCCGCATGAAACTCGACCACCACCTTTTCGTCTGCACCAACCAGAAAAGCGGCGTCGGCGACGACGTTGCTAAAGCCTTAAAAAAGGAACTCAAGAAGCAGCACCTCAAAACCATTCATACCGACGACGGGAAGTACAAAAACCGCGTGCAAACCTGCAACTGCCTTGATGTATGTAAGCACTGCAAGAAGGGCTCCGGCGCGGCGGTAGTAGTGTACCCCGAAGGCATTTTCTACGGCGACGTAAAACCCGACGATGCCAGTGACATCGTGCACGACCACCTAGGCCAAGGCAAAGTAGTCAAACGCCTGCTGCTCGATTAGTGTCGTTTTGCCTCGTCTGTCATTCTGCTTAATGCGCAGAATGCTCGGAATGACAAATTCTACTATTAACTATTAATTGATACCTGTTTCTTGAAAACCTACCGCCACCTCTTCTTCGACCTCGATCATACGCTCTGGGATTTTGAGAAAAACGCCGACGAAACGCTGCGTACGTTGTTCGACCTTCACGACCTAGGTCGCTATGACTTTTCGGTGGATGCATTTATTGCGCGCTATAGCGAGGTCAACCATGCGTTGTGGCGGCTCTACCAAGCTAACAAAATCGACCAAAAGGCGCTGCGTAATGTCCGCTTTTCCCGCACCCTAGCCAAGCTAGGTGTGCCGGAAGCGGAGCAGCCCGCGAGCATCTCGGATCAGTTTACGGACCTGCTGCCCTACAAATCGGCCGTCTTCCCCTACACTCATGATGTGCTCGACTACTTGCGCGACAAAGGTTATGTGAT
>Ga0325401_1006910_pt1 | contig 11012 bp, 11 predicted proteins | sample PopdelMetagenome_FD_205666 | JGI IMG/M metagenome (GOLD analysis project Ga0325401, IMG submission 205666) | Populus deltoides microbial communities from Bellville, Georgia, United States - Xylem-PdKOR-R2 | ecosystem: Host-associated > Plants > Phyllosphere > Stem > Wood/Secondary xylem | place...
AGTCTGAAGAATGTAGCTGGCTGGCACTTCGTGCTACAGAACCTAGCTTAGTCGCGACACCCCGCCCGAAACGATAAATTTCATTACCTCACTGCTTGGCAGCTCCAGGTACGTCACGTTCTCTTTAGGCACTAGCACTAGTTCGCCCGAAAAGTTGTAGGAGTGCGGAAAGTACACAGCTAGTAGCTGTTCCCGGTTGATAGAGCCCATGTGGTCTTGGGTTACAAAACCTAGCTTGTAGAGCTGATCCGTGGCGTTCATGCGCACCAGCACCGGACAGTTAAATTTCTGATTGTCGCCCACGAAGGCATCAAATAGATCTTTGAGGCTGGAATAGATGATGCTGACCAGCGGCGTACGGTGCAGAATACGCTCGGTAATTACCAGAAAGGGCCGCACCATAAAGGACTTGGCGATGAAGCCCACGCCCGTCAGCACCACAATGGCCGAAAGCAGACCGAGGCCCGGCGGCATGCCATTGAACCGAAACAGCGCGTCGAGCCAACTGATGCTAGCGTATAAAATGTACATCGTGAGGCTAATGGGCGCCACGATGAGAAAGCCACTAAGGAAGTAATTGAAAAATCTACGCATGGAAGAGTATAAAAATGACTGAGTGACTGAGCAATTGAGTGGTATCGTTCAACGATTCACTCAGTCACTCAGCCACTCAGTCACTCCTGGGGCGAAACTACACGCCAACGGCTACTTGCTCAATCCGGTCGGCGACGCGCCGCATAAGCCACATGGGCGTGCTGGTAGCTCCGCAAATACCTACTGATTCGACACCGTGGAACCACTCGTCGTCTAGCTCTTGCTCGTTTTCCACGAAGTAGCTGCGCGGGTTGGTTTTGTTTACCACGCTGAACAGCGCCTTGCCGTTGGAGCTTTTGCGGCCGCTCACAAACACAATGACGTCGTGCTGTACGGCAAACTTTGCCAGCGCCGGTTCGCGGTTGCTTACTTGGCGGCAGATGCTGTCGTTGGCGTCAAAGGAAGCTAGCTCACCACCGGCCGCGGCAATGCGCTCTTCGATCAAGGCCTTCATACGGTAGAAGCCAGCCGTGCTCTTTGTGGTTTGGCTGAAAAGCGTAACGGGGCGCGTGAAGTCGATCTGATCGAGGTCAGCTTCGGTCATCACGATGAGGGCCGTGTTGCCGGTTTGGCCGGTGAGGCCGGTCACCTCGGCGTGGCCGGGCTGCCCGTAAATAACCACCTGCCCATTCTGGCGCTGCGTAGCGTCGTAGGCATGTTTCACGCGGTTTTGCAGCTTCAGCACCACCGGGCACGAAGCGTCGATGAGCTCAAGGTTATTGCGCAAAGCTAGCTCGTAGGTTTCTGGCGGTTCGCCGTGGGCCCGGATGAGCACTTTGCAGTCGTGGAGTTCGGCTAGTTGTTCACGGTCGATGATGCGCAGGCCTTGCTGGTAGAGGCGTTCTACCTCCATGCGGTTGTGCACAATATCGCCGAGGCAATACAAAGTTTCTTCGTTCGCCAACTCGTCTTCGGCCATCTGAATGGCAAACTCAACGCCGAAGCAGTAGCCGGAATTCTTATCTATGGTAACGTTCATGCGCTTTCTTCAACAAACGGAACTTACTCTTACAACTTTCGCGCCCCAATGGGAGCTGACAGGATGACCAGAGCTCCTCTAGCTATCCTGCGACTGCGCCAGCATGGCTCGCGAAAACAACGCTGCCGATACTCGTTCGAGCACAAAATCCACTTGCTCGTCGATGGTAATGTGCGTCGTGTCGAGCAGCACGGCATCGGCAGCCCGGCGCAAAGGACTTTCGGCGCGCGTTGAGTCAATATGGTCACGCTTGGTGAGATTCTCGATAATAGCCTCCAACTCGACCTGCTCTCCTTTATCGGCTAGCTCCTCCTGCCGGCGCAGGGCGCGGGTGCGGGTGTCGGCCGTCATGAACACTTTCACTTCGGCATCTGGGAAAACCGTGGTACCGATGTCGCGCCCATCCATCACGATGCCGCGCTTACGGCCCATGCGCTGCTGCTGCCGCACTAAGGCGTGGCGCACAGCCGGAATAACCGACACCTCACTCACGTTATTGGAGATGTACATCTGCCGAATCTCGTCTTCGCGCACTTGGCCGTCGAGGCACAGCTCATTGCGGCCAGTGCGACGGTTATGCTTGAAGGTGATGTGCATGTCGTGCAGGGCCTGCTCGATGCGGGGCAGATCGTCGAAGGCAATCTGTTTTTCGAGCAGGTAAAGCGTCACGGCGCGGTACATGGCGCCGGTGTCGATGTAGGCATAGCCCAGGGTAGCGGCTACGGCTTTGGCCGTGGTGCTCTTGCCGCACGAAGAATAGCCGTCGATGGCAATGACAAGTTTCTGCATGGCAAAATCGGTCGGCTGAGGGCTAGGGTGATTCACGTAGGTTATTCTTTACGGCCGGACGCGGCAGCCAGACGTTCAGGTAGTTCCGCAAAGAATACGGCTACCGACGAAGGTCGGCCGTGAGCGAGCTGTTCGGCAACGCGGTAAAAAGGATTGAAAAAAGAGTGCCCGCCGAAGCCGACACCGGTGGTACCATCGGGTCCGGCGGCCCACTGCCCACCATAGGTCTGCACCAAGCACTGACCTAGGAAGCACCCAAGCGCCGTCACGGTATTTTCGCGGCTACCGTCCGTGATGCTAGGTCGCTGCGCCTCAATAACATCGGCTAAACGCTGCACGGCTTCGGCATCGAAGGCGGCAAGGCGGAGCTGTTGGCGAACAGCTTCGGCAGCGTTGTGCAGGGCGGCAAGGGGCGATTCGGCAGACATTAGAGAGGGAGAGAGCTGTAACTTACCGGCTATTGTTACCGGGTTAATGACTGTCGCACGGACAAGGAACGTGGCCGGATTTCGCTTTGCGTTTGTAGGATGCGGTTTTCTTTTGCTGAGGAGTGCGACCGGCGCAACCACTGGCAGCCACACCCGAACCCAGGAAAAGGGCAACCCAAAGCATCGTTAGAATCTTTCTCACAGGGGGTGGATTTTCCCACAAATATAAGGTTCTTTAGCCGTTCGCCATTCGGCGCGCCCAACTTTACCCTGCTCTTGCCCCTAGCTCATGTCTGCTGCCTTCGCCCTTCGCGCCAATGTTATTAATCTATTTACCAACACGATAACAGCCGGAACTGTTCACGTAGCGGAAGGTAAGATTGAGCGAATTGAGCTCACCGACGCCCCTAGCCCCGACCCCACGCTGCCGTATGTACTGCCCGGATTCGTGGACGCGCACGTGCACGTGGAAAGCTCTTTGCTGGTGCCCGCCGAGTTTGCGCGCCTGGCCGTCGTGCACGGCACGGTAGCCACCGTATCGGACCCGCACGAGATTGGCAACGTGCTCGGCGTAGCGGGCGTGGAATATATGCTGGCGAGCGGCAACACCGTGCCGTTTAAGTTTTGCTTCGGGGCGCCTTCCTGCGTGCCGGCTACGCCCTTCGAAACAGCTGGGGCCACCATCACCGCCACCGATATTGAGCAGCTTTTCCAGAACCCCGCTGTGGGCTACCTCGCCGAGATGATGAACTGGCCCGGCGTGCTACACCGCGACCCGCTCGTAATGGAGAAAATAGCCCTAGCCCAGCGCTACAACCGTCCTGTGGATGGGCACGCACCCGGCCTGCGCGGCGACGACGCCCGCCAGTACGCCAGCGCCGGCATCAGCACCGACCACGAGTGCTTCACGGCCGAAGAAGCGCTGGATAAGCTAGCCGTAGGCATGAAGATCTTGGTTCGAGAAGGCTCAGCGGCCCGCAACTTCGAGGCGCTAATTGACTTGCTGCCGGAGCACTACGAACACATGATGTTCTGCTCCGACGACAAGCACCCCGATACGCTCGTGCTCGGCCACATCAACCAGCTCGTGCAACGTGCCGTGGCCCGCGGTCAAGACGTGCTACAGGTGCTACGCGTGGCGTGCCTGAACCCCGTATTACACTATAAGTTACCAGTAGGTTTGCTTCGCGAAGGCGATGCTGCCGATTTCATTGTGGTTGATAACCTGCAAGATTTCAACGTTCAGCAAACGTATATCAACGGAGCTATTGTGGCGGAGCGCGGGCAGACGCGCATCCCGGCGGCGCCGGTGTCCGTCATCAATAACTTTCACACTGATCTTGTAGCAGCTACCGATTTTCAGTTGCCGGCCCCTGCTGACTCGGCAACCGTACGCGTTATCGAATGCTTTGATGGACAACTCATCACAGCGCGCCACGACCTAGGTGCCAGAGTAGAAAACCGTTTGGTAATGCCTGACCTAGCTCATGATGTACTCAAGCTAACCGTCGTAAACCGATATGCCTCTGCCCCACCGGCAGTAGCGTTCATCAAAGGCTTCGGCCTGAAGCACGGTGCCCTAGCTTCTAGCGTCGGGCACGATTCGCACAACATCACCGCGGTGGGCTGCGACGATGAAAGCATAGCCCGCGCCGTCAATTTGGTCATTCAAGCCAAAGGCGGTCTAGCTGCTGTTGGGGCCGCTGGTGAAGAATTGCTCCTGCCGCTGCCAGTAGCCGGCCTGATGTCGGACCAAGATGGGTATGCGGTAGCAGAGGCGTACACAGCTATTGATGCGCTGGCTAAAAAGCTAGGTAGCCCGCTCGCGGCTCCCTTTATGACGCTTTCCTTTATGGCCCTACTCGTGATACCTAGCCTGAAGCTCAGTGACAAAGGCTTGTTTGATGGCGAAGCGTTTCAGTTCGTAGAGGCGGTAGTATAACTAGGAAAAGCGCCACGGCGCGCTCCTCGTTGACGCAGTCTGAACTAATCGTTCTACTGCGTCAACGAGGAGCGCGCCGTGGCGCGTTCTGACTAATGACTGATAGGCTAGCTGGCAGAAAAGCGCTTGGCCATCAGCTTCTGCATTTTTTCCTCCGTGAGCGGCTTGGTGAGGTATTCAACACCTTTAAACTGCGACACGCGCGCCGTGTCGGCGGCGTGCATGGAGGTGGTCAGCACGGCCATTACGGTTTTGCTTTTCACTTCGGGGGGCAGGCTATCGTAGTGCTTCAGGAATTCGAAGCCATCCATTCCCGGCATCTTCAGATCGACGAACACCAGCTCGGGCAAGTGGTCGACTGCTTCCGAAGGCTGCCGACCATTGCCCCACAAAAAATCGTAGGCTTCTTCGGCCCGGGTGAAGGTCCGTACCTGGTCTGCAATGGCAAGCCGATTGAGCAAGCGGTTATTCAAGAAGCTGGTAGTTTCGTTATCATCTACCAGCACGATATTCTGCAGCTTTTTAGTCATACTTACGGAAGCCAATCGATACGTATATAGTTCTAAGTTGGTCTTTTGTTACAACCAGCCTTGGGCGCGCATCCAGTCGTCGTTGTAGATTTTTGCCAGATAACGCGTGCCGTGGTCGGGCAAAATCACCACCATCGTATCCTCTTCTTTCAAATGCTCGCGGGCATATTCGAGGGCTCCGAACACAGCCGAGCCGCACGACCAACCCACGAACAGACCTTCCTCTTTAGCCAAGCGCCGCGTCATGAGGGCTCCGTCGCGGTCGGCTACTTTGATGAACAGGTCAATCAGGTCGAAATCCACGTTCTTGGGCAGAATGTCCTCGCCGATGCCTTCCGTTTTGTACGGATAGATTTCGTTCTGATCGAAGATACCAGTTTCCTTGTATTTCTTGAATACCGAGCCGTACGTGTCAATTCCGACCGTGGTTAGCGCTGGGTTCTTCTCCTTCAAGTATTTGCTAGTGCCGCAAATAGTGCCGCCCGTGCCCACGCCGCAAGCTAGGTGCGTCACGCGCTGATCGGTTTGCACCCAGATTTCGGGGCCCGTTTGCTCGTAGTGCGCCGCCGTGTTCGACAGGTTATCGTACTGATTTGGGTAGAAGGAATTCGGAATTTCGGCGTTGAGCTTGCGCGCCACCGAATAGTAAGAACGTGGGTCATCAGGCGTTACATCAGTTGGGCAGATAATAATTTCGGCGCCCACTGCTTTCAGAATATCCCGCTTTTCCTGGCCCTGTTTGTCGCTCATGGTGAAGATGCAGCGGTAGCCTTTGCTGATGGCCGCTAAAGCTAGGCCCATGCCCGTGTTGCCGCTCGTACCCTCGATAATGGTGCCGCCAGGCTTAAGCAAACCGGCTTTCTCAGCATCCTCAATCATTTTGATGGCCATGCGGTCTTTCACCGAATTGCCGGGGTTGAAGTACTCTACTTTGGCCAGCACCGTGCCGCGAATACCCTCGGTTACGTTATTGAGTTTGACCAGCGGCGTGTTGCCAATGGCTTCCACTATGTGATTCAGATACATGAGTTTGGGTGGTTATAGCCCACAAAGGTACGAAAAGGTGAGGTGGTGAGATGGTGAAATGGTGAGTTTGCTGTTCGGGTCATACTACCTAGGTTGGTTAGGTTGTCAAACTCACCATCTCACTGTTCACCATTTCACCACTTCCTTGCAGCCGCATTAAAAAAGGCTACTTTTGTGGGCCGGCATTTTTTCCAATGCCATCGTTCTTACCCCAACGCAATAGCTACTCTAAAACCCTCTTCGAATGAGTGTTCTGGTTAACAAGGATTCTAAAGTGATTGTGCAGGGCTTCACCGGCTCGGAAGGCTCCTTTCACGCCCAGCAAATGATTGACTACGGCACCAACGTAGTGGGTGGTGTGACGCCTGGCAAAGGTGGCACCCAGCACCTCGACCGTCCCGTATTCAACACCGTTGCAGAGGCCGTTGAAAAAGCTGGCGCTGATACGAGCATCATCTTCGTGCCCCCGGCTTTCGCCGCCGATGCCATCATGGAAGCCGCCGACGCTGGTATTAAAGTTATCGTGACCATCACCGAAGGCATCCCGACTAAGGACATGATTGCGGTGAAAGAGTACCTCAAAGACCGCGAAGGTTTGCGCATGATTGGGCCAAACTGCCCCGGCGTGATGACCGCTGGCGAATGCAAGGTGGGTATCATGCCTGGCTTTATTTTCCAGAAAGGCAAAATCGGTATCGTTTCGAAGTCGGGTACACTGACCTACGAAGCCGTTGACCAACTCACCAAGGCGGGCCTAGGTCAGACCACGGCTATCGGCATCGGTGGTGACCCCATCATCGGCACCACCACCAAAGAGGCCGTTGAACTCCTCATGAACGACCCCGAAACTGAAGGCATCGTGATGATCGGTGAAATTGGGGGCGGTATGGAAGCCGAAGCAGCTCGTTGGATCAAAGCAAGCGGCAACAAGAAGCCCGTTGTAGGCTTCATCGCCGGCCAAACCGCACCTCCCGGCCGCCGCATGGGCCACGCCGGTGCTATCGTAGGTGGCGCCGACGATACGGCTGCTGCCAAGATGGCTATCATGCGCGAGTGCGGCATCCACGTGGTGGATTCGCCCGCCGAAATCGGCGACACCATGCTACGTGTGCTGAACGGCTAGGTCTTGCTAGCTTTTGAAATACTGAAAAAGCCTCGGTTCGCGCCGGGGCTTTTTTGTGTCAAATCGCTAAGCCACGTTTCTATCTGAGGACCTCACAACCTAGGTACTCTCCACGTGGTTGAGTCTCTTAGTAACGCTTGGCCGCAAGCTTCCAACTACAACATATTCTACCCCCTTGTCTTCGTTCACAGTGCCAACTCCTTCGCCTCCCACCACTATCCTTTTCGACCTCGACGACACCCTCTTCGACCACGCGGGCACGGCACGGGCGACGCTAGCCGCTAGCACGAGCCAGTTGCCTTTCGCCAGCGAGATAATACTAGATGATTTATATAATCGCTACAGCGAGCTGCTCGAAGAGATGCACCCGCTGGTGCTGGCAGGTCAGTATAGCTACCTAGAGGCGCGGCGGTTGCGTTTTCAACGCTTGCTAGCTCCTTACGGAGGGCTGGCTTCGGAAGCAGCCACGGATGAATTTGCGCAACTCTACTACGCGCACTACCTCAATCTGCGGCAACCTATTGTGGGAGCGTTGGCTTTGCTGGAAGCTTTGAAACCGCATTACCGCATCGGTATCGTGACGAACAACCGCACGGCGGAGCAGGAAGACAAGCTCCAACACCTAGGTATGCGCCACTTAATTGACGCACTCATCACTTCCGAAGACGTGGGCGTCCCCAAGCCAAACCCGCGCATCTTTCAAGTGGCCATGCAGCACCTAGGTTCCGAGCCCGCAACCACCGTCATGGTGGGCGACAACTGGAACGCCGATGTATTGGGTGCTCTGGCGGTAGGTATGCGGCCCGTGTGGCTGAACCGCTTCGGGGCAGCTCGCCTGCTGCCCGAGGTGGAAGAAATTACGGGCTTTGAACCGCTGGCGGAGGTGCTACAGAAGATTGTAGGTTACACTGAGAAAACGGTTAACTGATAACCCGAGCAGCTCTTACCGCTTCCCCTCCTGCCCACCGATATTCACCACCACCCCGAAGTTAAACACTGAGTTGGCCGCCTTCAAATATTTGCGCTGCCGCAAACCGAAGTTGCTGCCGCTGATAAGTTGCAGCTGCACCGGCCCGATGAGTTGCACGCGGGTGTAAGTGATGGGTTCGATAAAGACGTTTTCCTCGCCAATAGTGGCTACGTTGTCGAGCTTGAACTTATCGAGTTGCAAGTAGCTCACGCGCAGAGCCGTGCCGTACGTAATGGGAAAGTCGCGGCCGAACAGGTGCACGTTGTTGTTGTCCTTGGAGCTGTAGTTCACCTGCACGAAGTACTTGCTCAGGCTTCCTTCCAGGGTGCGCGTCACCAGCTTTTCGGCGTTGCGCTCAATGCGTTTGGAGGTGCCGCCCCCTAGGCCGCCGTATACTTCCAGCACCCGCCGGTCGCTTAGGCGCGTGTAATAGCCCACACCAACTTCGCCAAAATCGTGGTCGAGGGCGCGGCGCTTTTTATCGGTGTGCAAAAACGACGCGCTGCCCATCACTCCTACATGCTCGCCCACGGCATAAGCCCCTTGTAGCGACACGTTGTTGTCGAGATTGGTATGCAGGCCGCCACTAAACTCGCCTTTTTGGGTGAGCAAGGGCACCTGGGGCGGGGGCGGGAAGTATAACGACGAGCAACTCGCCAGAAAAGGAAGAAACAGGGCCAGCAACGCCCGCAAAGAGAGCTTCATATCCGAAAGCTAAGCAGAATGTGGAGCCAAAACGAATAGGCCCGCATTTCGTTGCCTACCCTTGGCCCCCGACCTGCGTATAGCAAGCCCAACCGTAGGGTCATGACTGTGACCTAGGTTGTCACCTCCTTTGCTTCTTGTATGCCTACTTCTTACGACGTTCTCATCATTGGCTCCGGCCAAGCGGGTAATCCTTTAGCCGTTTCTTTTGCCAAAGCTGGCCGCCAAGTGGTGCTAGTAGAGGAAAATTTTTTCGGTGGCTCGTGCATCAACTACGGCTGCACCCCCACCAAAGCCTTGCTGGCTTCGGCCGAGCGAGCCCACCAAATTCGGACCGCAGACAAGTATGGCATCGAAGCCCCCGAGCCGAAAGTCGATTTTGCCGCCGTTATGGACCGCAAAAACAAAATTGTGGAAAAAATGCGGGAGGGCACTCATGAAAACCTAACCGAAAAACAGCCCAACATCACGGTATTGCACGGTCACGCGTCGTTCACGGGGCCGCACAGCGTGCAGGTCGTCCTCGACAATGGCCAAAAGCAAGACCTCGACGCTGAACTAATTTTTATCAACACCGGCACGCACGCCGCCGCACCCGATATCGAAGGGCTAGACGAAGTATCGTACCTGACGCCGACGCAAATGCTCAACGCCAGCGAATTGCCGGAGCACCTGATCATTTTGGGGGGCAGCTACATTGGGTTGGAATTTGGGCAGATATTCCGCCGACTAGGTAGCGAAGTCACCATCATCGAGTCGAATGATAATGTGCTGTCGCGCGAAGACGACGACGTGTGCGACGCGATGCAAGAGCTCCTGGCCGCCGAAGGAATTGAGTTTGTGCTCGGTGCCAAAGCTCGCCGGGTATCGCAAAACGAGGAAGGGGTGCTGACGCTTACCGTTGATACTGAAGAAGGCGAGCGTCGTTTGCGCGGCACGCACTTGCTCGTAGCCACAGGCCGCCAGCCCAACACCAATAAGCTAGGGCTCGACAAAGCCGGCGTGGAAATGGACGAAAAAGGCTACGTGAAAGTAAATGACGACCTGCTCACCAACGTACCCGGCGTATATGCCTTGGGCGACGTGCACGGCGGCCCGCAGTTTACGCACATCAGCTACGACGATTACCGCGTGGTGCGCGACGCCATCTTACACAACAAACGGCGCTCGGCCAAAAAGCGGCCCCTCCCCTACGTGGTTTTCACCGAGCCCCAACTCGGCCGCGTTGGCCTTTCCGAAAAGCAAGCCCAAGAGGACAAGATTGAGTACCGGGTAGCGTCTATGCCCGTCTCCACCATTGGTCGGGCCCGCGAAACGGGACACACGGCTGGCTTCATTAAAGTGCTCGTGGATGCGCAAAACCACATTATCGGGACGGCTGTGCTAAGCGAACAAGGTGGCGAAATTATGACTATGCTTCAGCTGGCCATGGCCGGCGACCTGACGTGCAGTGAATTGCAAAACATGGTTATTGCCCACCCCACCTGGGCCGAAGCGCTAAACAACCTATTCACCAAGCTCGTCGACCCCGATAAAGTGGAAAGATAGGTCGGTTGCAAGTGCTCCTACTCTACTTGTACGAAACGCGGCTACTAATCTGCTATAAGCCAGATTAGTAGCCGCGTTTCTTTATGGAAAATATACGTGAACCTAGGTACGTCATCTTGGGTCCCTTCAACTAAATATAGATTTTATTTAATAATTGTTGTATATGAATTTGTATTTAAACTTTCCTTTTATAAAATTTGACTTATCATTCAAAACACACAATCTAACATCAACATAATTCAATAGCATCTGCATGAAAAAAGCTTTACCCTTCGTCCTTTCGCTTTTTTCATGCGGGGCCTTCGGACAAACTACACCTAGCGCCACTATCAAGTCGCTCGATGCAAATGGGTTTTCGTTAGGTAATGCGTCCACCTC
>Ga0325401_1006911_pt1 | contig 11011 bp, 9 predicted proteins | sample PopdelMetagenome_FD_205666 | JGI IMG/M metagenome (GOLD analysis project Ga0325401, IMG submission 205666) | Populus deltoides microbial communities from Bellville, Georgia, United States - Xylem-PdKOR-R2 | ecosystem: Host-associated > Plants > Phyllosphere > Stem > Wood/Secondary xylem | place...
TCGCATCGATCGCGCCGCGCTTTCTCCCAGCAGGATGAACAGGATCGTGCTCAGCGCCAGCACCGGGGCCACCACTCCGGCAGACGGGAACAGGGTCGCGCCCGTCGCACCGAGCGCCGTCAGCGGCGCCAGCTGCTCGGCCCGGCGAAGCGCCCGCGCGATTACGTCCTGCCGCCGCAGGTGCGCGGCGACGGCGGCAACGCCCAGCATCAGGCTTCCGCCCAGACAGGTGGCGACCCCTACCGCGACCGGTCCGTCCGCCAATGCCAGCAGGCCCAGCATGTAGGAACCGGCGGCGCCCGCAACGATCCACGGCGTGCCGATGTGCCGTCGCAGGATGCGGGGCAGGACCAACTTGGCCAGCGGCGCTACTACGCCGCGATCCAGCCAGGCCGATCGGGCGCGCGTCGCGGCGTCGACGATCGCGCGCGTACGGGCATCCAACGCGTCGGCTCGCCGTTCGATCGCATGCACGGTCCCCTCCGCGCCACCAGGCAAGGCCAACAACGCCACCCCCTCCTGCGCCGCTACCCGGATCAGCGACGCTTCGAAGTCGTAATCGCGGGGCAGTTCGGCGACCCGGTCGACGTGCGCGGGCGACAGTCGAGCGACGCCGGCCCAGCGTATCCCGCCGCTCAGCCGCTCCAGCTCGTGTCCGCGATCGGACACCAATAGTGCGTCGGGCCCCACCGAACCCAGAGTTTCCAGCACCGCCTCAGACGTGACCAATCCGTCGGCCAGCACCAAGAGCCTCGACAAGGGATGGATTTTGGCGGCTGCCTCGTCGGCATCGCGTACCGCGTCAACGACCACACGGCCGTCGCCCAACCGCCCCACCGCCCCTACCAGCCCCGCCGTCAATCGTCCGGTAACGATCAGCAGCTGCGAAGCACCGCACGCGACCAGCAGACGCCCTTGATATTCCAGCAGCGTCGACCCGGCAAAAGGCAGCGTCGCCGCCAGCCCGCCACCCGAATCCTCCGCGTCCTGGACCGCGAACAGCAGACCGACGATCATCCGGCGCCTGCTAGCCGTACCGACGCCGACCCGCCAGAGACCTTCAGTCCGTCAGCCAGTCCAATTGCCGACGTACCGTATCCAACGTCACTACGTCCTCGCGACCGGCAGCCGCGGCATATTGCGCCGCCTCCATCAGGCCGGGTGCGCCGAAACTAGCCGCCAAACCCTTGAGGCGCCACGCTGCCTCGCGCCAGGTCCCGTCGTCGGTCGCCGCCCGCAACGCCGCCAGGGCGCGTTCTGCGCCTTCGTGAAAGGCGATCCGTAGCTCCGCGATCAGCATGGGGTCGTCACCAACCGCGGCGGCGAGCGCCGCGTCTATAGCTCCTGGATCATAGGCCATTGCCGAGGAATGCGGCAAAAGGGTTACTGAAAGGTTCCTCGCGTTGTCGGATCTGGGAAACGTGGTACACCCCGCCGAGGACGGTAGGCCAAACGGGGGACGGCCTTGGGATATCAACATGACGGCCGGATGCAGCTCGTGATGGCGGACGCCACGATCGACGACGAAGCAAGCCCTTCTCCGACGAAGACGGGCGGCTTGACGATGGGCCTGCTCGCAACGGTGTCGATGGCCTGGATGGGCGGCATGATCTGGCTGGCGCACGACGCACTGAACGATCCGGCCGCGTTACCCGCGATTGCGGCGGGCGTACTGTGTGGACCGATCGCGGCCGGGCTCGTGGCGCTGCTGTTGCTCCGAACCAGTCGAGCCGAGGGGCGGCGCTTCGTCGACGCGGCCGCTGCCATGCGGGCGGAGGCGGCGCTGCTGGATCGGACGGTGGCCCGATTGTCCGCGACGCTCGCGGCCGATTGCGGGACGCTGACTGAGCAGGTGGCGCAGTTACAAGCCGCGGGCGACGTTGCCGAGGATCGGTTCGCGGCGCTGGCGCGGTCGGTCGGCGAGCAGGCGGGCGTGGCGGATAGTCACGCTCGCTCACTAGGACAGGTGCTGGAGGACGGACAGGCTAAGCTGGCGGCCCTGGTAACCGCACTCCCCCGCGCGCAAGACGACGTGAGACAGGCGGCGGCCATGCTCGAGACGGTCGCCGCCATCACCGGCGAGCGCACGACCGCGCTGGCAAGCGAGGTGGGACGGCTAGCCGTCAACGCACGCGAGGCGGAAGCGCTGGCCGACGGCGCCGGTCGCGCGCTGTCGCTGCACGCCGACGAGGTAGATCAAGCCAGTCGTGCCGCCGCCGCCCGGCTGGAGGCGGCCGCGGCGGCCGCGTCCGGCACCGTCGACGCGGCGCAGCGGCGACTGGTGCAGCAATCCGATGAGACGGTGGCGATGCTCGACCGCAACGAAGCGGCAATCGCGCAGCGTGGTCGCGCCAGCGCGGACGGGCTGGCGGATCGGCTGACCGAAATCGAAGGAATGGCGGAGCGCTTGAACGACCGGCTGGAAGTGCAGCGGGCATCGAACGATCTTATCATAGACGAGCTCCGTCGCGGCGTCGCGGATGTCGACCAGCGGTTGGAAACGCTGCACGGACGCGGATCGGAACGCGCGCAACTGCTGGCGGCGTCGATAAGTGCCTTGGGCGGTTCCGCCGACGCGATGACCGAAGCGCTGCGGACCGGGGACGAGATGGCGACCCGTACGATCGGCACGACCGAGTCGCTCCTGATCGCCCTCGACTCAGCGGCGCGCGAGATCGACGAGACGTTGCCCCAGGCGCTGCAACGACTGGACGTACGCGTCGCCGCAAGCCGCCAGGTCGTGGCTGACGCCAAGCCCGAGCTGCTGGGTCTGGTCGGCGCGGCCGAGAGCACGCACGACGCGATCGAGGCGATCGCGGGCGTGGTGGCCGATCAGCGGCGTCTGCTTGAAACGCTGTCGGGCACCTTGTTGGAAACCCTATCAACGGGACGGGCGCGGGCAGACGCACTCGGTCAGGTGGTTGACGAGGCGGCAGAACGGACACGAGCGTTCGCCGACGACGCGGCGCCCCGCATGGCGGCCGCGCTGGGGGCGATCCGCGATGCGGCCGACGACGCCGCGGCGCGGGCACACGCCGCGCTGGCCTCCGTCGTCCCGGAGGCGGTGGCCGCGCTGGAGGCGGCGAGCGGCGAGGCGATGCGCCGCGCCGCCGCTGAGAGCGTCGAGCGGCAGGTGCGGTCGCTGGCCGCCGCCGCCAAGGTCGCGGAGGACGCAGCGACGCGAGCGGGCGCTCGCGTCGCGGGCGAAGTCAAGGCGCTGATCGCCCAGGCCGACGCGGTGGACGCCAAGGTGACGGCCGCCCGCGACGAACGCGCCGACGCTGAACGGCAGCTGAGTTCTCAACGCGCATCCCAGCTGATCGAGGCGATGCACTCCGCGTCGATCGACCTGACCCGTGCCATGTCGACCGACGTGGCGGATACGGCCTGGGCAGCGTACCTGAAGGGAGATCGTGGCGTATTTACGCGGCGCGCTGTGCGGTTGCTAGGCGACGGCGAGGCCGGCGGTGTGGCGGAGCTTTGCGAAGCGGATTCGCAGTTCCGGGAAACCACCAACCGCTACGTCCACGATTTCGAAGCTATGCTGCGCGACGTGCTGGCTCGGCCCGAGGGGACGCCGATCGGCATCACCTTGTTGTCGTCGGATATGGGCAAGCTGTACGTGGCGCTGGCCCAGGGGATAGAGCGGCTGCGCTAGCCAGTCAGGATGCCCAGCCGATCCATTGCCCCTTCGTACAGGGCGGCATAGGCGGTGACGAAGGGGGCCATGGCGAACGCCTCCGTCGCGCGGCACCGGTTCGCATCGCCCAGTGCCTTGCGACGGGCGGCATCGGCACGCAGCGGCTCAATGGCATCGCGTAGCAGGATGGGGTCGAACGCGGCGGCGAACCGGTCGGCGGCAGCGGGCGGCACTAGATCGCGCAGCCCCAAACTTGCCACGCCTGTGATCGGCAGACCGGCCGCCATCGCGCACAGGCCGGCGTCGGCAAAATCACCTGGACGATCCGGCAGGACGAGAAGGTCGAACAGACGTAGATAGACTGCTGGGTCACCCAGGTTCCCAGGAAGCGACAGCCGATCGCCGATCCCCATAGCCGCGGCGGCGCCCGCGATCCGGTGGCGCTCAGGGCCCTCCCCCGCGATCACCAAGTGGAACGGCCCCGCCAGACCGCCGGCGGCGCGGATCAGCGAGGGCCAGTCGTTCGCGGACGTCAGGTCGCCGACCGCGCCGATGATCGGCACGCCCCGTACGGACGGCAGTCCCGACACGAGCCGCCGGTCCGGGCGGTGGGCGATCCGATTCCCGTCGATGCCGGGCGGGATCACGTGAACGCCCCCCTGCCCCCAGCGCCGGGCAGCTACGCCGGCCAAGCCCGCGTCGGGCACCGCCAGCGCGCGGGCAGCCGACAGGGCAATGCGTCGGTAAAGCGCGCGATCGCGCCGGCCGCCACGCAACTCGTCGCGTTCCAGCCCGTCTTCGTGATGGACGACGGGCGGCGCATCGCGACCGAACACGCGGGCCGCCATAGGTCCGTCGATCGCGCCCCAGCCATAGGTCAGTACGAGGTCGTAGCCGCGCATCGTCCGCGCGATGGCTTCGTATCGCGCGACGGAAGGGCGGCCGGACAAGGGCGGCGGGTTTTGCGCCATCTCGACCCGTGCGGCTCCCGCCGCCGCACGCAGACGAACGGCGTCGCCCCCCTCCGGCAGCATCACGACGTGGCGGGCGCGATCGCCCCAGGCGGCGATCAGCGCGGCGGCGCGACGCGACTGGCCGGCAAAGGCTTCTGGACCGAAGAGGTGGAGAAAGTGCGGGGGCGTCATCGTGATCCGTTCTATAGACGAACCAGATGGTTTCCCAGCCGATCCGCCTCCGCGGCATCGTGCGTGACGAGCAGGATCGGCAGGTTCAGCTCGTCGCGACACCGCTCGATCGCGCGGGCGGCTTGGTCCGCGCGGTCGGCGTCGAGCGAAGATAGCGGCTCGTCGAGCAGCAGGAAACGAGGCCGCCGCAGCAGCGCGCGGCCGATAGCGACGCGTCGCGCCTCACCGCCCGATAGGCTGCGCGGCCAGCGGGGCAGCAGGTGGGTCAGATCGAGCAAGGCGGCAATGGCGTCGAGCGCAGCCGCGTCGGGCGCGCCGTAAAGCAGGTTGGCGCGAACCCGGCGATGGGGAAACAGCCGCGGTTCCTGGAACACGTAGCCCGTGCCGCGGCGATGCGGGGCCACGTCGATGCCGGCGCGGTGGTCGAACAGAATGTCGTCGTTGATGCGGATGTGGCCGCGGTCGGGGCGGAGCAGCCCGGCGACCATGTGTAGCACGCTGGTCTTGCCGATGCCCGAGGGGCCGAACAGCACGGTGATGCCGGGCCCGGTCCGGAACGCGGCCGATACCGTCCGATCGCCGCGCCGCAGCGTCACCGCGACGTCAAACGACACGCGCCCCCCGCCTTACCACCCGCCCCAGCCATTCCGACGCCAGCAGCGCCGCCAGCGACAGCGCAACCGACACCGCCGCCAATCGCCATACCTGCGCCTCGCCGTCCGGACGCTGAAGCGCGGCGTAGATCGCCAGGGGCAGCGTCTCCGTCTGGCCGGGCACGCTGGCGACGAAGGTGATGGTGGCACCGAACTCGCCGATCGCGCGTGCGAAGCCCAGCACCGCCCCCGCCAACATGCCGGGCAGCGACAAGGGCAGCGTTACGGTAAGAAACGTCCACCGCCGCCCGGCGCCCAACGTCCGCGCCGCCTCCTCCAGCCGCCGGTCCACGCTCTCGATTGACAGGCGGATCGCGCGCACTGCCAGCGGCAATGCCATCATGGCCGCCGCCAACGCCGCCCCCGTCCACTGGAACAGCAAAGTGACGCCGAACTGCGCCAGCAAGCGGCCGGCCGGCCCGTCCGGCCCGAAAGCGAGCAACAGCAGCCATCCGGTCACCACCGGCGGGAGCACCAGGGGCAGCTGTACCGCGGCGTCCAGCAGCACGCGTCCGGGCAGGCGCGTGCGGGCGAGGACGTAGGCGACCGCGAACGCTACCGGCAGCATCGCCGCGATGGCGACGCCGCCGACGAGCAGGGTCAACCGCACGACCCCCCATTCCACCCCGGTCAGGATCAAGTCGACCTCAAGGCCGGGCGAAGCCGTAACGCCCCAATATAGCCCGGCCGGTGTCGGACAGCAGGAAGCGACGGAAGCCTTCCGCGTCGGGCGAACGGCCCGCGGTGAGCCGGGCGATGGGATAGACGATGGCGGGATGGCTGGCGGCCGGGAACACGCCCGCGACGCGGGCCGTGCGGGCGGCGAGCGCATCGGTGCGATAAACGATGCCGTAGGGGGCGGCCCCCCGCTCCACCAGCGCCAGCGCGGCGCGGACATTTCCCGCGCGAACGACGTGCGGCGCCACGCGGGCCCAGGCCCCCATCCGTTGCAAAGCCGCGCGGCCGTAGCGGCCGGCCGGCACCGCATTCGGATCAGCCATCGCCAGCGGGCCGGCGGACAGCACCGGGCCGAGCGTCGCGCGCGTTAGCGGTGCCGCGCCACGCATCCGCGTCACGACCACCAGCCGATTGCCCGCCAGCGCCGCACGGGTGCCAAGTACCACTAATCCGGCCCGATCCACGACGTTCATCCAGTCGATGTCGGCGGAGACGAACAGATCGGCAGGTGCCCCCGACCGAATCTGGCGCGCGGCGGCCGACGAGGCGGCGAACGACAATAACGGGCGCGGGTGACCGGCGCGAGCCCAGTCGTCAGCCGCGGCGGTCAGCGCGTCCTCCATGCTGGCGGCGGCCAGAACGATCGGCGGGCGCGCGGCTCCATTCGCCACGGTGGGGACGGCAAACAGAGCCGCCAGCAGCGATATCAATCCAAACGCCGAACGGAGCATCATGGCGCAACTCCCTAAAGCGGCGTCGCGGTGGGCGCCAGTCGGGCTGGACCCGTTCCCTGCGCCCTTCGTTGGGAACGGATGATCGGGGCGCTCGCAGGATTGATGGACATTCGCTTGGCCGCACGCGAAGCGTTCGGAGCGGCACTGGCGACGTTCGTGCCTGACCGTCCGGTGGCGGTGATCGGCCATTTCGACGCGGACGGACTGTCGGCGGCGGCGATCCTGGCCCGCGCGCTGACGGCGGCGGGGCACGACGCGCGGGTGCGGATCGTCGGCAAGGCGGAGACGCCTTGGGACGACGCGATTCGCCGCGAGATCGCGGACATGGATCCCGGCGGCGTGATCGTCACCGACCTGGGCACGCGGCCGGAGCCGGTGCTGGCGGACCGGCCCCAGGTAACGATCGACCACCATCGTCCCACCGGCACCCCGCCGGGCACGACGATCAGCGGCAACGGTGCGGAGCCTGAGCCCACCTCCGCGCTGCTGGCGTGGTGGGCGGCGGCAGCGTTGGGGGACCAGGGCGACCTGCTGTGGCTGGCGGCGCTGGGGTTGATCGGGGATATGGCGGAGGAGTGCGGTTTCCCAGAGCTGACCGAGGCGCAGCTGAGATGGGGCAAGACGGCGCTGCGCGATGCGACCTCGTTGGTCAACGCCCCGCGCCGGACCGCGGCGGCGGACGCCTCTCCCGCGCTGGGGCTGCTGATGGACGGGGACGGCCCCAAGATCGTCACCAAGTCGGATCGGCCGGAGCGGCAAGCGTTGCTGGACGCGAGAGCGGAAGTCCGCGCGGCGCTGGACGATGCCAAGCGCGTCGCACCCCAGGTCGTGGGCGAGGTGGCGATGATCCGTTTCCATTCGGGATGCCAGATTCATCCGCTGATCGCGCAGCAATGGCGCGGACGATTGAAAGACAAGATCGTGCTCGCGGCGAACACCGGGTACCGGCCCGGTTGGGTGCATTTCGCTGCGCGATCAGCGACTGGGCGCGACCTGATCGCTTATCTGGCTGAGCATCGCCCCCCCGGCGCGGACGGACGTTACGGTAACGGCCACGCCCAGGCGACAGGCGGGGCATTGCGCGCAGCCGACTGGAATCACTTCGTCCGATCCGTCGGACTTCCCGATCAGCAGGTGACCGAATGACCGACCTCGAACGTCCTCTGCGCCTGGGCTTCCCAGTCAAGGTGATGGGCAAGCCCGACCTGAAATCGTCCGACACCCGGCGGTGGCAAAAGAACCCGCACCTGAAATGCTCGCTGGAACTGCTGGATCGGGTGCTCGACTATCTGCACGACGAGGAACTGGACATGTACCGATTGTCGTCGGACATCGCTCCTTACGCGACGCATCCCGACATGCCGCAGTTTCATAACATGGTCTCGGAAAGCGACGCGGAATTGAAGGCGTTCGGCGCCAAGGCGAAGGAATACGACATCCGTCTGTCGTTTCATCCGTCGCAATACGTGCTGCTGAACGCGCCCGACCCCAAATTGACGGCCAAGAGCATCTGGGACCTATCCAGTCAGGCGGAGATGCTGGACCGGATGGAACTGAACGACGAAGCGGTGATGATAACGCACGTCGGCGGCATGTACGATGACAAGGACGCCAGCCGCGCCCGCTGGATCGAGGGGTGGGAACAATGCCCTGAACACGTCAAACGACGGCTGGTGCTAGAGAATGACGACATTCGCTTCTCGGCCGCCGACGCTTTGTGGATACATGAGCGCACGGGGGTGCGGCTGGTGTTCGATTATCAGCATTTCTGGTGCCTGAACCCGGAGCGGTTGGAAATGCGGCCGACGTTCGAGCGGTTCCTGGCGACGTGGCCGGAGGGGGTCAGGCCCAAGATGCATTTCAGCAGTCCACGGACCGAGATGCGCGAGCTCAAGCAGCGTATTACTCCCGCTCAGCGCGAGGCGGCCAAGGCGGGGCGGGCTAAGGCGAAGAAGGGTGAAATCTTGAAGGCACCGGTCAAACCCACGGCGCGGATCAAGACGGTGCTGCGTCCACCGATCTGGACGGGTCACGCCGACTTCACCAACCCGTTCGAGTTCGCCACCTTCATGCGGCAGATGGACGGGCTGGTGTTCGACGTGATGATGGAAGGCAAGTCCAAGGACTTATCGCTGTTGCGATTGCGACCAGACCTGCTGCGCTACGCCCCCGACGTAGCGGCACGGTTCGGGATCACCGCCGAGGACGCCGACGAACTGGCAGCCGACGAGGTGTTGCTGGCGCAGGGCGTCGACAACGACGATGAGCCCGACGTAGACGAGGGCGTGCAGGCGGTCGCGGCGGAATAGGGCTTGGGTCGGTCCGGCCCGCTGACGGGCGTGCCGCTGGCCGATCGGCTGGCGATGCTGCCCGCCCCCGCCACGGCGGTTCTAGAGGCGTGGCGAGATGGTCTGCCCGGCGACGTACCGCATTTCGACCCGTTGGACGGGGGTACGGCGGCGCGTTGCCTGATCCTGCTGGAGACGCCTGGCGCCGGGATGGGCGCAGGCGACATGGTGTCGCGCGACAGTCCGACGGGCACCGGACGCAATCTGCGACGGTTCGCCAAGTCGGCGGGATTGGCAAGAGAGGATACGGTGTTGTGGAACGCGGTGCCGTGGGTGATCCACGCGCCGGGCGCTCCCAACCGGCCGCCGCGGGCGAGGGAGATACGCGAGGGACTGGTGACGCTGCCGGGATTATTGAAGTTGCTGCTCAAGCTACGCGTGGCGGTACTAGCCGGCCATACCGCCGCCCAAGCCGAACCGGTGATCGAGGCGCACCGACCGGATCTGGCGGTGCTAACTATGCCACACCCGAGCCCGACCATCGTCTGCACCAACCCCGTCATCGGCCAGCGGATCGCGACCGCACTGGCGGCGGCGGCGAGGATGCTGGCGTCCGCAGCCTAGGCACGGCGCCTAGTCAGTCGGACACCTCTTCCAGCAAGGATAGAACCCGTTCGGCGCGTTCATGGTGATCTGCGATCCGCTCCGCCAGTAGCCAACGGCCGTTCTTCTTTGCCAGGCCGTTCACCGAGGCGGCTGCGGCCTTGTCGCGAGGAGTTAGGGCGATGGCGGCGGGGCCGGCGTCGATCTTTGCGATGCGGGCGGCGCAAGCGGCGCGACGGATGCGGGCCACCAAAATCAGGTCACGAGCAGGATCCGGCAGCGCACCGAATCGGTCCTCCAACTCGGCCTCCAACGCGTCAACCGCAGCGTCGTCGGCGGCGCGCGCTAGGCGGCCGTAGAGCGACAGGCGGACGTCAGATTCCGGTATCCAATCTTCGGGCAGACGGCCGGCCAAGCCCAGGCTGACGTCGGGTATCCAGACGTCGACCGTCTCGCCGCGCGCCTCGCGCAGCGCGTGGCCGAACAAATGCTGGTAGAGGTCGATGCCGATCAGCTTCATGTGGCCCGCCTGCGCCTCCCCCAGCAGATCGCCGGCGCCGCGCAGGTCAAGGTCACGAGCGGAAATGGCGAAGCCGGCACCCAGACGGTCGAACGCCTGGAGCGTACGTAGACGCTTCAGCGCGGCATGGGCGACGCTGACCCCGTCCTGGGTCAACAGCATCACTTGGCCGCGCCGGCCGCCGCGCCCCACGCGCCCGCGCAGCTGGTGGAGCTGGGACAGGCCGAACCGGTCGGCGCGGTGGACGATCATGGTGTTGGCCCGCGGCACGTCCAGCCCGGCCTCAATGATGTTGGTGGCGAGCAGCACGTCGCCCTGCCCCCGCCCGAAGCCGACCATCGCGGCATCGATATCGGCGGCAGGCATCTTGCCGTGCGCCTGGACTAGCGACAATTCGGGAACGACGCGTTCGAGCCGTTCGGCGAGCGGGCCCATATCCTCGATACGGGGCACGACCACGAAGCTCTGGCCGCCCCTGCCCTTCTCGCGCAACAGCGCGGCGCGGACGGTGCGGTCATCGAAGCTGCCCAGCACGGTTCGGATCGGCTGGCGGCGGGCAGGCGGCGTGGCGATGACGCTGACCTGTTGCAGGCCGACCATCGCCGATTGCAGCGTGCGGGGAATAGGTGTCGCCGACATGGTGAGAACGTGCCCCGCCCCCAGGTCGCGCAGCCGCGCCTTGTCGATGGCGCCGAAACGCTGTTCCTCGTCGATCACGACCAACGCGAGGTCGGCATAGGCCACGCCCTT
>Ga0325401_1006912_pt1 | contig 11011 bp, 8 predicted proteins | sample PopdelMetagenome_FD_205666 | JGI IMG/M metagenome (GOLD analysis project Ga0325401, IMG submission 205666) | Populus deltoides microbial communities from Bellville, Georgia, United States - Xylem-PdKOR-R2 | ecosystem: Host-associated > Plants > Phyllosphere > Stem > Wood/Secondary xylem | place...
GCTCGCGGCGCCCGCTTGCCGGCCGGTTGCCCCCGGTTTGTGGCCCCTTGCGGTGCCCCTGGAGTGCCCCTGGAGTGCCCCCGGGAGTCCCGTCAGGCGAACAGCGCCACCAGCAGCACCGGCGGCAGCGAGACCAGCGAGGCGATGGTGGTCACCGTCGTCATCGACTTCAGCGCACCCTGCGTGGTGACGCCGAGCAGCGACTTGAACATCCAGAAGAAGTTGGAGTTCACGGTCAGGGCGAACATCGACCCGGAGGCGATCGCCAGGCCCACGGCGATCGGTGCGACGTCGATCGAGCCGAGCACCGGGGCGATGATCCCAGCCGCGGTGATGGCGGCGACCGACACCGACCCGATCGCGAGGTGCAGGACGGCCGCGATGACCCAGGCCAGCAGGATGCTCGTGACCACCGCGGCGCCCTCGCTCGCGGAGAACAGGCCGGCCAGGGTCGCGTCGAGCCCGGTCGCCTCGATCACGGCACCGAGCGAGCCGCCGATGCCCGTGATCAGCAGGATCTCGCCGGTGGTGTGGAAGCCGGTCTTCACGGCCTCCTCGGTGCGGTCGGTGCCGATGGCCGCGCGCGCCAGGGCGTAGGCGCCCAGCAGGCCGACGAAGAGGGCGACGTTGGCGTCGCCGACGAAGGCGATGAACGAGTTGGAGAAGTCCAGCAGGTCGGCGAAGGCGCCGAAGGCGATCATGACCAGCGGCACCAGGATGGGCAGCAGCGACACCGCGAGTGGCAGGTCCACGTCGTTGCGCTGCGCCCGCTCGTCGGGACCGGTCCCGGCCGTGCCCGTCTCGACGCCGCTGCGGCCGTCCTCGAGCGGGTCGTCCTCGGCCTCGTCCTTCGCCGGGTTCCACCACCCGGCGCGCAGCAGCAGCCCGAAGAGGAACGTCGTGACCAGTGCGGTGAGCGGGCCCAGCACCACGCCGTAGAGCAGCCACGTGCCGAGCGAGACGTCGAGCAGCCCCGCGATGGAGACGGCGGCGAGCCCGGGGATGACGAACACGTAGCCCGCGAAGATGCCGGTGCCGATCGCACCGGCGAGGTGCGCGAGCCCGCGCGGGCCGATGTGCGGAGCCGAGGAGCGCGCGATCGGTGCGGCGAGCACGACCTGGACGTCGACGTAGATCGACGGGAAGACCAGCGACAGGGCCCCGGTCAGGGCGTACGGCAGCCGTCGGGCACCGACGACGCCCAGCAGTGCGGCCACGAGCTTGCGGAAGGTGCCGAGGGAGTGCAGGAGCGCACCTATCAGCACGCCGAACCCGATCAGCAGCCCGACCTCGGCCATGATCGAGCCGAAGCCGCCCGTGATGGCCGCGACGGTGTCCGCGAAGCCGACCCCGGCCGCGAGGCCGAGGTAGAGCGAGGCGACCACCAGCGAGATCACGGGGTCGACCTTGGCCCCGATGATCAGGCCGACCACCAGCACGATGGCGATGACAGTGTGGACGATCTCCACGGGACCAGGCCTCCTCGGTCGGGTTGGAACACCCTAGGGCGTGGCAGCGCACGACGCGCCGACCCGCCCGTCAGGAGCCCCTGGCCGTCTCACCCCTAAGATCAGCCCATGACAGCGCAGCGCTCCGGTCGGGCGCCGAGCATGGCCGACGTCGCTGCCGCTGTGGGGGTCTCGCACCAGACGGTCTCCCGGGTGCTGAACGACTCCTCGCTGGTCCGCGCGGACACCCGCGAGCGGGTCCTGGCCGCGATCGCCGAGATGGGCTACCGGCGCAACAACGCCGCGCGTGCCCTGGCGAGCAACCGCTCGCGCCGCATCGGGATGGTCGCCGCCCACCTGGGCTACTACGGCCCCAGCACCCTGGCGACAGCCGTCCAGGCAGCCGGGCACGAGTCGGGCTACGACGTCTCGCTGATGTCGGTCGAGCACCTCGACGCGGACACGCTGCGCGACGCGATCGAGCGGCTGCTCGGCGAGGCGGTCGAGGCGATCGTCGTGGCCGTGGCCCACACCGCGCTGCTGAGCGAGGCGCACACGATCGACGCCCCCGTCCCCGTCGTCCTGGCGCAGGGCGTGACCAGCGGGCAGCCGCTCGCCGTCGGCATCGACCAGACCGCGGGCGGGCACACGGCGACCGACCACCTCCTCGAGCTGGGCCACACCCGGGTGGCCCACGTGACGGGACCGCTGGGGTGGGCCGAGGCCGACCAGCGCCGGGTGGGGTGGCAGGAGGCGCACCGCGCCCGCGGCCTCGAGCCCGGCCCCGAGGTCGAGGGCGACTGGACGCCCGAGAGCGGCTACCAGGCGGGCCTGCGCCTGGCCGAGGACGCCTCGGTGTCCGCGGTCTTCGTGGCCAACGACGCGATGGCCGTCGGCGTGCTCAAGGCGCTGGTCGAGAGCGGACGACGGGTGCCCCACGACGTCAGCGTGGTGGGGTACGACGACACGCCCGAGTCGGCGTTCCTGCTGCCGTCGCTCACGACCGTGCGCCAGTCCTTCGACGTCCTGGGTCGTCAGGTCGTCGACCTGACGCTGCGGGCGCTGGCCGGTGACGACGCGCCGACGGCGCCGCTGCTCGCGCCCGAGCTGCTGGTCCGCGGGTCCACCGCCCCGCCCGCCTGAGGCCCCGGCAGACCACCTCGCAGACCACCCGGGGGACCGCACCCCGGCCATCAGATTGTTAACGTTCACACATGACCTCACGAGTGTTCGGGTCGATGCCCGACGGCACCCAGGTGCACGTGCTCACCCTCGGTGGAGCACCCGGCGCGCACGTCGAGCTGCTGACCCTCGGGGCGACGGTCCACCGCTTCGAGGTGGCCGCTGCCGACGGGAGCCGCAGGGACGTCGTGCTGGCCCAGGGGAGCGTCGAGGAGCGGCTCGCCTCGGGTGACTACCTCGGCGGGACGATCGGGCGCTACGCCAACCGGATCGCCGCCGGGCGCTTCGAGCTGGACGGTCGCACCGTCGAGGTGCAGACCCACGACCGCGGCAACTCCCTGCACGGTGGACCCGACGGGTTCGACCGCCGGGTCTGGTCGGTGCTGGAGCACTCCGCGACGCGGGCCAGCCTCGAGACGGTGAGCCCAGACGGCGACATGGGCTTCCCGGGCGAGCTGACCGTGCGGGTGCACTACGAGCTCGTCGAGGCCGACGGTGCGGTCACCCTGAGCGTGCGGCACGAGGCCGAGACCGACGCTCCGACGGTCGTCAACCTCACGAACCACGCGTACGTCAACCTCGACGGTGCCGGATCCGGCAGCATCGACGACCACCTGCTGAGCGTCGAGGCCGACCACTACACGCCGGTCGACGACACGGGCATCCCGCTCGGCCCCGAACCGGAGCCGGTCGAGGGGACCCCCTTCGACCTGCGCGAGCCCACGCGCCTGGGGCCCCGGGTGCGCTCGGACCACCCCCAGGTCGTCGCTGCGGCGGGCATCGACCACAACTTGGTGCTGCGCGACGGCGAGCCCGGTGCCACGCGGCGGGTCGCCACCCTCGAGTCGCCCGCCTCCCGGCTACGCCTGGAGCTGCACACCGACCAGCCCGGCCTGCAGGTCTACACGGGCAACTTCCTCGACGGCTCGCTGCGCTCACCGCACGGCGTCGCCTACCGCCAGGGCGACGGCATCGCCCTCGAACCGCAGCTCGCACCGGACTCGCCGAACCAGCCGAGCTGGCCCAGCAGCGTGCTGCGCCCGGGGGAGCGCTACACCTCCGCCCTGGCCTGGCGCGTCGTCGCCACGACCCCGTGAAGTGAACGTTCACATTTCTCCCGACCAGGGGGTTGACGCCGGGTCGTGTGAGCGTTCACACTCCTTCCCAGTGACGCCGGTCACAAGGGCGAGAGCCCACTGATCTGGAGGATTTCAAGTGGTGAAGAAGACCCTGATCGCGGCGACCGCGATCTCGCTCAGCGCGATGGCCCTGACGGCCTGCGGCTCTGACTCCGACAGCGGTGCGGGCAGCGAGGGCGGCGGCAGCTCCGACGGCACGATCACCATGGGCTTCGCCCAGGTCGGTGCCGAGTCGGGCTGGCGCTCGGCCAACACCAAGTCCATCGAGGACTCGGCGAAGGAGGCGGGCATCGACCTGAAGTTCTCCGACGCCCAGCAGAAGCAGGAGAACCAGATCAAGGCGATCCGCTCCTACATCCAGCAGAAGGTCGACGTGATCGCGTTCAGCCCGGTCGTCGAGACCGGGTGGGACACCGTCCTGCAGGAGGCCAAGCGCGCCGACATCCCGGTCATCCTCACCGACCGCGCGGTCGACTCCGAGGACACCTCGCTCTACAAGACCTTCCTCGGCTCCGACTTCGTCGAGGAGGGCCAGAAGGCCGGCCAGTGGCTGGTCGACAACGCGGCCGACTCCGACGTCGACGGCGACGGAGACATCAACGTCGTCCAGCTCGAGGGCACGACCGGTGCCGCCCCCGCCATCGACCGCGGCGAGGGCTTCGCCGAGGCGATCAAGGCAGACCCGTCGATCTCGGTGACCGCCTCGCAGACCGGCGACTTCACCCGTGACGGTGGCAAGCAGGTCATGGAGTCGTTCCTGCAGTCCGAGGACGGCATCGACGTCGTGTTCGCCCACAACGACGACATGGGCCTCGGCGCCATCGAGGCGATCAAGGCCGCCGGTCTCACCCCGGGCCAGGACATCAAGATCATCACCGTCGACGCGGTGAAGGACGGCATGACGGCACTGGCCGCCGGCGAGATCAACTACATCGTCGAGTGCAACCCGCTCCTCGGCCCCCAGCTGATGGACCTCGCCAAGAAGGTCGTGGCCGGCGACGAGGTGCCCGAGCGCGTCGTCACCGAGGAGACCACGTTCGACCAGGAGCAGGCCGCCGAGGCCCTGCCCACCCGCGAGTACTGAGCCCAGCACCATCCCCGCTGGCCAGCACTCGCAACCCTGACGCGCTGGCCCGGCCGGTCCCCTCGACCGGCCGGGCCAGCGTCACCACGAGGGCCGCAGGACGAGGAGAGACATGACGACCATGGACACCGACCAGGCAGCCGCACCGCGGCCCGCCCCCGACGCCACCCCGGACGCCGGCGTACCCGTGGTCGAGATGCAGGACATCTCGATCACCTTCGGTGCCGTCCGGGCCCTCGACCAGGTGAGCCTGCGGCTCTTCCCCGGCGAGGTGCACGCCCTCATGGGCGAGAACGGCGCCGGCAAGTCGACGATGATCAAGGCCCTCACCGGCGTCTACACGATCGACTCCGGTCGGATCGTGGTCGGTGGCGAGCAGGTCGAGTTCGGCACCCCGGCCGCCTCGCAGGCGGCAGGGATCAGCACGGTGTACCAGGAGGTCAACCTGGTCACGAACCTCACGGTTGCCGAGAACATGATGCTCGGCCGTGAGCCCCGCCGCCTCGGTGGCATCAACACCCGCGCGATGAACCGCAAGGCAGGGGAGACCCTGCAGCGCCTCGGTCTCGACATCGACCCGGCCTCGCTGCTCGGCGACCACCCGATCGCGATCCAGCAGCTCGTCGCCATCGCCCGCGCCGTCGACGTCGAGGCGCGCGTGCTGATCCTCGACGAGCCCACCTCCAGCCTGGACGCCGACGAGGTGGCCAAGCTGTTCGAGGTGATGCGCACGCTGCGCGACGACGGTGTGGCCATCGTCTTCGTCTCGCACTTCCTCGACCAGATCTACGAGATCTCCGACCGCATGACGATCCTGCGCAACGGCCGCCTGGTCGAGGAGCGGATGGTCTCCGAGACCAGCCAGCTCGAGCTGGTGAAGCTGATGATCGGTCGCGAGCTCGAGGCCCTCGAGCAGATCGACCGCGAGGTCGCCGCCACCGACAGCGCCGACACGGGTGCGCCGGTCATGAAGGTGCTCGGGCTGAGCCGCAAGGGCTCGCTCGAGGCCACCGACCTCGAGCTCCACGAGGGCGAGGTCGTCGGTCTCGCGGGCCTGCTCGGCTCGGGTCGCACCGAGCTCGCCCGGCTGCTCTTCGGTGCCGACACCGCCGACACCGGCGAGGTCCAGTTCCGCTCCGAGCGCCGCAGGCTGCGCAGCCCGCGCCACGCCATCGACCGCAAGGTCGCCTTCTCGAGCGAGGACCGCAAGGCCGAGGGCGTGATCGGTGACCTGACCGTCGCCGACAACATGCTCCTCGCCCTGCAGGCCTCGCGCGGATGGCTGCGGCCGATCCCGCAGTCGACGCGCACCTCGCTCGTGCAGGAGTACATCGAGAAGCTCGACATCCGCCCCGCCGACCCGCAGGCGCTGATGCGCAACCTGTCGGGCGGCAACCAGCAGAAGGTCCTGCTCGCCCGGTGGCTGATCACCCGGCCCGAGGTGCTGATCCTCGACGAGCCGACCCGCGGCATCGACATCGGCGCCAAGGCGCAGATCCAGGCCACCGTCGCCGAGCTGGCCCGCCAGGGGCTCTCGGTGGTCTTCATCTCCGCCGAGCTCGAAGAGGTGCTGCGCCTGAGCGACCGGCTCGTCGTCATGCGCGACCGCCGCAAGATCGCCGAGCGCCGCAACGACGGCGTCAGCGTGAGCGACGTCCTCGAGATCATCGCGGGCGAGGCCCGCCAGGACCAGGAGGCCCACCCCCGTGACTGACACCCTGACCCGCCCGACGCCGTCCGGCTCGCCCGGCCCCTCGCAGGCCCCGCAGCGCCGGCTGCGCGCCTCGTCGTCGACCAAGGCCCTGCTCTGGCCCGTCCTCGCCCTCGTGGTGCTGCTCGTGGTCAACGTGGTCGCGACGCCGTCGTTCTTCGACCTCCGCATCCAGGACGGGCACCTGTTCGGACCGCTCGTCGACATCGCCCGCAACAGCGCCCCGGTCATGCTGGTCGCGCTCGGCATGACGCTGGTCATCGCGACCCGCGGCATCGATCTCTCGGTCGGCGCGATCGCCGCCATCGCCGGCGCGGTCGCCTGCGTGCACATGGCCGGCAGCAGTGCGGAGGGGGCCTTCGCCACCGCGGCCGTCGGCTGCTTCACCGCGCTCGCGGTCTGCCTGGTGCTCGGTCTGTGGAACGGCTTCCTCGTCTCGGTCGTCGGCATCCAGCCGATCATCGCGACGCTGGTGCTGATGGTCGCCGGGCGCGGCCTGGCCCAGCTCGTCACCGACGGCCAGATCACCACCGTCAACAACGACTCCTTCAGCAACCTCGCCTCCGGGTTCGTGCTGGCGGTGCCGCTCGCGACGGTCGTCGCGGTCGCGGTGGTCGCCCTGACCGCGCTCGTCACCCGGCGCACGGCGCTCGGCATGCTCGTCGAGTCGGTCGGCATCAACCCCGAGGCCAGCCGCCTCGCCGGGGTCCGCTCCCGCACCATCATCTGGACCGTCTACGTCTTCTCGGGCCTGTGCGCGGGGCTCGCCGGTCTGATCATCGCGGCCAACACCCGGTCGGTGAACGCCAACAGCCTCGGCCTGTTCATCGAGCTCGACGCGATCCTCGCCGTCGTGATCGGGGGCACGTCGCTCGCCGGTGGCCGCTTCTCGATCCTCGGCACGGTCATCGGCGCGGTCTTCATCACGACCCTGGCCCGCACGATCACCAACGTCGGCATCCCCTCGGAGGCCAACTACCTCTTCAAGGCGCTCGTCGTCGTCGCGGTCTGCCTGCTGCAGTCGCCGCGGGCCCGCGCCGCACTGCGCGTACGCCGGGTCCGTCCGGCGGCGCCGTCGTCCGCACCCACCGCGAAGGCTGGTCCCGCATGAGCACCGCGACGCTCCCCACCGCCGGTCCCTCCACCTGGGACCGGGTCCGCACCTACACCCCGTCCGCGAAGTACTACCCCGTGCTCGCGACGACGGCGCTGTTCATCGGCATGTTCGGCATCGGCAGCCTGCGCTTCGAAGGGTTCGGCGACCCGCAGGTGTTCCTCAGCCTGCTGCTCGACAACTCCTTCCTCATCGTGCTCGCCGTCGGGATGACCTTCGTGATCCTCACCGGGGGCATCGACCTCTCGGTCGGTTCGGTCGTGGCGCTGTCGACGATGATCGCGGCCAAGACGCTCGAGATGGGCTGGTCGCCGTACCTGTCGATCGTGGCGGTGCTCGCCGCCGGCACCCTGCTCGGGCTGCTGATGGGGCTGCTGATCCACTACTTCGACATCCAGCCGTTCATCGCGACGCTCGCCGGCATGTTCCTGGCGCGCGGCCTGTGCTACATCATCAGCATCGAGGCGATCCCGATCCGAGACCAGACCTTCTCGGACTGGGCGTTCAGGACGGTGACGCTGCCGGGCGGCTACTACATCGGCTACACCTCGGTCATCGCGCTCCTCTCGGTCGCGGTCGCGGTGTGGGTGCTCGCCCGCACCCGTTTCGGCCGCACCGTCTACGCCATCGGCGGCAGCGAGAGCTCGGCCCTGCTCATGGGGCTCAAGGTCGCCTCGACCAAGGTCGGCGTCTACGTCATCAGCGGCTTCTGCGCCGCGCTCGGCGGGTTGCTCTTCGCGCTCTACACGCTGTCGGGCTACAGCCTCAACGCCGTCGGCATGGAGCTCGACGCCATCGCGGCCGTCGTCATCGGAGGCACGCTGCTGACCGGTGGTCGCGGCCTGGTCATCGGCTCGCTGGTCGGGGTGCTGGTCCTCGGGATCATCCAGACCTTCATCTCCTTCGACGGGACGCTGAGCTCCTGGTGGACGCGCATCGTCATCGGCGTGCTCGTGCTGGTCTTCGTCGTCATCCAGCGAGTGGCCACCCGGCGCCAGGCATGACCGACGTCGTCCCGAAGCCCGCCGTGGAGCGCACCCCGGTCATGGCCGACGTGGCCAGGCTCGCCGGGGTGTCGCACCAGACGGTCTCCCGGGTCGTCAACGACCAGCCCAACCTGCGCCCCGAGACCCGCGAGCGGGTGCAGCGCGCGATCGAGCAGCTGGGCTACCGCCCCAACACGGCGGCGCGGGCGCTGGTCACCCGCCGCTCCGGCACCATCGGCGTCATCGGCTCCAAGAGCGGCTTCTGGGGGCCGAGCACCGTGCACCGCACGGTGCAGGCGGCCGCCCGTGCCGCGGGGTTCTTCGTCAGCTCGGTCAACCTGCCCGCGCTGACCCGCACCGAGGTCGTCGACGCCATCGACCACCTGCGCTCGCAGGGCGTCGAGGGCGTCGTGCTCATCGCCGCCACCGACGAGGCGCTCGACGTGGCCCGCACCCACCAGGCGGCCGGGCTCCCGGTCGTGGTGGTCGAGGGCGACGAGACCAAGGCCCGCTGGACCGTCGGCGTCGACCAGGCCCGCGGCGCCGCGATGGCCACCGAGCACCTGCTCGAGCTCGGCCACACCGAGGTGGTGCACCTGGCCGGTCCGCAGTCGTGGACCGAGGCCCGCGCCCGCCTGGCCGGCTACCAGCAGGCGATGTGGGCCGCCGGCCTGCGCCCCGCGCCGCCGCTGATCGGGGACTGGTCCGCACGCAGCGGCTTCGCGCTGGGCTGCGAGGAGATCGTCCCGCGCCACGACGTGACGGCGGTGTTCTGCGCCAACGACCAGATGGCGCTGGGCCTGCTCCGCGCCCTGCACGAGAGCGGGCGCCCCGTGCCCGAGCAGGTCAGCGTCGTCGGCTTCGACGACATCCCCGAGGCGGCGTTCCTGATCCCGCCGCTGACCTCGGTGCGCCAGGACTTCGGCGCCGTCGGGCGCCGCGCCATCGAGATCCTGCGCGCCGTCATCGAGGGCGGGACACCCCCCGAGAGCCTGATCAGCCCCGAGCTCGTCGTCCGGACGAGCTCAGCCTCCCCCCGAGTCCGGAAGTGAGCAGCATGTCGCAGCACCAGCCCGAGCAGCCCGAGCAGCCCGAGCAGTACGTCATCGGCGTCGACTACGGCACCCTGTCGGGCCGCGCGGTCGTCGTCCGCGTCTCCGACGGTGCCGAGCTCGGCACCGGGGTGCACGAGTACCCCCACGCCGTCGTCGAGGACCGGCTCCCCGGCTCCGGGCCCGACGCGCGTCGGCTGCCACCGGAGTGGGCGCTGCAGGTGCCGGAGGACTACCGCGAGGTGCTGCGCGTCGCGGTGCCCGCCGCGGTGCGGGCGGCCGGCATCGACCCGGCCCGGGTCATCGGCATCGCGACCGACTTCACCGCCTGCACCATGGTGCCCACGCTGGCCGACGGCACCCCGCTCAACGAGGTGCCGGCGTACGCCGACCGCCCGCACGCCTACGTCAAGCTGTGGAAGCACCACGCCGCCCAGGGCCAGGCCGACCGGATCAACCGGCTCGCCGAGGAGCGCGGTGAGGCGTGGCTGCCGCGCTACGGCGGGCTGATCTCCTCGGAGTGGGAGTTCGCCAAGGGCCTGCAGCTGTTCGAGGAGGACCGCGAGCTCTTCGACGCCATGGACCACTGGGTCGAGGCGGCCGACTGGATCGTGTGGCAGCTGTGCGGGCGCTACGTCCGCAACGCCTGCACCGCCGGCTACAAGGGCATCCGCCAGAACGGCCGCTACCCGATGGCGGAGTTCCTCGAGGAGCTCGCGCCGGGCTTCTCGGCGTTCGTGCCCGACAAGCTCGACCACGAGATCGGCGAGCTCGGCGACCGCGCGGGCACCCTGACCGCCGAGGCGGCGGCGTGGACCGGCCTGCCCGAGGGCATCGCGGTCGCCGTCGGCAACGTCGACGCGCACGTCACCGCGCCGGCCGCGCAGGCGACCGGGTCGGGCCAGATGGTCGCGATCATGGGCACCTCGACCTGCCACGTCATGAACGCCGACGTGCTGCGCGAGGTGCCCGGCATGTGCGGCGTCGTCGACGGCGGGATCGTCGCCGGCAGCTGGGGCTACGAGGCCGGGCAGTCCGGCGTCGGCGACATCTTCGGCTGGTTCACGCGCACCTGCGTCCCGCCGACGTACGTCGCGGCCGCGGACGCGGCGGGGGAGTCGGTGCACGAGCACCTCACCCGCCTGGCCGCGCAGCAGGTCGTCGGCGAACACGGACTGGTCGCGCTCGACTGGCACAGCGGCAACCGCTCGGTGCTGGTCGACCACGAGCTCTCGGGCCTCGTCGTGGGCCTGACGCTGGCCACGAGGCCCGAGGACGTCTACCGGGCGCTGCTC
>Ga0325401_1006913_pt1 | contig 11011 bp, 8 predicted proteins | sample PopdelMetagenome_FD_205666 | JGI IMG/M metagenome (GOLD analysis project Ga0325401, IMG submission 205666) | Populus deltoides microbial communities from Bellville, Georgia, United States - Xylem-PdKOR-R2 | ecosystem: Host-associated > Plants > Phyllosphere > Stem > Wood/Secondary xylem | place...
CAAACGAGAAGAATAAGGATGACGCCATTACATATTTAGGATATTGAATTTGAATTTATTATTGTTATTGTTATTTTCTTCTTAGTTTAGAGTTTATTTATATTATTTGGGTTTAATTATAAGTCCACATAAAGAGTCCATTAAGGTTTGTTTTGGTCTAGAGTCAGTATAAATAATGGCATAACCAAACATGTAAGGTTAGATAATTCAGATTAATAAAAAATTTTATTTGCACTTTGTATGTGTGTTGGTGAGATACTCTCCCTTCCTTGGTTCTCTAAATAACTGAAAAATGACTTATTGAAGAACAATTGACTTCGTGGTGTCATCCTTATACTTCTCGTTTGCGAATCAATATTTGTTGTGTGGGGGTTTCCATTTCCAATAGTGCTAGTACTTAGGTACAAGTTATCTTTGTATCACACTTCTATCAAACCTGATTTACCTAGCTTTCTAGGAATTAGTGTCTTTTACGTGTGGGCTGTGTGACTGCTTGATCACAAGGTTCACATCATTTAGTATCCTTTTATTTCTTTAATTTTTGTTTTTATCTTCCACGTTAATTTTTCTCTGGTCAGATTGTCTTCTTCCTATGTTATTCTTAATTAGTTGTGTTGAATTGAGTCTTTTGGGATTAAAAAAAGGTGTCATATTATTCTTTTTGTCCAGAATTTCTTTTTAGAGTCAAAAAGAAATTTCAGAAAACGTAATTTAGGAAAAAAGGGTTTGTTTCACTTCTATTTTGTGTCCATTGGTCAAGCCATATTGTAATCGTGTCAAAATTAATTTTCAACTCATTTGGACATCGTTTGGCTTAGGTTCCAAATTCAGGTTTTTAGGGGCTGATTCGCGTCAGTTTCGCGTCCATATATCAAATCAATTCAAAATTAAATCAAACTTGATATTTTGGTTTTCTGGGGGAGAAGTAACTCTAAATGTCAAATTTCATACCATTTAGAAGTCGTTTGGTTTAGAGTCTAGATTTGGGTGTAAACTCTAAATTGGTTTGTTATGTTCGTCAATTAACTCTTGGCTTTTGTTTTAGGTTTTGATATAAAAAAAAATGCAAACGGAGTATTACAATCAGGATATCAATTATTCTAATGAGGTATTAGGATAAAAGAAGATGAGGATTCAAAAGGAGAGGTGGTATCAAAGGGAGAGAAATAAATAGATTAGTGTTCTAACAAAAAACCAAGAGTCTATCTCGTATTCTAGGAGAGATGCAAGAACTTGATGTGTTAACGGCATGAGTTCATGTCCAGCAAGTTTCAGAAAAAGAAGAGTAAAAACGCTGCAATGATGATAAATGAAAGAGAAGGGTACTACCTTCATCCAAAGTTGTTGGAGATGATTGTTGCCAAGAAAAAAACTCTTAAAGCGTTAAAAAGACACTAAAAAAAACCAAGAGTCTATCCCTATTAATAATTCGAGGATGAATCATCTTCAAGAGAGAGGTAGTGATATGACATGGGCAACGAAAAAATAATCAGATTCGGATTTTGACGTAAAATACGCAACTGTCTAGTTTTACGACAATAGTAATAATTCTCAATCTAACCGTTGGATTGAGTTGAAATTTTATGTCGAATCTTCTAACATGTTGTCCTAGCTTGAGTTAAACTTTCAGGTCAATCATAATTTAGGAAGGCATCGCAATACTGGTCACCAAAGGCTATATGGATTTTGTTATTTACTTCCTTTTGACTTGTGGACTTCCTATTTTGCTAGTATTCTTTTCCTACAAGGATGTGACAACTTGTTTTGGGAATTTTCTAGTCTAGCAAAGATATTTAATGGACAACAACAGAGTTTTCATATGTAGTATGGACTCCGTATTAATGTGGAATCCTTATAGTGTATGGAAATAATTATTCTATCCCTATTATAGTAGGAATCTATCATTAAATAATTTTCCAAGGATACTTTGCAAATAAGAAAACTAAAGAGGGGGCAACTTAAGATTTGATTATCCTAACTTATATGGGATTTCTAAAGGGCAGGAAAACTGATCCTATCATATTTACGATATTAAATTCGGATTTATTATTGTTATTAATATTTTTTTCTTAGTTTAGGGTTTATTTATATTATTTGGGATTAATTGTAAGTGGGCATCATATAAGTTCACATAAAGGGTCAATTAGTGATACGATTCAGGAAAGGTCAAATTCAGATTTTGACGTAAAATGTGCAACAATCCAGTTTTACAGCAATAGTCATAATTCTCAATCCAACCGTTGGATCAATCTGACATTTTACTTGAAGTCTCCTTACATGTTCTATATTGGGTTAAAATTTCAGGTCAATTGGAGTTTGGGAATGTATCTCAATACGGGTTAACAGAGGCTATATGAATTTTGTTTTTTACTTCTTTTTGACTTGTGGACTTCCTATTTGGAAATTTACAAATTCTACAAAAATCTTTAATGGGCTACAACATAATTTCCAAGTGTGGCAAGGATTCATAATTATTTCAGAATCTTTTTTTTTACAAGGATTCCTTATTCATCCTAGCTACAACAAGGAAAGATGACTTCATAATAAATTCTACCTTCTAGCATATTATGAAGCTAATATGATTTCTTAGTCTATTTGGGACTTGTTAATGGTGACAAATCTGATTCTAGCATATTTAGGATGGTAATTTTTGGATTTTTATTATTTTAAATATTTTTTTTCTTAGTCTTTGAGTTATTATTACTTATTTGGGTCAATTGTAAGCTGGCTTAATATAAGTCCACCTAAGGGGGGTCCATTAGGGTTTACTTAAGTCTAAAGTTAGTATAAATAAAGGCATAACCAGACATGTAAGTTAGACAATTAAGATTAGTAAAACTTCTTGTTTGTCGCACTTTGTATGTGTGTGTGTGTGTGTTGGTGGGATAATCTCCCTTCCTTGGTTCTCTAAAGAACTGAAAATGACTTATCGAGGAACAACTGTCTTCGTGGCGTCATCCTTATACTTCTCGGTCGCGAATCAACATTCGTTGGGTGGGGGTCTCCATTTCCAATAGTGCTGGTGCCTAGGTACAAGTTATCTTTGTGTCAGACACCTACCAAACCTGATTTACCTGGCTTTCCGGGAATTTGTGTCTTTACGTGTAGGTTACATGACCATGTGATCACGAGGTTCGCATCACTAAATATGATAGGATTAGATTTGTTGCCCTTTAAAAATCCCATATAAGCTAGGAGAATTGAATATGAAGGTAGAATTAATTCTGAAATCTTCTTTCCTTGTTGTAGGTAGGATGTGATGCGAACCTCGTGATCATATAGTCACGCAACCCACACACAAAGACACCAATTCCTGGAAAATCAAGTAAATCAGGTTTGATGGGAGTGACACAAAGATAACTTGTACCTAGACACCAACACTATTGGAAACGAAAAACCCCCACCCAACGAATATTGATTCGCGAGTAAGTATGAGGATCACGCCACGAAGACAGTTGTTCTTTGATAAGTCATTTTCAGTTCTTTAGAGAACCAAGGAAGGGAGATTATCTCACCAACACATAATAAGTGCAACAATGAAGTTTATTGATCTGAAAATTGCGTAACCTTACATGTTTGATTATGCCTTTATTTATACTAACTCTAGACTTAAAGAAACCCTAATGGACCCCCCTTAGGTGGACTTATATGAAGCCTACTTACAATTGACCTCAAAAAGTAATAATAACCTAAAAACTAAGAAGAAAATAATAAAAATCCAAAAATTATCATGCTAAATATGCTAGAATCAGATTTGTCACCCTTAAAGAAGTCTTAAATAAACTAGAAAAAATTTGATTTGAAAAATTTGTGTTGCAGCCCCCTTTGATGTCCTTGATTTGCTTGGATTTCCTTGTTTAACTTGGACAAATAAGAAAACAAATTTCCTCCTTTGTTGGTGATTTAATTACTTTCCTTTCTAAGTTAGGAAAAATATTAATTAGTCCTCCCCTCTTTAGGAATAAGATATGGCCAACTTCTTTACTTAATTAGGAGAATATGTTGCTGACTTTTTATCCTTGTAGCATTAGGAGAAATAAGAAGCCTAACAAGGATGGTATTGGGCCGGACACATCAACCCTTTGTTCCACATGAATTGGGCTCTTCTTGGACCTGAACTAGATGAATTAAAGATTGTCCTTCATGCTCCTTAAATGTCCCAAGCCCCTCTAGGTCCATTTTGCTCCATATGTTCTGAACAAGCCCATTCAATGCTTCTTTAAGCTTCTTTGCCCCAGCTCTTGTGATTGGCCCAATTGGCACCTCTAATGGGTCGTTGGCATGATTACGCTTGGTGTTGTGCTGATCCGCATCATGATGAATAAGGAATCCTTGTAAGAAAAGAATTTTGAAACATTTATGAATCCTTGCCACTTGGAAACTATATTACAGGCCATTAAAGATCCTTATAGAGCTAGGATATTTCCAAAACAAGTTGTCACATCCATGTAGGAAAAGAATCCTAGTCAAATAAGAAGTCCACAAATCAAAAGGAAGTAACAAAATTCTTACAGCTTCTGTTAACCAGTATTGTGATGCCTTTCCAAACTTCGATTGACCAGAAAGTTTAACCCAAGGTAGGACAACCTGTCTGGAGACTCCACGTAAAAATTTCAGCCCGATCCAATGGTTTGATTGAGAATTAAACTATTGCCGTGAAACTAGACAGTTGTGCATTTTATGTCACAATTCAAATTTAATTTTTTTTTTCATTGCCCAGATCGTATCATTTCCTCGATCTTTAAGATGATTCGTCCTCGAATCACCAATAGGTTTGATGGACAATTCCTTAGCCTCTTGTTTCAACCGTTGGATTCTTTTCTTGCACGCAATTGCCTGTAACAACATTGAACAAATGTAGTAGCCGATAAGAATTTCAAATAAACATGTTTTGCCATCCACTTGCGTGTATATTTTTGAATGATAACCACTGCTGCCCTCTTTTGTTTTTTTATCCCTTTGGCGCTGAACTGAAGCTCTCCATTCTTTACGTTCTTTATTTGTTTTTTTTATAAACCTTTGCAAGTATTTAGCCTCACGCTCTTTATTTAACATCATAAAAGCATTATAACAATAAATATTTGAAACTCAAAACCTCTATTTTTCCTCCTTACTCATAGTGAATCTCCTTCGATCAGCCCCATTAATTAGTTGCCTCGTTGAATCTATATCATCTTCCATCTTCTTTGCCTCCGAATAGCTATCATCATGTCCCTCAACACTACGTAAATTTCCCCTTTGGCCGAATTGACCCCTAGTTCTATTCCCAAAATCCCTTCGGTTTCTAGGCTGTCGAAAACCTTCCTGATGACCTATCATCTCATCCTCAAAACCACCATCACCAATATCATTAACAACCTCGCATAATCAGGCCACCTTGGCCTTTTAGCTCTACTACCACTGTTTGCTCTCGGTTCAGCCCCAACCTTCCTCACTTCTTGGGTGCTTATACCAGCCTCGTTACCACGTTTCTCCAGCCTATCAAGTCTGTCACACGTTCCCCATCACAAAATTCATCCTCTCCATCATCTGCGTCATGGCTCGCATTTGGAACTTAAGTTCTCCCTCAGGATGGAGTGGTGTGTTGTTTTGATCTGACATGATAGTACCTACAAAACTAGGTTAGTGGTAATTAAATATCCTCAGGTTTCTTGTGTTTTGCTCAAACACTCTTAATATCCTCACGCGCTTATACCTCTCGTCTCGCCTTTTTGAGAAATAAAAACCAACACCAAATAGAACTAACTTAACGACGCAATTCAAATATGTATATATGACTCAAGAAGCAATAAAAACCATAAAACAAGCAAAACAAAATTGTGATGATAAACGCGAGTAGCAAGCGAATCTATCCGAAATATGAATGAAATTGAAGACTCGAATAAAAACAGAAATGAAATGATGAAACAACACCTATATATGTTGGATATGTTGAAAATACATTGCAAGAAATGAAAAAAAATAGAAACAAAATGAATTTCAAAAGTTGACGTAAAAAAAAGTCTGAATCTGGAACTTAAAGTAAATGATGTCCAATTGAGTTAAAATTTCAGTTATAATGCGATTTCAACCCAAATAGACAGAATATAAAATTTGTGAAAGTGACGATAAGGTTTGATATACTGACACAAAAACGTTAAGAATTAGACCTGATTAGACCTAAAATTACTATGTGGTGCGATATGAACCTTAGTAATCAGATTATCAACTTTGAACTAATTCCGAGTTGATTTGATCCAATTTTTCCTTTTTTAGTTTTCTGCGGCAGAAACCAATAAACATCTTTTTGAACGATTTTTTTTCTTTGCTCTATCTTTTTTTATGCTATTGATAGATTTTGGACAGTAACAGAATGAAGAACAAACAATGTTTTTTTTTACATGCCGCAAATTTAAGGAGAAGAAGAAATTGGATACTAAGGAATTTTTACGGAAACAACAAGAAACGAAAATTAATTCAAACTAAAATAAACCCTAATGGATCCCTTATGTGGACTTATATGATGCCCACTTATAATTAAACCCAAATAATATAAATAAACCCTAAACTAAGAAGAAAATATTAATAACAATAATAAATCCGAATTTAATATCCTAAATATGATAGGATTGGATTTATTGGCCTTTAGAAGTCCCATATAAGCTAGAGAATCGAATCTGAAGGTAGAAATAATTCTGAAATCTTCTTTTCTTGTTGTAGGTAGGATGAATAAGGAATCCTTGTGAGAAAAGAATTATGAATCCTTGCCATACTTGTAAACTATGTTGCAGCCCATTAAAGATCCTTGTAGAGCTGGGTGATTTCCAAAACAAGCTGCCACATTCTTGTAAGAAAAGAACCCTAACCAAATAGGAAGTGCACAAATCAAAAGAAAGTAAATAACAAAATTCATGTAGCCTCTGTTGATCAGTATTGTGATGCCTTCCCAAACTTTGATTAACCTGCAATTTTAACCCATGGTAGGAAAACCTATCTGGAGACTCCACATAAAAATTCAGCTCGATCCAACAGTTAGATTGAGAATTATAACTATTGCCATGAAACTGGATAGTTGTGCATTTTACATCAGAATCAGAATTTAATTGTTTTTTCATTGCCCGGATCGTATCATACCCACTTTTGAAGTCAATTTTAGAGAAAATACTTGATCCATGTAACTCATCTAGCATGTCATCAAGCCTAGAAATTGGATGTCGATACTTTACCGTTATGTTGTTGACGACACGACAGTTGACATACATCCTCTATGTTCCATCCTTTTTAGGCACAAGTGACACTGGCACAACAAAAGGGCTCATACTCTCATGAATGTACCCCTTCATCATCAACTCATCTTCTTGCCATTAAAGTTGCTTCGTCTCATCGAGGTTGCTTCTATAGGCTGGATGGTTAGGAATCGAAACTCCGGGTACAAGGTCAATCTGATGTTCAATTCCCCTCAATGGTGGTAATCAACTAGGGATGTCTTCAGTAAATACATTATCAAATTACTGCAATAAAGAAACAACCACACTAGAAATACCAGAATCAAGATCATTAGAGTTAAAATAAGCCTTCTTAGACACAAGTAAGATCATCGACTTGTTAGTGAAAAGCGCAGATCTGATGTGAGCTTCTTTTGCATAAAAATTAGGTTGTTTCTTTAATTTTTCCACACTATTATCATCACACAAGCTTACTTTCTTCACTCCTCGGGTTTTACCTCCACTCTCAACCGGTTTAATTAATCATTTAGGTTTAGCCAAATCTGATGGTCTTCTCTCACCATTGTCGTCACGTGAATTTTCACTCTTTCCATCCTCACACTCCCTTTTTTATTTCATTTTATCATCATAGACTTGTTTTGGAGAAAGAGGTACAAGAGTGATGGTTTACCATCTTTTACAATAGTGAACCTATTTCTAAACCCATCATGAATCGCCTTCTAATCAAACTGCCATGGGTGCCCTAAAAGTAAGTGACTAGCATGCATTGGGACTACATCACACATAAACTCATCAGAATACTTCCCAATGGAAAATGCAATCAATACATGCTTAGTAACCTTCACTTCACCACACTCATTCAACCATTGCAATCTATAAGGCATAAGATGCTTAATATAACTCAAATTCAATTTCTTCACAAGAGTATCACTAGCTATATTAGCACAACTACATCTATCGATTATCATGCTACATACCTTGTTTTGGATGTGACATCGAGTGTGAAATATGTTTTCCCGTTGTTGATCTGCATCATCTTTTTTTGATCCAATTTTCTCATGTTTAGCTTTCTGCGGCAGAAACCATTAAACATCTTTTTGAACGATTTCTTTTTTTTTCTTTTTGTTTTTTATGCTATTCATATACTTTGGACAATAATAGAACAAAATAACAAATTTTTTTCTTGATATGCCGCAAATTCAGGGAGAAGAAGAAATTGGACATTAAAGAATGTTTTGTGGAAACAACAAGAAACGAAAATTTCAGAAGGATATAACCTGATTAATGGAGCCAAGCTCTGATACCAAATGATGTGTACCTTGTGATCACATGGTCATGCATCCCACACACGAAGACACTATTTCCTGGAAAGCCAAGTAAATCAGGTTTGATGGGAGTGTGACACAAAGATAACTTGTACCTAGGCACCAACACTATTGGAAACGGAAAACCCCCACCAAACGAATATTGATTCGCGAACGAGAAGCATGAGGATGACGCCAAGAAGCCAGTTGTTCTTTTATAAGTTGTTTTTAGTTCTTTAGAGAACCAGGAAGGGAGTTTATCCTATCAACACACAACAAGTGTGTCAAAAGAAGTTTATTGATCTGAAAATTACGTAACCTTACATGTTTGGTTATGCTCTTATTTATACTGACTCTAAACTAAAATAAACCCTAATGGACAAACTAAAATAAACCCCAATGGACAAACTAAAATAAACCCCTTAGGTGAACTTACAATGTCCACTTACAATTGATCCAAATAAGTAATAACAACCTAAAGACTAAGAAGAAAATAATAAAAATCCAAAAATTTATCCTAAATATGTTAGAATCAAATTTGTCACTCTTAAGAAGTCCTAAATAAACTAGAAGAAATCTGATTTGGAAAATTTATATTGCCACCCCCTTTTAGGTCCTTAATTTTCCTTATTTAACTTTGACAAATAAAAAAACAAATTTCCTCCTTTGTTGCTAATTTAATGACTTTCCTTCCTAGATTAGGAAAAACATTAAATAATTCTCTCCTCTTTAGGAACAAGGTCTGGCCAACTTCCTTACTTCCTTACTTAATTAAAAGAATAAATTGCTAACTTTCTATCCTTGTAGTAGTAGGAAAAAAAAATTAAGTCTAACAAGGCTGGTGATGTGATCCAAGCATCAAAGGATCAATTAGAGGTTCCAGTTGGTCCAGTTATAAGGCTTAGAGCTAAGAGGTTCAAAGAAGCTTTCAATGGACTTCTTCAAGATACGTTCAAGAGGATATTAAAATAATGAGAAGCAAGCCATGATTAATCTTATTCATGTTCGAGAGGAGTTTGTTGGGGGAACCAAGACCATTACACAGGGATTGGGAGAAAAAGACTAGATTCAGACAGTTTAACCTTTTGTAACCTTTGTTTTTTAATCATAAGTGGAGCTACAAGATGAATTTGGAGGTGATTCTAGTTGGTCTGGAAACTAGACTTCCATACCTTTCCAACGGTATATGGCATGCCTTCTAATTATTTAAGCCGAAAGAGAACCATCTGTTTGAATTTGGGCTTTTCTACTGCCAGACAGAATGCGGAAATAACCGAACTCGTCTTATTAAATTAGTTGGGCTATTAAACTTTTTTTTTATATAAGGAAACACTTATTTGGGTTTCAAACTTGTTTATTTTATTTATTTTAATTATTTTGGGCTAGTTTTAGCTTGGGTTGATTATTATTTAAATTGGGTTTATATGTGACCCATTAGAGAAACTAGGGTTTTTAGCTTGGGGTATAAATACTCTTGAGAATAATTTTCAGCACACTTTTTTGCCTAATAATATTCTAATTTTTGCCAACCTTTGGCTGTCAATTTAGTTTCTTGATTGAACTTTCAATTCTTCAAAGAATTGACCAATCTTTGTTTTGAATTTATACTCCTTTTTCTCGTCTATAGGTGTAGACGTTGTAATTGAGTTGATTTATAGTCTTTGATTAGTATTTAAAAATGCATTTCATTAAAGTTTTACATAAACATATTGTACTTTTAGTATTATTAAATTCCCTAACTTAAACATGTTTTATAATAACAAGTCTGATAGTATAAGATAGCTTTAATTTATGATAAATGCTTATTTTAAATGCAGGCAAATAAGAACCTTTGAACCAATTCCGAACATATTGCTAGCTTTTAACTCCAAAGCAGCTTCAATCATTTCAATTTGACTCATCAAGGTCCTTTGCAGTTGTTTCACTCTCGCTCTTGTTATTATGCCATCCGAATCTTCTTGTAGATTAGGTTCAGCTTTACGAGATGGATTATAATTCCCATGATGCACATGATCAACCCCGGGTTGAGAATGATTTGTCCTCAAATCAGTATCGTCAATATCATCCAAGTATGGAGTCAAGTCATTCACATTAAAAGTTGTTGATATGTTGTAATCACTAGGAAGATCTACCTTATATGCATTGTCATTCACCTTCTTTATAATCCAAAATGGACCATTAACTCCTAGCATCAACTTGGACTTATGTTTGCTAGGAAATTTGTCCTTGCTAATATGAATCCAAACAAGATCTCCAGTTCAAACCTAACCATTTTCTGCCCCTTATTAGCTTGTTTAGCATACTTTGTCATTTTCTCCTCAATATGTAATCGAACCTGCATGTAGTTTCTTCATCAATTTTGCCTTTCTAATTCCATTCATAGATGTCCTCTCATCAATTGGAATATGAACAAGATCAATAGGAACACAAGGATTAAAGCCATACACAACCTCAAATGGTGAAAATTTTGTAGCCCTATGCACACTACGATTATATGCAAAC
>Ga0325401_1006922_pt1 | contig 11007 bp, 14 predicted proteins | sample PopdelMetagenome_FD_205666 | JGI IMG/M metagenome (GOLD analysis project Ga0325401, IMG submission 205666) | Populus deltoides microbial communities from Bellville, Georgia, United States - Xylem-PdKOR-R2 | ecosystem: Host-associated > Plants > Phyllosphere > Stem > Wood/Secondary xylem | place...
CACGGTGACCGGCGACCTGCTGCCCGCCCTCGACGTGCTGGCCACCTCCCTCGAGGCCAAGGCCGAGGAGTTCGCCGGACTCGTGAAGTCCGGGCGCACCCACCTCATGGACGCCACCCCGGTGATGCTCGGCCAGGAGTTCGGCGGGTACGCCGCGACCGTGCGCTACGCCGCCGAGCGGCTCTCCTCGGTCCTCCCCCGGGTCCGCGAGCTGCCGCTGGGCGGCACGGCGGTCGGCACCGGCATCAACACCCCGGCCGGCTTCCCCGAGCAGGTCATCGCCGAGCTCTCGCGCGCGACCGGCGAGGAGTTCACCGAGGCGCGCAACCACTTCGAGGCCCAGGGCACCCGCGACTCCCTCGTCGAGCTCAGCGGCGTGCTGCGCACGTACGCCGTCGGCCTCACCAAGATCTGCAACGACCTGCGCTGGATGTCGTCGGGCCCCACCACCGGCCTGGCCGAGATCCACCTGCCCGACCTGCAGCCGGGGTCGAGCATCATGCCCGGCAAGGTCAACCCGGTCCTGCCCGAGGCGACGCTCATGGTCTGCTTCCAGGTGGTCGGCAACGACGCGGCCGTCACCGCTGCCGGCTCGAGCGGTTCCTTCGAGCTCAACGTCGCGATGCCCGTCATCGCGCGCAACGTGCTGGAGTCGACCCGCCTGCTCGCCGCGACCTCGCGCGTCCTCGCCCAGCGCTGCGTCGACGGCATCACCGCCAACGCCGAGCGGATGCGCGCCTACGCCGAGTCCTCGCCCTCGGTGGTGACCCCGCTCAACAAGCACATCGGCTACGAGGCGGCCGCCAAGGTCGCCAAGCAGGCCCTCGCCGACGGCGCCACCATCCGCGAGACCGTCATCCGCCTCGGCTACGTCGAGCGCGGCGAGCTCACCGAGGCGCAGCTCGACGAGGCGCTCGACGTGGAGTCGATGACGCACCCGTGAGCGAGCTCGACGAGCTGGTCGAGCGGCTCGTCGTCGCGGGCCTGCCCGCGGGGCGCGCCATGCCCGACGTGCTCGAGGTCGGGTGCGGCGACGGCGCGTTCGCCGAGCGGTTCACCACCGCCCACCCCCAGGTCGCCTACCTCGCGACCGACTCCTCGCCCCGGGCCGTCGAGGCCACCCGCGCCCGGGGCGTACCCGCCCAGCTCGTGAACGTGTGCACCCTGCTCGCCGGCGCCGCGTCGTACGACGTGGTCGTGGCGGTGCGGGTGCTCGACCACGTCGCCGACCTCGACGTCGCGCTCGCCGAGCTGCGCCGGGTGCTGCGCCCCGGCGGGCGACTCGTGACGGTGACCGAGACGCGCACGACGCAGGAGGCACTGCACCGGCGTTTCGAGCCGGAGGACCACGGGGGGTTGCGTCGGACGACAGGAAGCGGTTTCATCGCCTCGTGGCGATGACAGCACCTGAGAGCGTTGAGAAGCACGCGGCCCACCTCGACGCGGCGGCCTGCCTTTTCCACGGCTTCTCCGACCCGTCGCGGCTCGTGATCCTGCGCCACCTCGCCCTCGGCGAGCACCGCGTCACCGACCTGACCGCCCACCTCGGGCTCGCGCAGTCGACGGTGTCGAAGCACCTCGCCTGCCTGCGCGACTGCGGCCTGGTCGAGGCGCGACCGGTCGGTCGGGCGTCGGTCTACTCCCTGAGCCATCCCGAGGCCCTCGAGGCGGTGTTCCGCGCGGCCGAGCACCTGCTCGACCTGACCGGCGAGGCCGTCACCCTGTGCGCCACCCACGGCACCGAGGCCCGCCGATGACCGTCACGACGGCACGCACCCCCGCGACGCCGACCCCGGCCGAGCGAGCCCGGCTCGGGCGGCGGGCCCAGCTGCTGGCCGGCGCCTCGGTCGCCTACAACGTCGTCGAGGCGGCCGTCGCGGTCTCGGCCGGGCTCGCCGCCGGGTCGGTCGCGCTGGTCGGCTTCGGGCTCGACTCGGTCGTCGAGGTGTCGTCGGGCCTCGTCGTCCTGTGGCAGTTCCGCCACCCGGTGCCGCAGTCGCGCGAGCGCGCGGCGCTGCGGCTCATGGCGGTCTCGTTCCTCGCGCTCGCGGCGTACGTCGCCGTCGAGTCGGGTCGGGCGCTGCTCACCGGCCACGAGCCCGACTCGTCCACCGTCGGCATCGTGCTCGCCGCGGCCTCGCTCGTCGTGATGCCGTTCCTGTCCTGGGCCCAGCGGCGGACGGGACGGGCGCTCGGGTCGGGCTCCGTCGTGGCCGACTCCACCCAGACCCTGCTGTGCACCTACCTCTCCGCCGTCCGGCTCGTCGGCCTGCTGCTCAACGCGACGCTCGGCTGGTCGTGGGCCGACCCGCTGGCCGGTCTCGTCATCGCGGCCGTGGCCGTCCGCGAGGGCGTCGCGGCCTGGCGCGGCGACGCGTGCTGCGGACCCGTCGGCGGCGGCCCCGTCGCGGTCTCCCCCGGCGGGTGCGACTGCGACTGCGGCGCGACACCGCTCACGATCAGCGGCTCCACCTCTGACGGGAGCGGGCGATGACCACCCACGGGCAGGGCCACGGGCACGGGCACGGGCACGGGCACGGGCACGGGCACAGCCACGGTGGTCCGGAGCTCGCCGACCACCGCGGCCGGCTGGCCGTCGTGCTCGCCATCACCGTCACCGTCTTCGCCGTCGAGGTCGTCGGCGCCGTGGTCTCCGGCAGCCTCGCGCTGCTCGCGGACGCCGCCCACATGCTCACCGACGTCGCCGGCCTCACCCTCGGTCTCGTCGCCGCGGTGCTGATGCGCCGGCCGGCCAGCAGCCAGCGCACCTACGGCTACCAGCGGGCCGAGGTCCTCGGCGCCGCGGCGCAGGCCGCCGTCCTGCTCGCCGTCGGCGGCTACGTCCTCGTCGAGGCCGTGCGCAGGCTCGTCTCACCCGACGAGGTCGCCTCGACCGCGATGCTCGTCTTCGGCGTCGTGGGCCTGGCCGGCAACGCCGTGGGCCTGCTCGTCCTGTCCTCGGGCCGCGGCGACAACATGAACATGCGCGCGGCGTTCCTCGAGGTCGCCAACGACGCCCTCGGGTCGGTCGCCGTCATCGTGGCCGCGGTCCTGGTCGCCACCACGGGGTTCCTGCGGGCCGACGCCCTCGCCTCGCTGCTGATCGGGGTGCTGATCGTCCCGCGGACGCTGCGGCTGCTGCGCGACAGCGTCGACGTCCTCCTCGAGTCGGTCCCGCGCGGTCTCGACCTGACCGACGTCCGCGAGCGCATCCTCCGGCTGCCGCACGTCACCGAGGTCCACGACCTGCACGCCACCCAGGTCGCCACCGGGCTCCCGGTGCTGACCGCTCACGTCGTGGTCGAGGACTCCTGCTTCCACGACGGGCACCTGGGGGCGATGCTCGACGAGCTGCAGGCCTGCATCCACGACGACTTCGACATCGAGCACTCGACCATCCAGTTCGAGTCCGCCCGGCACGGCGAGCACGAGCACGCCACCCACGCCTGAGCCGCCGAGGGGCAGGGCTCAGTAGAAGCCCTGGGCCTCGCTGTGGCCCCAGGCCGAGCAGGGCGAGCCGTAGCGGTCCCGGATGTAGCCGAGGCCCCAGCGGATCTGGGTGACCGGGTTGGTCGCCCAGTCGGCGCCGGCGCTCGACATCTTCGAGCCGGGCAGCGCCTGCGGGATGCCGTAGGCCGAGCTGGAGGGGTTGTCGGCGGAGGGGTTCCAGCCGGACTCGCGGGTCCACAGCGAGTCGAGGCAGCCGAACTGGTCCTGGCCGAAGCCGAACTCGGCGAGCAGGGCCTGGGCGATAGTGCGCGGGTCCTCGTCGGAGAGGTCCTCGGTGCGGGTCAGCGCGTTGCTGTCGCCGAGGTCGAGGGTCTCGCGCTTGAGCGGGTCGGCGGCGGGCACGCGGGACTCGCTGCGGGTGACCTCCGGAGCCCGGGCGGTCAGCGGCGCGGAGAGCTCGGCGGACCCGGCCTCGGGAGCGGCCTCGGCCGCGTCGGTCTGCGGGGCGTCCTGCGACGGTGCGGAGGTGCCGCTCGCCTGGCCGCTGGTCGCGCCGGCGCCGTTGACGTCGGTGGTGCCGGCGACGGCGGTGCGCGCACCGGCCGACGCGGCCACGGTCGCCTCGGGAGCGCCGACGAGGCTCGAGCCCGAGCCGATCGCGAAGCCGGTCGCGACGACGGCCATCGACGAGAGCGTCAGCGACGTCTTGAGGGCCGCCTTGGGTGCGCGGCGGGCGCGGGGCGCCCGGTGCTTGGCGCGGTGCTTCGGCGCGTGCTTGACGTACGACGACACGAGGTGGGGCAACCGTTCTGCCGGGGCTGAGGGCGAGGTGGGCCGCTGCGGGCCTCGACCACCATGCATGAGGGCCTGGGTGGTTGCAAACCGAACCACGGCGGTTGTGGACGAAGGGATGACTCACCCGTCACAGCGGTCACACGGGCCACTCGGGTGCGGGAGTTCCACCGCCTGAGCGGTGGAACTCCCGCGGCCCCGAGGCCTCAGATCGAGACGCTCTCCAGCATCTCGGTGACGAGCGCGGCGATGGGCGAGCGCTCGGAGCGGGTGAGGGTGACGTGGGCGAAGAGCGGGTGACCCTTGAGCTTCTCCACCACCGCGACGATGCCGTCGTGACGGCCCACGCGCAGGTTGTCGCGCTGGGCGACGTCGTGGGTCAGCACCACCTTGGAGTTGGCGCCGATGCGCGAGAGCACGGTCAGCAGCACGTTGCGCTCGAGCGACTGGGCCTCGTCGACGATCACGTAGGCGTCGTGCAGCGAGCGGCCGCGGATGTGGGTCAGCGGCAGCACCTCGAGCATCCCGCGGGCGAGGATCTCCTCGATCACCTCGCGCGAGGTGACGGCGCCGAGGGTGTCGAAGACGGCCTGGGCCCAGGGCCCCATCTTCTCGGCCTCCGAGCCCGGGAGGTAGCCGAGCTCCTGCCCGCCGACCGCGAAGAGCGGACGGAACACCACGACCTTCTTGTGCTCGTTGCGCTCGAGCACGGCCTCCAGGCCGGCGCACAGCGCGAGCGCCGACTTGCCGGTGCCGGCGCGGCCGCCGAGCGAGACGATGCCGACCTCGGGGTCGAGCAGGGTCTCGAGCGCGATCCGCTGCTCGGCGGAGCGGCCGTGGATGCCGAACGCCTCGCGGTCGCCGCGCACGAGGTGGACGCGCTTGTCGCTGCCGACCCGGCCCAGCGCCGTACCCCGGTCCGAGAGCAGCATCAGCCCGGAGTGACAGGGCAGCTCACGGGCGGCGTCGAGGTCGAGCACGCCGTCGTCGTAGAGCTCGTCGAGGTCGCTCGCGTGCACCTCGAGCTCGGCCATGCCGGAGTAGCCGGGGTCGGACTCGGACATGGTCTCGCCGCGGTACTCCTGGGCGTCGAGGCCGACCGCCGAGGCCTTGATGCGCAGCGGCAGGTCCTTGCTGACCAGCGTGACCGCGCGGCCCTCGTCGGCGAGGTTCTTGGCCACGGCGAGGATGCGGGTGTCGTTGTCGCCGAGGCGGAAGCCGCTGGGCAGCGCGTCGGGGCTCGTGTGGTTGAGCTCGACGCGCAGGGTGCCGCCGAGCTCGCCCACGGGCACCGGCTCGTCGAGGCGGCCGAAGGTGACGCGGAGCTCGTCGAGCATCCGCAGCGAGCTGCGGGCGAAGTAGCCCAGCTCGGGGTGGTGACGCTTGCCCTCCAGCTCGGTGATCACGACCACCGGGAGGACGACCTCGTGCTCCTCGAAGCGCCGCAGCGCCCCGGGGTCGGCCAGCAGGACGCTGGTGTCGAGGACGTACGTGCGGACCTGCTGCTGCGCCTGGCTGTCGTTGGCTGCCACGGGGTCACCCTCCGCGAACCGGCGCGCGCACTCCTCGCTCCGGCCCTAGCTCTCCTGCACGGACCGGGAGAGCGCCCGGAGGCCGGAGTGCCGGCCTCCGCGTGCGGCGAGCGGAGCACCGCTCCTCGCACTGCAGTCGTGGATCAACACGCCCGGGCCTCCCAGCGCGACGGGCTTCCCCACCCGTCGTTGGCAAGGACGGTACGCCGCACGCGCGGGTGTCCAGCACCGACACGCCCGACCCTGGGGTGAACGCTCCGTTACGAGCCGTACCGCCTCTCGCGCAGCCCGTAGGCCCGGATCGCGCGCAGGAAGTCGACGCGGCGGAAGTCGGGCCAGTAGGCCTCGCAGAAGTAGAACTCCGACTTCGCGCTCTGCCAGAGCAGGAACCCGCCGAGCCGCTGCTCGCCCGAGGTGCGGATGACGAGGTCGGGGTCGGGCTGACCCTTGGTGTAGAGGTGCTCGGCGATGTGCTCCACGTCGAGGATCTGGGCGAGCTCCTCGAGCGAGGTGCCCTTGGCGGCGTGCTCCGAGAGCAGCGAGCGGACAGCGTCGGTGATCTCGCGGCGCCCGCCGTAGCCGACCGCGATGTTGACGAGCATGCCGTCGACGTCGCGCGTGGCCTCCTCGGCGGCCTTGAGCCGCGCCGAGGTGGAGGCCGGGAGCAGGTCGAGCGCACCCACCGGGTGCAGCCGCCAGCGTCGGCGCCGGGCGAGGGAGTCGACGGCGTCCTCGATGATCCCGAGCAGCCCGCCCAGCTGCTCGGGCGGGCGGTTGAGGTTGTCGGTCGAGAGCAGCCACAGTGTGACGACCTCGATGCCCACCTCGTCGCACCAGCCGAGCAGCGGCTCGATGTTGGCTGCCCCGGCGCGGTAACCGTGCGCGGTGTCACGGCCCACCGTGCGCGCCCAGCGACGGTTCCCGTCGAGCATCACCCCGACGTGCTTGGGCAGGTCGGCGGGCAGGCGACGCAGCAACCGCGCCTCGTAGAGGGGGTAGACGACCTTCCGGAGCCCGCCCTTCCAGTCCGCCACCCGCCGATCCTAGGACAGTCGGCGCGCCCGCGGACCACGCGGAGAGGCGAGGCGCACACCCGGAGACTCATGCCCCACTCAGGGAACGCCGGTAGGTTGGCCCCATGACCCAGCCCTTCTCCGATGCCGTCCGCGCGGGCGTGGAGTCCGTGGGCGAGCGGTTCGACGACCTGCGCGACGACCTGCGCGAGCTCAAGCCCAAGCTGCGCGGCTACCTCCACCTGGCGACGGCCCCGCTGACCCTCGTGGCCGGCATCGTCCTCGTGGTCCTCTCGCCCACCACGGTCACCAAGATCGGCTCGGCCGTCTTCATCGGCTCCGCGCTGATCCTGTTCACCGTCTCGGCGATCTACCACACCGGCACGTGGTCACCGCGGACGTGGGCGTTCCTGCGCCGGTTCGACCACTCCAACATCTTCCTGCTGATCGCCGGCTCCTACACGCCGTTCAGCCTCCTGCTGCTGCAAGGCACGGCCGAGGTCGCGCTGCTGTCGACGGTGTGGACGGGTGCGATCCTCGGGGTGCTGTTCCGGGTCTTCTGGACCGACGCCCCGCGCTGGCTCTACGTGCCGATCTACATCGCGCTCGGCTGGGCCGCGATCTTCTTCATCCCGGCGTTCTTCGAGGGCGCGACCGCCCTCGGTGTCGGCATCGGCATCGCGGTGTTCGTGATGATCCTCGTCGGCGGCGCGCTCTACACCGCCGGCGGCGTCGTCTACGGCGTCAAGCGGCCCAACCCGTCACCGCGCTGGTTCGGCTTCCACGAGGTGTTCCACTCGTTCACCGTGCTCGCCTTCGCCGCCCACTACGTGGGCGTGTCGATGGCGACCTACGCGCTGCGCTGAGCCTGGGCTGACCCGCGCGGCGACAGGGGTGGGGCCGACGCTCAGTCGGCCTTCTTGTTCGTCTTGCTCAGCGCATCGGGCTTGTGGACGGCCTCGCCTCCGGACTTCTCGCTCTTGACGAGGTACTGGGGGTCGTCCTCCGACGCCTTGACCTTGCGGCCGCCCGCCTCGGTCTCCTCGGTGATCTTCTTCTCGACCTTGCCGATCGCCTCGCCGCCGTGGCTGTCCCACTCGACGCGGTCACCCTTCTTGAACTCCTGGTCGCTCATGGACGGGCGGTACCCCCCCTCCCGTGCGCTCAGGCGGTCACCCACGCCTCGCCGGCCAGGACCCGGGCGACCGGACCGTCGGCGAGCGACGGGTCGTCGAGCAGCACCGCGGCGCTGAACTGGGCAGCGGCGCGGTCGAAGGAGCGGCCGTGGGCGAGCATCGCGTGCTTGCCCTCGGGCACCCGTACGAAGCCGACGTCGGCGCGCCGGCCGATGCGCCGGGCCACCTGCTCGGCGCGCTGCGGTGAGGCGACCCGGTCGCGCTGGCCGTGGACGAAGAGCACCCGGCGCCCGGAGAGGTCGGCGTCGTCGGTGGCGTAGACCCACGGGTTGAGCGCGACCACGCTGCGCACCGCGGGATGGTCGCCCGCCTCCAGCGCGGCACGGCCGCCGAGCGAGTGCCCGACGAGCCCGACCGGCGCGTCGGCGTACCGTTCGCGGACCCGGTCGACCGCCCAGTCGGCGTCGGCCACCGGGGTGTGGGTGGCGTCCCAGCCGCGGTAGGTGTTGAGCAGGCGGTAGACCGCCAGTCGCCGCGAGACGGCCGCCACCGCACGGGCCGTCGGGACCATGCGGGCCACGGAGAGCTGGGTCGGGCTGACGACGACCTGGTCGCCGCGGGAGGCGCCGCCGTGGAGCACGACGACCACGGCGTCGGCCGTGGCGGGCTCGCGGACGGCCACGAGTCGGGGTGAGGCCTGCACGGGCGGTGGGGCGCGCGGCTCAGGCGGCGGAGGAGGGCGTCTGCTCCTGCTCGGCCGGCTCGTCGCCGAACAGGCCGGCGTCGCGGTTGTCCTGGGCCTTGCGCAGGTGGCGGCTGAGGCTCCAGCCGAGCAGGCCCACGACCACGATCAGCGCGATGAAGATGACGAACGCCATCCAGCCGGCCTTCACGTCCTCCGGCTGCGGCGCCTGGTCGGCGGCGCTCAGCACCAGGGTGCTCAGCTGGGAGAGGACGGCCTGCGGGGCGATCATGACTCCATCCTCTCAGGCCGCACCAGACGTGGCCGAGTCGGCGGAGTCGCCGAGGTCGCCGGTGATCCCGGCGAACAGGTCGTCCTCGGGCGTCGTCGTGTCGACGTACGACGTGACGAGCTCGAAGTCCTCGGTGGGCCACACCTCGGCCTGCAGCTCGCGCGGGATCGCGAACCACATGCCGTCGGGGTCGATCTGGGTGGCGTGAGCGAGCAGGGCCTGGTCGCGGACACCGAAGTAGTCGCTGCACGGCACCCGGGTGGTGATGCGGGCGTCCCACTCGGGCTCGTGCTTCCACTCGCGCAGGCGCTCCTCCCACGGCGACTCGAGGCCGTGGGCCAGCATCGCCTCGTGCAGCGCCTCCATGCGGGGGCGGTTGAACGAGTGGTGGTAGTAGAGCTTGGAGACCCGCCACGGCTCGCCGAGGTCGGGGTAGCGCTCCGGGTCGGCCGCGGCCTCGAACGCCGCCACCGAGATCTCGTGGCACCTCACGTGGTCGGGGTGGGGGTAGCCGCCGCGCTCGTCGTAGGTCGTCAGCACGTGCGGGCGCACCTCGCGGATGAGCCGGACCAGCGGCGCCACGGCCTCCTCGAGCGGCACGAGGCCGAAGCACCCCTCCGGCAGCGGCGGCTTGGGGTCGCCCTCGGGCCAGCCGGAGTCGACGAAGCCCAGCCAGTGCTGGGTGATGCCGAGGATGTCGCGCGCCCGCTCCATCTCCTGGCGGCGCACCTCGGTCATGTTGGCGAGGATGTCGGGCCGCTCCATCTTGGGGTTGAGGATCGAGCCCCGCTCCCCGCCGGTGCAGGTGACGACGTGGACGTCGACCCCCTGGGCGACGTACATCGCGGTGGAGGCGGCGCCCTTGCTCGACTCGTCGTCGGGGTGGGCGTGCACGTGCATCAGCCGGAGTCCGGCGCGGGGTCCTGCGGTCACGGGTTCCAGACTATTGCAGCGCGGATGTCACCCTTGCGGGGTGAGCACCACGCACCCCGACCGGCTGTCCCAGCGGTACGGCGCGTCCGCGGCCCGCCGGCGCCGTCCGCTCCTGGTCGCGGGGATCGTGCTGGCGCTGGTGTTCGGCGGCTGGCTCGCCTGGACCATCTGGTTCCACGCCAACCCGGCCGTGACCTCGGAGCTCGAGACCTACGACGTGGTCGACGACCACAGCGCCGTGGCCGTGGTGGTCACCACCCTCGACACCGACGCGGTCCGCCCCGAGTGCACCGTGCGCGCCTTCGCCGAGGACCACACCACGGTCGGGCAGAAGAGCTTCACCCCCGAGCCGGGCGCCGGCCGGCGCCAGACGGTGGAGGTCCGCACCGAGCGCCGCGCCACCACCGTCGAGAGCATCGGCTGCACCGCCCAGGGCCAGGACCGGCCCCGCTGACCCTGCGCTCCGTGCGCCGATCTGGTTAGACTGGTCGATCTGATCGACCCCCGGCGGGCGACCGGACGCCCCGCATCCTGCGGGCGACGTTATGGCGAGCGCCCGCCGACCACTCGCGCGAGACCCTCTCGCACACCACCCCCGTGCATCCACTCAGAGCACGCGAAGACGAAGCAGGAGTGCACCGATGAGCCAGCAGACCGAGCAGGACGCCGTGTGGCTGACCCAGGACGCCTACGACAAGCTGCGCGCCGAGCTGGAGGAGCTCAAGGGTCCGGTCCGGCAGGAGATCATCGCCCGCATCAGCGCCGCGCGCGACGAGGGTGACCTGAAGGAGAACGGCGGCTACCACGCCGCCCGCGAGGAGCAGGGCAAGCTCGAGGGTCGCATCCGCCAGCTCGAGGCGATGCTCGAGAAGGCCCAGGTCGGCGAGGCCCCGGCCGACGACGGCACCGTCTCCCCCGGCATGAAGGTCACCTACAAGTTCGTCGGTGACGACGACGACGAGGCCGAGACCTTCCTGCTCGGCGCCCGCGAGATGGAGGACGCCGCCGGCGGCCTCAAGGTCTACTCCCCGCAGTCGCCCCTCGGCTCGGCCATCATCGGCGCGAGCATCGGCGACACCGTCGGCTACGAGGCGCCCAACGGCAAGACCCTCGAGGTCGTCATCGTCGACGCGACGCCGTTCACCGGCTGACGACGCCCAGCCCGCCGGGCGTCAGC
>Ga0325401_1006924_pt1 | contig 11003 bp, 10 predicted proteins | sample PopdelMetagenome_FD_205666 | JGI IMG/M metagenome (GOLD analysis project Ga0325401, IMG submission 205666) | Populus deltoides microbial communities from Bellville, Georgia, United States - Xylem-PdKOR-R2 | ecosystem: Host-associated > Plants > Phyllosphere > Stem > Wood/Secondary xylem | place...
AAAAAAAAAAGCGCAAAATTTCAAGGCGCTTTCTCTCCAACCCAAACAGTACCTCTCCTCTGCGTATCTGTTTCTCAGCTTCTCTCCTCAACAAACAACGTTGTTAAGAAATCAAAATCCTCTGTTGTTTTAGTCAATAATAAAAATGAACCTCTTCAACAAGAAACCAAACCCTAAAGGTTCGACCATGCCCTCTCTCTCTCTCCCCCTCGATCTGCTCCATCAATTCCATGACTGCTTGCTTGATCATCTCTGTCTGTTATATCCGTGCAGTCGCTCGAATTTGTTGCTCTTCTTTGATTGATAAAGCCATCCAATTTATCTCACCAGCGTCTTAGTTTTTTTGAGTTGACCTGTTTTCTTTCTTTTTTTCTTTCTGAGATGTGGAATGGATGCAGCTCTGCTTTGATTTTTTTTTTTGGGTTAAATTGTGAATTTCTTTTTTGGTTGCGCAGAGGCGCTTAGAGACAGTAAGAGAGAAATGCAAAATTCTACTAGAGGTATTTGCACTGCTATTTTCTACTTCTAGCCAAGTTTACTTTCAGCTTTCGAATTCAAAACCAGATTAAATGCAAAGGGTGATCAAACTCTTAAGAAATCATATTATATAGCACTGAATTTACTTGTATTTTCCTTTTATTTTTGGTTTTGGTTTGGTTTTGAGTTTTTTCGAGTAGAAAAGAAGGGACATGTGATTTGGTTCGTTATGGTGGTTTGTATGGAAATGGAACTTAGTGAGATAACTAAAGAAGCTCAAATGGGTCGTGTTTCCATTTGCTGAACTGTTAGCTGGGGTGTTTAGATTCAAGAACCTGGTACCACCTTCTATTATTTGGATTATGAAGTGAAATGGGCCGGCCTGTTAGTTGTTGAAAGCCAAGGGATGGCATTGGATTTTTGTTTTGGGTAACCCAAAAAGCTACTTCAGGGTAGGTCCTCCTCTGGGAAGTTGAATGATTGTCAATAATGATGGTCGAGAGTGGAGGAAATGGTGGGAACTTATATATGATGCAAGCTTTATTGCAACTTACTGTGCCATCATGCAAAGACGATATCTTCTCAAATAAAAAATAAAGGAAATAGAATGATGCAGTTTCCTCATATGGATGCTATATTAGAGACAGACTAGAGCTTCTGTGGTACAAGTGCATCAAATTTATGGACCCATCAAGTTCTTGCCTTTACTTGTCTTAACCTATTGAATGATCACATAAGTTTGAAAAACATGGAAGACAATTTTGTAAAGCGCTTGATTTTGGGATCCTTTTTGGACTGCCAAGAGCACAGGGTCTTAAATGGTATTTTGGGTGTGGCTTTTACATTCTCCATGTCATTGAATCCCAAGATGTAATTATGGAGGGAGAATTAAACTATCTTCTGGTTATCATCCTGTTAGATTACAAGGCGGGAAACTTTTTTGAATCTCATGTTATTGTTTTTTCTGGCTTTCACCTTGATTCAGGTTTAGAGAAGGAAATCGGAGCACTGCAGCTAGAAGTAAGTAAATGTTGTAGAATGATGATTTCTTTTTACGGTTTTGCTGTTAGATTAGATCTAACATATTTGTCATCTCTTCAGGAAAAGAAGCTTGTTGCGGAGATAAAACGAACAGCTAAGACTGGAAATGAGGTATCTTGCTTTAATATAGATTCTCCTTGCTGCAAGAAGACTTAAGTTGCTGTGTTCTGTAACTTTTCCATAACAATATTCATTCATATTTCTTGAATAATGAATACTGAACGTCATGTTCTTCTACTTAGGAGCTAGATGTCCATTATGAGTTCAAGTAGTATTTAATGCAGTGCTTTGCATTCAGTAGGGATCATTTTACCAAAATTTTCAAAAGATATGAAGCTTGTTGACGAGTGTGATTGCCTTCAATCAGCTACCTAGTTAATCCTTTTCAATTCTTCTCTTATTCTTTTTTTTTTTTTTTTATCATCTGGACAATGCATTTTGCAGGCAGCTACTAAAATTCTAGCCCGGCAGCTAATCAGGCTCAGGCAGCAAATAGCTAATTTACAAGGTAGTCGAGCTCAAATGAGAGGCATAGCAACTCATACACAGGTAAAGCTGTGAAACCATGTCCTTTTTTCCTTACTGAGGCGAAATGGGTGGATTGCTCTTTTTAGTGCATGTGCAATGTGTTCTTAACAATGTTTATCTGCTTCACCAGGCAATGCATGCCCAATCTTCAGTTGCTGTTGGTTTAAAAGGTGCCAATAAGGCAATGGAAGCTGTGAATAAGGTTAGTCATAGACTCATAATATATGTAAGGGCTTTGTATTGATCGAGTGTCAGATTAGTATCAACATATTTTAAGATGCAAGTCTGAACACTGATAATGAGCTTTAATTTGAAAGCAGCTGTGATAAGAACATCATACAAGTTCTTTTTAACTCAATTTTTATTTCATTGCTACACAAATTAGAACTTAGAATTTTGCAATTTTTACTTTGTTTTGGGGCAATCCTGATGACTATCATGATTTAACTGCAGCAAATGGCGCCTGCAAAGCAAATGAAGGTTATAAGAGAGTTTCAGAAGCAGTCAGCACAGATGGATATGACTGTAAGATCATGCTTTTAGTTCAAAATAATGTACCATGATAGGAAGTTCATGTTTGCCATTCTTTTCTCTCCTCAGAGGTGCTCATTTTTACTTTCCCTCGCAGACTGAAATGATGTCAGATGCCATAGATGATGCCATAGATAGTGATGAAGCTGAGGAGGAGACTGACGAGCTGACAAATCAGGTAGTTCATTTGCTCACATTCTTTTATCAATAGAGACGCAAATACTACTTAATGTGAAACTTTGTGTAAAGTGAGAACCATTGGGGTTTTATGATATATTAATCGATCTAGTAATCATGGATGTAAGATGTAGATCTCCAAATAAGTTAGGGGTCTAGAAGTTTGTTATGACTGAATTATTGTAAGCCATTAAGTATTGAATGTCTTTTTTCTGTTTACATAACTGGAAAGCTGAGAAGCAGAAGATCCTATAGAGTGAACACCCCCCCACCTATAGCAAATCATTCTTTATGAATCCACTTATAATCTGCTGGCCTTAAAAACAAGTAGGAACTCATGATATTTTTCCTTTTTGATTTTTCTTTTAGGTGCTGGATGAAATTGGCGTTGATGTTGCCTCGCAGGTTGGTGTTTGTAGTAATTCATTATACAACTGTCGTTTTCAGTTGATTATTTTCCTCTTCATAATGCTAACCTGAACTGAATTTGGCAGTTGTCAGCAGCACCAAAAGGTAAAATTGCAGGGAAGAACAGAGAGGATGCCAGCAGGTATGTTTCTGTTTCTGAATTTTGCTATCAAACAAGAAAAATATTTATACATAAAACCAATTCACCCGTGGCTTTTAAGCCAAGCTGTCACCTCATACTGTTACTGAATCGGACCTTTTAAATGACTTCATAAGGCATGATTCGGACCTTTGATCTTGGGGAATGATGGGCCTTAGCTTCGCAGTTTTTGCTAATGGGATTAAACATTCCCCAAAAAAACAAATAAAAAGGAAACCAAAAACTCAGTTTTTTCTCTCTAATGTTTGCTCATATTCTGTTTACCCCTTGCAGTTCTGGCATTGACGAGCTAGAGAAACGATTGGCAGCTCTGAGAAACCCTTAAGATGACCCACATACAGTTTTCATCCCTACTGGATGCTCCGAGCTTCGCTTGTGTTTGATTCTTCTTGGGGCTGTGTGTACATATACCCTCTTCAAAATCCATGTTTTCCCAAAATGTTACTCATTTGTTTACTTGTTCTAACAATTTTACAGAAGTATTTAATTGGATTAATCTCGGGTACGAGTTCGTAATGTGTTAATAACACCACTCCACGTTGTTATAATAGCACTCGTACAATTAAGGGGCCGGGGCTGCGTTTTGGCTCCAACCATAAATTCAATCCTAACTATTTAAACTCTAATTCGGAAAAAACTATAATTTACAACTTGTTTTAAAGCTAATATCTTCCCCCCGCAACAACAATTGTATTCATAAAAATTCAGAAGGAAAACTAATGAAATGAGTGTTGCAGAATATCACAACACTGCAACTGAGGGCAACTGGCTTTTCAGGATGCAACTGAAATAGAGTGTAAATTGACCTTGTGATATAAACAATTTCTTGCACAAACATTTGAACAAGATATTATAAGGCAGAATGGCCAGCTCATTTGATGACACAGAGTGTGGAATGCGACCGTTAAAGGAACAAACAAAGAGTAGCAAATGAGTAAAGAAACGGAGTAATAGTACAACTCAAGTTCCATATTATGTAAGAGAATTCCGATACATTTGTTTCTTCTCGGATGCGTCTAAAACATGTTGCAACCGTCAGAAACATTTCAAGGGGCAAGGATGAACGAAGAAAGGTAAAAAAGACAGGAAATGTTCTATCAACATTTGACGGTGGTCTCTCATTGCGGTAATCATCTGATAATTTCCCATACACGAGGGATTATAAATTCAAGGATTTCTTCACATGAAAAATCATGTATCTATTAGATATGTGCGCATATTATTTTCTTACTAAATCAACCCTGCGTCACTTCCTGATGGAGAGGAACTCAAAGCTCCGGAAAGTGTCCTCATGAGTGCCTCTAGCAGCTGCAGGACGTGTCTGGGATGATTTGAGCTCATAACCTGGTTGAATTCTTTGAGCTGAAGTCAGACGGCCACCACTTGAGAGTAATCTGCCAGAGCGACCTTCAGTAGGTTCTCCAGATGAACTTGGTCTGCCATTTGAGATAACAGCTTTTCTTGAGTTGCTGCCATAACGAGAAGAATTGCGCCCTTTTTCTGGCTCGGGTGGCTGAAATGAAAAGGTCTTGATAAGGATGTTAAATACAAGCAAAAGAACTCAGTGCACAGCTAAATGAAAATACAAGGATTTGTGGAGAAAATTCTAGTAGAAAAAACAGGCTCTCTTTTCTGCTGCTTTTATTTTTGTTCAGCAGTGGAAAGCACGGAAACTGCAATACTTATATTTAGAACTTTTAGAATTAAACCCCATGCTGCTACATGGTATGAGAGACATTTCGAAGCACAAAGTAATCCACAACAAGAGAAACAAAACAAGTCGTCTTTTACGGACAGCATCAATCTGCTATATTTGACTTTGTAATCAATGCAAAGGGTCCCCAGCCTGGATCAATACAACCCAGAAGAGAAGGTAGGTGCCAGTTCCCTTAGTGTTCAAAACTTTTCAAAATCAACTTTTATAATAATGCCCAGAACTTTTCAAAACTGACTTCTACAGTGGCAACACAAAAATCTATATCAAACCAGACAACATATCAACCTTAATGTAGAGATTTTGCTTGCAGAAAAACACAAGCTAACAAAACTTGGAATCAGAATTTCAAATGCAACATGGCGTGACAACTTAGATTCTAATAGAAAAATGTGATTAGTGACATATAGGTAGGGACTTACATTATCCAAGCCCTTGTTTCTGGAATTATCATGTTGACTAGAGCCAGAGACTCTTTTAGTGGAAAATGCTTCAACTGCACCTGAGAATCTTTCCCGAATCTCTTTTCCAACTGGAGCAATGCAAAACAAGAAGTAACCACCATAGAAATTGTGGAAAAAAATACTAACAAGAAACTTGTATATGATACTATAACCAGCAAAGAAATTATTCTGGGCAAGGCAAAGTATAAAGTTACTAGTCTAAAAAGTTAAAGGTTTTGATATAAAGTGCAAGCTTTTCTAAATTAAATTAAGAGGCATGTTCTAACCCATATCCTAGCTAGGATTAGCATTCACATATCCCAAAAGCATATGACGGTCAAAATAAACATAACTTGGGGTTTCAATTAACTTAGCACCCAAACCAATTCAGTTTTGTTTAGAGCACTAAAACCAATCCAGTTTCATTTAGAGAAAGCATACCCGAGACCCTTTCTGCTGGTCTTTCAGCGGATGGTCCGGCATGACCTGGTTTCCCGCTAGAATGCTGAAAAAAGAGGCAAAAAATATCAAGGCATAATTATCTCCCCCCCAAGAAGCTCATGCCCACAAGTTTAAGCACTCACCCGTCCTCTAGAGCTGGCACCAATCTGAGGGTACTTCAAAACAGTCCAGTCAAAGACATAGTCAAACTGATAACCTGCAGCAGCAACAACATGAAAAATTCAAAGTTTTCGTCAAATACCTGCAAAATAACTTAGAGAGAGCCACTGCTAGTAGTTTACCTTCTCGAATAAATAAATCACGAAACAGCCTCTTCAAATATGAATAGTCTGGTTTGTCTTCAAACCGCAGTGATCGGCAGTAGTGGAAGTATGATACAAATTCAGAGGGGTACGACTTACAAAGCACCTGTTAATATGATACAGATTTATATTACCAAGTAAAGGCATGAAAAAAAATGTTTGACAGGCTGACAGTAAATTAGAGACTAGGAATTACCCTGTACTTTCAACATTGGGCCATGATCTAGTGTGGAGACAATGTTCAATGAGAAGTAATGCATGGGTTGTGATTACACACTAACTTTTACAAATAAGGCATTTGACACATTCGCATTTGGAGCAAACACTTTGAACTGTTATTCAAAAGATGAGCATTGGGCTGTGCTACTTTTGATGCTTAATAACAAGCATTCAGTGTAGTCTGGATCCAATAAAGACAGTAAACTAATAGTTCGTCCCTGGTTTTGCCTTGGCTAATTTCCATGCAGGAACTGTGTCCATCGGGATATCAAACTTTTAGAAGATAACATGAGGTCTCTCACTAAATAAAATTGCATCAATGACGTTGTCTATTATTAGGACTTCAGAGCAAATTACCTCAATAGGAGTTGAAACTTTCTTCTCGCTGATCTTATCATATTTTTGCTTCTTTGTGCCAGCCTTTAATCCTTGCCAGGGAAGACTGAAGCAAAGAAATTGCACAAAATGAATGGGCAAAAATGTAGCACAAATTATTCAACATCAAGTAGGAAACAATATCCACTCTCCCCCACACAAATAATAAAGGAAGAAGTTTTGATTCAAGTGCTTGGCTGCTATATACTCAACCTGCCCCTTAAGAAATACATAAGCACATAACCAAGAGATTCCAAATCATCCCGTCTGCTTTGTTCTGCAAGTAGAGTAAGAATAATTCCATCAAGTAATGCATTAAATATATCAAAGTATCTTATAGTAAATTCCTGTTGACAATTTGAAATTCATCATGAGAAGAAAACTGACTAACCAACTCCGAGGTGAGTATTGACACTTGCATACCGTGCGGTGCCTGTAAGGTTCTTGTTCTCCCTATAACACAAAAAACCTTGTTAAGTTTCTCAATGAAATCATTTTCTACACTGCTTGCTGTAAACAATAAAAACTAGGAAAAATAAACAGAGAGAAGTGAGCACTAATAAGAGATGTAACCACAAGTAGAAAAACCATCACATGCGAGCATGCACACACATACACAAGAGATAGGCATGTTCTCCATAAGTCCTTTGTTTTTTCGGTAAATTATCACATCTATCTTTTTCTATACAAGGAGAGATTTCATAGGAGCCGGAATAAAAACTGTTAAAAGTCAGAAAAGATCTAGTGGAAATCAAATCTATGATGTCTTTTAGTGATAATAAACTTTGGATAAAATTGAGTGGGATATAATATTTATCTTTTTTCTAAACGTGGAGAGATTGCACAGGACCTAGAACAACAAATTTTTTAAAAGTCAGAAAAGATCAGTGGAGATAGAATCTATGAAGCCTACTAGTGACAAGGAACTTGAGATAGAATTGTAAGTAGTTTTATATAATATGGCTTATCTCTTGGTTCAAAAATTTGATTATCGATGATTAAAAACCATAGTTAATGGAAAAGGAAGAATATTGGACATGAACCAACTAGCCTAACCCATAACTATATCCAAAAGCCACCATGAGGTCCATGCCATGACCAAAAATAACTTAAATTAAAAAAACAGTAATAACAATTGAGCTGTTTATATCCAATAGAAAACACCCTCGTTATTCGATAGGTGGCTGTATCTTCGGAACTCTACGGAGATGGATCAAAATTCATGCATGCCATGAAACCACGCTTCAAAATTAACCTTAATTTCCAGTATGGCTTACTGCTATATGCATGACATTATATTTGCATAAATCTAAATGAAGCTCAAACTTTAAAGCACAGAAAAGGAGGTAAACTTGCCGAGTTCATCATTCTATTCCTAATATGAGCACAGGCAGCAGTGCTCATCATGCCTGGTAGAGTTTGCCACATTCTTGAAAACAGAAAATCTTATGGCTAAACCTAGTTTCCAACCTCTTCTATTTGCCACTATGCCTAGGTAATGAGAAGTTAACTATCTTGTCTAAATGGTTATCGCATGAGCGGCTGAAAAATACAATATAAGCGCACTGTGAGGCAAACATAAAAATTTACCTGTATGGAATGTGCTTGTGAGTCTGAAGATCTCTATACTTCTTTGCAAGACCAAAATCGATGGCATATACCTGTATTATATGATCCCACAAAATGCATACGTAAAACAGAAACAAGCTGGAACCTATAATAACAAGCTGAAAATATCATCCCCTTCACTTTAAATATCTAATAAACAATAAATACAAAATGTAATAAAGATTACACTGACAAGAAAACATATGTTCTAATTTATTAAGGTAGCTAACAGGAACCACACAGGAATACATACCTGATTTGCTTTGCGGCCGAGGCCCATCAAAAAGTTGTCAGGCTTTATATCACGGTGCAGGAAACCTCTTGAATGCATATATTCAACTCTGTTAATCTGAAGCGACAGGGAATCAGGGGGGATTAATTCACAGGGTAAGATATATTCTCTAACAAAAACAAACCACATGTACTTACTAATTGATCTGCAAGCATCAGTACTGTTTTCAATGTGAATTTCCTGTTGCAGTAGTTGAATAAGTCTTCCAAACTTGGCCCAAGAAGGTCAATGACCATGACATTGTACTCGGCCTCAACTCCAAACCACTTGAGATGTGGAATTCCAGCTTCATTAAAGGAAAATTAAATTGAATTATTATAAAAACTTGATGTTCATAATACTTCCCCTACATGTAATCCAAATTAAACTTCTAAAGAATATTCAGGGCACAACCTTAGCATGATGCTCATAATACTTCCCCTAGATGTAATCTGGAGTAAACTTCTAAAGAATATTTGGGGCACAACCTTAACATGAAGTGGCATTGAAAAAACTAGAAGGTGCATCTTAAAAAGGATAACATAATCTGCTAATAAAAAAGAATCATCCACCAGTCAAAGATATTTCAAATTTGTATTTGCGTGTGTGTAGCAAGATAGAGAGACATACTCCCTCCTTGAAGAAGCATATACAACTTTGACTCATAATGAAGCTGTGGATGCTTGGTCTTTACAGATTCCTGAAATTTAGAACAAATAAGGGTCAAGAATCACAAGGAATACTGGAGAGAAGAAGACAAGCATGCTCAAAGAAATTCTCATTCAAAATGCTCTCTTTCGGGGAAAACAAGGAATACGAAGGACTTATTTTCACATCAATCGTGCAGTTAACGATGTAATTTGTATCATCCTAGATACAGATCTGTGTTCCTACTTTCCTTCACTAAGATAAGGAAGAAGCGTAAATTCTACTTATCCTTACAAAGTGCATGCGGCACTCTATCATTATCAATAACAGTTCTAAATCCTTTAGAAGTAAACTGCCCCCGTCTAAATCTACATCAGTAGCTGTTTGCCTGTTTCAGTATCATATCTTAGAAATTCGACGCTACAAAAGCAAATGCAATAAAAATTTACATCTCAAATACCAGCTACGCAGTGAAAGAGAAGTATCATACAGGAACAACGATAAATTTTACATCTCAAATACCCGCTACGAGTGAAAGAGAAGTATCTCAAAAAACACATTTTTTGGCCAAAAAATCGACAAATAAATACATAAGCAGCTAAAATAACCACTCCTCTCCTTCAAAATCCAAACCAAACAAAAAATGAACAATCCTTTTAGAACATACCAGTTTAACAGCAACTTCCTCTCCAGTTTGCACATTTACACCTAATAACAAAAACCCAAATCAAATCACCAGAAAAAACACAAACTTTTAGACAAATAAAACGTAAAAGAAAAACAGCCAAAAACTTTATACCCAGAAATAGCTCTCCAAAAGATCCACTGCCAATCTTCCTGCCAAGCTTAAACTTGCCACCAACCATATGGTCAATCTTTGTTTTTTCCATTTTTTCTTCTTCAAACCCTCAGAAGCTCTAAAATTTCTAAATTTACCAAGATAGATTTGTGCTCTCCCTTTCTTCTATGCACAAAATCAAACCCAACAGATTTACCAGCTTGACACTAAAACTAAAGATTGAAAACAAAATCGAGAAGAAGAATAAAAAAATCGTAAAACAAGTCAAATACGGAACAAAAAAATCCACATCCTTTGATTGTTTTGACAAAAAAAGAAACAGCTAGTCGCGAATTTAGGGGCGAAAATAGAAAACCCTAATTTCTTTCAAATTTTTTTAGAGAGATCAAATCAAGCTACATTGACCTGATATGTAAAATCAAATGTAAAAGGAAACTAATTTTTTTACTGAAAATCAAAATTGGAAGATGCAGATCGAGAAAAAAATGGTTTGCGATTAACAAAACAATGGAAGTTCGGAGAAAATACGGCGATGTGTTCGGGTTTATGTCTGGGAGAAAACTAAAAAGGGGAAGGAGAGGAGAAGAGAGGATAGAACTCCCAAATCAGGTAGGAGTATTTTATTTTATTTTAAGTATTTTTTTTTAAAAAAAAATTTACTAGTTTAATATAAACATAAATATTCTATTTTTTATTTGTTGGAAGGGAAGCGAGACCTTCTCTTGTTTGTCTGCCGTCTAACCTAACACGTCTGGTTCCGGTTCAGTTCGGGCTGTCAGGCTCGGCAGAAAACGTGCTTGCCTTTCTCCTTTCTACCCCCTTCCTTTTCACCTTTTCTGT
>Ga0325401_1006926_pt1 | contig 11001 bp, 8 predicted proteins | sample PopdelMetagenome_FD_205666 | JGI IMG/M metagenome (GOLD analysis project Ga0325401, IMG submission 205666) | Populus deltoides microbial communities from Bellville, Georgia, United States - Xylem-PdKOR-R2 | ecosystem: Host-associated > Plants > Phyllosphere > Stem > Wood/Secondary xylem | place...
TAGAGGCAAAGGAGGGCAATACGACCTCGACCTCCATGGAGGGGCACCTCCATGGAGGCAAAGGAGGGCAATACGACCTCCATGGAGGGGCATGTATTGACGCAATGCAATGACTAGCAAATTTAATCGCTCTCCCTTTTTCTTTGTTTGTTAGGATTGGGGTTCTTGTATCGCCCAACCCACTTTCTTGAGGTTCCAAGGATGAAGAAGGGGATGCCATCCATACCTGACAATTTCTTTCTTTTAGAATAATTGTACTGCATATTGAAATTCAAAGCTAATTTAAATCTCTTTTTTTTTTTAGTAAACTTTTAAGGTGCTAAACTTAATATTGAATTTTTTTTTCTGTTTACTGATTATATATTGAATTTTTTTTTATTGAAATGATGTGTGTGTGTGTGTGTATTATTATATTTTTTAAAACTTATTAAACTTTTAAATTTTCTTAGACTTAATAATTTCTTGAATAGCAAACACATGCATCCATGCACATGGGTAACATGAAATATTAAAAAATTATAAATCATAGAATATAAATAGAATATATTTGTTAAGATATTATTAATATCCTGTTGTCCTGGTCAATCATTTAATATCTCAAAAACAATATAATAAGATTTAACCAAACATTATTTTTCTGCTATAGATATTTGTACGAATAATACAATAATCAATTACCAAACACTATTTTTATCATGACATCATATAATACAATAATCAAGGTGCAATGTATTTATGCCATAGCTTCTATCCCTTTAGAATTTTATCTCTGTTTATATATTAAAAAAAAATAAAATCCCCCCTCTAGTTTTTCTTTTTCCTTCATTTCTTTTGTGTTCATTGAAATTTTGTGGGTCACTTTGTACTGGTATACTTATAATTAATTTGGATTTAGAAAAAAAAAAAAAAAGTAAAATACTTGTATGTATGTGAATGACATGCTTAACATATGCATCTTCGGTATCTCTTATAAGCAAAATTATTCTCTAAAGATTTTTTTTTCTTCTTCAGCATGTGATTGACATGCTTGAGACCTGATTATCATATAAAGAAAATGGAGAGGGCTAAACACAAATTGAATGGCAAAATTAACACCATACGACCCTCTTAAAATGTGAAAGAATTAGAATCTCTTTCTTGTCAGCCAATCAAAACCTTTCAAACGAGCACAAATCTAAATAACAGAAACTGCTTAATTTCTCCAGAATAACTGAGCGTATCAGAGGTTAAATCAAGTTCAGATTAGTAGAATGGCGGCAGCCTCCTGTTAATCTCTCAAAATAACTCACAAAAGAAGTAGCCATGCCGGCATGATCAGCATTAGCGAAATTATTAAACATACAAAACAATGCACAAATAGGGCCAACAGATCTGAAAGCCACCATGGTTGAATATTTGAAAGCTGCAACTGATATGGCCAGCAAGAAACTACGAGTATGAACATCACATGATTTGCATTCTTTTATCCAGCTTCAATTTCTACTATAGGGTCAACCAAGAAAAGCCCTAATCATCTTTTTGTTTGAAGTCATAGAGCTACCATTATAAATTCCACTATACTATATAAGATACTTCCTCCTGTCTTACAAACACAGACAAGACTGGTTCTTTAAGATAGCAACTGCTACCATAGTCTTCATACAATAGTGTGCAACAAATTATCAGTCCACTAAAATATATACAAAATTGTCTAAATGTTTGTCTTCAGGACAACTATATGAATGTACAAACTATTACCATATCCAAATTGCCTTACTCTGCTACCACGTATGCATATCCATAAAAGTGGTATCTACCACACACTCACCAGATTGATCACCCAAGATCATCTTTAAGGCTACCAATTTCAAAGCATGAAAAACAGAACAGGGCAAGCCAAAGAAATTTGAAAATGACTATCGACATGGACTTTCAAGAGAGAGAAGGCCGCCACTATCAACCATAAAAACACTGTCAAGTAAAAAAGAAACAGTGCTTTTGAAGTATACGTTCAACTTTAACAAGTCTTTGACAAGTACAAAAACCTTGAAGGGCAATATAGACATGGAAAATTGTACTCCCCCTAGAGATTTTCAATGTAAAAGAACTAGAGTGGGATCACTTGCTCATCAGTAGTCCACGGCAACAGCCGACCAATTATATGGGAAGAAAAAGGATCGGACAAGGAGTGGATTATTCAGATTAAAGAGGATAGCATGTTTATATTTATAACAATGTGTAAGAGAAACCATGATTTTGGATTACACTACGAAAGGGTTGGTGCTGCTTTATGAAGTCAAGTGATGAAGTGCTCAAGCCTGAAGCCTGCAATTAGAGTGCCCAGGTTCAAGACCCCTCATTCTTAAAAAAAAAAATGATGTATCGAACCCAAGATGGAAAGTCTACCACTCTGACAATTGAGCCCAACCTAGGATATTTTCAATTCAAAGAACTAGAATAAGAGCAGCTGATTGTGAACTTGCTGACATAACTGAAAATATAGAGAAAAAGGAAAAGGAGAAGGTTGGATTGGTCAGATTTAACCAAGAGCATTTTTATATTTTACGATTGCGCAAACAGTTGCAATAAATATGGCTCATGTTTGCAGTGGAAATCTGTGGACACGAGTAGCAGCACACTACTTCCAAGTTCCAAAAATCTTAGTAGAGTTGGTATAGCGACTAGAGGATGTTTTAGGACATGGGAGCTATTTCTATTGGTGAAACAAGCATCACCAACTTAGAGAAGCTTGCATATAGTGTCATACACAAGAAAAATAATGGACCGACCCACATTCCCAGTCAGAAGAATCACCATAAAAAGAAATCAGTGACTGCCTATAACCCAAGAAACTATCTCAATACAAGATACAGAAAAGTTTGCTGCTGAAGAAAGCACAAACCAAGTTGTTCCAGAATAAATAGCTGATTGGTGAATATGGACCCTCACTGTTCAAACACAACAGTTAAGCAAGTGCATTCATGTGATTTGTACCCAAGGAAACCTAAAAGCTGGAAAAATGATATTTGGAGTAAATTTTACAGGGATTTTTTAAAACGAACCCTGAAAGATTTTGAAATAATAAATTACTAGAAATACAAGTTAAAACGGGAATAAAGCCCAGAAACTAAACGATATGCAGCAAGTTGACAATTTAATCTCTACAATGAGCTCTTCATAGACAGAAAGAGGACATGAGATTCTGAGATGAAGAAAAGAGGATGAAGAAAGACTGGGCTCCATAAGCAAGAGTGAATGCCTATTATGATGCCATACTATCAATTCAAAACAGAGGAAATCGAGTAGAGATTCATCACAAATGCAACAACTTGCATCGTCAGTAGAAAAGATCCCTCCTAAAAGAAGTAGAGAATGAGATTGCACGGCCAGAAAACAACACACATACATTATGAGTTTGGCAATATGGTTTCCTGAAAGTAATTCCTGGGGTGATCAGGAAATCAGAGTATAAAAACTGCTGGAAATAAGATGGACTTCCCACAGCTTAATGATAGGACCTGGTAAAACAAAACGAAAGGAAAGAACCTACAATGTTCTAAGATCTGCAGATGGAAGAATCAATCATGCAAACATCGACAGGAACCTATCACCAGGGATATTAAACCACTTGCATATCTTCCTGTTTGATCTTCATAGGCATGTTTATAAGAAACAGGAAGATTCCAGCTATCGAAGCCTAGAAAACGAAGTCAACTAAAGAAGAAACCTGATGAGGCTAAGGAAACATTTGAGGAAGATGGGAAGAGAATTCCAAGATTTTTACTATTCACCTTCAAATATCTGGAAATATTGTCAAGGCTTAAGTGGCCATAATAAATGCCTGGATCAAGTTTTCAGCAGCCTGTTTTTGCTCCGGTTTGCCAGATATATAAGCAATACGATCACCCCTTGCAGACTTGGCATCAGAGATTTCTATCATTGCTCCTGATATCTGAATGTCATAAAACATAAAAAAGGAAAAGAAACGGATACCCATGAGAACTCCATCCAATCAAAGCAGATTGAGAGCAATGATAGGGGAAAAAAGCATTGATAAAAGCTGATTTCAAAATATTTTCTGAACATTATCAATGTACAAACAAATGAAAATTTTAGAGAAGATGCATTTATTAAGCCAATATTCACAACTTTTGTATCCCATGTTTGTTATTTTTTAAAATTAAATAGAAGTAATATGAAGATCAAATGCTTGTATTATGATAAGCATAATAACAAAATATCATTGCACAACCTCTAGCTGACATGAAAATTTTTGGTCTATTAAATGTATTATGACCAGGTACTGCATCCCCGCTTTTCTCAAGAAGAAACTTTAACAATCCAAACAGTGACTCATTACTACATACTAATTAATCTGTTGTGCCCTGAAGCTACTGTGTGGCAACTTGAAAACAAATAAACACATGATACGGAGGAAGCAAGGTATGGTGGTGGACTGTTAATAGCCTTACATGAGGGACCAAACCAAGCAAAGGCATTAGTGATACTGCCAACAAGTATCTGGTGAGTTGGCAAACTGTTTTCACAATCCAAACACCATATCCAATAATTTAGAGTCATGAATGCTGGATTGCTAACTTCTTTCCTTTCTTTTGCGAGTGGAATATTTCAATAGATTTTTACATAACCAGCCTCAGTAAGATATACTTCTTCATGGCTGCAGATATCCACATTTGCCACCAAACTATAAGGCCATAATTAAAAAAACAAATACCTAGCATGAATCTACCACACACTCACGCTATTTATTAATTTTTAATAAGCCAAGCAAAGCTATTACTGATAGCCAACAAGCATCTGGTGAGTTGGCAAACTGTATTCACAATCCAAACACCGTACCCCATAATTCACTGTCATGAATGCTGGATAGCTAACTTCCATTCTTACGTGAGTGGAATAGTTCAATAGATTTTTACTTAACAAACCTTAGTAAGATATACTCGTTGTTGGTTGCAGATATCCACATTTTCCACTAGACTAAAAGGCCATAATTAAAAAACAAATCCCTGGCACGAATCTACCACACAATCATGTTATTTATTAATTTATAACAAGCCACAGAAACGTACCATAACTACAAATAGTTATTGCACCCTTCTCATAAAATACAAGAGTAATTCACTAAAATTCCCTAGGAAAGATCGAGGAAGAAAGACAAAAGGGATGAACAAACCTTTCGGATGTTGGCTATATTTGCTCCTCCTTTACCAATCACTTTACCAACTGCATTAGCAGGCACCAGCATTTCAAGAGTTGAGGGTGGAGGCAATCTGCATAAGTGCAGGAAATCAGCTTGCATGAACAGCATAGAAGTCAAAGAAAACAAAATTCAGGGCTTTCAAGAGCACAATGTACTAACCCTTCATACAGCTTAGACAAAGAATACGAGGCCAGAGAACCATAGCTATTTTCTCCCATCTAATAAGGAAAAGAAACTGGGAAATATGAACGCCATATGAAGCGAGAAAAGAATTAAAAAAAAAAACTCATTAAAAACTGCAGCAATCTCTAGTAAATGAATATCATTGGCACAGTTTTAACAAAGCCTCATAAGGCCACACTCCTAAATGCTTCTGATGGAGAAAGATTTATGTAGCATTTGATGCACGGGCTGGAAGTGGAACCCCAGTTTTACTGGTGTTCAGCACAAGGAACAAGTTTTTAATCATTTTAAACCAGCTTTTTTTCCCACCTTCCCCCGTGCTACAACCTTATCCCTCTTATCCTGCGCAGTCCTGCTTAATCTTGTCTCGGTAAATGCTCCCTTAGGGAGTAATCTCTTACCACATTTTTTTAATAGTGTCAGATTTTTGGTAGTTCTTTGCTTTTTGAAATGAGTCATGGGTTGTGTGCAATTCAGAGTATCAGGTTTGTTTTATGATTTCTTGTGTGAGGTTCAGTAGATGGAAGGACAGTGAGATCTGGCGATTCTATGCTGTTTCTTCCGTTTTTTTTGTATCCAGATAAAGAGAAATCCTAGGGTTTTCAAGTATATGCCTTTCCATCCTACAAAGAGTTCAAATATTGTAGTGTCTTTTCCATATTCAGGGGCAGGGAAAGAGGGGGTGTTTTGCAGCAGATATCAGCAAGACTGAAGCAATCTTTTACATTAAGAATCTCTTCTCTGTTATTTTCCTGCTAGAGGCTGATTGATGCAGTCAAGAAAATGAACTATTGAAGTTTTACTTATAATTTTATTCGTTCCAGGATTTTCTTTTTTTCCTGGGATTTAGGAATTTACTATTATTAGGACTCCTTTTGTATTTTATTTTAATAAAGACTTTTTTTCTTCATTAGTTTAGGACACTTTAGGATTTTGTTGTTGCTGTATGAGCACAATTATTATACATTTTGGAGTATTTTATGATAAAAAAAAATTAGAAATCCAGTTTCAACTTTTAGAGTTGGATTCCTCTTGTTTATATTCTATCTTCCTATTGTCTTAAACCAATTGGCATCGAAGCAAGATAAACAAGTATCAAACCATGAGGCATCAACCTCACAACACTAGAGGAAATCCACCTCTAAAAGTTGAAACTGAAATTCACGATTTATTACCATAAATGGCTTCTCCAAAATAGAAAATATTTGTGCTTGCATAGTCAGACCAAAACCTTACAGAATAATAAGTTAGAGAAGGAATCAAATTTCCTACTAAATTAAAATACTAAAATGCCATAACAATAATAAATTCCAGGGAAAAATCAATATATCCTAAATAATAACAGAGCTCTAAGAAACTAAAACTAACGAATCAAAAGCAATACTGCAGTAGTCCATTTTCTTGACATCATCAATGACCTATTCTCCAGTTATCTTATAGAAATAATTATTTTATCTTAAATTGATTTTACCAAAGAGATGGAACATTTAATGTAGATCAAAAAAATAAAAGTGTAGGAGCATTTGAAATGATCAATTTATCATTCTCCTAACTCACAGTAATGGCCCTCCATCAACTGCATGGTCCAAAACTCCAAAACCAATGTACCATAAAACTTCACACTAATTTTGAAAAGAATACTAAATAACAACTATCATGACCAAAGAAGTTGAATAGAAATTTCACCACCAGCTACATACCGGTAAGGATCCATATCCATAAAGGCTGCTTGATGAAAACAGGCCCAAACCACTGCCACTTTCAGCCCTCTGATCATAACCCATTGAAGCAACTGGAGGAACAGAAGGCAGGATAGATGGTATAGAAATACCAGCATGAACAGGGTAGACAGAATCAGAACCAACAGAAGAATTCAGACCACCATCCTTTTCTTTCAATACATCATCTCTGAGCCTTAGAACAATCTGGACAAGTGCATCTCTCACACTACCAACTTCTCCAGCCACCTATCAAGGAACAAGGTCAACCCCAAAAAGTATTTCCAATTGAAAAGGATAAGCAAGAAACGAGGTTAAGTTCAGAAATCAGACCTCAACAAGTTCATCATTACTATCAGCACACTTAAGTTTATCCGCTTTTGAGATGCAGACATCAGCATTAGTTCTCTTTCGAATTTCATTTACAATTGCACCACTTTTTCCTATGATACACCCAATAACTTTAGATGGAACAAGGAATCGAATGCCAACAATGTCATTGTCTTCATCATTAATCTTTCCTTGAAGCAATAAAATAGCTTCAACTGCCATGGATTTCAAATCATCGGGAGACTGCCAAATGGTAAACATGGATAAATTAAACCCAACATATATCATGAGATATATAAGCATATTGATAAGCCATATCCAAAGCCCACACAGCATTTGCCATATAGGTAAAATTGAACAAGTTTTGCAAACTTAAGCCACTTTTCACAGAATAAAAATGAATCCAAAATTGTGATGGAAATCATAAATTACTTGTTTTATTTGTTTAGCTCAGTGACAATGGACAAAAATCGATATCCATGCTGAACTCTAGAGACTGCAATATGACATATCCTGTTGTTCATGAAAAAAGTGCAGGCTGGCATTCCCATTTAAGTAATCTTCAAAGACAATTCAACTCTCTAAAGCTCTAGAAGAATTGTACATTTGATGCTCTCTTTAACAACATCTCTATACAAATCAATGCAGAAACATGCAGGGCTCTTGCATCAATTCGAAAGAAACAAATCATAAACAAAGGTAAACCATACCTCAGTTGCAATGACTGTAATAATACACTCATCTCGATCAGCCTTAGTGTCATCAACCTCAATACGAGCACCACTAACCTGCCTTATGCTTTTAATGGTACTCCCTCCCTTGCCAATGACACGCCCAATCTTGTCAAATGGGCATAATAGTCGTATAATTAACTCAGATCTAGAGGTGTTGCCAAAACTGGGAACTACGGGGACTGTGGATGAATAAATGGGCCAAGAACTCCTCATATCCCCATAACCCTGAAACTCCGGTATATGTGTGGCGCCTAAGATTGGTGGAACAGATCTAGAAGAAACAATTGGATCTGCATTTGGATAGAATCCACCCGGTTGATAAATAGGGACATCTGATGATATAATGATGCTTGGAGGAGCTTCTGGTACAGTTGTCTCAAGGGGAATTTCTTCTTTTGGACTGAACTTATACATGATTGCAGAAACTGCAAACAATGCTTTCTTCACTGCTTCTGATTCACCAGTTATCTGTTCATAAGACAAATATAACTCTTGAACCCCTCAAACATCAACCTTTACAAATTGCTAAAGAGAAGCATGGAAGAGCATTACACATTCTTAAGGAAAAGAAACAAAAAATCACATGTGAATTAATTCATAGACAGAGACAAAATCCTTAATTTTCAAGATAAAGAAGCTGCACAGTTCAAAAAACACTATGATTCTCCAGCTATGTTAATGATACATGTAACAATATGAAAAGAACTCATATAAAATAAACTCACAATAATACACATTTTTTATGAAGTTGTCCCACAAAAAGCATCAACAGGCACCTGGCTTGCAATTTGGATCCAAAATTCAACTTAACTAAAGTAACTGCATCCTTAGCCTTAGTGACACTGACATCAGTCTCAAGCTGAAGAATCTAGGTTTGAAACCTCTATCTGCCATCTCAAGCTTTAGTGCAGCATGAACACAGCCTAGAGATCATCTACAAAAGTTGTTCAGGAGTTTGGATTCCATCATGATCAATGGCAATTCACACAAACAGAACAGAATGAGAATTTCATGATGAAAGTGAAAGAGCACCTAGATTTTTTTAGCCCTCAATGAACCTTACAGTAAACAGCCTTTTAAATAACAGTTTGCATTTTTGTTGGGCTTTTCCTCAAGGAAAAACAATTTCAACAGTTAAAAGATACACACACATTTTGAGAAAAAAAAAACAATATAGAAGACAAATTAGAACCTAATAATTAGAATTTGATTAATTTTTAACAGATAAATTCAGCATGAATAACCTCAACAATAAATCAGAAGGAAATTAAAGTCCCATGTACTAACCAGAAGAAAGTTGTCAAAGTCCATAGCACATGAGTGAGTTGGATCAGAGGCATCTTTGGCAGTTATTTTAATGTTGGCTCTGGTCTTGCTTCTCAATTTCTTTATAGTTGCCCCAGCCTTACCAATAATATTTGCAGACTGGCTAGTTGGGACAAGAATTTGGCATTCCTTCTTATCTCTGCATCTCTTGTCAGAGTCCCCAAGAGCTGCAACAGCATTTGAAATTGCAGCATGAACTTTAAGAAGAGCATCTTGTGCAGGACACAAAGGGTCAGCCTGATGGAAATCATCGTCAACATCAGCATCTCCCTTCTCCTTGACATTGCAATAAATTGTTATGACCCTATACATGGCACCTGGAAACGGGTCCACCACCTTAACTCTCGCCCTCGACTCATTCCTTATGGAATTGATGACTTTTCCACTTTTACCAATGACACTTCCAATAACCTCATCAGGGCATAGTATTCTATACACAACCAGTTCATCATTATCAGTACCTTTATTATCTTTGTGCCTCTTCTGATTATTAGTATCCCCATCATAATCTCTTTGGGGACGCGATCGTTTGCCACTCTCCACCATTTATTACTATTACTATTACTATTATTATTGAAATACCTGAAACAATTAGATAGAAGCAATTTAATAAATAGTTCATCCATCACATACAATCATGGTTTTCATATTTGATTATCACAAAAAGAAAAAAATTACTTTGAAAATACTTATCAATCCCTTCACTGTCTTACATTATCTCAGCATGCATCAAATACATCAAAAATCATAGCAAAAAAGCAAAAAGAAACTAATCTGTAACAGTTCCAGTATCCAAACAAAGTAAAAAAAACAAAAATTGCTTTTGGAATGGAAAATCACGAAAAGCAGAGCAGATAAACCCAATGAAATTTAAAGCTAAGAAAAAACTTACCTGTTATTGTGAGTTGAATGAAGGGGAGGGAAATATATATTATTATAAATAAACCCTAATGATGAGCGCGGGGAGAGAGAGAGAGGACAATGAAAAAGAAAAAAAATAAGGGAAAGAGACGGGCAAGAGGTTGTTTTCTTTTTATCTTTGAAAATGTGTCTGCATGGCATTTAAAAAAATGTGTTTATGTGAAGAAAAAAAAATAATAAATGATGATTTTTTTATAGTATTTTTTTCCTTATATTAAAAATTAAAGAAAATTTTAAAAATTATTTAATGTATTTATAATTAAAAAATTACATTTGAAAAGTATTATATACTATAGTTTCCCACACATACTAATAGGGTGTTTAAAATTATAATAAAAATTACTTTTTAAAATATTTTTACTTGAAAATATATCAAGATAATATATTTTTTTACTTTAAAATTTATTTTTAATATCAACACGTCAAAATAATTTAAAAAATATTAAAATTTTAATTTAAAGTAAAAAAATAAATTTTAACAAAAAACATATTCAATAGACTTTAAATATATGTTTGACATTGTTATAATTTTTAAGATTTTAACCAGAAAAAATAAATTTTTCATAAGAATATTTTAAATGAAATTTTT
>Ga0325401_1006927_pt1 | contig 11000 bp, 4 predicted proteins | sample PopdelMetagenome_FD_205666 | JGI IMG/M metagenome (GOLD analysis project Ga0325401, IMG submission 205666) | Populus deltoides microbial communities from Bellville, Georgia, United States - Xylem-PdKOR-R2 | ecosystem: Host-associated > Plants > Phyllosphere > Stem > Wood/Secondary xylem | place...
ATCGCAGTAGACTGTACCCTAGAAATCTTTATACCCTCACCAAAAACCATAGCTCCAGGTCTTCATTTCTAACCCCCAATGTCCAAAACTCTAATTCACACACAAATGCAGCAATTAATAGTTTGAACAAGTTCGGTTTTTTCAGTGCTCTAATGGGTCTCAATTCAATTTCCCCAAATGTATCCCCATCAAAAAGCCCCAATTTGGTTAGTAACGGAGGTCATGTTAAAGCCAATAGCTTTGTGAGAAATTACTGTGCTGGAAAGAATGGTGAAGCTGGGTCTGGTGAATGGACTGAGGATATAGAATATTTAGATGAGTCAGGGAGTGTTATTTATAGTGGTAAAGGTATAAGGTCAGTTGAGCCGGGACTTGATGACCATGTTATGATTGGTGGGCTAAAGAAGCCAATTTTGAATGCTTCTGCTGTTGCAAAGATAGTTGAGGTTGTTAAGAGGTGGAAATGGGGGCCAGAATTGGAGACCCAATTGGACAAGTTACAGTTCGTGCCAAATATGACTCATGTAGTTCAAGCTTTGAAGATTATTAATGAGAGTGATGCGTTGTTGAGTTTGTTCAAATGGGCTAAGAGGCAAACTTGGTATGTGCCCAATGATGAGTGTTATGTGATGTTGTTTGATGGGTTGAATCAATGTAGAGATTTTGATGGGATTCAGTCTTTGTTTGATGAGATGGTTTGTGATTCAATCAAGAGTGCAACTCAATTTAGTGCTTATAACAGGGTGCTCAAGTATTTGGCTAAGGCAGAGAAGTTGGAGGTGTCATTTTGTTGTTTCAAGAAGGTTCAGGATTCAGGGTGTAAAATTGATACAGAAACGTATAATATACTCATGAAGTTGTTTTTGAATAAGGGCTTGCCATACAAGGCATTTGAGATATATGAGACCATGGAAGCAGCCCATTGTTCATTGGATGGCTCAACTTATGAGCTGATGATACCAAGCTTGGCAAAATCAGGTCGTTTGGATGCTGCTTTTAAGCTTTTCCAAGAGATGAAAGAAAGGAACTTTCGCCCAAGCCTTGGAATTTTTTCCTCGCTTGTTGACTCAATGGGGAAAGCTGGGAGGTTGGAGACATCGATGAAGGTTTACATGGAAATGCAAGGTTTAGGGCTCAGGCCATCTGCTATCATGTATGTTTCCTTGATTGAGGCGTACACCAAGGCTGGGAAATTGGATGCTGCTCTCAGGCTTTGGGATGAGATGAAGATAGCTGGCTTTAGGCCTAACTTTGGGTTGTATACATTAATAATTGAATCACATGCTAAGTCAGGGAAGCTCGATATTGCAATGTCCATCTTTCGAGACATGGAGAAGGCTGGATTTCTACCCACCCCATCCACCTATTCATCTCTTCTTGAAATGCATGCTGCTTCTGGACAAGTAGATGCTGCTATGAAGCTGTACAATTCAATGACCAATGCTGGTTTGAGGCCAGGTTTGAGCACATACACTGCCCTTTTGACTCTCTTGGCTCATAAGAAGCTTGTGGATGTGGCTGCCAAAATTTTACTTGAGATGAAGGCTATGGGATTTTCTGTTGATGTGAGTGCCAGTGATGTTTTAATGGTTTACATTAAGGATGGCTCTGTTGATCTTTCTTTGAGGTGGCTGCGTTTCATGAGTTCATCAGGGATAAGAACGAATAATTTTATAATCAGGCAGTTATTTGAGTCGTGCATGAAGAATGGTTTATATGAATCAGCCAAGCCTCTCCTAGAGACTTATGTGAACTCTGCTGCAAAAGTGGATCTCATACTTTACACATCAATTCTTGCCTATCTTGTTCGATGCCAAGAAGAGCAGAATGAGAGGCATCTGATGGCAATCCTTAGTGCTACGAGACATAAGGCGCATGCTTTTATGTGCGGGCTCTTCACTGGCCCGGAACAGAGGAAACAACCAGTTTTATCCTTTGTGAGGGAGTTTTTTCAGGGCATTGATTATGAGTTGGAAGAGGGAGCTGCAAAGTATTTTGTGAATGTTCTGCTCAATTACCTTGTTCTCATGGGGCAGATAAACCGAGCCCGATGTGTTTGGAAAGTTGCTTATGAGAATAAGCTTTTTCCAAAAGCTATTGTGTTTGATCAGCATATTGCTTGGTCCCTTGATGTTAGGAACCTGTCTGTGGGAGCTGCCCTTGTAGCGGTTGTGCATACTCTCCATAGGTTCAGAAAGCGCATGCTGTACTATGGTGTCATACCAAGGCGGATCAAATTGGTTACTGGACCAACTCTACGGATTGTTGTTGCACAGATGTTGAGCTCCGTGGAATCCCCATTTGAAGTTAGCAAGGTGGTTCTAAGGGCCCCTGGCGACTCTGTTATGGAGTGGTTCAAGAAACCAATTGTTCAGCAATTTCTTTTGAACGAGATTCCCTCAAGGGCAGACATACTCATGCACAGGCTAAACATACTGTTTCCTACTTCTGCACCTGAAATTAGATCACTGTCCCCTCCGAAACCACTAATTTCTGCAAAGGCTGTGTAATTATCTATGATATTTGAGATCATTTCCAGGTGATGTACTTGCACATGTTACTATAAACCAAGATACGGCCTTTGATCATCGTTTTCTCCACCCAGGTCCTGTCGAGTTACTTTGCAAACTGATAGTTTGAAATTCTTATTCTAAGCCCAAACAATTAAATCTCCGTGTTACTGTGCTAATCTGATTGGTGGAAATCTTAGCACTCTATCTGTGCATAAAACATATAGAATTTTGCTCCGCAGTCCTTTTTGTGTTGTATAATGCAAGCTTTATGGAGCTGTCTCTTGTTATTGGACAAATGCTACTAATCTCTTATCATCAATAGATGATCAGATAAGCAGGACACTCCTGGCAAAGACCTAAAATTATGAATCACGATCCTTCTGGGGCCAATACATATAATTTAAGTATTTTAAAAAAATAATAATCTTCAATGCTGATGTAAAAAGCTGTCAAATTCAACATGATTCCCTACTTTGTTAGACAGCAAGAAATTGCATTAGTTCTTGTTAATAAATGATTAGAACTCGTATAATGAAAAAGAATATATGCCAGGGTCGATTTTGTAATCATGTCACAATCATGACAGCTTTCCAGATCCAGAAAAAAAGGTTTGATAGAAGTTCGATTCCACCAAAGAAATAGTTATAGCTCATTAGTTCTTGCAAAATGGTGTCTTCCTAGACCGTGCATACAAGAGAGCTTTTGTATGAACAGGAGTTGCAACAACAATCGGCAATCGAAAATAAAACCCACGAACGTTCAGTTTGTCAAATAAACAGCAAACAGCTGAAATGTACTTGGAAATTAAAGTCGAAGTTAAGTGGCATATCAGGTTCTTTCAGTTTTCTGTTTTCATCAAAGTGTTCTTGGAATCAAGACGGTTTGATAACTTAACTCATGATCTTTCGTTTTTTTTGTTTTTATATATAACTTGAACTATCAAATCAAAGCAATTGATCACAAATATAGTCATTGTAACCTTATTATATTTGTTTTCAGTGTTCCAAAACAGTCATTGCAACCATTTGTTTTTTTAATGAGGTGATCAATTGTTTCGCCTTGATAGTTTGATGAATCAAAATCAAGAAAATGAAAGCTCATGGGTTAAGTTATTTTTAATTAGAGTTTATTTGTTTTCTCATTTCAAAATATTTTTTTTAAAATTATTTTTTTAATTTTAAATTATTTTTCTAGTGTTTTCAGATTATTTTGATTTATTAATATTAAAAATAATATTTTTTAAAAATAAAATATTATTTTAATATATTTTTTAAAAAATAATCCCCACCAAACATTCAAATTCAGAAGCTCCTTTAACCAATTAACCTTAATTATCTCATCTATCAAAAGTCAAGTTAATACTTAATAGTGGGGGATTAGCTTGATTTATTTTTACATTTTAGATTAAATCTTTAATATGTCTCTGGAGGTCCAATCACTTTCAATTTGTCTTTATATTTTAGGTTTCTTTAATCTATTTTTCTAGAATTTATTTTCATCTGAATTAACGAAATATTTGAGAAACTTAAACGGAACCTAATTTATTATGAAGATATTTGAAAAAGATGATTTTTTTTTCATATTTATTATTTTTTAAACAAATCAGGTGTGATTGGAGTTTCTCAGCCATATATTTAAAAACAACTATACCTATAAAGATATACGTATTAAAATTTTAATTTAAAATATAAGTACAAGTTACGCTATTTTTATTTTTATGATTAAAGTGTTCACGAAGATAGTAAATGAGTTGACACATTCCGATTTGAATCTAATAATAACTTATAAGAAAGAATTAATACATCGATCTAATTGTGAATTTTCCCATTTAAAACTTAACTAAAAAGAACAGAATTATATAAAAAAATAATTTTTTTTATTTATTACGATGGCTTTCTAGTTTTTTTATATATAAAAACTTGCAATATTTTTTTTTGAAAAAACAAACGTGAATAAATAAAATTTCATATTTTTATTGTCTAGTTATATCTATAGTGTTTTTTTTTAAATCTTTAAAGGTTTTAACTTATAACAAATACATTATCTTTTACTCATTAATTGGTTTCAAAGTCTAATAATTATTTTACTTTAATGCATGATGCAAATAATTAAAAGAAAACTCAATGAATTTTACTAGTTATTTTACTTTGTTATGTGTTACACAACAATTATAATAAAAAAAAATTACAGAACATAACTTTTTTTGGATTCGAGGAAAACCTCACCTCCCTGAAAAGCATACTTTGTGGGCTCAGATGAGGGAGTAAAACCCTGGCTGTCCCAGGCTCTTATAAGAGATACACGCCCTGACTCGAACTCGAGACCTGCTGTGCAGATCTCAAACCCTTTACCATCACGCTATACCCCTTGGAACATTACAGAACATAACATGCATGTGCTTGTGAGAAAGGGGATAACAATCGAATAAAAAATATTTAAGAATTAATATGTTATTTTTATTTATTTCAATTGTTATCGTTTAAAATTACAAAGTTGTTGTGTTAATAATCTTTAACAAAGAAGTCCGTACAAATATTAAAGAAGTAATGGAATGGTACACATATAAAATTATTTTATTTTTACGAATGATAATTTATAATTGAAAAATGAAATCAACGAGTTTTTTCCCACTCGAAAAAACTGATACACAAGGGTTGAATTATAGCAAACTTCTTATTCTTCACCCTCGACGGCGTCGAATTAACACTGTCCAATTCCCACCCCCTAACTTGTGAGATTGATTAAAATATGTACTGGTCTAAATACTCACATTCAACTAAAAAAAATTGAATATTCTCTTGTAATTGAACTCCGTGGGGAATAGTTACGAGTGAATTTTGAAACACAACCACTCTTTTTGAGGGGCTACAGGCCTAGGCTCTAGAGCACAGCACCAGCCACCAAGCTGCAGTATTTTTGGCCTTTCAGCTGCAACTAAGGTTCTGTTTATCATGGTTGCAAAAACATTTTAAAAAATTTTATTTTAAATTAATATATTTTTTTATGTTTTTAAATATGATTTATTGATATTAAAAATAATTTTTAAAAAATAAAAAATATATTATTTTAATATATTTTGAAATAAAAAACAACTCAAACGCATATAAAATGTCTTTAAAGTAGGGTTCTGTTCATCTTCTTTAAATACTATATATAGAGGGGAAACAAAATGCTGTCATGCAGGGCTCCGAAGATTTTTTAACCTCGAAAGCTTGATTCGACACTCCACTTGGGGCGTTGAGGGTGGAGAATTGAGATGCGGTCTTGTTGTTTATGGATTGCTTTCACTGGAATGGAAATTTTAAAATATATAAACCTACGCATGTCGTCATTTTGCCGGGTATCTTTGCCAGTGTACTCAGCTAATTAAAAAAACAATGCCTCCGAATATGAAATAGTAGGTCGTTGATTTTTGCTGCTTCCAAATTAAGAAAAAATATACACCATAAAAAACAAAGGAAAGAGGAGTTGGGAAAAAAACAAAGGCTTGTGCTTATATAGCTTTGAGAATTTCAAGCCCATTTGGCCAAGAAGGACATACAACCAGCCCCTAGAAGAAGCGAAACGTTTGCTCCCAGTTGAATCCGGAGATTGCTTTGCATCCTTGGACTCATGAAATCTGCTGCTAGCAGGTCAACAAGTGCCATGTATATTAAAATCCCTGCGGAAGCTGCGTTGAAAATGCCCTCAACTACTTGAGCAGTTGGGCTGTTCTCATTGTAAATGCTAGAGATTCCAATACCGACGGCAATCCCCACTGGGGTTGTCAGGGAGAAAAATGTTGCCATTATTGCCATAGATGTAGATTTGAACTGTGCCTGTAAATACCAACAAAAACTCATCAGAGTGCAGAGAAAAACTCAGGTCAATGATAAAATTAACTAGTAAAACTGCAGGTTTCCCATAATCATTCACATGTGAGGCAATTTTGTGCGTGTATGGCCCACCTGTATGCATGATGAACAGTATTTAGGAACGTAGATAACTACTTAAATCAATTTTGTTACACAAGGAATTGACCATTTGGGATTAATATAGCACAAAGTTTGATGAAAAGTGAAATTAGAAAGAAAGATGTTGCCATTCTGTCGACATCTCCAACCCAGTCTAGCAGGCTATAAAAAGGCTTTTAAGACCTCTGCTGACAATTCTACTGGTTGGAAGAAAGCATTGATTAATTGCAAATAAAATTTTTCATTGGAAAAGATGTTTAATTTTTCAGTATTCTATACTCTTATAATTATTCGACGTGGCATATATAAATGTTTTACCAGTGTGATGCAGCCACCAAGTCCCATGCCTTCAAAAAACTGGTGGAAAGACAAGGCTACCATGAGAGGCTTTATTGTTTTTGGACTCCCAGAAGCACCCAGAGATATTCCAATAATTATTGAATGAACTACAATCCCTAGCTCCAATACCTGGAACAACATTCATCCAAGCACAAAACATAGGTTATGTTAGTTCATCATTAAAAACCAGTCTCAAGAAATTGCAAACAGATTAGATCGTGAAATTAATCTTACTTGGGATATAATTCTCCGACGAATCAATTCGGACAGGGCCAAATCTTCCTCTGGGGAGGCAGAACCATGGGCATGACCATGTGTAGCATGTGTATGAACATGTACATGACCTTCATGCTCTTCAGCTGTCTCTTCATCTGTAGTATTTACCGGTTTGCTCTTGTTAAAATGCATCCTCTTGTAAAACCCTGTTGCAAATGTATCCACCATTAGTGTCCCTATTGCAGTCATCATGGCAACAAAACCTGTGAATGGAAAGTCCCCCCATGGATTCTGGGCAAGGCATGGTGAGGTTAGGCTATCAAACGCGTCCGGTAGTATGTGAATGAATCCGGTTGCCAGGATAACACCAGCTGCAAATGCCTTGATCATGAAGAAAATATCATTTTCAGGGCTCAAGGCTTTTATTTTCTTGCCTAATAGAGGGAGGCCAACACCAATAGCACCAGCAACAAGAATTGAGAGTATTGAACCTAGCTTATACTTGAGAGCTTCACCTTTATCATGCTTTGAATCCTCAACCTCGCATGTACACTCACAAGAGACTATAGTAGGGTAAAAAAGAAGAATCAAGACACATGATATGATCTTACGGACGTTGAAGGAGCAAACTTGAAGATCAGTCATGGCGTCTCAGAGAGGAGGGATTGGGAGAGAATTGACAGCTTTTAGGTTTGCGGGTTTAATTTAGAGAAATGATCAGTGAGTCTGGTCTTATATACGCGGAAAGGAAAGAAGAGGAAGGAATGTGTAATATGCCGACTGTTCGAAATCACTGGATGGCTAATAACAACAGAATATTTTATACAGTCAACATGATCACACAAAAATAAGAATTTGCAGGAAAAGAGAAACCGAACCACTGGCGTAGCCTGAAATTAACTCCATTAGTATATATGTGTAGTCTGCATGAGTGATCTGCTTTTTATATATATATATAAAGCAGATCGCTCATGCAGACTACACACACACACACACACACACACACACATATATGGGTTGCTCGCTCATGATTTAGTGGTTCATAAACTGGGCACCAAAAGTAAATTTAGCAGTTTATGATTATTAATTACATTCAGTAATTATCACAGGTGTGTCGTGTTTACGTTTGTTGTGGCTGCACATATATATCCGCTGCAACCCTACCAATCGTTGAAATACAAACTTAAATATGACTTATGATCAGGTACTAATATAAGAGAAGCTCATCCACATGAAAAATTTTAAAAAAAATATACAACTCTTCAGCACATATTAATGTCCATTCTACTTTGAACGGCAAATTCCCGTCATTAACAATGCCTCCAAAAAAGAATTTCACATTTATGATTTATAGGAAGGATTCCAAGCTTTTATATATATAGATACGGCAGAATCCCTTCCTTCAAACATGTATGCAAGTATTTGAGATATAATATTTCATATTTGATATGTAATCAATCCATAATTTTAGTCGTATACTTGTGGATGTAGTGAACTATGAAGAATCTATTTGTTTTTATGTTTTAAATTTTTTTTGATATATTATTATTAAAATAAATTTTAAAATATAAAAAGTATTATTTTAATATATTTATAAATAAAAAACATTTTAAAAAATAATTATTATTACATTTTCAAAAACTCCCCATGAATAAATAAAAAAAGCTTTGGATGGCAGCAAGAAGATAAAGCCAGCTAAAGAGCCAAGTGTGGACAAAATGTTGTCATGCATTCACCTAAATCAAGAAAGCTTTGCTTGGATTGAAACGGTAGAACTTACTTTAACATTCTACCTAATATATGTCGATGTCATGTCGTTTCTTTTTCTTAGTAAGTAATGCCACTTTTTTTTAACATTTTGTTCGGTACTGCCCCCTTCCCTGGCTTTTCGTGGACTCGGCCATCTCGCTGACTATTTGCTAGACACCTAATTAGTTAGTTAAGTAAGTAATCAGTTTCATGTTTTGTATATATAATTTTCTTGGCCTTGTTAAGCTGCTTAAACGACGCTGATAAAGGGATTTTTAAAAAAAGAAAAAAGAAGGCCCGTTTTTGTTCTCGTCTCACAAAAATTCTCTTTTCAAGTCTTCCTTTCAAGTGATGAGAGGAGTTCTTCATCCCAGGTGCATTTATTGAAAGTATTCATTTTAGTCCTTGTAATTATGTGGTACAGCAGGGGCTGGAGTTTTGGCAGGCGTGGAAGTGTGTGAGGCAGATTGTTCAACACCCAATGTCAGAAATGGGATAAGCCTCCTGTAGGATTTCTGAAATGTAACACTGGTGCAGGCATTCTTGATCAAGGCGCTGCCATGGGTGCTGGTTTTGTAATCAGGAATAATGAGGGAGCTGTGGTTTATCGTGGGCGCTGGAAAATTATAGGTTTTTTTTCACCGACATTGGCTGAAGCATTGTGTCTGAAGAATGTGCTGCAGTTCATGATTTCTCAGGGGCTGTCAAATTTCCTTATTGAGCTGGATGCTAAGATTGTTGTGGACGGAATAAATGGTGCTGGTATTAACGATTCTGGGACAGGTATGGTATTCGAAGATTGCAGAGGGTTAATTAATCGAGGGAGTAGTTTTAATTTGTATAATGTAAGAATAAGTGCTCATGTTGTAGCACAGTGTCTATCAAAAAAAAAGGCAGAAAGTCTTTGTTAAAATCCCCTACTTTAGGGATTATTAATATCAAAACTTTTTTAAATTTATGAAATTTTCAAATCAACATTAAATTTATCACCTCATATTAGAGACTGGAACTTGGTGATTAAATGGCAGAGCTTACTTGGGACAAGCTCAGTAGTCTGTGAGGGAGAAAAGGTGACTGTTAGGCTATTGAAAGGTGAGAAAATTTAAGGGTTTTGGATTTGAAGGTGGTAAGTGGATGCATTTAGGGCTGTTTTTTCTATGTTTTATAAGTGTTTTTGATAAAATTTAAAATTTTTTTATTTTTTTATTAATTTCAAATTAATATATTTTTAATATTTTCAAATCATTTTCAAAAGCTAATGTCAAAAATAATTTTTAAAAAATAAAAAAAACATCATTGATATATATTTTAACACGAAAAGTTATTTGAAAAGCAACCGCAACCCTGCCAAACAAACTCTTAATAAATTTAGAGGTGGATTCACTTCTCAATTTCCTTTTTTCTTCCTAGGATTTTTTTTTTAATTCACGTGTTCAACTAACTTTTATATTTTCTTAACAATCAAATAAGCATCGGCAGCAATTCCTCTTCTCTATTCATTTACTACTACTAATCTCCCAAGTCAACTTTCAAAATTTTATTTGAGAAAACCCCTTAAAATTTCAATTCTCCTATTTTTTTAATGCCCCCTCTCAACCTCTAATTTCTCTAAATAGGCAATAATAAAGAAAAATCTAGAAAATCTAAAGCTGGCAGCATCTCAACCCTTCAATTGAAATCTTGTCTTGTACTCTCATGGATTTTGAACAAATACAAATTGTCAGCATATGAAACTGGTTGTTATTTTTCTGTTGGATTGGTGGGATGTCTTCGAGCATGTTCGGGAACGTGATTGTAATTATTTTTATAAAAAATTAAAATTTTTTTAATATTATTAAAAATTAATATGGTTTGTATGTTTTAAATTGTTTTGATGTGCTGATATTAAAAATAATTTTTAAAAAATAAAAAAATATTATTAACTTGTATTTTAACACAAAAAATTATTTAAAAAATATTCACAATTACACTGCTAAACACGTTGACGTGTGCGAATGAGATTCTCGTTTGATGGGAAAAAAAAGAAGAGAGAGGAACTGTTTAAGTGAGGTGGCTGGGACTGATGGATGGCTTGCTTTCTCTTTTGTCTGGAGAGGCAAGGATGATGGCACGTGAGATGAAGAGAGATGGGAAAAACAAGAAAAAAAATATATCAAAATTTATCCTAAAAAGTAAAAACCCATCAATCCAATTTCGTACACTTATGGCATTTTATCTAGGAGGATTATTA
>Ga0325401_1006934_pt1 | contig 10994 bp, 6 predicted proteins | sample PopdelMetagenome_FD_205666 | JGI IMG/M metagenome (GOLD analysis project Ga0325401, IMG submission 205666) | Populus deltoides microbial communities from Bellville, Georgia, United States - Xylem-PdKOR-R2 | ecosystem: Host-associated > Plants > Phyllosphere > Stem > Wood/Secondary xylem | place...
TTCTCTTATAATTAAAAAAATATATATATATATATATATATATATATATATATATATAGAGAGAGAGAGAGAGAGAGAGAGAGAGAGAGAGAGAGAGACCGCTTAATGCTTTTTTTTTATCATCTGGTTAGGCTTCATTTTGAATATTAAATATTTCAAACCAAGCTTTCAAGTGCATATGTTGTAAGATTGCTAGTAGAGTATGTATCTTGCACATCAAATTCCAAAGGATGTAAGAAGGATAAGAAAAATCTCATGAGAAATGAAAAGCAAACTTTGATATTGATAGGACTTTGATTATCAAAACATATCAGGTATGACCCCCAAAGATATGAATCTATCCCAAATTGTAAGATAAAAAACCCAGATTCGAAATCCTATGCAAATGTCCAGAATGAGAAAAGAGCCTTTAATCAGCTTTTTAAGCATGTAATTATCTATACCACACCCCTTTATTTTTTCAAAAAAAATCCTCTTAATGCACCCCCAATTAGACAAATAAATGACACCAAATGAGCCTAAGACCACTTTCCACGTGCTTCCATCTCCTCGCTGCCAAAAGTTCCCTAATTGCAGCTGCTAACTGCCACGTGCTCATGGCCCCATAACATTAACAAGACAAAAGATTAGGGTCCGTCACTTGTGTTTATGCTTATATTTCATGAAAATAATCAGCAATCTTATCAACTTTATATGACCATACAATAATATTATACAGTGGTAGAAGTTTGGCGAGTTGATATTTGCATTACAACAAGAAGACAATATAATGAAATTGAGAGCAGATATGTATTGCCCTTTTGCCATCTACTACATGGTACAGTACAGAAACCGACCATTCAATGGAGTTGGTATGCTTATGTGGTTAGAACTTGGCAGCTTTCATTTCTACTCCCTCTATTTAATTTTCCTGACAAATACCATGGCCACGGTTTCTAATCAAGAGGGACCCCTCCCTGAATGAAGATTTGAAATGAATGAACCATGTCAAATGCATACCTGCAACATGGGGGATAAATCTAGAAGGGCCTCAATGGGAGAATGGGTTGGAATGACTGGAACTTGGACTCCATTTCCATCTGTCTGCAAACGAAGACAAGACAGCAAGTGAGAAATTATTGCCAATAATTCTAGTGTCTTAACAGTTTAACAATCACTCTTAAAGAAAACAATTTTTTAAATGAAAGAATGCATGATCCTGAACGTACAAAAATCAGTACAATAATGTGAATGCGTGGATCCTTGAAATCCTACTTGAGGACACTTGTATGGTAGGCAGAGTCTTAAAAATCCTTCAGGGGAAAAAATCAAACATGGACATGGCATAGATCAATAAACTAGTGAATCATGCACACACCAATCTGCTATAACTTGTGGTTCTTGGCATTTTGCGTATGAATGTTTTCAGTAAAAGGTTGAGAGGTAGCAAAAAAGTTTCACACAGGAAAAATATCATGTAAAAAAGGGCGGCAACAGTCGAAGCTTAAACCAAGAAACAATATTAGCTATCACAAAAACACACCTAATTTTCTGCATGCTTCAGTTTGTCCAGAATCTCTGATGGGCACAAAATTTTTAGAGCAGTGATGCATATGGAACCACAAACAAACACAATTATACAGTTCATTATCATCTATGATGAACCAGCTTTGACAAACTTCACCTCTACAACTAAAGCATTTGGTTCAAAATTTTGTGGCATTTAGATGGCAAAATTGTAACAAGCATATTGGTAAACCAAAAATTATTTTAATTCTTCCAGGCATGAGTTTATGGGGAGCCAAGAAGATGACAAGCTGCTCTAGATGTCAATGATTTCAAAATCAACAAGGATTCTACAGCCTACATACTTGGCTACATAGATGCATATGTACATTTATGTGTGCGTAAACGGATACCTGATGCTAGCAGCACAATTGCATCCTCTGGAATTCCAAGTTATATCGAATCATATTCATAACTGTTTAAAAACCTATAGTAATTATCAAATAGATCACCACAATTAAACTCGACTCAGATAAGCCTTGTCCATCAGATTGAATAGATTAAAACACAATCAAACAATACAGGAAATAAAACTCTGGGATTAAATGGAACCTTCTCAAACATCAGGCAGATAACACGATCCATCATGCACTTGTTAAAAAATTAGAAAAAATCCATAAATAAGATTTTGTTATTTTGGTGAACAAATCCATCAAAAAGTAACATGGCTCACATGCTCTTATGTTTGGGAATAAATAGATTAATATCATTTCAGTTGCTTGTGGAAGTCCTGACTACTCATAATCAGACACTTGTATTCATTTCTCAATTTCAGATATAATTATTGATTTATATAGAAACTGTTGGCACAACCACCAACACTCTGTCGACCTATTGTACAACAAAAGGTATCAACTGCAGAAGACAGAACAAATAAGGGTAGATGTTTATGAATAACACAACAGTCAGATCAGTCCTTTATGCTATTTCTACGAATTAATAACATAAGCAGAAATTCAGTTATTTCAACCAGTAAACTTTAAGCATCATCATTTTTCCTATGATGTTAGTTAGGACAATTAGTAGTAGACTTTCCTAACATCAGATAGCCTATGTCTTAAAAGTGGAATATCTATTATAATATCTACACAACAACCTCTCAATGTATTATGGTGCATGATATAAAGGAAACAATAATTGATGAAAAATAAAACTACTATCTCTTCCACATATTGGCAGATAGTTGTCGACTTCCTAACAAGCAAACTTCAAAACATTAAAAAAAGGATTGTTAAGTAATCAGCCACAAAACTATCAAATGTGATTGGGTTTACAGACAGCTAGAATTACTTAATTAATCACCAAATTGAAGAGAGAATTTACAAAGAGCTACAAATGCAGCCTCTTTTTTTTTTTGTTTTCCCTCCCTTCTATCTTGTTCCCTTTGAGACTAAAGAAAGAAGATTGAAAACTACAACCTATTCCATTTGTGCACAACTGGAAATGACCGCAGCAAGAGAAAGCATGGAAAATGTTTTAGCATGTGTTCATGACAAGGACAAGCAGTTGGGCAAATGACAATGACATTAAGGTTCTTAGAAAGAAATAAAAAGCCAAGAACACGATAAGAAAAATCTCTTCTACTGTCATTCTTTTGTTTAGCAAAACACATTTTTGATAATTTATGCAGTACATCACCTTGGTTGAGTTCGTTTCGGTCCAATTCATATTTTTTGCAGTCTTCCATAGTTATTCACAAAGGAAACAATGTCAACTTGTTGCATCTGAGCAACACTTCATACATCTACTTCAGGTTAGCTTTTCTTTCCAAAATTCTCTTTCTGATGAAAATGAGCAATAAAAACACCCAGACATCTTCCTGCCAATGATCATGTCGTCCCCTTGGTAAGTTACCAGACATATTTGCACCTACTGTAAATTAACTAGATGGTGAAAGTGTTAAATCCATAGCAACTCCGTCACTTTCTGGCATTTTTCTAACCTCACTAATAAGTCTTTTCAGTTCCTTTGGCAGCTCCGTATGGACATAATCAGAACGCTCCTTCGTGATTGATGACTCTGTTAATAGAGTTTCAGTCAGGGATTGAAATTCTTGAAACCATCCATCATCATTAGTTTGAGTATCTTGATTATCATAGAAAACTAGGGAGCTTTCCCTTCGCCATCTGCTAAGATAATATTTTTCAGGAAGCTGAAAGTAGTTTTTCAGGATGAACACCCGAAGAGTGTGTCTGCACAACATCCCGGAAGACTCAAATTCCTTACAGGTGCAGTGAATCTGTTCATCTTCTGGTATCCATATTACAAGCCGCTCAACATCCATCTTTTTGTAGTGGTGTACAAGATATGATCCATCCGGCATTTCAGACAGAGCACATTGCATAGAGAGCACCAATTCACGTTGGAAATCATTGAAGGCAAAAGGTGTAAGAAAATTACGTGCATGCTCTTCAATAGGCATGCATGTTTTAGTGAGCATGTACTGCATCTCTTGACGTAGCTGGTTCTGGAAATTGGAGGAACTACCAACCTACAAGAGTACCAACAACAAAAAAAAAAAAATCAACAAGACAAAAATTTCAACAAAAACCTTCCCATTCAAGAGTTTCAAAAAAATATGCCTTTGATATACCTGTTCAAAGAAGCTCCGTAAACATGTTTGTGCACAACAGATTGCTTTCAGAAATGACTCTACAGATTTCAAATATGCTGATGTCGCCATCCGAGCAAGAAAGTAACCTCTCATATAGGATGATGCCCAGGATGCACGAAGAGAATAGAGTAAAGCAATGTGTTTATCTGAACCAAATCCAAACATAGAAACCATCTGACTCCATCTATGTTCAAAATCATCTGCATTCTCAGCATGATACAAATCATCAAACATCGATTTAAATTCTGGATATCTAGCCCCAAGGGAAAGGAAAAACCAACTGGATATCTTGGGTTGAATATTCCATATAGATATAGCGTGTCTAGTGCTAGGCAATTCGCTTCTAACAGCATCCTTAAGCCCCAGTTCAAGGTCAGTTAGAATTGTTTGTGGACATTTTCCTTTCATAAGATGGACAAAAGCCTGTAACAAAAACAGAAAATGGTAACTGCAAGAGAAAAATACACAGAGAAATAAAATCAACTCATGGGATTGAATTAGTAAACCTGCAACGCCCATGCAAAGGAACGAGCCGTCTCATCCTGCAACAGAACACAGCCAAAGAATATGGTCTTCCCATTGTTGTCAATTCCAAGCCATACCCCTAAAAGCATGCCATATGTGATAGAACGATAACTAGTGTCAAAATAAACCACATCACCAAACAAAGTGTATGCACGAACAGAGTCACCATACGACCACACAATGTTCTCAACCTTATCATTCTCATCCGTTGTGAAATCATAAACAAAATCTCCATCCATCTCTTTGGTAACTTTGCACGCCTCAAGAAGTTCCATACTATCATTCTCTCTCTTTTCAGTGAGCAAAGCATCATTCTCTTGAACAATCTTCTTGCGATTTTGAACAAAATTCCTAACATCCCTCTCTAGAAAAGGCAATTGCCCACCTTGAATACCCTTTTCCAACTCTAACACCTTCACTATTCGATGTATTGGGAACCCAGCTTTTGAAAGCAAAAGAATCCTCTCCTGATCCGCCTCTTGAATCTTCCGATAAGCTGGAAGGAGCCTCACTTGATCATCTTCCAAAAGCTCATGATTATGCACATTGCTAAATTGCACAACAAACCATTGAGAAGCCCCTTCAACAACTTCCTTTGACAAATACATTTTTGCATCACATCCACACCGCACCGATTTCCTATCCCTATGGTGTTCTGCAGTCGACTTCTTCCTAGCCGGTGCAAACCCCGAACGATAACAAACAAAATCACGTTTATAAATACCCAATTGAGGGCTCAATCTTGACCTCTCTTTCCTAATAGAAAACCCATTTTTCCTAGCAAAATTCCCATAATACTCGAACGCATCATCATCACTCTTAAACACCATTCCTACATAAGGAGAAACCATTGAATCAGATTGAAAAGTTTCATTTTTTTCCAACTGAGATGCTACAGATGTCTCTTCAACATCTCCTTCACAAGTAACATAACATTTCCAATCCCCACATGGGCATTGCTGCCTCTTTATCCATATATTTTTCGACGGCACAGATGTCATTAATTCCACTTCAAAAAATAAAACCTATCAGTCTTTAACTGTCTCAATTGTACATAAATACTCTCTAAACCCTTCTAAGAAAGCTGGCAGCATAAACCCTTCACTGGAAAAGAAAAACAAGAATCAAAAGAAAGCACTCAACTAACTACCTGTTTTATGAAATCTCCCTGACCTTAAGAAAAACAAAAGAACAATCTAAGTACGTACCCGTGGAAGACGGGAGAGACAGCCGGCGTTGAGACTTTGAGAGCTCTTTAATTTGTGTTTGGTCTTCTTCTTGCGGTAGCTAAAACAAAATGGTTAGTGGTGCATTTGGTCCCTCTATTCTTCATTTTATTTTATTTTGGTCTCATCCTTTTTAGTTTCTAATTTCATCCTCTTATTATTACCCTCTCTTAAGTGCAAGGCTATTTTTGCAAGAAGCTAAGGTAGTTTTTGTTATTTTAATAGATGTTGTTTTTTAAAATATATTAAATTATTTTTTTTATTTTTTAAAATTTATTTTTTACATTAATACATCAAAATAATTCAAAAAAAATAATTATTTTAAAAAGCATGACGTGACGTGATTATATAAATAAACACATCATATAAGTCCCATGTTTTTCCTACATAGCTAATCGGTTGTAAATTGTGGTTTTCCGCATAAAAAGCATAAAAAAATTATTGTTTTGTGGTTAAGCATAATTTGAAAAGTGATTAACTGCATAAATAAATACACACCAAGTTTTTTTTTCTAGTTTAACTTTAAATATTAGAAATTAGATCTATCAACCAACCAAAATAACCCATTAAAGATTAAAAGAAAATTTAAAAAAAATTTAATATTAAATTATCAACTTATTGATTTGTTTGATTCATGTGATATAGAAATTCTAATAAAAACAATAAAGATCCATCATCATTATAATGCCCATGAGAAACTAAAGTCTAAAAGATAACCCTAAATTAAAAATAAATCAATCAATATGGCTAGCTAAAACCAACATTCTACCTTCTAATCCATCCTAAATAATATATTTTAGTTAAAAGTAGTTTCAATGTTCTTAACAAGAAAAGAATGAAGTGGCTCTCTCTATTTTTTTTAATTTATTCTTAATTTTTTTTTACCTGATAATAGTAATTTAGATTGTATTTGGACTTGTCATGTCGACTGAATTACATCTGGATATTTTCTACATTGTTTAACTTTAAATTAAAGTTATATAAAAAGTTGGGTTTGGAGAATTTTTTCTTTTAATTTTATCATTAATTGTTTTTATTAGTTGCTAAGTTTGTTTTTAAACTAACTAAATCATTTGATTTACATCAAAATAACTCTCACATATATTATTTTTAAATTCAAATTATGCAAGGGATTTTGTTAAAAAAATTTAAAATTAACCTTAATAAAATGTTCAAATAACTTTATATGGCTTGAATATTTTTTAAATTATTTTTAATCTAACCGTAGTATAGCTAGCGCTCACCTCCATGTGTTAAGAATTGGACTTGTCAAATAAAAGTTTTAAACTAATTCTGTCCAGCTTATGACTGACTGATTTGTAACAAATAACAAGCACCAAGGATTTGACTTGATAGAAAATCATGGCAGGTTTTGACTTCTTTTGGATTCGGTAACCGCAATCCCAAAATCAGGACTTTATTACGGGCAAGAACTTAAGCCACATGGAAACATTAGCGTGATTTTTGTGATTATCAATTTGCATTGATCTTTCAAGATTTACATGGGGTCTGAAACACCAACAATTTCTTAAGAGTTTTGTGAGGTAAATCCAAAACTTTCCCTTTTCAATAATCTCCATGGTCTTTGATATCTCTTTCCTTTCCTTTTGTTAATTTCTTTATGGAATGCAAGTTTCAAATTAAATAGAAAAAAAATCATTGGTTTTACGTTTACGTGCAGGGTATAATTTGAAGGGATTGCATCTCTGTTTTTGATGGCCAGTGATGATGCGACGCAGTCATTGCTTCCAGTTGAAAAGAATGCTCTTCAGAGAAGAAGATTTAGGCAGCCTATGAATGTCAATGTAACAGAGATCAAACATCCTGAGCAGAATGGCAACTCATCTCTCAAATGGCTCGAATCATTTCTTGAGAATCAGGATTGTAGCTTCAAGAAAGTGTTCCTTGTCTTGGCTATCTATCTAGGTGTAGGCACTCTGTGTTTCTCCCTTGTCATGAATCAGATCGAAGGCAAGAAAACAAATGGGATTGTTGATGCTGTTTACTTCTCTGTTGTGACAATGACAACAGTTGGATATGGAGATCTAGTGCCTCGTACCACATTGGCCAAGCTTCTTTCGTGCGTTTATGTTTTTGCAGGCATGGCTCTTGGTGGGATAATTCTCAGCAAGGCAGCGGATTACATCGTAGAAAAGCAGGAGATTCTCTTGGTTAGAGCAATGCACATGAATGAAAAAACTGGCTTATCTGAGATCCTAGAAGAGGCTGAAACACATAAAGTCAAGTACAAGTTTCTTCTCGCCCTAATCCTTCTCTTTCTCCTCATGATAGTTGGAACCATCTTCTTATATCTAGTTGAGAGTTTCGAATTTGTTGATGCATTTTACTGTGTCTGTTCTTCCATCACTACTCTTGGATACGGAGATGACAGCTTCTCAACCAGGGCTGGTCGAGTATTTGCTGTCTTCTGGATACTGTGCAGCACCATTTGCTTAGCTCAATTCTTTCTCTACCTTGCTGAATTATACACTGAAAAGAGGCAAAGATTACTCGTTAAACGGGTTCTTGCTCGAAATGTCACAGCCTCAGATCTCGAGGAAGCAGATATTGATCATGATAAAACTGTAAGGTAAGTAACAGCTAGCTGATCATAGCACAATTTATCTCTGCCTTTGTTCCGTTACCAATGCCTTGAAAAACCTGTATGTGCATCCAATTTTTGGCTTGTTGATCAGTGCTGCAGAGTTCATTGTGTACACGTTGAAGGAGATGGGGAAGATAAGCCAGGAAGATATTTCATTAGTGATGGAGAGATTTAGAAAACTTGATGTTGATCAGTCAGGGACCTTGACAGAATCAGATATAATTCCTTCTCAGTCATCTTAGCACAGACATTCCTGCGTCCGTCAAATCCCCAATCCTCTTATAACTAGTTAAAGAGAGTTGTAAAACATTAACAAAAACTTCCCCTCGTTTACAACTATGTAAAGACAATTGGTATTTCAATGAATTTTGTTGGCATAATGATGCTGGAGTATTTCTTTAAAAAAATATTTGTTTCCACGGTCCCAGGAAAATATTTTTTTAATTTGATTTTCTAAATTAAATATAAAAAAAAAACCCATGAAGAAAAAATATTTTTCTAAATTAAATAAAAATATATAAAAAAAATATCCTGCTGCACAGCACGGGTAAAAAAAAAAAAACTAGCGAGAATCGATATCTTCAATTGTGAAAGCTGTGAAAATAGAAAATGAGTAGCATGATTGCCTAGTGAAAGAACTCAGGTCAGGCAACATTCTTTTTATTAATTTAGATTACTCTAAGTAATTATTGGGACCCGGTTTAATCCAGTCATTTTTAATTTATTAATTTTAATTATTTTTTAAAAAAGTTGATTATTCCAAACCTTGACCTTAACCTTACTAAATTAGGTTTTACAACTATGTAAATAATCAAAATCAATTCCTAATCGGTAAAGAATAGATTATAGAAGTTCATCTATATTTTTATTTTAGGTATAATACATCTTGTCAATGTACGCTGAATGAAACCTACAAATCCTACAAATTACAATATTTAATTTCTTAAACAAATCTACTATTTATTGTTTTAAATCTTATTTGATAATTGACAAGCACACATGGCCTTAAAAATGGAATAAATTAATATGGAAATAGAAAATATTCATAGCTTTTTTAAAAAATTAAAAATTATTTATAGCTAAATATAAAAGATGGCAACAACCCATCTTTTACAAAAAAAATAAATTTTTATCGATTTTTTACAAAAAAATAAAAATAAATAAACCAAACATATCTTTATCGATTATGCTCGATGAATTGGCTAACATACATAGACTTAACAATGGAAATAAATTTAATGTGCTAAATATGCGAAGAAAAGCTAGTGCTCAACGTCTTGTTTGGGCAATTTCTCACAACTGAAGATATGGATTAGCATTATTTTATCATGATTGAAAACACTAAACACTCAAATATTTAACTCTTCAAACTTTTATTCTTTCATATTCAACACAAAATTGAATCACACTAAGGCATGCAGGTTTTCATTCTTACAGGTAGCGAAACAATCATTTTTCAAACTTAATTTTGTCTGAAAATACATATATTTCCATTTCTTAGAGGAAAATAAATTTCTTTAATTAATTTTGAGTTAATCAGGAGAAGGTGTTTTTTATTTGTTCATAAGAATTTTAAAAATATTAAAAAGAAATTGAGGTGCTAAAAGGAGATATAAGTGAAGTTAGATGCATAAAAAGAACATATCTTTACAATTATTATTATTATTATTATTATTATATATTGGATTTCACATCTTCAAGCTGCTTTCTCCTTCTTCTTTTCAACTTTCTGGAGACAACTTCGGCATATACATTCGCAGATGTTATTCATGATCATCCAACACTAGATTAGACCTCATATGGTCCTGCTCTTGAACTCAAGACTGAAACCATTTCTTCACTCGTATTTTTGTGATTGCTCAATCAACAGTCCTCTGTGGTTGCCCCGCAACATAATCAAGAAGCCCTTCACCTGCCTTTTCACCATGATAATGATCTGTTGCCTGCAACTGTGAAACACCACCAAAGACAATGACCAGTATCAAGAAGACTGCTGTGGAGGCAAATAAAGGCCAGAAGTAAGCAAGAACGGTGATTAGCCTGGGAGCAGCATACAATAGCAAGGAAAGAACAAGCGGAGCAGTGATGGCTATAGCAAAGTGATATCTATATTGGAAAACCCTTTCTGGGATATCCATGCTGGCTTCAAATTTTACTAGAAAAACTGCACAGAAAGAGAGGTGGGGAGGAGGAGACAAGGAGAGAACGCCTGTGTCTTTCTTTTAAGGAGAAATCTTGGTAGGGATGTTTCGTAGTTGATTGTCAGAGGGAGATTCCTTTCCTTTCACAAACAATCCTCCTCTCTGTATTCCTAATTAGTTCTCTCCCATATATCTCTAATTACAGAAATAACCTCGTTAACCAACCTAACTAGACTCATTTTAATTAACTGAAATAACTGCCAAAAATGTTTCAAGATTCAGAAAAAGCATTCCACTTTTGTTAAAGCTCAAAAAATTAAACATGTTTAATTAATTTC
>Ga0325401_1006936_pt1 | contig 10992 bp, 9 predicted proteins | sample PopdelMetagenome_FD_205666 | JGI IMG/M metagenome (GOLD analysis project Ga0325401, IMG submission 205666) | Populus deltoides microbial communities from Bellville, Georgia, United States - Xylem-PdKOR-R2 | ecosystem: Host-associated > Plants > Phyllosphere > Stem > Wood/Secondary xylem | place...
GCCCGCCCCATCCGCCTGATCATCCCCTACCCCCCCGCCGGCGGCACCGACGTCATCTCGCGCGAGGTCGGCAACCGCATGACCGCCGTCGCCGGCTGGACCGTCGTCGCCGAGAACCGCCCCGGCGCCGGCGGCAACATCGGCCTCGACCTCGTCGCCAAGGCCGACCCGGACGGCCACACCATCGGCATGGGCCAGGCCGCCAACCTCGCCATCAACCCCGCCCTCTACCCGCGCATGCCCTTCGACCCGCTCACCGACCTCGCCCCCGTCACCACGATCGCCCAGCAACCCAACGTCCTCGTCGTCCGGCGCGACGCCCCCTGGCGCGACCTGCCCGCCCTCGTCGCCGACGCCCGCGCCCGCCCCGGGGCGCTGACCTGCGGCCACTCCGGCGCCGGCACCACCGGCCACCTCTCCGGCGAGCTGTTCAACCGCAGGGCCGGGATCGACGTCGTCGTGGTCCCCTACGTCGGCGCCGCCCCGGTCCTGACCGACATGCTCGGCGGCCGGATCGACCTCTTCTTCGCCAACCCCCTCGCCGCCCGCGGCGTCCTCGAGTCCGGCGAGGTCCGGGCCCTGGCCGTCACCTCCCCCGGCCGCAGCCCCTCCCTCCCCGACGTCCCCACCGTCGCCGAGAGCGGCTTCCCCGGCTACGAGGCCGTCAACTGGACCGGCGTCGTCGCCCCCGCCCACACCCCCGCGCCCGTCATCGCCCGCCTGAACGCGGTGCTGCGCCAGGTCCTCCAACACCCCGCCGTCGTCACCCGCCTCGCGGCCGAAGGCAGCGAACCCCTCGGCTCCACCCCGGACGAATTCGCCACCTTCCTCCGGGCGGAACACCGGAAATGGGGGGAGGTGGTGCGGGCGGCGCGGATCCAGGTGGGGTAGGGACGGCCGGTTCGGTCCTGCGCCGGCCCTCCGTGGCCAGGGGAAGGAAGAAGGAATTCTTCCTCCCCCTGTCACGTCGGAGGCGGTGCCTCCGACCCATCATCTTTTTCTGGGTAGTAGGGATCTGGTTGATCTGGCCACGCCCCGGGTCGTGGACCCGAGGCGCCCGGAGAGGTCAGGATGGATGCCAACGGGGTCTAGAGACACCGTGGATCATCGCATCCGCGGCAGCCTCCTGCGGGTCCAGGGGCCTCAGGCTCCTGGCGGGTGAGGTCCGGAGAGGGCAGAGCCCTCTTCGGTCCCGAAAGCGCCGGATCGGAACCCACTCCCCCGACCTTGCCCCACCCCGCCCCGCGTGATGGGATCACTCCCATGCCCCCCGCCAAGCGCAGGACAGACGACGGGGCCACCCCGCGCCTCAGCATCCGCCTCGACCTCGGCCACGGCCTGCGGATCGGCCCCGGCAAGGTGCTCCTGCTGGAGGAGATCGGCCGCGCCGGCTCCATCTCCGCCGCCGGCCGCGCGCTCGGCATGTCCTACCGCCGGGCGTGGGAGCTGGTGGAGGCGCTGAACAAGGGCCTCGGCCGCCCGGTGCTGGAGACCGCGGCCGGCGGCGCCGGCGGCGGCGGCGCGCGCCTCACCCCGCTCGGGGAAGCGGTGGTCAGCGCCTATCGCGGCATCGAGGCCGAGGCCAACGGCACCGCCGCCCCGCGGCTGGAGGCCCTGGCGCGGCACCGGATCGGCTGATCCTGGCGCGCCGTTCCTTCACTTGCGGGACCGAAGAGGGCTCTGCCCTCTCCGGACCTCACCCGCCAGGAGCCTGAGGCCCCTGGACCCCCATGAGGCTGCCGCGGATCGGCGGGACGCGGTGTCTCCGGACACCATCGGCGACCGTCCTGCCCTCTCCGGGCGCCTCGGGTCCAAGACCCGAGGCGTGAGCCAGATGGGCAAGCGCCTGAACTAAACAGAAGAAGATGATGGAGGGGGTTCCAGGGGGAGGAAGAATTCCTTCTTCCTCCCCCTGGCCACGGAGGGCCTCCCCAGGCTCCGGTACACCCCCCGCCCCCTCTTGAAGTGCCCCGCCGCCCCGTCCATGCCTCGGCATCGCGGATCGGCAGAGGGATCACGGCGGTGGCTGAGGACGATCCCGCGCGGACGGCGCGGCAGTTGATGCGCGGCGCGGCCTCGGCCGTGCTGGCCACGTCGGGGGAGGGCGGGGGGCCGCACGCCGCGCTCGTCACGCCCGCGGTGGCCGCGGACGGGGCGGTGCTGCTCCTGCTGTCGGGCCTGTCGGAGCACACGCGGCAGCTCGGGCGGGACCCGCGCTGCGCCGTGCTGTTCCAGGGCGCGGCGGGGGGGGTCAACCCGCAGACCACGCCCCGGGTCAGCGTGACCGGCACGGCGGCGCGGACGGAGGATCCGGCGCTGCGGGCGCGCTGGCTGGCGCGGCACCCCTACGCGGAGGGCTATGCCGGCTTCGGGGATTTCGGGTTGTGGCGGGTCGTGCCCTCGGGCGGGCTGATGGTGCTCGGCTTCGGCCGGGCGCACCGGCTCGCGGCGGCGGCCTTCCTGCCGGCGGCCGGGACGGGCCCCGACGCCGCGGCCGCGCTCGGGCGGTCGGCGCCCCCCGGCCTGGTCGCGGCCGCCGCCCGCGCCCTCGGCGGCGCGGAGGGCGACTGGCGCGCGGCGGAGCTCTCCTCCGACGGGATCGACCTCGTGGAGCAGGGCACCGGCCAGGTGGTCTTCCTGCCCTTCGCCCGGCCCTGCGTCACGCCGGAGGCAGTGCTCGACGCCCTGCGGGACGCGGGCCATGCTGCACTTGCTAAGTAACCCGGCGGTTATTTTCCGGGGGCTGGTCGATGGTGCCTTAATTTCGCGATCCTTCTGCGCGATTATGCCCTCCCGTTCCGAGCGGTGCCCGACCTGCGGCGGGCCGAGCCATCCAGAGGCAATTCCTACCCGATGAATCAGACCACCCAGGCCCGCGCCCTGTCCGGCACCGGCGTGTCCGCCCCGGCGACGGTCCACGCCAACCTGACCGCCCCCCGCCTGACCGAGCACGCGATGCGCCGCGGCGAGGGCCGGCTGTCGGCCGACGGCGCCTTCATGGGCCTGACCGGCCAGCACACCGGCCGCTCCGTGCAGGACAAGTTCGTGGCCGACGACCCGGAGGTGACGGGCGACATCTGGTGGGGCCCGGTGAACCGCAAGCTCGACCCCGCGAAGTTCGAGGGCTTCGCCGACGACGTGCGCGCCTATCTCGGCGGCCGCGAGGAGCTGTTCACCGAGGACCTCTACGCCGGCGCCGACCCCGCCCACCGCATCAAGGTGCGGCTGGTGACGCCGAACGCCTGGCACGCGCTGTTCGCGCGCAACATGTTCATCCGCCCGCCGGTCGAGGACCTGGCCTCCTTCGAGCCGGACTACGTCATCCTGCACGCGCCCGAGATGGAGGCGAAGCCCGAGCACGGCGGGCGGGAGGGCTCCACCACCCTCATCGCGCTCTCCTTCGCGCGGAAGATCATCGCGATCGCCGGCACCTCCTACGCCGGCGAGATCAAGAAGAGCATCTTCACGGTGATGAACTGGCTGCTGCCGGCGCGGGACGTGCTGCCGATGCACTGCTCGGCCAACGTCGGCAAGTCCGGCGACACCGCGCTGTTCTTCGGCCTGTCCGGCACCGGCAAGACCACCCTGTCGTCCGACCCCGAGCGCGCGCTGATCGGCGACGACGAGCACGGCTGGACCAGCACGGGCGTCTTCAACTTCGAGGGCGGCTGCTACGCCAAGGTCATCAAGCTGTCGAAGGAGGCCGAGCCGCAGATCTGGAACGCCTCCCACCGCTTCGGCGCCGTGCTCGAGAACGTGGTGGCCGACGAGCGCGGCAACCTCGACCTCGACGACAACCGCCACACCGAGAACACCCGCTCCTGCTACCCGATCGAGTTCATCCCGAACACGGTCCCGGGCGGCCAAGCCGGCATCCCGAAGAACGTCGTGATGCTCACCGCCGACGCCTTCGGCGTGCTGCCCCCGATCTCCCGCCTCACCCCCGCCCAGGCGATGTACCACTTCCTCTCCGGCTACACCGCGCGCGTCGCCGGCACCGAGAAGGGCCTCGGCAAGGAACCGCAGGCCACCTTCTCCACCTGCTTCGGCGCCCCCTTCCTGCCGCGCCACCCGGAGGTGTACGGCCGCATGCTCGCCGAGCTGATCGAGCGCAACGGCGCCCAGGTGTGGCTGGTCAACACCGGCTGGACCGGCGGCGCCTACGGCACCGGCACCCGCATGTCGATCAAGCACACCCGCGCCCTGCTCCGCGCGGCCCTCGACGGATCCCTCGCGAAGGCCGAGTTCGAGACCGAGCCCTTCTTCGGCCTGGCCATCCCCAAGGCGCTGGAGGGCGTGCCGTCCGAGGTGCTGAACCCGCGCGGCAACTGGGCGGACAAGGCCGCCTACGACCGCACCGCGCGCGACCTCCAGTCCCGCTTCGAGAAGAACTTCGAGACCTTCGCGAGCGGCGTGAGCGAGGACGTGCGCAAGGCCGCGATCAAGGCCGCGGCCTGAGGACCGAGGGCGCGGGAGGGGTCCGTCCCGCGCTCCTGTTCCTCGCTTTCGGGACCGAAGAGGGCTCCGCCCTCTCCGGACCTCACCCGCCAGGAGCCTTGAGGCCCCTGGACCCGCTTCAGGCTGCCGCGGACCGGCGGGACGCGGTGTCTCCGGACACCATCGGGAACCTTCCTGACCTCTCCGGGCGCCTCGGGTCCACGACCCGAGGCGTGGGCCAGTCGGGCAAGACCCCTAACTAACCAGAAGAAGATGATGGAGGGGGTTCCAGGGGGAGGAAGAATTCCTTCTTCCTCCCCCTGGCCACGGAGGGCCTTCGCAGACCCGCCCCCCCCACCCGATCACCCCGGCTTGCGCTCCAGCAGTTCCACCCGAACGTTCTCCGGCCCCTCCAGGAAGGCGATCCGGGTCGTCGGGTTGGCGTCCCGCGGCTCCACCACGACGCGCCCACCCTTGGCGCGGATCTCCTCCACCACCGCGTCGATCCCGGTGACGGCGAGCGCCAGGTGCTCGATCCCGAGGAAGGGCGCGGGCGGCGTGCCGGGGGTGCTCGCCGGCACCCGCTCGATGAACAGGTTCAGCCCGCCGAGGTCGAGCACCACGCGCAGGCTGTCCGTCCCCTCCTGCCGGCGGACATGCCGCGCGCCGAGCATCCCGGTGAACCACGCCCCCGTCGCGTCCGGGTCGGGGCTGCGGAGGTGGACGTGGTCGAAGGTGAAGGACACGGGCGTTCTCCCTATCGGTTGGCGTTGAACCCCGCACTACCACCCACGTAGGCCCCGCGCGAGGCGTCGGGCCGCTCCCCGCAGGCGGCCAGCGCGAGGAGGACGGCCGCCGCCAGCGCGGCCGCCCGGATCACGCGGCCAGCCCCGCGCGGCCCGGCTCGTCGTTCAGGTGGCAGCGGCTGCGATGGCCCGGCGCCACCTCGCGCAGCACCGGCACCTCGGCGCGGCAGCGGTCGAAGGCGTGCGGGCAGCGGGGGTGGAAGTGGCAGCCGGAGGGCGGGTTGAGGGGGGAGGGGATCTCGCCCTTGACGGTGGCGAAGGCCTTCTTCCGCGCCTCGATCCGCGGGACGGAGGCGAGGAGGGACTGCGTGTAGGGATGGTTGGCGCGGGCGAAGACCGTCTCGGTCGGCGCCTCCTCCACCACGCGGCCGAGGTACATGATGACCACCCGGTCGCTCAGGTGCTCCACCACGCCGAGGTCGTGCGAGATGAACAGGTAGGTGAGGTTCAGCTCCCGCCGCAGCCGCATGAACAGGTTCAGGATCTGCGCCTGGATCGAGACGTCGAGCGCGGCGACGGACTCGTCGCACACGAGGAACTCCGGCTGCACGGCGAGCGCGCGCGCGATGCCGATGCGCTGGCGCTGCCCGCCCGAGAACTGGTGCGGGTAGCGCGCCTTGAAGGCCGGATCGAGCCCGGCGCGCCGCATCTGCTCGTCGACGTACTCCGCGAGGCCGGAGCGCCGCGTCAGCCCGTGGTAGAGCGGCGCCTCGCCGATGATCTCGGCCACCTTGAGGCGCGGGTTCAGCGACGACATCGGGTCCTGGAAGATCATCTGGGCCTGGAGCACGGCCTCCCGCGCCTCCTTGCCCTGCAGCGCGGTGCGGTCGCGCCCCTTCCACAGGATGGTGCCGTCAGACGGCGGCAGGATGCCGGCGACCATCCGCCCGAGGGTGGACTTGCCGCAGCCGGACTCGCCGACCAGCCCCACCACCTCGCCGCGGCGGATGGTCAGGTCCACCCCGTCGACCGCGTGCACCACCTCGTCGCGCAGCGGCACGCCCAACTTCGCCAGGATCCGTCCGGCGAAGTCGAGCCGCTTGGCGAAGCGGCGGGAGACGCCGACCACCTCGATGATCCGGTCCGCGCCCGGCATCGCGGCGGGAGGGGGGGCCTGGCCCACGGCCGCGCTCACGCCGCCACCTCGTTCTCGGCCAGGTGGGGTCGGAAGCAGCGCGCCTCGTGGGCGGGCAGGATCTCGGCCATGGGCGGGTCCTGGCGGCAGATGTCGGCCGCCCGCGGGCAGCGCGCCTGGAACGGGCAGCCGGGCGGCAGGTTCATCAGCGAGGGCGTCATCCCGGGGATCTGGCGCAGCGGCTCGCCCCGCCGGTTGCGGCTGGGGACGGAGCCGAGCAGCCCGACCGTGTAGGGGTGCAGCGGATGGTCCAGCACGTCCTCGACCGAGCCGTACTCGGCGATCCGCCCGGCGTACATCACCGCGATGTCGTCGGCCAGCCCGGCCACCACCGACAGGTCGTGCGTGATCCAGATGATGGCCGTGCCGGTGGTCGCCGCCAGCTTCTGCACCTCGGCCAGGATCTGCCCCTGGATCGTGACGTCGAGCGCGGTGGTCGGCTCGTCGGCCACGATCAGCTCCGGCCGGTGCAGCAGCGCGATGGCGATCGCCACCCGCTGGCGCATCCCGCCCGAGAACTGGTGCGGATACGCCTTCAGCCGCTCGTCCGGGGACGGGATCCCGACCATGCCGAGCGTGTCCCGCGCCCGCTGCCGCGCGTCCTCGCGGGAGACCTTCGTGTGCGCCTGCATCGTCTCGATCATCTGCGTGTCGATCCGCAGCACCGGGTTCAGCGTCATCATCGGGTCCTGGAAGATCATGGCGATCCGGTTGCCCCGGAGCTGCCGCATCTCCTCCTCGGGCGCGCGCACGAGGTCGCGCCCGTTGAACAGGATCTCGCCGCCCACGATCCGCCCCGGCTCGTCCACGAGGCGCATGACGGAGAAGCCGGTGACGGTCTTGCCCGAGCCGGACTCGCCGACCAGCCCGAGCACCTTGCCGCGGCGCACGGTGAAGGACACGTCGTCCACCGCCGGCACGACGCCGGCCCGGGTGAGGAAGTGGGTCCGCAGGTTCCGCACCTGCAGCGTCGGGGGCGCCGCGGTGGCGGCGACGTTGGGCTCCATCGGCTACTTCTTCAGGCGCGGGTTGAGCACGTCGCGCAGGTGGTCGCCGACGAGGTTGATCGAGACGATCGTCACCAGCAGCGCGATGCCGGGATAGAAGGAGATCCAGTACTTGCCCGACAGCATGTACTCGTAGCCGTTGGCGATCAGCAGCCCGAGCGAGGGCTCGGTGATCGGCACGCCGAGGCCGAGGAAGGACAGCGTCGCCTCCAGCGCGATGGCGCGGGCGATCTGGATGGTGCCCACCACGATGAGCGGCGGCATGCAGTTCGGCAGCAGGTGGCGGAAGATGATCCGCCGGGTCGGCAGGGCGAGGCACTGCGCCGCCTCGATGTACTCCCGCCGGCGCTCGACCAGCGCCGTGCCGCGCACGGTGCGCGCGTAGTAGGCCCATTCCACGATGATGAGCGCGATGACGACGTTCATGATCCCCTTGCCGAGGAAGGCGAGGATCATCAGGGCCGCGAGGATGGTCGGGAAGGAGAGCTGGAGGTCGACGAGGCGCATGATGACGGAATCCGTCCGCCCCCCGGCATAGGCCGCCAGCATCCCGAGCGAGGCGCCGACGAGGGCCGCGACGATGGCCGATCCCGCCCCGACCATGAGGCTGATCCGCAGCCCGTACATGATGCCGGACAGCATGTCCCGCCCCTGGTCGTCGGTGCCGAGCCAGTAGGTCATGGTGTCGGCGCCGTTGCGCGACCCCGGCTCCAGCCGCCCGTCCATGATGTCGAGCTGGGCGAGGTCGTAGGGGTTCTGCGGCGAGATCAGCGGCGCGAAGATCGCGATCAGCGCGATCGCGACGAAGACGACCAGCGCCCCGAGCGCGAGCCGGCTCGCCGCGAACTCCGAGACGAAGCGCCGGAACGGCGTCTCCACCCGGGGCGGCGCCTTGCCCGGGGTGGGGATGGGGGCGGGCGCCGCCCCCGGAACGGCCGTCGCGCTCATCCCTTGCTCTCCAGCCGCACGCGGGGATCCAGCACGGAGTAGAGCAGGTCCACGACGAGGTTGATGACGATGAACATCAGCACGATGCTCATCAGGTAGGCCACGATCACCGGCCGGTCGAGCACGTTGATGCTGTCGATGATCAGCTTGCCCATCCCCGGCCAGGCGAAGACGCTCTCGGTCACCACCGAGAAGGCGATCGTCGAGCCCAGCTCCAGCCCCGTCACCGTCACCACGGGAATGAGGATGTTCTTGAACACGTGCACCCCGATCACCCGGCTCGGGGACAGCCCCTTGGCGCGGGCGAACTTGACGAAGTCCATCAGCATCGTCTCCCGCACGCCCGCCCGCGTCAGGCGGATCACGAGGGAGATCTTGAACAGCGCCAGGTTGAGCGCCGGCATCGCCATGTGGGACAGCCCGTCGAGCGTCAGGAACGACCAGCGCAGCCCCATGATCTCGACCGTCTCGCCGCGCCCGGTCGACGGCAGCCAGCCGAGCTGGACCGCGAAGACCATGATCAGCATCAGCCCCACCCAGAAGGTCGGCAGCGAGAAGCCGAGGATCGACCCCGCCATGATCGCCTTCGCCCCGAACCCGTCCGGCCGGAGCCCCGCGTAGAGCCCGAGCGGCAGCCCCACCAGGATCGAGAGGATGAGCGCGGCGAAGGCGAGCTCCAGCGTCGCCGGCGCCCGCTGCCCGATCAGCCGCAGCGCCGGCTCGTTGAACACGAAGGACCGCCCGAGGTCGCCCTGCACGGCGCCGCCGAGGAAGGAGAGGTACTGGCGCCAGAGCGGCTGGTCGAGGCCGAGCGCCGCGATCGCCCGCGCCCGCTCTGCCTGGTCGGCGTCCGGCGAGATGAGGATCTCGACCGGGTCGCCGATGGCGTAGACGCCGATGAAGACGATCACCGACATCGCCAGCATGACGAGCGCCGCCTGGATCAGCCGGCGCAACAGGTAGACGCTCATGCGCCGTTATCCCTCAGGTCTCTAGGGCTGGCCGGGGCGCACGTCCTGCCCCCGCGTCAGCTCGTCCGCACGGGCCTCGTGCCGGAAGCCCCGGCGCGCGGCCCAGATGTTGGTCTGGATGTGGATCGGGATCACCGCCACGTCCTCGTAGGCGATCCGCTCGGCGTCGAGCACCAGCCGCTGGCGCTTCGCCTCGTCGAGCTCCGTCAGCGACTCCTCCAGCAGCCGGTCGACCTCGGGGTTGGAGTAGCGCCCGCGGTTGGAGGCGCCCCAGCCGCGCTCGGCGTTGACGCTCGCCAGGATGTTGCGCAGCGGGTGCGACCCGTCCGGGTTGGACCCCCAGCCGTTGAGCTGGGCCGAGTACTCGGCCCGCGCCGCGCGGGCGATGAACACCGCCCAGGTCTGCCCCTCGACGGCCGTCCGCACGCCCACCCGCGTCCACATCTGCCCGATCGCCTGGATGATGCGCCCGTCGTTGATGTAGCGGTCGTTCGGGCCGTTGAGCTGGATCCGGAAGCCCTGCGGGTAGCCGGCCTCGGCCAGCAGCCGCCGCGCCCCCTCCGGGTCGAAGGGGGCCGGGCGCACGTCCGGCACGTGGCCGGTCACGCCGTCCGGCAGGAACTGCCCGGCGGGCGTCGCCGCCCCCTCCATGATCCGCTCCACCACCGCCCCGCGGTCGATCGCCATCGACAGCGCCCGCCGCACCCGCACGTCGCGCAAGGGGTTCCGCCCCAGCGGCCGCCCCTCGTTGTCCGTCACGAAGGGCGAGTTCTCCCCCGCCCCCCGCAGGTGATCCAGCCCGAGGTAGATCAGCCGCAGCCCGACCGTCTCGCTCAGCGCCACCCGCGCGTCGCCCCGCAGCTTCGCCACGTCGGTCGTCGGCACCTGGTCGATCAGGTCCACGTCCCCCGCCAGCAGCGCCGCGGTGCGGGAGGCGTCGTTGGTGATCATGCGGTAGTTGACCCGGGCGAAGGCCGGCCTGTCGCCCCAGTAGCCGTCGTTCCGGGCGAACTCGATCCGGTCGCCGCTGCGGTAGGCGGTCGGGCGGTACGGCCCGGTGCCGGAGGTGGCGCGCAGCGCGTTGAAGTCCTCCGTCGACGACCGCTCGTTCGTCGCCCGGTCGATGATCCGGACGTTGGTCATGTCCAGCGGCACCATCGGGTAGGGCTGGGCGGTGTGGAAGCGGATCGTCAGCGGGTCCACCACCTCCACCCGCGTGATCGGGCGGGCATAGAGCGCGTAGGAGGCCGGGCTGTTCGGCACGTTCGGCAGGCGGGCCACCGTGAAGGCCACGTCGTCCGCCGTGAACTCGCTCCCGTTGTGGAAGCGCACCCCCGGCCGCAGCCGGAACTCCCAGGTCGTCGGCCCGACCGCCCGCCACTCGGTCGCCAGGCCCGGCACCATGTTCGCCCGCGCGTCGGTGTTGACCAGCCGGTCGAAGATCATGTCCGACACGGCGTTGTTCGGCGACAGCTGGTGGTAGTGCGGGTCGAGCGAGGTGACGGGCGCGGCCACCGCGACGTTCACCGACTGCGCCCGCGCCCCCGGCAGCCCCGCGAGCGTCGCCGCGGCGGCCAGGAGGGCGATCCCCGCCGCCCGTGCCGGTCCCGCGAAGGCCCTCCGTGGCGGGGGGGGGGGGGGGGGGGGGGGGGGGGGGGGGGGCGGGCCGCCGGCCCCCCCGCCGCCCA
>Ga0325401_1006937_pt1 | contig 10990 bp, 6 predicted proteins | sample PopdelMetagenome_FD_205666 | JGI IMG/M metagenome (GOLD analysis project Ga0325401, IMG submission 205666) | Populus deltoides microbial communities from Bellville, Georgia, United States - Xylem-PdKOR-R2 | ecosystem: Host-associated > Plants > Phyllosphere > Stem > Wood/Secondary xylem | place...
GTGTATATATCATACTACAATATTTTTAATTTTGTGATCTCAAAATGAGTTTGGTAAGGTATGGATATGAAAATTACAGCTTATAAATTACAATATAAGAGATTCTTAACACTTTTCATTTTTTTTTGATTTAATAGTTAGATTTTCGAGTATTTTTTTTAATCAATTTTGTGAAAAATGAGACAAAAATCTTTTAAACTCCATTCTTAAGAATTAATCCATATAAAAATTGTGTTTTTACGTGGAATCTTTCTCATGAAAAGAAGATCCAGTTACTATCCAAGCAAGTTAAAGTGAATTAATTTTTTTTTTTTTTGTTATAAAAAAAATTCGAACGTCTGGAAAACTTTTGAGGAAGGAGAACGTAAGTGTTAATTAAGACACAAGCTAATTTTGCACGCTAACTTTATCTTAAAAACCTTTGTATTTTATAGGACAGTCGGTTGGAAAATGCTCTGGAAAAGACAAAGAAGAGGGTGTCTCTGTAGATTCTGTACTGCAACTTATATAAACAGCCCTTGAGTTTCCAAAACCATGTAACAGAGTAATTTTCAGCTAAAATGGTGAAACCTATAGCTCTAGCTCTAGCCTCCGTTTATTTATTTTGGAGCGGTATGCATGTGTTTTGTATTTAAAAATATTTAGTTAATTAACTAATATATAGCATTGATTTTTTTCAAACCGAAATCATAAAAACTATCATAATATCAACTAATTATCAGTGATTTGGCCTTAATATTCGGAAAAAACAAGTAAATGCCAAGTGTTAGTGCTGGATATATATAATGCGAGGTCACTAATTAACTGGTTAAAGTTAAAAAAAGATTAATCTTATAGTATTTAATTTATGCTCTGTCCAGCTTCATAGGAATCAATTTGACAGCTCTATTTTAGCGTTTCCATTGATGTGGGTCAATTAAGCTGATGAATAGCCGAATTAACTGTAGATTTTTTTGTAAAGATGTACATGCATGTATTTGATCTATCATGTATCATTACAACCACAGCCATCAAATCTTAACAAGTCAATGAATCCAAGCCAAACCCAACCACAAACCTGCAGCCTGTATCCAAAGATTTCGTTTTCTGTCAAGCTTGTAGACAAGTTTAAGCTACTAGCTAGCTAGCTAGCTAGCAAGGTACGTATCCCTTTTGCTAGCTAGTAGCGGAACTATATGCCTTAAGATTCTAAGAGCTGGCTGGCCTAGCAATTGATACCCTTTTCGTACAAAACATAAGATGTTCAAGCCAGGAAAAGCCAAAGGATTCCATTAATTCCCACAAATATCCTGACCAAGATTTCTGATCTGTAATCTGCGTTATATGTTTTTAATTGACAAAACAAAAGCTAGCAATATAAGCAGCATCTGCTAATGCCATGAACTAATACAACAAATCCATGTCATGTCACCTTATTTTGTAGATTGCAGAATCAAAACACATGCAAGATCTCTCAAAACGCGGGACCCTTAAATTTTTATGATCGCATAATATTTTCCACATGTAATCACATGATGGGATGGCTTGCCCATCACTATTCTCACACTAAAGATCACCAAAATAAAACCCCAAGTCCTCTTTCAACAAAATAAAGAAAATATATACACACACACTAATCAACTTACAAAAATGAATAGAAATCGTTGAGACTATATCTAATAAAACTTCTAGCCAACTTGATGATTCAAAATATGGTTTGAATTTATTGTATAAATCTTAAATCTTAAAAAAAATAATCACGATAATTCAAAATATCTATATGTATCATATAATTTGGTAAATATTTATAAAATAAAAATGAAAAGGAAAAAAATAATCCTATATCGAACACCTTCAGCTTGTTCCCTCTCTATCAAATTAAGTTTGAAATTAAAATAACCATCATTAACCCAACTCAAATCCAAGAACTTTAAAAAGGATACAAAAGGCCGAAGTCCACTAACGAATAAGGACATGCAAGTCATAGTTTAAAAAACATAAGGGTGTTTTCTTCCAAACCCATTAACCACCACGTTTGCTTTTATTATATGTAGACGCATAGTATTTAGTGAAACCCGAAACAAGCAAGCTGAGAAAAAAATTCCAAGCATTTAGCACCAAGATTTGCCTATCAATGGCAGAGCTAGAGAGTACAAAGATGATGCCAAAATCAATCACATTTCTCTCTTCTTTGCTTCAAAGGGTTGCTGATTCTAATGATCTTAACCGCGAGTTTCAGCCACAGAAAATCTCGGTCTTCCATGGACTAACTAGGCCAACTATCTCTATTCAAAGTTACTTGGAGAGAATTTTCAAGTACGCAAATTGTAGCCCTTCTTGCTTTGTTGTTGCGTATGTGTATCTTGATAGGTTTGCTCAAAGACAACCTTCTTTGCCTATCAATTCTCTCAATGTTCATCGGTTGCTTATAACAAGTGTCTTGGTTTCTGCGAAGTTCATGGATGACATGTAAGTTCTTGATTCTTCTTTAGTGATGGAAATTTGAATTTCTTGGATTTGGTTTCTGGGAATTTGTTGGTTCCTGCTCTGGTTTTAAACAAAGTTAGAATCTTGAAATTCTGGAAGTCGACACACACACACCCCTTGGATTCGCAATTCTCTAGTGCTCAAGGAAAATTGAAGTTCTTTGATTTCCTTGTCGAGGATTTATTTTCTTTAAATTGCTTCTCTTGATTTGAATTTTCTCAATTCATGGTCATTTAATTTCTCTGTCTTATGATCCTATGATCTGAGTTTGGAACTCAATAAACCCAGATAGGAGAAGTTTGGTTCTTTGAAGTTTTTTTGATTTAGGAAGTTCTTGGTTTATTTCTGTAAAGTAGCACTTGTTTTTTCCAGCCATGTGCTCCCTATTCTGAACTTTCAGCTAGCCCAGCTAGCCACTTTAAAGTTTAAATGCATGTGATGTTGATGTATCACAAGTTCATCGATCCAAGTGGTAATTTAAGACCTGTATCTGTGAAAAATGCCTCTCAAGGTTTCCTGTTATGGCAATTACCTTCAAATAGTAAAACTCATCTTTGATTCCTGATTCCTGTCTTGTGATTTTCAGGTATTACAACAATGCTTACTATGCAAGAGTTGGAGGGATAAGCACGATTGAGATGAACTATCTAGAAGTGGATTTTCTATTTGGATTAGGCTTCAATTTAAATGTGACTCCAAACACCTTCCACAATTATTGCTCCTACCTTCAGAGAGAGATGATGCAACAACCTTCTCTGAATTTAGCTGAATCTTCATTGAACTTGGGGAGATCACTAAAAGTCCACTTGTGCTTCAATGAAGATGAAACATCCCATCAACAAAAGCAACTTGCTGTTTAAGCTATAGCTATAGCTATAGCTTGTTTAATTATAATCCCTGGATAATGTAGTTAGTTATAGAGATAGTGACTATCCTCCAGTCTCCTCTCTCGTATATTGGATTGTACTAAACCAACTTGGTTTTTTGATTTTGTTTTATTTCATGGGTTTGAATTTCAGTGTATTCTGTATGTACAGACGGGACTATCTTCTTTACAGTCTGGCTATCAAATTCTATCTCTCTATTGTACCATTAGCCTAAAAAATGTAATGGGTTGACTCGGTTCTCTGTTTCTCTTTTCATCATGGATGTTTGGGTTGATACTTCTTGTTTCTGTCCATGTTAGGATTCTCTGAACTTTTGGGATGGGCACTAAAAAGCGCAGGATGTGGCAATGAGTTGTTTGAGTGGACACAACTCAAGAAAGAAACACTAGTGGGCAGTGTAAAGCTGGCTGTAATGGTTCCTGCCATGGGTAGTTGACAAAAGAGTACTGTTTTGTTGTGGTTCATTTTGGGAAGTGATGACAGATTCTTCTATTTGACAGTTGTACTGATTCTTGTAAGGGGACAGACAACATGTGCAATCATGGACACCTACTCTCTCCCCTCTCTGTTTGAGATAGAGAGAGGGAGGAGGAAGATCACTTCCATTTTCATTCCACGTTCATCTTTCTTATCTTATCATTTAACTTCTTGTCCATACATTTTTTTTCACAAGGTTTTCTTCAGAGATTGTGCACGGATTAAATTTAGTGTATATTTGTTTGGAAGATGCATGATTTTTTGTCCAAATTTTTTTATTTACAGGGTTTTCTTTGAGATATTATAATCAAGGTACAGTGTATTTTTGTTTATGAGGCGTTATATTTTTAATAGATTTTTTCCTCGATTCTTATAAAATTTAAATAAATTGCATATATTTATTTTACCTTTTACTATTTATTAAAAGAAAGAAAAAGAATGTAAGTGAATATTCAAAATTATAACCATTTATCTTTATCTAAAATTTTAAACGATGCTCCAAGATATAATATGTATCTTTTTTTAATAATTATTTTCAAAAAACAATTTTAAATAATTTCCGATCAAATTCTAATTAAGTCATGCAAGTCATAATTATCGATATGCATAGATGCAATTTAAGATTGATTTTATGATCTGAAATTGATTGGCATCTAGATGTACAAGATCATATATATATATATATATATTTCAAGAACATAAAGCGGCTTAAACTAGAAAATGGAAACTGTTCTTTCTGCTGGTTGATGATTGTGAAAGCGATGCAGCATTTCAAGCATCTTCTCTTGATTTTGTGGGCTGATTCCAATTTTATGTTTGACCCATGAAGGAGGCTCTGGGCTCCTTAATGGACTAGAGAGCGACCACTCTAAAACAAAGCCCAAAGCGTACAACCAACTAATTTAGTTCAAGCGTATAATGATGGGCTGCATTTCAAGCTGTAATGAAGTACGTAGAGATGGTTTAACTCGTTTTGGAAACTCAAGATCTTTTAAGCGTCCTCGATCTGAAAAGTATACATTATTTTTTTTAATAAGAACATTTATAAAATTATTCTGTTGGTATTTCCATTGATAAAATACCGTGTATAATTTCATCGGTAATTATTTAAAAATATTCAAAAAAAATCTATTTTACAAAACTATAAAATAATTAAATAAATATACATCAACATTCTATAATACTCAAAATGCTTGGAAAAAAGAAGAAGAAAATCAACTCAAACAAATTTGCAACAAATAAATTCAACTAAAAAAATTCATATGAAAAAAATTTAAAAATCCTACAACAACATTCATACAATTATTAAGAACAAAAACAATTAAAAATAAAATAAAAAACAAATATAGTGGAAAAAACATGAAAAAAAAAGAAAAAAAAATTTACCTTAATGTAGTTGCAAGTGAAGCTAAGAAAAAAAACAAATTTGTAAAGTATACTAATTAAAAAAATTGAGAAGAAAAAAGAAGAAGGAGAAGAAGACATACCTAAGTATGAAGGAGAAGAGAAGGAGTTGAGGAGAGAAGAAAAGAAAAAGAAATGGATTTTTCATTGAAAGGAGAATGCCTATCAATTCTAAAAGAAAAAAAAGTTTCAATTGAAAAAAAAAACAACGAAAACCCCAAAATTTGCATTTTTGATATATTTGCATTATTTTTAGCATTTTCAACATCATCTCAGAAGAATTTAAATTTTCAAAGGTATTTGAAACGCGTTCAACTTTTAACGCGATAATTTTACAATCACTGATTTTTCTTGTTGAGTCGACGTTGATATTGCTCGTTTTAAAAAAATACAAAAAAAATATATCAAAATTGAAATTTTGGGGTTTTCGTTGTTTTTTTGCTATTTTTGGTTTTTTCTGTAAATTTATCAAAATATGGGTCAAAAATTAGGTAGCAACATGGATATTAATGTTTTTTACATATGGAGGAAAAGAAGAAGAAAGGAGACGAGTCTGTTGTGAAATTAAGGATTATAAGCTTTTTATTGGAGAGTTTTACAAACGGATAATTAAATATTAATATTTTTAATCATTTTGTTGGTGATTTCGTCTGTAATATTTAATTTAAATTTTTAATTTAATAAAAAAATTTCAGAAACGACCAAATATCACTAACGACTTTTCAATCCGTTGGTGATTCCATCGGTAATATTTAATATAAAATTTTAATTTAATCTAAATTTTTCAGAAAACCGTCAAATAACACCGATAACTTTTCAATCCGTTGGTGATTTTGTCTGTAAAGAACAATAATTAATAGTGTAACTGGGAAGAAGTGAATAGTTCCAGAGCTCTCTAGAAAATACCAACATAATTTTTCATCGGTGATTCCTTTTGTAATTGACATGATGAACAGTGTTCACAGTTTGCCAACGGTTTTGCCGACGAATTTTACCGGCGGAATAAATTCAATCGGTAATTTCATTGATAAAATCATCACGTCATCGTTTTTGGCTTTGTTTTAATTATTTTATTTCCCATTGTAATTCCCTCGGTATATACCGAGGGAATATTGCCGTCGGTAAAATCCATCAGTATATTTTCGATGGAAATATTCACTCGGTATTTCCGTTTGTATTTATCAATTTTCTGGTAGTGTTGTGATTATTTTTTAATAAAAATATTGACTCGGTGACCCAAGTTCTTTTCTAGGCTAGTTCCCAGAACAAGTACAATAATTATAATTAAGAAACCCGACCAGAAGCTCAACTCAGTTTAAGGCTTAGGTTGTAGGTCAGTTGAGTTAATCCAAGTCAACTAAGATTTTTTTATTTTAAAAAAATCTTAAACAAAATCGTACCAAGGATTTTTTTTTAAAAATAAAATAATATTATTTTAAAAAAAATTCAGGTTTTACTGACTTGACCGGGTCCAAGTCTTGAGTTAGCAGGTTGACCAACCAGGCTGGTCTAGAACTATGCTCGTAACTATGGTTGATTTTTATTACAATTTGTTTTAAGAGTTTTTAAACCTTGAATTCAAAGATTTAAGGTTTGTCTCATGGAAAATATGCATTTCATTTCCCTTCAAAAGTTATTTATAATTGAATTACCATTATTTGTTCATTATTACATGGTTTAAGCATCCAATTAACTACATTAGCAGAGTCAAATTCAACATTAATAATGTCTTTCCCAAACATCTTGAAGAAGATAATTCAGGTGCTTTCACAATGGCAATCAATTCGGCTTCTTTTAGAATCTTTGACTCCAACCCGTATAGAAAATAAACCCAGCACCTTTCCATTATGATCTCTTAGAACCCCACCATTTCCATTATGATCTTATACCTTTCTTTATATCAAATTTACTTGATATAAAGATGAATTATTGAGCAGAATTAATATATTATCTTTAACTTCAATTAACTGTTCTTCATAATTTCACTGAATCAATCAAGAATTACAAATGACTTGTACTTGTCCCTTGCTGGATGCGCTTACAATTTTATCTGCTAATCAATCTACGAATAGAAAGAGTGACGGCTGGCAATAAATTTGTTCAATTTTTGCATAAAAAAACTGTCAACAGAATTTTTCTCGAAATTATTAATACCAAAGGAAAAAAATCTGGCTAATATTATCACAGCCAACAATATTTATAAACGAAATTACATTGATCTGCCGTCTGGAAAGAAGAAGAAAGGAGAAGCAAACATTCAGCATACACAAGCACCTCATCTTACTGATATGGGTTCTTTCCTTCCACATCCGATCTTTTTTAACCATTCATTGGGCACTAGGTAGTAAAATACAGCGGAAAACACCCAACTAAGAACCCCTTATTACCATAGGTACGGGAGCGGCGAGGAAGATGAGACGAAACGACACTGATTCGTAAGGTGTAACACAATATATCGCAGAACCATAAGTGCCCATCATAGAAATTGTAGCAATGAAAACTTCCAAGAAATACGGGTACCTAAAGGTTAGACATAATACTGTTGGGTTTGTTGCCATTAACGTGCAGCAATCATTAATGGACGTCCCCATCCATTAATAATTGCAGCAGTTAGAGTTGGAGTTGCACTAACCATGTGCACCCATCCCAAATATTAAAGGATAGCAGCCATCATTGTTGAAGAAAAAATAGAATTGGTGGCAACATTCTTGCCTATAAATAAACACCAAGCAGAGTAAACTGAGCAAAGAAGAGAGCAAAGAGAGTGAGAATGTGAAGAGAAGAAGAGAGAAAGAGGGCTGAAAGCTGCAACCAAAAGATAGCGAAAATGCACAGATTCATGAGGAATAGCAGCAAAAACCGCAGATGCATAGGCTATCATCATTGAGGCTGTAGCAACCCATATTTCAAGATGGAAAGGGAACCAGCTGTAAGTGAGAGACGTAACGACAAGCATACAAGTGGAGAGAGCCAAAGTGTTTGATACCAAGAAAACATAGGAAGCACGCTTTTGAGATGCATAATTAATTGCTCTTCCTTAATGATGTCTTTCTTGCCAGGCCCCTCCAGGAGAGTCCACCCCAGATTGGAATGTCAGTACTGCTGCAATCAAGGCCACAACAACTCTGGCATCCTTGGTGAGTCTCTCACTTCATCATACTGAAATCTCTTGAACCAGCTAGTAATTTTTATTATTTTTATTATTATTATTATTTAATATATGTGTCCGGGTCAATTTTAACGTACCTCAACTAATTATATGAGTTATGAAATTAACGACCATGTAAGCTTTTAGTTACTATTATATTAACAACCATGGAACTCGAACTTAAAACCACAGGAAGAGCAAACCCCTTAGTCTCAAGCTCTTATCACTGGTCTATCTAGTAAATGGTTTAAAAAACTTTCATTAAAAAAACTATATTAAAAAAAATTATATTTTAAAACCATACCTAATAAAATTTAAGCCACCAAATTAAACTATAACTCTCATTCACATTGCAAATATAACAAAAAAAAAAAAAAAAAAAAACTGCAGCAAAAGTTCGAATAGTCCATAGAAAATGGCAAAAAGCCCTGATTGGCTTCGAGCAAGGAACACATGCCCGCTGTCTTGAAGTACTAAAGTTGGTTTAATGATTTCTATAAAAAAAAAAAAGGTTTGATTGCCTATCTTAATCTGCATGAAATCGGGGGAATCGTGATTAGTCTTGCATTGACCTTAAAGCTTTTTTCATAAAAGTATATCTACTTGATATAAATCAAGATTATTCTTGTGCAGATCGCCTTTCTTACTTCAAATTTTGTTATACAGTTCCAACTAAATAAATCAGTAACTACAATTAATTAACTTGCCCCTTAATTCATTTTGAGTTTCAACCGACAGTCCCTCAATCACTTTTACTAATTTTTCATTGAAATCTTAATTATAACTATCAAAATAATACCGCAAAAAATTGCTATTTTTTTTTTAAATTTTAGCTTAAATTGATGATACCAAAACAAAACCCTAACAACGAAGAGAAATCATAATTAAATATCAGGAGAGGCCCTTTAACAATAATAAAGATTATGTGTTCAGTAATTTACTAAATTAAAGTGAGTGATTTAAAAATTACTGATCCCTACTGATAATTAAAATATATATAAAAAAAACAGAAAAATCTTTATTTAATCACAGCAACACGGGATAATACCTGGCTAGTTTTCACACTTAATAAAAGACTACAAGAGCTGACAGTAAGAGCAAGGCTGCTACAACTGGAGGACTTACAACGGAATTAGAAATAAAAATTAAGTCCACATTAGCATGGGCTTAATCTACAAAAACATAGAAAATCTACACTTGTTGACCTGCTTGCCCATCCCTTTTTTCTCCTTCTTCCTTACTTCCTATTTGATTATTCTCATTCTCACTCATACAGTACTTCTTGAAGAAATAACCAAAACACCTCATCACAAAAGGCACTGAAGCTGTAATCAAAAGATAGCGAAAATGCACAGATTTACGAGGAGTAACAGCAAAAACCGCAGATGCATAGGTTATCATCATTGAAGCTGTAGCAACCCATATTTCAAGATGGAAAGGGAACCTGTAAGTGAGAGATGTAATGACAAGTATACAAGTGGAGAGAGCCAAAGTGTTTGATACCATGAAAACATAGTAAGCACCCGTTTGAGATGCATAAATTGCTGTTCCTGCATCATGAGGATCTCCATCTTCTCCTGCATCTTGCCAGACCCCTCCAGGAGGGTTCACCCCAGCCTGGAAAGTCACTGCTGCAATCAAGGCCACAACTACTAGCAAAACATTTCTAGCATCTTTTGGTGAGTCTGTTTTTGGATCATACTGAAATTTCTTGAACCAGCTATGACTTCTTTTAGTAGTGCGTTTTTCAGGCTGATCAGACATTTTTACTTGGGCAAAGATATGTGGGAGATACCAGCACTCTGGCTCTCAAGAAGTTACTTATAAAGAGCCTCCGTTCTAGAGGATGGGGCCTGCCCTGATTATCACATGTTTCTCTTATTTGATATCTGTACACCTAATTAATCAAGGATACTTATAAAAGATTTTCTATAGTTAATTTTATCTTAATTTGTTTTTCATATTTTTATAGATTATACTTTATATTCTATAACAAACAAAATAGATTATTGAAGATATAAAATGTTATTGAACAAATAAACTATATAATGAAAAATGTAATTTATAAAAATATGGGGAATTAAAAAGTGAAATTCATATAAAATTACAGAAAAATTTATATAATTATCCCAATAAATAATAGCTTATGGATTCATTAAATAAAATCTGAATCTTAATACACACACACACACACCGATCCATGTAAGAATTTCCAAACTAATTTAATGATCAATGTTTACCCGAGTCAATGCAAGTCAATGAATTTAAAATTATATAAGTCTTGTGTGAATAGTGATGATCAATGTCGAATATCTGGGTATCCAAATAGCCCCCACCAGGAGAAGAACGGTGGAAATTTGGAGAAAAGTTCAGCTGAATTGCCTTGTTGTTTTGCAGATGGACCCGGGGAATCAAGACTCCTTTTCAAGTCTTGAAGTTATTTTTTACAATTATTGGCACCGCATGGAAAAAAAAAAGAAAAGGGGGAAAGGAGCGTGAAATAGAATAGAAAAAGAAAAGGTGTGTGCGTGAGAAAAGAAACCATCTTTGTTTTCGTGGAAAATTATACACATTTCGCTTTTCTTCCTTGGGATGGTTGCTGTAGCTC
>Ga0325401_1006938_pt1 | contig 10990 bp, 9 predicted proteins | sample PopdelMetagenome_FD_205666 | JGI IMG/M metagenome (GOLD analysis project Ga0325401, IMG submission 205666) | Populus deltoides microbial communities from Bellville, Georgia, United States - Xylem-PdKOR-R2 | ecosystem: Host-associated > Plants > Phyllosphere > Stem > Wood/Secondary xylem | place...
GCCCGGGGGCTGAGAGATGAGAGATCTTGTGAAGGAGAGTGAGGGTGGAGCGAGAGAGGCCATGGGGAAGAGAGTGAAGGGCCCTGGTTTTGAGAGTGGGAGCTAAGAATCTATAGGGAAGGGGGTGGTGGCTCTCTCTCTGCCAGTGATGAAGAAAAGATTGGGTTGTTAGGGTTTTGTTTTTTTCTAACCCTTAAATTTTTCTCCCCTCTTCAAATTTTCTCCGCCAATGGCCCCCAAAAATTTTTCTCCTCCCTCGTTTCAACATTTTTCAGTGTATTTATAGATAAAATGTTGCTAGGTTTCCAAACCGGTCCCTTAACTTTTCTTTTTTTGTTTTTTGTATTTTGAATGTATTTTGAAAATAAATAATATCAACGTCGATTCAAACGAGAAAAATCAATAACTTTGAAAATGACGCGTTAAAATCGAACGCATTTAAAAGACCTTTGAAATTTAAATTTTTTTGAGACAATGTTGAAAATGCTAAAAACGATGCAAATATATCAAGAATGCATTTTTTGGGGTCTTCATTGTTGTTTCTATTTTTTTGTTTTTTTAAATATTATCAAAATATTGGGTAAAAAATTAGGCAGCAACAGATGCTCCCTCTTTACAATGCTTACGAAGCAATACCTACTCAATATTTTGCATAATAAGCTTGTAAAGAAAATAAAAACTCTTCCTGACTTGCTGAGTCATCTAAGGACTTTGCTTTTTAAAAGAAAACGGTCTCATTATTTTGGGTGACCTGCCCATTTTGAAGAAAATTGGTCTATTTTCACGGGCAACTTGCCTACACACTCATACTAGTCTATTTTTAAGAGTGACTTATCCACACATACTAACTTTGGTCTATTTTCAAGGGCGACCAACCCACACACACTTACTTTGGTCTATTTTCACGGGCAACCTGCCCATACATACTCACATTGGTCTATTTTTATGGGTGACCTGCCCTTTCGATTAGGTTAACCTGAGATCCCATCTGGCAATCTCCTTTAACCAGAACTAAAATCTTTGTATGTAACTTGGTCAACCTAAAATCTCATTTGACGATTCCCTTCTAAATTTTATGTGTGGTTGGGTTAACCTGAGATCCCAGTTGACAATCTCGTTTAACCAGAACCAAGAATCGGTGTGTAACTCGGTCAACCTGAAATCTCATCTGGCGATTCCCTTCAACCAAAGCTAAATTCTATGTGTAGTGGGTTAACCTGATATCCCATCTAGCGATCTTCTTTAACCAGAACCAAAGTCTGTGTGTGGTTAGGCTAAACTGAGATCCCATTTGACTATCACCTTTAACCAAAACCAAAGTTTATGTGGTTGGGCTAACCTGAGATCTTATCTAGCGATCTTCTTTAACCAGAACCACAGTCTGTGTGTGGCTTAGTCAACCTGAAATCCCATCTTGCGATTCCCTTTAACCAAGGCTAAACTCTATGTATGGTTGGGTTAACTTGAGATCCCATCTAGCAATCTCTTTTAACCAGAATCAATACAAAAATATATGTGTGGTCTCATTGTAATGGGTGACCTACCTAAGTGGAAAATGATATGAAAAACAATCTCATTGTAATGGGTAACCTACTCAAATGGAAGATGATCTCATTGTAATGGGTGACCTACCCAGGTGAAAAAATGCAAAGATTTTCCAAAAATAGTCTCATTATAATGGGTGACCTACCCGGGTGGAAATGGTCTCATTGTAATGGGAGACCTACTTAGATGGAAATATTAAAAGCAGTTTCATTGTAATAGGTGACCTACCTAGATAAAAGATGAAGAGTGGTCTCATTGTAATGGGTGACCTATCCAGATGGAAAATAAAAAGTGGTCTCATTGTAATGAATGACCTACCTATATGGAAAATGCAAAGATGGTCTCATAGTAATGGGTGACCTACCCAGATGGAAGATAAAAAGCAGTTTCATTGTAATAGGTGACCTACCCACATGGAAAATACAAAGATGGTCTCACTGTAATGGGTGAACTACCCAAGTGAAAAATGGTCTCATTGTTATGAGTGACCTACCCAGGTGGAAGATGACTTACTTGGCGAAAAGACTTGGCTGAAGAAGTCTTGACAGGATGATTGGATAGGGCCGGAAAACTTGGTGTTTCCTGATTGCAGCGTTGACCTGAAGACTCTTCTTGATGACAGTGTTAATCTTCTCATTTCTTTGAGATTTTTCTAATGGTAGAGTTCATCTCATGTTCTTCCTGTTCTAGGGTCAAAGCCATGATTCTTTGTTATTATCAACTCAATGATTCTTTTTGTCCATAATCTTGCTGGACTTCATTGAGGATTTTCCTATAACAAATCAAAAATATATGTGCAATGCTTTGAGGTTAGATGACATGCATGCATCCTTACCTGATTTGAAATATAGGTCCATCCTCCTCAATGCTCCATCGTCATAGGGTGTCTTTGTTTACATTCCAAAGCCTTCTTTGTCTTTCTGATTTGTCGGCTCATTTACGTGTTAGCCTCTCATTCATCTGTAAGTGCAGTGCCCATCCTAAGCTGTCTGCGACGATTACTGCTTTCGTTGTTCATCAAGCTTGACAATACCCCCAAGTGTGGTGTTGCTTGATTCATCATAAAGAAGCGTAACAAATTGTTCATCTCCTAGATTCTATGAAGACTTGTTTTTTGATTAGTTGTGTGTATCCTGCCAATACCCATTAAGAGGTTTTATAGTTTTAACCTTCTCCTAGATTGCCAATCAATCACAAACTTGCTTCTAGTTGGAACAAACCCTTCAAGTATATACTATTATCAACCTTCATGGAAACTATCCAGTCGTCTAGACACGCATCTTATAGCTTGTAGTAAAAGCCTTTTGTTGTATGTTTAATATTTTTCTCAATGAGTTCTTCTCATCTCGTTTGATTAGATCGTGAAAAGAAATGCATTGGAATGATCAATGATGTTTAATTTAGCACCCATATTCATGCGGGAAAGTGTGCCTTTGGGCTTTAAAATAGATGGTCCCACAGTTAGTCTTGGTGGTATGCATCCTTCCAACATTCATTCAAAAGCAGCCATGTGATAACATCTTTCAGAAGTCATGGCCATGTTTTAGAAAGTAAACCCAAGACAACGATATAAGGATGTCCTTCAGGTACATCTTGACTCTCAATTGTTGCCAAGGTTTACTGGATTATAAACTGTTCTTGAACATCATTTCCCTTAATTGATCTGAGTGTGCCCGTTCACTGATTATCTTTCTTTAAATCATATTGTCCTCAGTTCACTAATTCATCATTTGATCATCTTTGCCCCTAGCTGATCTGAATGTTATTTTTTTTTCTTTTTAAGGGCCATAGTATTGCCCCCAGCTACTCAACTTTTCAAGAAGTGTCAAGAAGTGTTGATGTCATTTCTGTCAAGGATTTTGCAAATTCAATTAATGTTCTTCTTCTTTAACAATCTTTCTTATTTTGGAATCAAATCTCATATTTCAAAGTTCCATGTCTATTCAAGTCTAATTGTTGAAATGAAATCAGGGATGTATTTTTTGAAAATCAAGCTTGTTTGGTCAAATACCCAACACACGTCATTCAATACATGTAGTCCTTTGATTGACTCATTGTAAGATTAAAATTGTTTTGTCTATAGTTCCTTGTATCAATTTTAATCTCTAATCTTGGGTATTTCATTTGATGACATGTGATGAGGTGACCTTCTGTGAATTTCAAAATGCTCAAGTTAAAACTTAAGGCTTTATCAAGAAAGATTGTTTTCTTTTGAGCACTTATTTTATCAACATGCATAATAACCAATAACTTAATTCATGAAGTTATGACTCTTATCGAAAAAAATCTTCAAGTTTTGAGAGCGTCATTTATCAATTCAGATTGATTACTTGATCAAAAAGAGCTTTTAAAAGCACGTAATGTAGCTGTGGTTCATGGCTATGAAAGAAAAGAATTTCACAAGCTCAAAGGTGTTTAAGGGTTTCAAAGACCTAGAATCAACATCAACCATTCATCAATTCTCTTTCTCTTATTGTCTTTGTAGAGAAAGTGACATATAACCTTGTTAATCTAAAAAATTAGTATTCTTTTAACATAGGTTATAATGCAAATCTAACTTCTTCCTTGATGAATAACCAATCTAAATCATTTAAAGACATTAGAGACTTTATCATAGATATCAAAAGACAATGTTTGCAACCCAATATTGTTTTTTTGGTATTGACTTTTAGCGTTCGCTTTGTCTTTCCTTGATTAAAAATTATTTTGCTCTTTCTAGACTTGATAGGCATTCTCCTTCCTTTATCCTTGATTTGCCTTTAAGTGTAGGCAATTTTCACTTTTTTTTTTGCTTTCATAGCCTTCCTCAAAGTTTTCTTACATGCCCTCAGTCTATGGTTTCTTTCTTTTAACCCTCTCTCAATTGTTGGACTTTCATTCTTAACATCCCTTTTACCATTGATTCTATCATTGTCTTTATCTTTTCTAACAAAAGTCTCTTATTTGCCCAAATGTGGGGTGTGATCCTGGTCAGGGTTTCTTTTGAAAAGAATATTCTATCAAGCTCAAAATGGGACTGCAAGGGATATAATCTTTAGAAAGTGAAGGGATAACAATGATGGCCTTTTCTCATTTCAAGTAAGGTCGGTTAGAACCGGTAAATTTTGACCTCATCTAGTGTTTTGACCTCATCTAGTGTAATGATTGAGACTTGCAAAAGTCAATAATTCACGAGTCCATAGCTACCGAATCCACTACATGTCATTATGGATACTGCTAAAACTTAGCTACATGCTGTGTGGTTTAATTTCATGTGTGAGTTCAAAATTGTTTGCTCACCTCATGCCATTTCAACAAGCATCGAGTCATTTTTGCAATAAAAACACTTTAAATATTCAGAATTGATTAGCCTTTATCTTACGTGTTGGAGTTTGATCAAAATATTTTGCCAAAATAAACTTTGAAAGAAACATCTCGTTATTTCAAAACAATAAAGAGAAAAAAAAAAAGACATGTTTCGTTAAAGGATGAGATGTGATCTTAAAACAAAATACAGAATGTCACAAATCCATAACAAAATGATCGACAGTTTAACACCCTTCTTGGATCAGCTTTTCTAGCGATATTTGTGTTTTGCCAAGCATTTTCGATCACTTGTCATTCTGAGGATGTTGTGGTGACAATATGGTCGATGACATCATCTTTCACAAACTTAACTTGCCTCATACTCACCATTCTCTAGACTCAATTCTTGAAATTCTTGCAATTGTTCAATTGAAATGGCCACAAACCCTCACCATGATATTCACATCTTTTGTCTGGAATATACCGCCTAAGGAACGGTGGTTGTATGAGATTTTTCAGAGTTGGGGCAATAAGCCTAGAATCTAACAGATTCTGGTCAACTAACTCGAGTGGCAGAGAGATGTCAATCTTAACAAAAACACTTGAACGGTTGATGTTATAACGAGACCTGATTGAACCACATAACTAAGGTTTCTCACCTTGAGTGCCATCCTCTGATTCATCTCTCATTATTGTTCTAGAATCCATGGTAGAACCTTTAATCTTTACCTTCTTCATTGCTTGTTCCATTCATTTGACAATCTTCATAACATCATGTCAATCTTCCAATGTTGTTGTTGTTTGAGGATTGTTGGAAACCTTCCAACAACAGGTAATCTTGGCAGTGCTAGGAAACATGCAGCACTGCCACTGCCGACGTGTGAAATCATGTGTTGTCTCTACTAAAGGAGAACCTGATGAATTTGAAACTCTTGTCTCCCTTTTTGATTCCTCACTAACGTTGTAGCAAACGGACACCTGTAGAGGGAGTTTTTCTCTGTTGAAGTTTTCAGTATTCTTGTTTTTCAGCCCAAGTCTGTCTCTTCTCCCTATTTATGTGTTTTAATGCTGACACTAGTGGGAGAAAATTATAGATGATCTAAAACTACTGCATCCCCTCTTGGATTCCCCACTTGCAAAGCCACAAACAGATTTCTATAAAGAGAGTTCTGCTACGTTAAATTTTGATGTTTGCTCATGTTTTTCAGATCAATATCTTATACTGCTAAATTGGAACAAAGCTCATGGTGGGGGTTGGAAACAAGGTCCAGGCTCACGGCGTGTAATGCTGACAACTATTGGATGCTACTGGAAGAAGATGTAGAGGCTCTAAACAACTACAGTGTGACTAAACAAGAAAAGAGATTGTCTTTCGTTGATGACTAAAGGCGTTGTTGCTGCTATTCAGTGTTGTGGTCGCTGATGGTGAAGTGATGAGGAGAAGAGCTAATTTTTTCTTATGGGATGTTGAATTGATAGTGTTTCCAACAAGAGGCCGTGCAGACATTCCCTTTCCATCTTTGAAGCTCAACACTTGTTCAAGTCGATTCATGAGTTTAGCTACTTCACCTTTGTTGCCTTCAACTTCCTTCTGACAAAGAGCTTCTCTTTGATCCCTTTCTTCATTATTCATCTTCTTTCATAGTCCAGTGCAATAGACCTCAAATGAAGGAGCCTATGTTTCAACTTTAGAGCATGCTTGATAAATGTATGAACATGTTTTCTATATGATGAACTCGTCCTTCAAGGGATATCATATGGTCGTAACTCTTGTATGATAAAACATGAATTTTTATTCTTGCTCAAACTCTACAATGAAAATTTCTTGAGTGATGGCCATTATGTTATCCGTAAGTCTTGAATTTAAGATGCTTCAAAAAGGACTTGCTTAGATGCAAAACAATGTATATAGAGCATATATCCTAAAGGTAGGTTCTATTTTCTTTTACATGAGACAGAGGGTAGGTTTACTACTTGGTCTCTATCAACAGGGTCTCTCACTGTCCCAGTGATCATCCTCTTGATGCCATATAGGGCATTACAATTCAAAATTCAAAATAAATCAAATACAATTCAAAAATTACAAAATAAACCCCAAAAATCCAGGAATTGTTGGAAAGCCTTTTAGGATTCTGCAGGAAAAGTGGCTGCGCATCTTTTCCATGCGCGGCAACTGGCAGCGCGTGAACTCAAGCGTCGCTGCAAGAAAGTCCAAGCAAACAGGGGTATGGAACAATTCCCCCCTCTTTCCTTCCCTGCTGGCAGAGAAGATCACTATCACCTGCAACACGAGAAAAACGCACAAACAACTTATTCTTAATCTTTTTTAGATCTGTCCAGTTTCTCTGCCTTCTCCCTTCTCTGTTTGTTTTTCTTCTACCAATGGCAGATCTGGTGGTTAGGTCTCAATCCAAATCTTTTATATGAGGCTGAACCGAAGAAGGAGAGCTGATTGATCAGGAAGGGGACGACGTCTGCGGGGAGGAGCTGGAGGAAGCAAGTGGACAGATCTGGATCTGTGGGCGCCATTGTGTTTGGGATGCTGCTGGACGGTCTGACTCGGTCTTGCAAGCTGACTAGTTGGTTCAGGAGGGAAGGGGTTGCCGGGTTTGTTGGGTCTTTATGGAGGCCGGTGTGCACAGAGACTGAAGAAGGGAAGCTTTGCTGGCTGAGGGTGAAAGGAAATAGAGAAACAATGGAGGTTAATCTATGAGGGGAAAGAAGAGGGCTAGGGGGCTGAGAGAGGAGAGATCTCGCGAGGGAAAGTGAGGGTTGAGCGAGAGAGGCAATGAGGAAGAGAGTGAGGGGCCCTGGTTCTGAGAGTGGGAGCCAAGAATCCAAAGGGAGGGGGGTGGCAGCTCTCTCTCTGCCAGTGATGAAGAAAATATTGGGTTTTTAGGGTTTCCTTTTTTTTTCTAACCCTCAACTTTTTCTCCCCCCTTCAAATTTTCTCCGCCAATAGCCCCCCAAAATTTTTCTCCTCACTTGTTTCAACATTTTCCACTGTATTTATAGATAAAATGTTGCTAGGTTTCCAAACTGGTCCTTCAACTTTTTTTTTGTTTTTGGTATTTTGAATTTATTTTGAAAACAGATAATATCAACTTCGATTCAAACGAGGAAAATTAATAACTTTGAAAATGACGTGTTAAAATCAAACACGTTTAAAAGATCTTTGAAATTTAAATTCTTTTGAGAAAACGTTAAAAATGCTGAAAACGATGTAAATATATCAAGAATGCATTCTTTTGGGTTTTCATTGTTTTTTCTGTTTTTGTTTTTTTTTTTTCAAATATTTATCAAAACATTGGGTCAAAACGATGCTAATTTATTGACATTTTTGTTTGATTCTAGAAGTGGCATCCTGATAAGCACAAGGGGGATATTGCAGTTACTACTAAATTTCAAGAGATCAACGAAGCTTACAATGGTAATTCTCATGTATGCACATAAGACCAAGCTCTTAATTCTTAACACTGTGTATTGTTTCCAGGACACAAATCGGGGAAATCTTGCTCATCATTCTGGTTAATTACAGTATTTATAGTTTTTAGAAATTATTGCGTTCTTTTATTAAAAAAAAGAACGCAATAATCTTGCACATGAAACAGTTGTTTCCTAGCGAGTGTTTATTTTCGTGTTTGAAATTTTTTTAATTATTTTTTATTTTTAAAAATATTAAATTAATATTTTTAAAATGTTTTTAGAAGATTTTAAAGTATTAATTTTAAAATTTTAAAAAATATTTTGATGTATTTTAAATTGAAAAAATATTTTTTTGAAAAGCAAGCACAACAATACTAAACACAAATTATTTTTTGTTTGAAAAAACTATTAAACTTATATTTTTTCAATGTTTTTAAGAAGATTTTGAATGTTAAAAATAAAAAAATAATTTTTAAAAAATATATGGATGTATTTTAAATTGAAAAAATATTTTTGCAAAGTAAGCACAACAATACTAAACAAACAAATTATTTTTTGTTTGAAAAAATATTAAACTTATATTTTTTTTTAATGTTTTTAGAAGATTTTGAATGTTAAAAATAAAAAATAATTTTAAAAAATATATTAATATATTTTAAATTGAAAATTATGATAAGGGCCTTCAATTAGTTTAAATAAAAATAATTTATGATAACATATGTCAAGAAATTATAATTCAAATTTTATAGTTATTTTTTTTAACAAATGATAAAATGTTATTGATTAAAATTTAAATACATTGACATGGAAATAATTTATGTGGATTAACCATAAAATTTACATTATCGTGTATTGATTGATTGGTTTTTCAATAGGAATAATAATTAATAGATTGACGAGAAAGGATAAAAGAGTGATGGGCGTAAGTGGTGTCACCCTCTGTAAAAATAAGAGCGGATCTTACTTTTGGTTTGCTATCTAATAATCATGAATTTGAGTTATTTTAGGGTTATTGAGTGTTTATATGATTATTAATTTCAAGGCATATGAAATTAGTTAAGGTATACATAAGTTGATCCAAACATCCATGTTAATAATAAAAAAAAAAACGCGAAGACACTAATGTTCTACGTAACAAGACTTGGACATCAACAAGTGACGTGTTGGGCTAAGCAATGGTCTTCAATATAACTTTCTAGGTCATTGACGGATTGAATGTTGTTGACAAGGATTAATTCTTGGTTTATGAAATATTACAAATCAGGGAAACTAGAAATCAAGAACAAGTTTAGGAAAGATTTTGATATATTTCTATTCTTAGGTTTCCATCCTTAAAAAGGATTTGTTATACATGTATATATACAATTTTATGCAATAAAGAAAGAACACAATGAATTGATACAAACAATTATCTCTGAACTACCCAGACACTGCTGACATAATATCAGAGCAGACGATCCAAATCCAAACCTTTTTCAAATCACAGACAACTTAAAACAATGGCAAAATCGAACCCACCAAACCATGCTCAGATTACAACCACAAATTCCAGAATCGACACTCAAACCAACTTTACCCAAAACCCAAACCTACCAATTGTCGTCCCTGGAATCAAACTTAATGGCTAGAATTATGAACTATGGTCACAGATCATGGAGATGTTCATCTCTAGCAGAGACAAACTTGGATTAATCACCGACAAAATCAGACAACCAATACTTACCGACCTAACATACAGTAAATGGAGAGCAGAAAATGCAATTGCTAAAGGTTGGGTTATCAATTCCCTAACCCCTGATTTAATTGGGAATTTTATCAGGTTCCCTACAGCTAAAGGTGTTTGGGACGCTATTGCCACAACCTACTTCGATGGAGGAGATAATGTCCAGGTATATGACCTAAAAAGAAAAGTCAGTCGAACCACATAAGGGAGGGGTTCTCTAGAGGACTACTATATTGGCTTACAATCTCTCTAGCGAGAGATTGACTACATACGCCCAAATTCCATGACATGCAATGAGGACATTTAGAAATACAACAAATTAATTCAAGAAGATCGAATTTATATCTTTTTGGATGGTTTGGATGATCAATTTGATCATACTCACTGAGACATTCTTCAACAGATCCCTCTGCCATCAATCGAGCAAGCCTTCGCTCAAGTAAGAATAGAGAACACTAGATGAATCGTGATGATGGATGTTACACGTGCCCCGCGCGACGTCGATGATGATTTTCATTGTTTGTTTGATTGATTTGAGAGTCGTCACCTAGTATTTGATTGAAGGTTACTAGAAAACCCGGATGTACTGGTCTTTGTCAGAGATTCACGGGTAAAGGACTGGTTGTGACTAGAAAAGGTATTAACACCCTTAGCGCACCTTACCTGAGGTAAGCTACTTCGTGATTTTGATATATTATAGAAGTTTTAAAGGTTTTGTCTTTTCATCGGATATCAAGAATACGCCTTACATATAAGCTCGTAATCCTTAACCATGAGCGAATCAAAACATTAAATTCTTCTTGTCTTTTAAGTTTTTTTTTTTTTGTCCTTTGGGTTTTATCATGAAAAAAAAACACATATATAAAAGATACAAACACCCACAGACACCACTTTTCACTATTTTTACTCACACACACCCACAACTACATATTACAAAAATAAAAAAAAATCAAAATAAATCAAATACAATTCAAAAATTACAAAATAAACCCCAAAAATCCAGGAACTGTT